>Ga0209164_1005054_pt1 | contig 11399 bp, 14 predicted proteins | sample MTBNYHSulfiMetaG_FD_187458 | JGI IMG/M metagenome (GOLD analysis project Ga0209164, IMG submission 187458) | Enrichment culture microbial communities from rom New York Harbor, USA that are MTBE-degrading - MTBE-NYH (New York Harbor Sulfidogenic)... | ecosystem: Environmental > Aquatic > Marine >... | reverse complement strand
CAACTTCTTCAACTGGACAATATTCATAAGATCCCACCTCATAAAAAAGGTTCAGGGGTTCAGGGGTTCAGGGGTTCAGGGGTTCAGGGGTTCAGGGGTTCAGGGGTTCAGGGGTTCAGGGGTTCAGGGGTTTAAGGGGTTTAAGGGCGAAACCGGATACCCGGTACGGAATAGCCGGCTCTACAGGAAATGGATAAACAAGAATGGCAGCAAAGGGGCACAGGCCATCGTGAGAGACTGCGGCAGCGGTTTCTGGAGGGCGGCCTCGAGAGGTTCAGCGATGAAGAGGTCATTGAATTTCTTCTGACACTGGGCACACCGAGGGGCGATCAGAAACTCCCGGCGCGTGAGGCGCTCAGGACATTCGGAAATCTTTCAGGCGTGCTGTCAGCCCCCCCGGAACAGTTGACCCGAATAAAGGGGATCGGCCCCAAGAATGCCCTGTACCTGGGGCTGGTACATCAGGTCGCCAACAGGTATCTCAGGGACAGGATTTCAGGGAAGATGTTTTTCGGGTCTTCCCAGGCTGTTTTCGACTATCTTTTTCATTCCATGCGGGACCTCAAGAGAGAGGTCTTCAAGGTCCTTTTCCTGACGCGCAAAAACGAGCTGATTGCCGATCATGACCTCTTCAAGGGGAGCCTGGCCGGCAGTGCGGTTTACCCGCGCGAGGTGCTTTCAATGGCACTGGACTGCAAGGCCGCCTCCCTCGTATTCGTGCATAACCATCCTTCAGGAGATCCATCGCCCTCGCCCGAGGACCAGCGGCTTACCAGGGACCTGGTCTGGGCCGCCAGGCTGTTAACGGTTCAGGTCCTGGATCATATTATCATAGGCAATAACGCCTATTACAGCTTTGCAGACCAGGGGAGCATCAGGCGCTTTGTCAATGAATATGAAAGCAAATTCAATACGCTGACGCCATGCTCCTGACTCCTGGAAAGCTGCTGATTCTGGCCAAATGGGCGTTGACAAGCCTCCCCACCACGGTCGCCGTCGATATTACCCATCGATGTAACCTGCGGTGCCTCCACTGTTACTGGTGGAAACAGGATCATCCCGCTGAACTAAACGATGACCGGATGATCGCCTTCCTGAAGGGCCTCCGGGCAAGCGGCCTGGGGGCGGCCATCCTCTACGGGGGCGAGCCGACGCTCCGGCTGGAGGTGTGCAGTGCGGCAGGCAGGATCTTTGATGCGGTCCTCGCCTTTACCAACGGGATGAATGGGTTTCCCCGGCTGAGAAACATCCAGTGGATACTCTCCCTGGATGGTCCGGAAGACCTCAACGACATGATCCGGGGGAAAGGTGTGTATGCCGGGGCCGTCAAAAACCTGAAAACAGCCCCGGCCCCCCCCATCGTGCACATGACCATCTCCAGGCTCAATCAGGACAGGCTGAGTGATTTTGTGATGGAGATGATGGGGTTGCCCGTCAAGGGGATAGGGTTTTCCTTTTACACGCCGGACCTGACCACAGACGACTCGGGCCTGTTCATCCCCCTGAAGGAGCGGGATCAACTGGTCATGGCGCTTCTTTCCTTGCGAGAAAGATATGGAGAGAAGATCGGCTTTACCCCTGCCATGGCCCGGCAGTTGCTGACCCACGGCGATTTTTTTGAATGGAACAGTTATGCGGCCTGTCCCGTCAGCCAACGGGTCCGTTGTTTCCAGTCAGACGGCCGGCCCAAGGCCTGCACCTATGGCGACAATGCCGACTGTTCCCGGTGTGGGTGTGCGGCCGTGGCGGCCTACCGCGGCGCCTTCAAGCCGTTTGACTACCCGACCCTCCGCCTGATACTGGGCCTGATGGTGCCGGAATTCCAGGTCCGGCAGAGACAAACCAACAAAGTCAACGACACAGCGAGATTGCCTAATGGCCTCTACGATCAGACCGACGAATCATGGACAATCACAAGACTGTTTCATAAGATAGGAAATCATGAAGAGAGATGATTTGAAAAACCTGGAAGCAACCCTCTGGCACAGCGCGGATACGCTCAGGGCCAATTCCGACCTGAAATCAACCGAATATTCAACGCCGGTTCTGGGGCTCATTTTTCTCAAGTTTGCGGATAACAAATACAGCCTTCACGAAAAGGAGATTCTCAAAGAATACGAAAAACTGAAAGGGACTCGGAGGGAGAAACCCATCAGTGAAATCGCCGTGGAAAAATGCGGGTTTTATCTGCCGGACCATGCCCGTTATGACCATCTCCTGAATCTTCCCATTTTTCACGGCCATCCATCATATGCTGAGGGTCATCGACAAGAAAGTCAGACGTTTTGAAAAGGTCCACAAGAACAAAAAGGAGATCAAAACGGTCAGGACCGAACTGGACGACCTGCATCGAGAGATCAAGGAGGCCGAGTATTTCTTTTCCCATATCCACTGGCTCCAGGAGCGCTTTCCCGAGGCCAGGTATGAGGATGTGACGGGCCTTTGCAAGCTGACGACGCTCGATGAGGTGAGGGAGCAGGACTATTCCCTGAACCCTGGCCGGTATGTGGGCGTGGTGATCGAAGAGGATGGAAAAACCGAGGAAGAGTTTATCCAGGAGATGCTCGCCATGAACCAGGAACTCACCGATCTGAACAAAGCGGCACGGGAACTTGAGAAGATCATCAATCACAATATCCTGAAACTGACAGGGGAGGAATAGAACCGCCTATGCCCTCTAATGTCTATGTTGTTGCAGGGCCAAATGGCGCAGGAAAGACCACCTTTGCAAGGGAATTTCTACCCAATTACGCCGACTGTATGGATTTTGTGAACGCGGATTTTATTGCTGACGGTCTTTCTCCCTTTTCTCCCGAACGCGCTGCAATTCGTGCCGGGAAACTTATGTTGGAACAGATATGCCTTTTTGCGGGCAAGAATCGTGATTTTGGATTTGAAACAACCCTTTCCGGGAAAACCTATGTTCGGTTGCTGAAAGATTTGAAAGACCGTGGGTATCGGACACACCTCTTTTTCCTTTGGCTCCCCAGCGTCGACATGGCCCTTGAACGCATTGCCGATCGTGTCAGAAGAGGCGGTCACAATATCCCTGTGGAGGTGGTCCGAAGACGGTTTAAACGCGGACTGCCGAATCTTTTTCAAGTTTACCGGCCATTATTGGACTTTTGGGCCATCATAGACAACTCTACAGACATACCGAAGCTCGTGGCATTTGAACGGGGTAAGGAGTTGAAAATTGTCAAAAGCGATATTTTTTCTCTAATAAAGAAATGTGTGGGGTCACCATGACAGAAAAGAAGAAACTATCAGACATTCCGATTGAAATCCGCGCCGAGGAAGCCATGAAAAAGGCGGTTGAAAAAGCGATTAAAGACCACCGGCGTACAGGCGATCCCATTGTAATCTGGAAGGAAGGGAAAGTTATCAGGGTACCGGCCGACCAGCTTGAAGTTCGCGAGCCGGAGGCGGAATATAAGACAGGAGGTTCTGGCGGGGAGCAGAAGGCGGGTGGCGGTAAGTAGAGAGGCGGAAGCGGGTGTCTTGTGCTTTCATCCCCACGCTCCTGCTTGGGAACGAGAAGCCAACGAGGGGATCTTATTGAATGATGAATGAATGGAATGAATTATTCTTAGGTGATGTTCTTCAATCCCAAAGGGGCTTCGATATTACGAAGAAGGAACAAATGGAGGACATCGATTCCGCCAAATTGAGAATTGCCGACCTGCTGGATCAGAGCGTTGTCACGTCAGAAGATTCAGCTTCTGTCACGAGCCCCTCGCATGAATACCGGATCGGTCAAAAACGTAGGTCCTGGGATTTGAGCAAAATGGATTTTGAAAGGCTCAAGACCGAATTCAAGGACAAAAAATACAAAAATATCGAGATCTCGGATCTGCGCGCGTTCATTGAAGACAAGCTTGCTGCCAAATCTCTGCTTCATCGGCTACTGGAGGAACACCCGAAGGTTCTGGTCCAGGACTGGTACAAGGACTCCCAGAGCCGCCTCAGGGTGAAATCTACGGTCGAAGAAGTCCTCCACAAGAATTTGCCCAAGACTTATGCCAAGCCGCTGTTTCAAAAGAAATGCAATCGGGTGTTTGAATTGATCTATGAGTATGCATCAAAAGGTCTGAAGTGGGCGGCATAGAGACCGACGAGAAGGAGACCTGTTCGATGAAGCGCGTCAAGGATCTTCCAAAATTCGGCCGGCCGAGGGAAAAACTGAAGGAGAAGGGGCCGAGGCCTTGTCCGACACGGAGCTTGTGGCCATTCTCCTCGGCAGCGGAAGCCGGGATCGGGATGTCATGACCCTGGCGGCCAAAGTGGCCAGATTGATATCCGGAAAAAGAGGCGACATCAGCATGGAGATGCTCTTGTCCATCGAGGGGGTCGGTCTGGCCAAGGCAGCGCAGACCCTTGCCGGGTTCGAACTGGCTAGACGGTATCTGTTGAGTGAAGCCGTGAAGATCTCCCAGCCAAAAGATTTGCTGTCCATGCTTTCAGACATCATGAACAAACAGCAGGAATATTTTGTCTGCATCTCTCTGAACGGGGCCAATGAGATCATTGAAAAACGGATCGTTACGGTGGGGCTCGTGGATAAAACCCAGGTTCATCCCCGGGAAGTCTTTGCAGACGTTATCGGCGACCGGGCCGCTTCCGTGATTATTGCTCACAACCACCCATCCGGCGAGTTACGACCCAGTGAAAACGACCTGAAGGTCCATAAGCAACTGATAGAGGCGGGGAAAATACTCGGCATCAAAGTCCTGGAGCATCTCATCGTCACCCGAAAAGGGTATTGCAGCCTTCAGGAAGAAGGATTCATTTAGGGGGCGGCTCGCAAACGATCGGGAAAGATTTCAGCAGTGGAGATCAAGCTCTGGCTGTTGAAAGCCGATTCCCCTGAGGAGAAAACATCGTCATGAACTTCAAGGAGTTAAAGGCGGTCGATGGGTGCAGCGATACGATGCCGCACGTTTCTGGAATGATTGATGTAAAAAAGCCGGGCTAACTTTACATTTCAGATACTTCATGTAAAGTTGATGGTGTTTTCTTTACATGAAGCCCTTGAAATGTAAAGAACCAGCTGGTTGCAACCGTTAGCCCCCTTGGGTATATCACCTTGAGCGTTGGGCATTGACCGAGATCAGGGACGGAGGAGCGAATACACTGTGAAGCGATGGGCGGTTGAAAGGGACCGATGGTGAGAGATGCGATGAAGAACAACCGTGATAACAAGGCCGGATCTGTTTCAGGCGAGCCGATTTATTGCTCCATGTGCAGGCATTTCAGCTACTTTGACAACAAGGCCGGGCACAACAGCGCCCAATCCCTGGGCAGATGTGCAGTCGAATCCTGGGACGGGAACAGGGGCCAGTGGGCCCTGTTTCCGCATCACTGCAGGAATTTCGAAAGCACCGTCAACGAAAACGAATAAACCGAGGCGGAATCCCCTAATCCCCCAATCCTTCAATTCCTCAATTTTTCCCCCATCTTCCGGAAATGGGTGTTCCGCAGAAGGCACACCGTCCATTCTTCATATTGAGGGCCTCAATCAGGTACCCGTTCCGCTGGATGATGACCTTGTGGCACTGGTGACAGTATGTCTGGGTTCCGGCGTGTCCGGGCACATTCCCCAGATAGACATGGTGAATCCCTTCGTCAAGGGCAATTTTCCTGAACTTTTCAAGGGTTGCAATGGGGGTGGCCGGCAGCCGTGTGAGCTTGTACTGAGGGAAAAACCGGAGGAAATGGAGGGGGTAGTCCGGCCCCAGTTCCTTGAGGATCCACCCGCACATGCGCTGGATCATCTCAGGACTCTCCACATAGGTGGGCACCACCAGGGTGGTCATCTCAAACCACACCCCCTCTTGATGAAGCGTCTTGAACGTATTCAAAACCGGCTGGAGCGTCCCGCCGTTGAGGGAGCGATAGATGTCGTTGTCAAAGGACTTCAGGTTGACATTGGCCCCATCCAGGTATTTGCAGAGTCTGAGAAGAGGCTTGTGATTGATGTAACCGTTTGATACCAGAACGTTTTTTATCCCGGCATCCCTGGCCAGTCGGGCCGTATCGCACATGTATTCATAATAGGTGATCGGCTCCGAATAGGTATAGGCGATAGAGGGAATGCTTCGCTTTCTGGCCTCCTGGACGACCTGTTCCGGGAAGAGTTCCGTGTGTTCCACGTCCTCGGGTCTTTGCTGGGAAATTTCCCAGTTCTGGCAGTTGAGACACCTGAAATTACACCCGGTCGCGGCGATGGATAATATGGATGACCGGGGATAGAAATGGTTGAGGGGTTTTTTCTCAATCGGGTCCACATGAACCGCGCACGGATCTCCGTACGCAAGGGAATAGAGCTTCCCGCCGATATTGACCTTTGACCGGCAAATGCTTCGGTCGCCCGGCTCCAGAAGGCAGCGGTTGGGGCATACCTGACACCGGACAGCCTTCCCATGTGCCGTATAGTAAAATCCCTCAATAGACCATTTCCATGGCATTTCAGGGGCGTCGCCTTTAAATATATTCCCCTTGATGCTCTCGCCCGCATCGCTGTTTTTGCCCAAAAATCCGTAACCGGCCCCTGCGCACAGAAAAACCGATGCGCCGAGGGCCGCAGTCCTGAGGAATTCCTTGCGCGTCATCAATACGGGGCCGTCTGATGGGGTCAGGGGACGATGTTCTTTCATGGATGGATTCTCCTGCCCGAAATAAAGAGGATAATACTCGAAATTTTCACAAGAATCAAAAAAATCGCCGCAGCCCGTATCCCCAAAAGGGGAATCAGGACCGTCCCCGTTACCAGGGTGCCGGCTGCGGCCCCACACAGGTCAGCTGCAAGGCAACCCGCTGCCGGGCCTTTTTCTTCCCCGATCACTTCCGCGGCAACCGGAAACTGGAAGCCTGAAAAAAAGGAAAAAACAAAACAGAACAGGAGGAAGTGCAGGGGATGCGGGTCGGTCCTGACACAGGAAAGCCACAGGAAAAGGACAAACAACAGGGACAGGATGGTCAGTTCAGATACCGTTATCTGAAGCCTCAGTCTGGACCGCCATCGCCGGCCGACCATGGCTCCGGGGAGAAGACCCAGCAGGAACGCGGTGATAATGGCCCCGATCTCGAGATAGATGTACCCGTAAATGACCTGAAAGGCAAAAATAACGAGCATCTCCACGCCCATGGTCGCAAACCCGGTTGAAAAAAGGATGTATTCCGCCTTTTTCATGAATACAAGGTAGAGGAGTGTCAGGCCGAAAAGGACTGCGGCAAAATAGCCCGGATGGGCCCCATGCCGGATAAACCATTCTTGAAAAACGATATTCATGAGCCTTGGGTCAAAATCCGCGTTCAGGGGCTCTTTCGGGTCCAGTCTCTTCTGGAGCTGTTTTATCCGCTCACCGGTCACATTCCCGTAGAAAAAGCCTTCTATGTATGCGGTCTGGATCTTTTTTTCCTTCAGGAGGGCTGGGATATCGGCATTCAGCGGCCCTTCGCTCACGAGAAAATAGGCCTGTTCTCCAGGCAGGACCAGGACGTTCGTGAACTGCGTTAGGGCGGTATTGTAAAGGGTGGAAAGTTTCTTCTTCCGGACTTCGCTGATATAGTTGGGCGAATAGTCCAGGTGGAGGGAAAGAATGCCCCCCTTCCTGAGAACCCGTTTGGCAAGCTTAAAGAATTCCTTTGTAAAAAACCGGTTCAACTGGAAGGTGTCCGGATCCGGAAGATCGATGAGTATGGCGTCATATTTGTGGGTCGTCTCCTTCATGTACCGTCTGGCATCGGTGTTCATGATACGAAGACCAGGCGACTTCTCGATAATGCCCAGGGCCTCGGCAGCGTTGGTCAAGGAGGGATCCAGTTCCACGTAGTCCACATGCGCCGGTCCGTATTTGGAAACCTCTTTCAGTGTCTGACCCAGGCCCCCTGAAACCAGCAGCAGCCGCTCCGGCCGATCGATCTGGGAAAGGGGATAATGAACCTTTTCCTCGCTCTCAATGATATTTGAATCCGAGTACAGGGGGAGCCCCGATTCCCAGAATGTATACTGAGGACCTTCCCCTGTGATGACGATCCTGCCGTACGGGGACTCGATATACCGGACAATATTGCCGTATTGTCCGGTCAGGGTTGCATTCTCGAAACGGTGATTGAATGAAAAGATGTAAAACAGGCAGCTGACGACCATGGCGGCCGCCAGCAAAAGGGGACGTCTCTGGTTTATCAGGAGAAGGAGGCCGATCAGGATCAGGAGGGACGATGTAACGGCAATAATGAAAAAGGGTTTGAACCAGTAGACCAGGATGAAACTGAAAACGGCCCCACCGGCAATATCGCCGATGCTGTCGGTGACATACAGATCGCCGCTTTCAAAAGGATAATGCAGGGCGTTGAGGACCTGTTGTGCATAGGGGAGAATAAATCCGGTAAGGAGGCAGTAAGGGGAAATGGTGATGAAAATATAGAGAAGGATGGGATAAAACCCCGGGGAAACGCCATGAATGAAGAAGATCTCTCTGAATTCCCTGACAGCGATGACCTGGAGAAGGGGCCAGAGGGCGATGACCAGGATGAGAGGGGCGTAAAGCCTCTCTCCTCCCCACCCTTTAATGAATTTTGCAGCGAGTGCTCCCACCCCCGTCATCATCAGCCAGCAGAAGATGACGAGGGAGATGGTGATTTCATTGCCGCTGAACTGGGTCAGGAATTCCCGGATGGTGAGCAGTTGGGTCGTGACAGAGGATATGCCGGTTCCGATGATGCTCCAGATGATCAATCGCTTCACGTCCACCGGTCTGAGCGCTCCTCTCAACTAAACGCAGGGTTTCGAGACGCATCCTCCTGAATCTCTCCGAACCTTGAACCTTTGAACCACGGCATCTCTATTCCTCAAAGGCCTGGACCTGGTAGGTGGAAACCTCCAGCCCGCCCCTTTTCCATTCATTCCCGTCGAGACCCGCCTTGAGGCAGAGGTGGTTCAGAAATTCCTCTTTGCCTGGCAGCTGGTCCCAGACCTGGGGAAGGAAGGTGGCCTGCCTGTACCCCTTTTTTATGATCACGCCGTCGATGCCGGGTCTCAGTTTCCTCAACAAATCATCGGCACCCGTATAGGAGATCGGCTTTGGATCGGTCAGGATGCTGACCTCGATCCTGACCTTCTTCCACTCATCCTTGTTGAGTGGCCTGAACCGGGGATCTTTGAATGCGGCATTGACGGCATTGATCCGGATGCCCTCGATTAATGATTCCTGCGGGATGATGTGGCCGATGCAGCCTCTCAGGTTTCCCCCGATTGTCAGGGTGACAAAGGTACCTCTCGGCTGTTTGAAAACAGGCGGCAGCCCGGCATCCTTCCCCTTTTGGGCGCCTTCGCCGTAAAGGGCCTGCCGGATGGTTTTCCGGGCCTCTTCCAACAGATACGTTCCCTGTTCTTCCGTCAGCTCTTCTGTATCGATCATGCCTTCCTCCTTTACCCTTTCCGTACCGGGCCCAGCGGAAATGGCTTTCTGCACCCTTGAGGGATTGTCGTCGCCGCGGACGGCAGACGTCAAAAACGTCAGTCGAACGACCAGCGAAATCAGCAGCACCACACGCATTTTTTTCATTCTCTCTACCCCGCAGAAATGGACACCCTGTCTCTTACATCAGCAACCATCCGCCACGAAAGCGCCATTTCTCCTCCAGACCGAATGACAGACGGCATTTCCTCCGCGACCAATAAAGTATATGACAAAATCCAGTAAGCGTCAAACCGGAACATATGACATTGCCTTTCCATAATATCCGGGTTCTCCGGCCGCGCCGGCCGGGATCCGGGGCGACTATTGACTTGACAGGATAATGGTTATATAGGATCTGCGATTTGCGATTGAAGAATTCATAACGCTTGACCTTGATAAAACATGCCGGCTCAGGCCTGGCCCACGGGCTTGCCTGTGAGGCCTTTTTCCGGGCGTTCCCGGTGATTGTGAACCCGGGATATGTTTCGGTCGCGAAAGACTTCTTTTGCGGAAGGGGATGAAATGACAAAGGAGATTTCTGAGGAGAGGGCGGCATTCCTGGCGAGGGACTTCAGCCTGGGGTTTACCAGGTACTGTCAACTGAAAGCGGAAACCGTTAAGCGGGGCTTTTTCCAGTCGACCGTAAAGATCCAGGCCCACCACCGGCAGCAGGACGGCTTTATCCACGCGGGAGTGATGGCCACCATGGCCGATCACACGGCCGGATACGCCGCCTTTACAACGGTTCCCGAGATGTACCAGATCCTGACCATCGAGTTCAAGATCAATTTCCTGAAACCCGCACATGGCGACACACTGATCTGTCGCGCCAGGATCATCAGGGAAGGCAGGCAGATTATCATCGCCGAGTCAGAGGTATCGGATGTATCCGATGGAACCGAGATGCTGGCGGCCAAGGCCATGGTGACCCTCATGGCCGTACACAGGGACAGTCTGACATCAAAGCGCTGAGGCGATCTCTTCGGCCACTCTCTTGGCGGCATCCCGGGGAGAGGCTGCATCACGGATCGGACGGCCGATGACCACATAATCCGATCCGTTCCTGATCGCATCGGCAGGCGTGACGATACGTTTCTGGTCGTCGTGGTCCACCACGCTCCATGCCGGTCGGATTCCGGGCGTCACAATCGTCATGTCCGGGCCGATTTCCTGCCGCACCCTCGCCGCTTCCAACCCGGAACATACCACCCCGTGGCAGCCGGCCTCCTTTGCCATGCGCGCTCTCAAAAGGACCAGCGCAAGGATATCTTCTTCATATGTTTGAGCATATCCCAATCTGCCCAGTTTCTCCCGGTTCAGACTCGTCAGGACGGTAACGGCCAATATCCGGGTATTGCCGGGGTTTTCTTCTGCAACGCGTTTAAGGATATCGCCTCCCTCGTCGCAGTGCACGGTCACAAACTGGGGCCGATGAAAGCTTGCCGCCAGAAAGGCCCTTTTCACCGTTGCGGGTATGTCATGGAGCTTGAGATCGAGGAATATCCCTGCATCCGTCATGTTGCGGATGCCTTTGAGTATGTCGGGACCCTGGGCGATGAACAACTCCAGCCCTACCTTGAAGAGACCCACATGACCGTCAAGGGCCTCCACATAGGACATGGCCTGATCATAGGATGGGACATCCAGCGGAAAAATGATATAATCTCTGGGCGTTTTCATGGGTTATCCTCATATGAGATTTCGTTCAGTGATCCGTTATGGGGTACCGGCTACTGGTTCCGCATCTGCGTTCGTTCGACGTTAGACTATGCACTTTGGACGCCGCGGACTTCAGAAATTGTAACATCTTAGCCATCTGAAAACATGGCAGGAGGCCCATGGGGCGCCTTTTTCAAGGGCGGCATCCATAAGGGACCGCAGCGCCCGGGACCGGCCCTTTTGGATGGGCATACCCATTGTTTAGAGGCAGCTGGA
>Ga0209164_1005053_pt1 | contig 11400 bp, 11 predicted proteins | sample MTBNYHSulfiMetaG_FD_187458 | JGI IMG/M metagenome (GOLD analysis project Ga0209164, IMG submission 187458) | Enrichment culture microbial communities from rom New York Harbor, USA that are MTBE-degrading - MTBE-NYH (New York Harbor Sulfidogenic)... | ecosystem: Environmental > Aquatic > Marine >... | reverse complement strand
GTATTTGGGTAAGCTGTGAATATGTTCGCATGAGTGCTCCTTTGATGTGGATGTTAGAGAGGTGCTCATCTTACCGCAGCTTACCTCTCTTTCACCTTCAAAGTTGCACTTGATAGTTGAATTCACCATTTCAAAAAAAACACGATCTGAAATAAATTTTTGCCCTCAATCATTTGATAATGTATAATCTCCCCTCGTTATGGAGATCAATCTGTTTACCTGGTTGCTGGCTGCAGGACCCATCATCCTATTCTTGATCGTAATGCTCGGGTTTAAATGGGGCGGCAGCCGCGCGGGGGCTCTAAGCTGGCTGGTGACCGTGGTTGTGGCATTATTGTTTTTTGGCGCCAATTTTGATCTAGTCGCGTATACCTACATTAAAGCATTTTTCCTATCACTCGATGTCCTTCTGATCATTTGGACGGCATTATTCTTATTCATCCTTACAGAGCAAGCCGGAACGATCACCAAGATCGGCAGCTGGCTGACCGACCTGACCACGGATAAAGCCATGCAGGGGATCTTTCTTGGCTGGTTGTTTCCCTCCTTCCTTCAAGGTATGGGTGGGTTTGGTGTACCTGTAGCTGTCGCCGCGCCGCTACTTGTGAGCACAGGTTTCAACCCGATCCAGGCGCTGGTGATGTCCAGTATCGGACATGCCTGGGGCGTTACCTTTGGTTCGATGGCCAGTTCTTTCCAATCCCTGATGGCAGTGACCAACTTGCCCGGTGAGCTGCTTGCACCCGCCACTTCCCTTATTCTTGGCATCCTGGCATTCGTCAGTGGGTTATTAGTAACCTATGTAGCGGACGGCTTTAAAGGCTTAAAGAGCGCTTTCCTCACCACAACACTCATAAGCGCGATCCTGGCTGGTGGGCAATACCTGCTGAGCACTTCGGGTTTATGGATCATTGCAGTAACCGTACCTGCCTTGGTCGCCCTGATCGTCACATACTTAATCATCGACCTTAGAAGATCTTCCAAAACGCCATCACAGATCTCCCAAAAGGACCTGCTGCTCTCATTCTTGCCTTATGTGATCCTGGTTAGCCTTACTCTTGTGTTCAATCTAGTCGGCTGGTTTAAGACCACACTGAGCCAGGTGAAATTTGCGCTGATCTTCCCAGAGATCAGCACGTCTCTGGGCGATGTTACAGCCGCCGGCCCCGGTAGAGCTATTCGACTTCTCACCCACCCCGGGTTCATTATCTTCCTTAGCGCGATGATCACATACCTTGTCTTCAATCTCGCCGGCATACTCAAGAAAACCGATCTCACCGTTATCTTCAAAAGAACCGGAAAAAGCTCCATCAGCACAACCATTTCGATCCTGACCATGGTGGGGATCGCGACGATCATGTCCCACACGCAAATGACTGAGATTCTGGCGTTGGGAATCAGCCGTGCATTTGGGCGAACTGTATTTCCGTTGGCCTCTCCTTTTATTGGCGCTTTGGGCGCATTCATCACCGGCTCCAACAGCAATTCCAATGTTCTTTTCGCCGCCCTGCAAATGCGCACCGCTGAGCTGCTCGGGTTGAGCGTGCCGGTTATCCTGGCTGCCCAAACCGCCGGCGGCGCAATGGGCAGTATGATGGCGCCTGCTAAAGTCATTCTTGGCTGCGCCACGGTTGGATTGGGAAACAAAGAAGGGGAAGTGATCGGCAAGATCCTGGTTTACGGAGTCGGTTTGGTTCTCCTCACCGGGATATTGGTAATGGTAATCAACGGGTACGGGATCTTTTAACTATGGAAAAGAAATCCTTTTTTAGTTCCGCCAACCTCAGCCGAATTTCTATCGCTGCGGATCTCGTGATCCCATTCGCGCTCTATTACGCGATGGTCAACCAATCAAACATTATCGCCTGGATATTGTTGGGCATTGTTGTGATGACCAGATTGGTGTTAGTCATCACAAGCAAGTAAAACGAACTATTTAATTCTTCCTATGAGCTCTTTTGGTTCAATAGGTCCTTTCATCGCAATGACCCCGCGCGCCTCATCCACCTTATCCCAAACATTCCAGAGCAGCACGCCAGTGACTCGCCTGTCCTTCAAATAATACAGCACACCCTTCTGGTATTTCTCCTGCCAATCCTCAATGATCTGGCCGCGCGAATCCAACTCACCGATAGCTTCATACCCGAGGTCGAAGAGATCCGAGTAGAAGAAAGGCAGGTAATCATAGGATTCACCTGCGCCAGCCATGTTCCGCCCCGCCTGTTTTCCCATAGAGTTGGCGTTGTCCTCATGTTCAACTCGAATACGCTTATTCAAGAGGGGATTGAAGAAATTGGCTACATCTCCAGCGGCAAAAATGTCCTGATTCGTGGTCCGCAGCATTTGGTCTATCTCAATCCCGTTAGATACTTTCAATTCAGCTTGCTCCGCTAATTTCACATTCGGTTGAATACCGATGCCGGCGACAACTGCTTCGGTATCATGAAGTTCACCGTTTTCCAGACGGATCTGATATCCGGAAGTAGATTCAGTAATTCCTTCGATTCTCGCACCCGGAAAAACCTTCACCCCCTTTTCTAGATAATATTCGTTGAGAAAATTGACCATGTGCTCCGGAAAGATATTCCATCCAATTCCGGGACCGATATCAAAGAGTGAGACATCGCATCCTTGCATAGCTAAAGCCGCAGCAATCTCTGAACCGATAAAGCCACTGCCGATCACGCTGAATTTTGTTTTCTCTTCCGATAACGCACGCAATTTCTGGTAGTCATCAAAATTACGATAATAGATGACCTTGTCGCCGCCAAATGGAAGTTTACGGGGAGCGCCGCCTGTGGCGATTAATAACCTGTCATAACCGATTTTCTCGCCGGAAGATAACTCAACGACTTCATTTGCAGGATCGATCCTGGTTACCAAGGCATTTAGTTTGAGGTCGACTTTTTTCTCCTGCGTATTCCGCCAAATCGAAGATGGATCTTTACCCTTCCATAATCCTTTGGATAAGGGCGGCCGGTTGTAAGGCGGAACACCGTCGCTTGAGATCATCAGAATTTTATTTTCGGGGTCGAGATCACGGATCCCATCCAGCGCGGCATCCGCCGTCATTCCCCCGCCGATAATGATGTATTGATATTTGTCCATAAGAAAACCTCCTATGACAAATAATAAGTCAAAGTGTACAAATTTCAGATAAGCGATTTATTAATTCAGGGAGATTATTTATCGGTTGAAAAATTGGATAACCAGATTTAAAACGATAGTTACGATTACGCTGAAGACAATGGAAGCAAGGATCGGGATAAAGAATGTGAAATTACCTGATTCGATTTTGATCGTGCCTGGGAATTCATTGAGATCCAGAAATTTGTTGAGGAGAATAAAAATTATTCCCATTATGATCAGGAAACTGCCCGCCATGATCAAGAATTTTCCAATTTGTCCAGTCATATTCATTACCAGATACCAAATTTATTATAAGTATTAATCATTCATCTAACCAATACAATATGCACTTGAATCATGTAGAATGTGATAAATCATGTCTGAATTAGCAATAAGGCGGAACCATGAAATCGGATGAAAATCGCATATATTTCGATGTTCGCACCCTGATCTTCTCGATACTCATTCCCCTGATAACCGGCATCTTGTTGTCATCGGTCATCCCCCAGCCCAAGATCGGTATTATTGAGATCAAAGAGCCACTGGATAATAATGTTGGAAAAAATGTCGTTGATCAGATCCAGTATGCTCAAAACCATGCTGATATACGAGGGGTTGTCATCGCTCTGGACAGCCCTGGCGGTACGATCAACGACACCGAATTGATCTATCTGGAACTCAACCATTTGCGCAGGAGGATGCCGGTTGTGACGATGGTGCAGGGGTTATCCGCCAGCGGCGCTTATTATATTTCGCTTGCAACTGATTTCATTTTCTCCAATCCGTCAGCGATGGTCGGAAACGTCGGTGTGATCGGACAGATACCCCCAGTACCGATTCTTCTTGAGGAGATATATTCCACCGGGCCGTATAAATTCTGGGGCAATCCCAGAGATACCTATGTTCGACAGATCGATATGATGAAGCGGAGCTTCCTCAAAGCGGTTGAGGTCGGGCGGGGCGAACGATTGGCGGTACCTATTGAACAGGTATCGCGTGGTGAAGTGTATCCCGCCAGTGAAGCGCTTGGTTATGGATTAATTGACCAGCTTGGATCCTTATCAGAAGCCATTGAAAAGGCTGCCAGACTAGCGCATGTCGCCAATTACGAGGTAGTGAATCTAAGCCGCCTGGTTGACCAGGAACAATCTGAAGCATCGGCTTTTTATGCGCTGGATGAGAATGGAGAAAGCACCGGATATCCCAAAGATCACGGCTTTTATTATTTGTACATCGCCGATTTTAAGGGAGGGCTCCAATGAAAAACAAACGCCTTTTTATCGCCATTCTGTTCTTCGTTCTTCCCTTCATGATGCGTGGCTTGTGGTTTTACCGCGGAATTTATTTACCTGCCAACCATGAGACATCACCGGATTTCTCAGAATTTTCTGTCATCCAACCGGCTCTTTCCACGCTTCCCGCGTATGAAGGGATAAAAAATGGTGGCGGAAAGCGGATCCTGTTTGACCAGGCACATAACAATCAGTATTCCCTGGCTGAGATCGAGTCTCTGCGCGGCTTGCTGCTCAACCATGGGGCAAAGATCTTTGAATTACATCCCAAAGAAAATCTTCCGGAAATGCTAAAGAACGCCGACGCATTCATCACCATTACTCCGAACGATTTCTTTTCAAAACCCGAGTTAAAAGCCATTGAGGATTTTGTAGGACGGGGCGGCCGCCTCCTGGTCATCGCAGATCCGACACGATCTGTATCGGAATCTGACAGGGATAGAGAGAAAAGTGTGAACCTCGCGAATGAAATCCTTGAACCCTTCCGCGTCTCCTTCCGCAATGATTATGTATACAGCCTTGTCAACAATGAAGGGAATTACAGGAATATCCATGTCCAACCCGCAGGCAGCCATCCACTGACTACAAAACTTTCCAATCTTGTGTTTTATGCCTCTCATTCCGTGGCTGCACTCGATAATCAAATCCTGAATGGCGATGAGACCTCGCTTTCCTCATTGGATGACCAAGGCGCAAGGCACCCGGTTGCTGCGCTTGACGAGAGCGGGAATGTCCTGGTCATCGGCGACATGACCTTCATGACCACCCCGTATTTTCAGGTGGCGGATAATTACCAACTGATCATCAATATCAGCGAGTTTCTCCTCGAGCACGACCGCTCGCGCACATTGGCAGATTTTCCCTACCTGTTCACCCGACCTGTTGGCGTTCTACTGGGAGAGGGAATCGTTTTGGACAAAGATCTGCTTCCCGCAATCGCCGGACTGAAAGAAAAGCTCGCGGCGAACGGCTTTCCGTTAGCCATTCTTGAGGAAAGGCAGGCAGGATTTGACCATATCATTATCGGTACATATCCACCCAACGATCAACTGCGAGCCTATACCGATGCAATGGGACTGGATTTTGGTGATAATAAAGCCGCTCCTACACCAACCCAAATTCCTACCCAAATCTCGGAAGAAGTTCCAGTTACACCGGAAATCCCTGTGAAAACAGCGGCGGCTGAGGACCAAGGATTTACCATACCCGGATTTGGCAAAGTACCTTCCCAGGGATTCGGCTTTCTACTGCTTGAGGATAAACCTGATCAGATTACCCTGATCATACTGGCAGACAGCCAGAAGAACGCCGTAAATCTATTAGAGCTTCTCGCAAGGGGATCACTGGAGATCTGCCTGGCAAATGATACGATTGCTGCGTGTGAACAGGATGCGGTGCTATCCCAAACCATTGTCGAGAATGCAACGCCTGAACCCACTGAAGAGGCTTCGCTAGAGGAAGAATCCACTGGGGCGGAGGATGCCTACACCCCAACACCCACTCTGCCCGCTGTAACACCCACGCCAACTGAAAACCCATAAAAATGAGGGCTTCGCATTGAAGCCCTCATTTAGTTATTTGACAACTGACAACTCATAATCCATCGTCCCAAGCCGTATCTCTTGGGCGTGTATCAGGCATTCCTTCCAGTGAACGTCAGGATGCACATGCACAAATTTATCTTCCTCGTCTTTATATTCACCCTTATCAAATAAGCGACTGGACTGAATTCCCGGCGACTTGTTTACCAGATCAACACATGCTTTGTCTAGAGAGACTGGATCAAAGGACGCAGCAATCCCGATATCAGGCACGAGCGCCTGGTCGTTGGTATCCCAGCAATCGCAATCCGGGGACACGTTCATAATGAAACTCACGTGAAAATGTTGTTTTCCTTGAAGCACCGCGTAGGCATATTCAGCCATTTTTTCATTCAAGATTTCTGCAGATTGGTCGTATGGCGCCCTGGCCGCCCCATAATGGCAGCTTGCCACACACTGACCGCAGCCTATACATTTATCATAGTCGATCTGGGCTTTTCGATTCCTTTTGTAAGCGATCGCTTTTTCAGGGCAGTTCTTGATACACATACCGCAAGCAACACAGTTCTCTTCCACCATTTCAGGTTTTGACGCTGAATGCATCTCCATTTTGCCTTTGCGCGATCCGCTGCCCATGCCGATGTTCTTTATGGTGCCGCCAAAGCCTGTCTGCTCATGGCCTTTAAAATGGGTTAGACTCAGGATCACATCTGCATCAGCGATGATCGTGCCGATTTTTGCCTTTTCCACATGTTTCAGGTTTATTGGAATTTCCTTCGCATCGCTTCCGGTCAATCCATCTGCAATGATCACATCACATCCGACCGCAATACGATTAAACCCGTTTTCCATTGCTGCTTCCAAATGATCCACCGCATTTGCACGCCTTCCGTAATATAAGGTGTTCGCGTCGGTCAGGAACGGCTTCCCCCCCAGCTCTTTTACTTTCCGTACTACCCTTGCCGCATAATTCGGCCGAATATATGCCAGATTTCCCGGCTCGCCAAAATTGATCTTCAGTGCGACCATTTTCCCTTCGAGATCCAGCATCTCGATGCCCGCACGTTTCAATAACCGGTCAAATTTGTCATACATGCCATTGCCTGGCTTGGTGCGCATGTCGGTGAAGTAAACCTTGGATTTCATCAATGCTCTCCTACAACAGGAATAAATTCGCGAGCGCTTCCGCAACCGCCTTGGGGTTTTCCAGCATGGGCATATGGCCGCTATTCTCGATTTCCATATAAATTTCCGGCTGGAAATCTTCAGCCATTTTCCTACTCAAATCCAAAGGGATAAAGCGATCACGCATCCCGGCGATTATACCCAATGGCATGTTAAATGTCTTCAAGAATTCTGATGAGTCTTCGCGCTCTGCCATGGCAGAAAGAACACCCATAACACCATTCCGATCCATTTGGCTGATCTTTTCTCGACAGAACTGCTGGACCTGAGGATCATCACTTAAATTCGCTGGCATCTCTGAAAGCAACTCAAGCGGTTCCACTTCCTTGACTTTCTCGATATCTACCAGACGAGATGCTCTTTTCTCCTCCGAATCTGCGTAGGCATGGGAAGCAACCAATGCCAATCCCGATACGCGTTCAGGATAGTATTTCGCCATTGATAAAGCCACATACCCGCCCATGGAATGACCTGCCAAGGCAGCTTTTTCGATCTTCAGATGATCCAGGAGTGCGATGATATCCCCAGCCAATTCCTTCATGGTATACAAGCCCTTCGGTGAGGTCGAACGGCCATGACCGCGAATATCCGGAAGAACGAGGGTAAAGTCAGATTTTAATAGCCTGGCGACATCCATCCATTCGGTGTGATCAAGAGCATATGCATGCAAGCAGACCAGCGGTTCTCCGTTACCAAGCACCACATAGGATAATTTTTCCGCCATCTTTAACCTTTCATTTTTCTATCCAATATAATAAGCGCGTCATCCTTTGTTGCGATGATTCCTGCGGCTTGATTTTCACGGACGAATTCAACCAATTCACCGATCGCACCCCCAGGCGACAATTTGTAGCGATCTATGATCTCATCGCCGCTGATGATTTTTGGGGGCTCCACCACTTGATCGTAACGATTGAACCAGCCATCCAGAATCTGGTAGGTAAACTCCAATGCAGATTGCCAACGCTCATCCGTTAAATTTCCTTCATAGGTGGCAAGAACATCGGCCAGATGAAAAAGGCTAACCGCGACTCCAGCAGATTTGGCTTTTTTAAAGAAACGGTACAGCCAGATATCCACATTTTCGTTTTCACTATTAGGCTGAAATTCCTTCTTCATATGGTGCCCGATCATGCGCCGGATAAAATCAATTTCCGCGCCGGAAAGCGCCAATGCTTTTCCTCGGCTAACGGCAATTTCGGCACCGGCTTCCGCATGGCCTGGAAATGATTGTTTGCCATCGTGTTCAATCGCCGGTAACTCGCCCTTCGCACAATCATGATAAAGCGCGGCAAAATGGGCAATTGTGAAGATACTCCTCCCCGGAGTCAATTCCCTGGATAAGTATGTTTTTAATGCTTGCCTGTGGGGATAGATTACTTCTTCTGCTTTTATTAGGGCTTTTTCATTGACTTGATAATTTTTAATGATCACGGATCGAGCCAATGCCCCGAAAATCTCCACCACACGTACCGTGTGGTTAAAAACAGAATGAACATGTGGAAGACCTGGATTCAGGGTTTTCAAAAGAGGTACTTCGGGAAAGATCATTTCCAGAATTCCAAAATCATCAAGCAGCCTTATGGATTCCTGAATACGTTCGAGCGCAAAAATGTTGAAAACCTCATCGCGAATTCTCTCGGAAGAAATATGGACAAGGTTCTTCGAATTTGACTGGATCAACTTGCGGGTTTCCTTAGAAAACTGCAAACCGAAGGATTGGATAAACCTGACCGAACGTAAAGTTCTGACCGGGTCAAGCTCCAGAGAAATTTGACTGCAAAGATTCAACCGCTTATTCGTTAAATCGTCAACGCCACCGAAAATGTCGATGATCTGATCCGGCTGATTTAGATCAAGCGCCAGAGCATTGATCGTAAAATCCCTGCGGCTCAGGTCAGCTTTAATACCATTTGCATACAGGAGGGAGCAATCAATAACGGTTTTTTCGTTATCGCTGTTATGAATGATTGCCCGTGCGATCTGCCTTTCCCGATCAAGAATATAGAAATCTCCATTGAAATGATCCGCGATCGACTTGGCCGCTTGAATAGAATTTCTCTTCAAGACGAAATCAAAATCTCGCGAAGGTCTTTTCGATAACGCGTCGCGAATATATCCCCCAACTAAATATACCTCCTCATAGGTGTCTAAATTAGAGAGTAAAAGGGTATTTATTTCTTGGAAAGCCGCATCTTCAAAATTCATAATGCGTTTTCTGGACTAACTATCCAATTTTTCCAGGTCAACCACCCCGATGAAAGGAAGATTTCGAAAATATTCGTCCAGGTCAAGACCATAACCAAACACAAATTTATTGGGAATGACAAAACCGGTATAACGAATCGGAATATCAACTTCTCGCCTTTCCACTTTGTTCAATAAGGTACAGATATTCAGACTTTTCGGCTTCCTGGTGGAGAGCAGCTCCATCACATAAGAAAGAGTATTGCCGCTGTCGATAATATCTTCAACGATTAATACATCTTTGTTTGAGATATTGGTGTTGAGGTCCATTGTGATCCGAACCACACCCGACGAGTTGCGAGTACCCACCCCATAAGATGAGATAGCCATAAAATCCATAGCGTGAGGTACAGTAATGTGCTTGGAGAGATCGGTCATGAAGACTACGGCTCCACGCAGAATACAAACCAGGAGTAAATCCTTGCTGTCTTTATAATCTTCGCTGATCTGAACGCCGAGTTCATCGACCCGTTTGTTCAACTCACTTTCAGGTATCAAAATCTCTTTTAAGTAGAAAAAGTAATCTTTCATCAGATCTAACTCCTCGGTACCTCATGGTGCTCCCGGCAACGTGCTTCGTACATTTCCGCCGCGCCAACAATCACAATGGGATCATCATACCGGGCTGGTTTGCCATTGACCAAACGCTGCGTCCGCCCAGCAGGTTCACCACAGACCATGCAGATGGCTTGTAGTTTGTCCACCTTGTCTGCCTTGGAAAGAAGGACCGGTATGCAGCCGAAGGGTTCTCCCCGAAAATTCATATCGAGTCCTGTGACAATCACGCGGATTCCGTTGTCTGCCATATGATCGATCACACCAATGATCCCGTCATCAAAAAATTGGGCTTCGTCAACCGCAACGACAGTAGTGTCGGGCTTAATTTGGGCTTGTAATTCAGAAGAATGACTGAGTGGAATCGCTTCAAAAGCGATCCCGGCATGCGAGGTTACTTTCTCCACATTGTACCTGTCGTCAATCACGGGCTTGAATACCTGGACTTTCTGCTTAGCGATGACGGCTCTACGCAGCCGCCGGATCATCTCTTCAGTTTTACCGCTGAACATCGATCCGCAAATAATCTCAATGGATCCTTTATTTGATGACATTTAATTCTCTCCTGTTGTAGGATCTTTATCAGATTTTACACTAACAAGTTTTTAAATGAAATCAGTTGTATGGGTTCAATACATATGAGACACTTGGGGCCAACACTGAGGGTAATTAGTTTGAATATACTCTTTGGGGGTCAGATTGTCCAGTGACCGATGCGGTCGAACCTCGTTGTAGATCCTTTCCCATTCTTGCAGGACCTGGTTCATGACCGGCATCTCCCAATCATCCGCGTACACTTGGTAGAACTCCTCGGTGTGGGTGCGCTGGGCGCGCTCCACACAGCCATTCAGTTTAGGTGAGCGCGGCGGCAGCACAAACAAACGGATGTTCTTTTCCTGACAGGCCTGTTCAAACTCCGCCATGAATTCGCTGCCCCCATCCACCTGCACCGCTTTGAGCGGGAAGGGCAGACGCTCCTGCACCGTGTCCAGAAACGCTCTGGCGTTGTTGGCTGTGGCTCGGTTGCAGGCTTGCAGCACATCCCAGCGGCTGACCATATCCCGTGCAGTGAAGTGTTTGAAATGCACGCCAGTCATCAGCTTGACATCCAGTGTATCGATCTGCACCAGATCACCGGGTTGTTCCACACGGTAATTCCTGGGCTTTCTGAGGGCATGTGGGCGTCGTTTGGCGCGTTTATATGCGATTTGGGTTGTCCTGGGTGGATCATGTAGTAATCCGCGCTGTTTCAAATAATTTAGAATGCGCCCGACGGTCGAGGCCGAGGTTTGCCAGCCCTCCCGGCCTAGCAGCACCCATAGCTTTTCTTTGCCCCAGCGCGGATATTGCTCACGCAGTTCCAGCACGGTCTCGATCAGTTCAGGGGACCAACTGACCGTACGTAGCCGCTTCGGCCGGCAGCTGGCATCTTCCAAGCCCCGCAGCTTGCG
>Ga0209164_1005052_pt1 | contig 11401 bp, 14 predicted proteins | sample MTBNYHSulfiMetaG_FD_187458 | JGI IMG/M metagenome (GOLD analysis project Ga0209164, IMG submission 187458) | Enrichment culture microbial communities from rom New York Harbor, USA that are MTBE-degrading - MTBE-NYH (New York Harbor Sulfidogenic)... | ecosystem: Environmental > Aquatic > Marine >... | reverse complement strand
AGTGGCGGCTGATTGCGGCAGCACCAGATTTAAAGCCGCGAAATGCTCATTGGTGATGTGATGGTCGATATTGATGTCAATCGGCAGGTCTGAAAAAGAAGAGCCAAGACGCTGTCTATCTGAACAATCCAGCGCGACGATCAGGTCATAACCTGGTTGAATCTGAGTTCGGATTTGTTCGCTCCCAGAGAGAAAGCGGAACTTAGAGGGAACACCGTCACTTAAAACCAACTGGCAGCTTTTTCCGGCAGCCTGCAGCGCCGATCCCATGCCCACCAGTGAAGCCAGTGCATCGCCATCCGGACGGATATGCGAAAGGAGCAGCGGCTGGCTGGCAGCCTGCAGCCTGGCGGTTATGTCCGCATGAATGGAATTCTTCTTCAGGTTGGTCAAGATTCATGCTCCTGGGTGGAGGACTGCTGTTTGAGGTCATCCAGCAGGCGCTCGATCTTTTCGGCATGCTCGGGGGTTTTATCCCAAAAGAAACGCAATTTCGGAAAAGTGCGCAGCTCAATCTTCTCCGCAAGGCTGGAGCGCAAGAAACCACTGGCGTGCTCCAAACCCTGCAAAATGGCGGCAGCCTGGTCATGCCCATCCAGTGAGGAGACGTAAATGTTGGCGAAATACAATTCGCGGTCAACATTCACGTCGGTGATGAACACGGAACCCAAACGGGGGTCGCTGATGCGGCCGGTTACCAGCATTTCGGATAATTCCTGCAGGATGCGGTCAGCGATGCGTTTTAGGCGGACTTTTGAAGGCATGCGAAAATCTCCCTAAAAATTCCTAACGCTGAACGTCCTCAACGATGAAGCCAATGACCAAATCGCCGATTTCAAAATCATTGAAACCGCGCACGCGCAGCCCACACTCAAAACCCTCACGCACTTCTTTCACATTTTCCTTTTCATGTTTGAGGGATGCCAGTTCGCCCTTAAAGAGTTCCTCTTCACCGCGCAGCACGCGCACAAAGGCATTGCGGCGGATCTCTCCCGATACAACCCGGCAGCCAGCGATCGTGCCCACTTTGGAAATCTTGAAGGTCTGCAGCACTTCCGCTTTGCCGATCACGCTTTCCTTCTTCTCCGGCGCGAGCATGCCTTTGAGGGCTTTTTCAACATCCTCAATCAAACGGTAAATAATATCATAGGTGCGGATGGAAACGCCTTCTGTTTCCGCCAGGCTCTTAGAGGATGCATCAGCGCTGACGTTGAAGCCCAAGATGATGGCATTTGAGGCAGTAGCCAGCAGCACGTCGTTTTCGGTAATATTGCCCGCTTCGGTGTACAGAATATTGATCTTGATCTCGCTCTGGTCAATTTCACTGAGGGACTTGTTGATGGGTTCAAGCGAGCCCTGCACATCCGCCTTCAAGATCAAACGCAGTTCACCCATCTCGCCGGCCTGCACCTTTGAGAACAAGTCTTCCAGCGTGGTCATGGATTTGACGGAGCGCTGCTCAGCCTGTTTGGCTTTGCGTTCGTTCACAATGGCGCGCGCTTCACGTTCGGACGCGCACACCTGAAAGATATCCCCAGCCCTGGGAACATCGTTCAAGCCAAGGATCTGAACGGGCGTGGAAGGACCAGCCGCTTCAATCGGTTTTCCTTTGAAGTCGAACATGGCGCGAATTTTTCCACAGGCATCGCCGACGGCAACCGCATCAGCCGATTTCAAGGTGCCGTTCTGCACCAGTAAAGTGGCGGCTACGCCGCGGGTTTTATCTACAGCGGCTTCAATGACCGTGCCCATCACGGTGCCATTGGGATTTGCCAAGATCTTGCAGTTATCCGCCACCAACTGGATGGCTTCCAGCAGATCTTCGATGCCAGTATTCTTTTTAGCAGAAACCGGCACAACCAGGGTATCCCCATCCCATTCATCGGAAACCAGTCCATTATCCGCCAATTGCTGCTTGACGAAATCTATATTGGCGTCAGCCAGATCAACCTTGTTCAGGGCGACCACGATGGGCACACGCGCTGCGCGCGCATGCGCAATGGCCTCTTTGGTTTGAGGCATTACGCCATCGTTGGCTGCGACTACCAACACCACAATATCCGCGCCTTGCGCGCCGCGCGCACGCATGGCGGTAAAAGCAGCATGGCCAGGAGTATCGAGAAAAGTGATCTTCTGATTCTTGTGTTCAATCTGGTATGCACCTATGTGTTGAGTGATGCCGCCAGACTCGCCGCCGGCCACATCGGTATGGCGGATGGCATCCAGCAAGGAGGTCTTGCCATGGTCAACGTGACCAAGGATGGTCACGACCGGCGCGCGCTTTTGCAGATTATTGGGATCTTCATTTTCAATGAGGCGGCGCCAGAGCGGCACTTCACCTACTGATTCCTCGTTTACTTGGGGGATTTCCAGGGAGGCTTCGAAACCCAGTTCGGCTGCCACGACAGCGGCAGTATCAAAATCGATCTGCTGGTTGATATTAGCCATGACACCATTGGTCATTAATATTTTGATGACCTGAATGGGGCTGGTATCAACCTTCTTGGCCAGATCGCGCACGGTGGTCACGCTGGGTAATTCGATTGTTTGTGTGTTCTTGTCGCTCATAGATGCCTCCAATTCAGTTTGCCCCTGCGGTGATTGCCTGTTTGACGCGTTGTTCTCTGCGGGTAGGTTGGCGAGCGATCTGAACACTGATCTTTTACATTGACTTGACCTTGGTTTTGGTGTCGGATGATTTTTCCGATGGATTCTCTTCGTCCGCATCTGCGGGCAGTTGATTCATGATGCTGACCAAGTGATCATGGTCCGATTGCGATAATTCAGTTTTCAATGCGTTAGCCAAACTACCTTTGAGTGCCTTTTCCCAACAGGAACGCTTGTCATGCAGATATGCTCCCCTGCCATCCGCCTTTCCGGTCGCATCATAACGCACTCCTTGAGGGGTGCGCACAACGCGCATCAGCTCTCTTTTTGAGAGCGTTTCCCGGCAGGCGACGCAAGTTCGCTGGGGAATATGCTTTACGCGTGCTTTTGGTTTTTTCACCGCCTTTAATACATTAGTTATCTTTGGTTATGCTTCCCATTCATTCCATTCTGCGTCACCGCGCTTGTGTTTCTTCTTAGCAACTACCATATCGCGGTCGGGATCATACTCCAGTTCGCGGAATCGTTTGATCTTTTTCTTTTTCTTCTTTTTCCCTGAGGATGTGCCCTCTTCGCCATTGCTGTCTTCCTCATCCTCAGCTTCCTCGCTGGTTTCCTCAACGGGTTCGAGGATCTCGGGTTTGATGGCGAACATTTCATCGAAAGACAATTCGGCAGCAGGTTCAGTTGTTTCCGTGACAGGTTCGGCAGTTTCCTGCGGGCTTTCTTCACTGACAGGAGCCTGGTCGGACAGCTCTGCCTCAGCAGGTATCTCCTGCTCGGCTTGTGCGGTTTCAGCCTGCGCTTGCGGCAGTTGCTCGGCTTCCAGAGAAAGTTCAACCGGTGCGGGTTCTTCCTCAACAACCGGTTCGGGAACCAGTTCCAGCACCAGATCGGGCAGTTTTTCCACAAATTCCGCGATTTTTTCGAGCGCTTTGGGGCCAACGCCACTGATCTCGAGCAAAGCATCAGGGTTCAGTTTACTGGCTAAGGCCAATTTGCCGGAATTCTCAAAACCCGCTTCCTGCAGAGCTTCGATGATATTAGCAGGCAATTCGCTAGCGGAAAGATCCATGTTGAATGCTCCTGCAGGAATGGATGCCAGCGCTTCTTCACGGAGCTGCTGGTGCTTTTCCACTTCAGCCTGCTGCTTGCGGGTAGCATACCTTTCCAGACGGTCGTTGAATTTCGTCAGAAAATCGTATTCCTCGGGTGTGATCACGCGGCCTTCGGCTTTACGCGCCATGATATCTTCCGCCTGCGCGGTGGCTTCTTTTTCCTCTTTGGCAAGCGGTTTCAACTCAGGCTTGTTATGCAGGGCGAAGAGCCAATCGCTGATGGATTCGGGCAGACTCTTGATATCGATGCGCCAACCGGTCAGTTTGGCGGCCAAGCGGGCATTCTGCCCATCACGTCCGATGGCCAGGCTGAGCTGATCCTCGGGCACTACTACCAGGGCGTTGCGTGCGCCTTCCAGGTTCTCGCGCAGATACACTCCGTTCACCCGCGCAGGACTGATGGCTTTGGCGATAAAAGCTGTCGGATCGGAATTCCATTCGATCACGTCGATCTTTTCGTCATGCAATTCACGAACAATGGCCTGGATGCGCACGCCGCGCTGACCGACGCAAGCGCCAACCGGGTCGATGCCCTGCTGGGAAGCAGAGACAGCCACTTTAGCGCGATGGCCGGGTTCGCGCGCGATTGAGCGGATCTCCACCACGCCGTGGAAGATCTCAGGCACTTCATTTTCCAGAAGGCGGCGCAGAAAATCACGGTGGGTGCGGGAGAGAATGATCTGCGGTCCACGCCCGCTTTCTTTGATTTCTGCGACCAAGGCGCGCACGCGATCGTGCACGCGAAAGCGTTCAAAGGGGATCATCTCTTTGCGCGGCATGCTGCCCTCAGCATTCAACTCTAAAGCGATGGTCATGCCCTGGGAATTGCTGGCCTGCACGATACCACTGACGATCTCGCCAATCTGTTTTTCGTAATATTCAATCTGCGCGCTATATTCTGCCTGACGAATTTTTTCCTGAATGACCTGGCGCGCATTTTGGGCAGCCACACGCCCGAAATCCTCGGGGGTGCTATCTACCATGATCACATCTCCAAGCTGTGCGTTTGGATCTACTTTGCGGGCTTCGCTCAGGGTGGTTTCGGTGAGGTCGTTCTCAACCGTTTCGACCACCTCTTTTTCTGCCAAGATGGAAAACTCACCCTTGTCCAGATCAATGACGGCTTTGATATCCTGCGCACTGGAGACGTTCATGGATTTGCGGTATGCAGAAACGAGGGCGTGCGCCAAAGCTTCCAGAATGGTCTCTTTCGGCAGCCCTTTTTCTTCCAGCACTTCATTGAATGCCAGCACAAACTCGTTTTTCATGTCCGCGTTACCTCAGAAATTCTTTTTCAATTATAAGCAAGAAAGTGGGGGGTGCCCACTTTCCGACGAAAACGATAAAGTTGAACTGAACGGTGAGAATTTTATCACGCTTTGGGTTAACAGGCAAGCGGATGAATCGGATGGATGCAGGGTTGAGAATAACTAAACCAGAAAAAGAGCTAAAGCAGTGTGGCGCGCCATACTTCCATAAATGAGGCAGATCATGATTCAGCAGGCGGGCGCACGCCGGGTTGTTCCTGTCCACTCTTGCGCAAGGAACGGGCGGATTTGATACCGCTCAACTTGCGCGGCATGGGGCTGAGCAGCAGCGCCAGATTGTTGAGAGCATCCAGATCGTATTCGCGTTTACCGCATATATCACAGATCCAAGCAGGAAAATCCGGTACGGTGATCAGCTCAGCGCCCAGCCAGGTAAAATAGGTGACTTTGGCTTGATGCATCATGCCGATGCTGCACTCGCTGCAGGGGATCATACTGTGTGGGTTGGATACTTTTCTCAAATCACACCCTGAATTGCCTATTGTTACTGCCATTATACCACCGGGGAATTAAAAAAATCCGCCGAAGAGGACGGAGAACTGTTCGCAGGAGAATCAGGCGATGTGTACAGAATCAACAATGCCCACGATGACCGAGATGACGCAGGCATCCTTATTGCCCAACACTTGGCGCGCGCCATTGCCCTCGCGGTTAACCAGCACCGTATCACCAATGCCAGCCTGGCTGTTATCCAGGGCGATAAAATCACCGCCGCTATCCGCTGCATCAAGACTGAGCGGCTGCACGACCAACAAGCGGCGGCGCTTGAAAGCCGCGTGGCTGATGGTGGTGACGACCGTTCCGACTACTTTGCCAATGACCATTGCTGCCTCTAGTTGAATGCATTAAAACCCGGCTTGAGGGTGAAATCGAACTCACCATCCGGGCGCACTGTCAATTCGTCCACAATGCCCACCAGCGCTAGGTCAACCGGCACGAACTTGATATCGGGCATGGCCAGGGCAGCTTCGCGTGAGCGAACCATCACGCATAGGTCGCCCATGCCTGCCTGCACCACATCTGCCGCTACCTGCAGGCCGCCGGACGGCTGCAGGCGGCGGTCAAGCGGCTGCACAACCAGCAGCTTGATGCCCTGCAGTCCCGAGTATTTGATGGTGCAGACGGCGGTACCCTGGACGCTTCCAAACAGCATGTTTATTTCAATCCCAAGTCCGCGGTCACCCGCTCGATAATCCGATCAAGGGCGGCATTGTCCACCGCATCACCTAACTGCTGCCTGACAGCAGTTTTCACACGGGCTTTGATCGCATCCACACGCCCAGCTGGGAACGCACCGGATACTGGAGCTAGCTGCTGGTTGGAACGGTTGACATATGGACGGATGGGCGCGGCAGGTGGTGTATCGTGCTCCTGCTGAAGCTGCACACCCAGGCGGCGGGCGCTTTCGTAAGCCAAGTCGGTCAGGACGACATCATCGTTGATCTGCAAACTGCGCTCACCGCGGTGCGCCATATCTTCAATATCGCGTTCGGTATAGAAAATTTTACCCATGCAGGTTTCCTTTCAATGGGAAGGCGTTCAACTGGTTGTTCCTTCCAGGCTTTCCAGAGCGCGCGTGGCGGCATCGCGGGCGCTGATGATCTCCGCTTCTGAACCAGACAGCCACATGCGCCCAAAACGCCCCACGCTGGAGACATGGATGATCTTGATGCTGGCTTTCTTCTCCGCTTCATTGCAGGCGTAATTGATGTAGGCAGCCGGGGCGCATTCCAGCACCAGCATGGTCTCACCCGGCACCAGCATCGAGCCGCGCCGAAAACGGTTGAGCAGCTGCGCCTGGTATGGATCGACGCGGGTGATGACCTGGCTGGAGACGATCTGGGGTTTGAGGCGATCTTCGATTTTCAACCCCAGACGGTTCAGCACAACCTCGCCTGCCTCGATCACGGCGGCTTGATTATGGGAGTGCACCTCGAACATGCCAAACTCGCGCTCAACGATCTGTGCGCCCGGTTTGGCTTCCGTGGCTTTTACAGCAATATCCACCACGCGGAAGACCTCGTTGCCGGGCGCCATTTCCACATACAAAGACGCCATGCCTTCAGTAGGCAGGTCGCCCTGCGTAACCGTACCGATGAATGCGGCATACTGTGCCTGCATGCGATCCAGCAGGCAATAACATCTCAATTGAAATTGGTCAGTCATCGTATTTTCTTTCAACTTCTCATTTAACCTGCTCCGATTACCCTCGGCGCAATTGCACACGCTGGAGGCATGCGGCATCTAGGTTGAAGCGATCAGCGGGCAAAAACCCGCTGTTCGCGCGAGAAGCGTTCTTATCCGATGCTGCCCTTGGTCTTGGCAGGCAGGATCATCTCCACGTCGCTGTGCGGGCGCGGGATGACATGCACCGAAACCAGTTCGCCAACGCGTTTGGCAGCCGCGGCGCCGGCATCGGTGGCAGCTTTCACTGCCCCCACATCTCCACGCACCATGACGGTTACGTAGCCGCCGCCCACATATTCCGAGCCGAGCAGGCTGACGTTGGCGGCTTTGACCATGGCATCTGCGGCTTCGATTGAGCCGACCAGACCTTTGGTCTCGACCATTCCCAGAGCGATTAATTCAGGATTTGTAGCCATTTTTTGTTTCCTTTCTCATTTTTAAATAGATTTTGTGTTTGAATTATTTTTGCGCGATAATTTCTTGAACAATGCGGCGCACCAGCTCTTCGATCTGCTGACCCTGATCTGTCGAGGCGCCCGGCGCGGCAGCCTGCATGGCGGCAGCGGGCGGCTCATTCAATTCGTATGCCAGCCGTTTGACGTTATAGAGATGATGCACGGTGACGTTATCCCCGGTGATCGAACCTCCTTCGCCGCCGGCACCCAGCGTCATAGAGGGCATCAAGCCGGTGGTCAACCCGACTGCGCCCAGCGTGCCCATGGTGTTGACCAGGATGCGGAAGACCGGTTTTTCCAAACCAAATGCCATGATGACGCGCTCATCCTGGGCATGGATGATCTGAGTGTGACCACGACCGCCAAACATGATCAATTCAATCGAGCGCTCACAGCCGGCTTCCCAGCCATCCTCTTCGTACCAGCCCAGCACGGTGGTCAGTTTTTCGCGCGAAAGCGGCTCGGCTGAACCGGTGGTGCTCAGGCGCACCACGATGATGCGCGCGGACTGCGGGATGCTGAAACCTGCCATGCCTGCCAAAGTTTGAGCCGGCTTGCCGACCGTGGCAGTGTTGATGCTGCCATCGGTGTGGAAGAGCAGCTTGCGAAGCAGATCGGTTTGATGTTCGTCGGCGAAATATGCCCCCTGCGCCTGCATGAGGCGCTCGAGTTCGCGCGCGATGGGGGCGTCGGCCACCACGGACTGCTCGCTGGCGCAGATGGTAGAGCAGTCGAAGGCTTTGCTGGCGACGATGTAGCGCGCTGCTTTTTGCAGATCCGCGCTGCGATCCACATAAACCGGCACATTGCCAGGCCCGACCCCATAGGCCGGTTTGCCGACCGAATGGGCGGCTTTGACCATAGTGCTGCCGCCGGTGGCTAAAATAAGGCGCACGTATTTGTGCCCGAGCAGCTCCTGCGTGCCGCTCAATGCGATGTTCTGCATACAGCTGATCAGATGTTTGGGCGCTCCGGCTTGCTCGGCAGCCTGCTGCATGATGCGGCAGGTTTCCAGTGTGCAGCGCGCGGCGGAGGGGTGGGGCGCCAGGATGATGGCATCGCGCGCTTTGAGAGCGCACAGGCACTTATACATAGCCGTCGAGGTTGGATTGGTGCTGGGTGTCAGAGCAGCCACCACACCCATAGGCCAGGCGATCTCGTAAATGCGGCGCTGGGCATCATGGCGGATGACACCCACCGTGGGAATTTCACAGATGCTCTTCCACACGATGCGCGAACCGAGTTCATTTTTCAGTTTCTTGTGAGCAGGAATGCCATAGCCGGTTTCCTCGTAAGCCAGCTGGCCAAGACGTTCCGCAGACAGAAATGCAGCTTCAGCGGCAGCGGCGCAAACGCGATCTACTTCCTCTTGGCTGGCATGACCCCAAATCTGCTGAGCTTGAAAGGCAGCCTCAGCTAGATCGCGCGCTTCTTGTATAGACTGCAGATCCAAATTCATTTGATTTCCCATCCATTAACTCTTGCGGAAGGTCACTTTGCCAGCTACTTCCAATGAATCAATGACCGCCATGATGACCGTATCCACAGGGCGATCTTTGGTGATGGTGGTCTGGCGCGCGCTGGATCCTGAAGCGGTCAGCACCAAGTCACCCACGCCGGCATCCACCGAGTCAACAGCCACAAATGGTTTGCCGCTGGGTTGGCCGAACTCGTCAGTCTGCTGCAAGAGCAGCAGTTTGCGTCCCTCCAGTTTTTCATCCTTCATGGTCGAAATGGCTGTTCCAATTACGCGGGCAATCAGCATCGTCAGCTCCTGTCCATTTAATAGTTTTTCGCTTCCACACCTGACCCCGCAGGTTGGGATTTCTCTTCCCCTTTTAAAATACGTACTCCAGCACTGGCGCCGATGCGCGTGGCGCCAGCTTTGACCATCTTTTCAAAATCCTCGCTGGTGCGGATGCCGCCGGCGGCTTTCACGCCCACCAGCGGACCAACCGTGCGGCGCATGAGAGCTACATCTTCCACGGTCGCACCGGCACTGGAGAATCCAGTGGAGGTTTTGACGAAATCCGCCCCGGCTTCTTTAGCCAGCAGGCAGGCAATCTGTTTTTCTTCATCGGTCAGCAGCGCGGTTTCTAAAATGACCTTTACCAGTGCATGGGTGGCATGGGCGGTCTGCACCACCGACAAAATATCGCGTGCGACCAATTCCAAGTTGCGATCTTTCAACGCGCCGATGTTGATGACCATGTCTACCTCCTGGGCGCCGTTGGCGATGGCCTGATGCGCTTCAAAGGCTTTGGTCTCAGGGGTGGTCGCGCCCAAAGGAAAGCCGATCACACAGCAGACATGCACCTCGCTGCCCTGCAGCAATTCGGAGCACAATTTAACATGAGTCGGATTGACGCATACCGAAGCAAAATGAAACTGGCGCGCCTCGGCGCATAACTGTTTGACCTGTTCGTTGGTAGCTTCAGGTTTTAGCAAAGTGTGGTCAATGTAGCTGGCTTTGGTGAGGTCATCCGGAATGGCGCCTAACTTGCTGGAAATGCGCTCGGCTCCTGCGCTGAGGATGTTGCCGATCTCGTCAAAGCAGGTGCGCACACAGATATCATCCACGCATTCCACTTTGCAGAATGGCCCCTGTGGGGCGGCAGATTGGCCTTTTTCTTCTGCCAGAGCATTCAAAATTTCTTGGGTGACGATTTGTGTGACCGTCTCGAGGTTTTTGGGATCTGAGAGCATGGGTTTATCCCTCTTTCATGAATTTCTTTTCAATTTCTGTGATCTTGTTCACGCGGCGGGCATGCCGTCCACCGGCAAAGGCTGTATCCAGCCAGGTTTTGATGATCAGCTTGATCTGATTGAAGCCCAGCAGCCCGGCTCCCAGGGAGAGCACATTGGCGTCGTTGTGTTCACGGCTGTTGGACGCGGTGGCGTAATCCACGCACATGGCTGCCCGCACACCGGGCACCTTGTTGGCAGCCATACAGCTGCCAATGCCGGCGGCATCGATCACGATGCCGCGGCAGGCATGTCCCTGGCGCACCTGATCGGCTACCGCAAAGGCGAAATCGGGGTAGTCCACCGCTTCGCTGCTATTGGTACCGCAATCAATGACGGTGTGCCCCAGTTCTTTGAGGTAGGCGATCACATTGTTCTTCATTTCAAATCCGCCGTGGTCGCTGCCAACCGCGATGGTGCGTTTCGTGCCCGCGGCGCAATCCATGCCCTGCGTTGAAGCGGCAGGCGTGGGCTGGGGCGAGAGCGCTGCATTCTGCGCGATCACCTTTTCCACGATATTGCGGATATCGGTATCGGATATATAATTCATAATGTGTCAGCTTTCTTCATTTGACAACAGCATGTTTGGGATGTTATACTATCTGGTAAAGACCTGTTAACATCTTATCAACATCATCATAACACGGGAAAAACCAAATGTCAAGCATGATTGATCCAGCCAATATCGTTCCGAAATACTACCAATTAGCCAACATCCTGCGCGACAGGATTCTGGCGGGCGAGTTTGCTGCCCAACAGGCGATTCCCTCTGAGCGCCAATTGGAGGAACAGTACAACCTCAGCCGGCCAACCATCCGACAGGCGATCGATTTACTGGAGCGCCAGGGATACCTATACCGCGTGCACGGCAAGGGCACCTTTGTATCGCCGCCCAAACTGCAGAAGGGCATGCTCGAGCTGACCAGTTTTTCGGAAGACATGCGCAACCGCGGGCTGGAAC
>Ga0209164_1005051_pt1 | contig 11402 bp, 8 predicted proteins | sample MTBNYHSulfiMetaG_FD_187458 | JGI IMG/M metagenome (GOLD analysis project Ga0209164, IMG submission 187458) | Enrichment culture microbial communities from rom New York Harbor, USA that are MTBE-degrading - MTBE-NYH (New York Harbor Sulfidogenic)... | ecosystem: Environmental > Aquatic > Marine >... | reverse complement strand
GAAATTACTCCCCCCACCCGCACACCCGGTGACGATGTCGACCTTTTTCTCTCCAAATTTCTCTAACTGTTTCTTTGCCTCAAGGCCGATGATCGTTTGATGCATCAGCACATGGTTCAACACGCTCCCCAGTGAATACCGGGTGTCCTTTGAGGTGACGGTATCTTCAACCGCTTCACTGATCGCAAGCCCGAGACTTCCTGGAGAGTCTGGATTTTGTTCCAAAGCCTTTCTTCCTGCATTCGTATCTTTACTCGGGCTGGGGACGCAGTTCGCTCCCCAGGTGTTCATCATCAAACGGCGATAGGGTTTTTGATCATAACTGATCCTGACCATATAGACCTTGCATTCTAAACCGAAAAGACATGTGGCAAAACTAAGTGCACTTCCCCATTGTCCCGCACCGGTCTCTGTCGCGATTCGTTTGATCCCGAAAACTTTGTTATAATAGGCCTGCGGAACAGCGGTATTGGGTTTATGGCTTCCCGGAGGACTGACCCCCTCATTCTTGTAGTAAATCCTGGCTGGTGTTCCCAATGCCTTTTCTAATGCATAAGCCCGATGTAGGGGAGAAGGTCTCCAGATGAGGAGTTTCTCCATCACTTCTTGAGGGATATCGATCCATCGCTGGGTGCTGACCTCCTGCTCAATCAAATTCATAGGGAAAACAGGGGCAAGATCTTGAGGGCCGATCGGTTGCCCTGTCCCAGGATGGATGATTGGCTGGAGAGGGGATGGTAGATCAGCCTGGATATTATACCACTGCTTTGGAATCTCATCTTCTCTAAGGAAAACTTTGAACTCCTTCATAATCTCCTCCTTCTATTGTGAAAAGAATTCAAAAAAAATGATCTTATTCTATGTTCACCTCCTTCCCTCTCTATCCTTTTAAAATGCAATCTTTATCTCTTAAAAATCAGATTTCCAAATATCAATAATTGATTATATTGTCAAGGTATTTTTAACCTATCCGAGATGAATGATGAAATAAAAAAGGCACTCTGGGAGGCCAGAATGCCTTTTTATATCTATCAGAGATTTGGAAAGTACCATTATTTTTTCTTGAATTCATTCCATGGGTAATCGATGAGTTCGAGGAGCACCCCGTTCACCATTTTTGGATGAACAAAGGCAAATTTGCAACCCCTAAAAGGCCTCAATCCACCGATGAAGGGATAGCCTTTTGCCTTCAGCTCATTCATGGCTGCTTCAGTACTATCCACATTCAACCCGACAATCATGACGCCTTCGCCCCTTTTCTCAATAAATTTGGCCACGTCACCATCCGGGGTGGTGGATTCCATCAATTCAAATCCAACTTCTCCCAGCCAGTACCGCGCCACCCTGATTTTCTCGGATTCATCCACATAGGGATCATCAGGCCCTTTCCCAAGAATGGGTTCCCAGACTTTTTTTGCCGCCTCAAGGTCCTTGACTGCAATACAGATGTGATCAATCTTATTTACCTTCATCAGGCACCTCCTTTCTTTCAAGTTTTCCTGAATATTTTTTCATCTCCTTTGGCCAAACTTATTCTTTGGCGAATATTTCTTAATTCCTGGTAACATTTGCTTCCCCCTTTTGATCTTATTGTTATCGTTAGGCCTTTAAAACAAAACAAGTCAATTCAAGGGGTGGGTCGGGTTAGCTTCCTTTTGGTTAAAAGGTTTTATTTCGATGTTTTTTTATTCACATAAGCCAGAGCCTCATCGATCGCTTTGGCCGCTTTGTCCAGATCCTGTTCGGTGTGTCTGTAACAAATATATCCATGATGGTGTGGAGTAAAAAAGATGCCTCTACGGATGAGCTGAGTGTAAAACTCATCGCGTCTGACTTTATGGGTATTCGCTTCATCCTTCTTGAAGGTTATGAAAAACATCGGTGCGACACCGCTTAACTCGGCTCCAACATCATACTGGTTAATGATGGCTTGGATTTTTTTCAGAAAACGGCCCCCTTTTTCCCATATTTTGTCAAGGACATGCTCACGCTCGAGAATTTCAATGGTTTTGAGAGCGGCAATATAACTGTCACTGTTTGGGAAGAAGGTGGAAGATATAAAAAGCTTCTGTGCCGCAGCCATCATCACTTCAGCTTTTCCGGTCACAACACTTATCGCATATCCATTGGCCATTCCTTTTCCAAGCACCGTCAGGTCGGGGGTGACTCTATAGAGTTCTTGCGCTCCACCCAATCTGAGCCTGAAACAGGTACGGACTTCGTCAAAGACCAAAACTGCGCCATACCTGGTAGCGATTTCTCTTACACCTTCAAGGAACCCGGGTTTTGGTTCTTCCATCTTTTGGTGGAGGGGATGCCCGAAAGGGGTCATAATGATAGCAGCTGTCTCATCACCATACTTTGCCATCAAGTCCTCGAGCTGATCGAGATTGTTGTAACGGAATTCGTGTACATCCTCGTAGAACTTTTCAGGAACGCCCCCTTTCATCTCAACGCACCAGTCATGCCAGCCGTGGTAGCCACAGCGCATCACCTTGATCCGGTTCGTGTATGCCCTTGCAATGCGAATGCTCGCCGTCGTGGCATCGGAGCCGGTCTTTAAAAAAATGCTCATTTCCGAACAGGGAATGATTTCGCTCAGTTTTTTGGCGAGTTGATTCTGATACCTCTGTGTGAGTGTGAAGCAGAAGCCTTTGTCCCTTATTTGCCTATTCACAGCCTCATCTACTTCCTCTTCTCTATAACCCAGGATAATGGGCCCATAGCCACAGAGGAAGTCGATATATTCATTTCCATCAACGTCGGTTAATCTGCTGCCCTTGCCATATTCAAGAAAGATGGGATATTCCCCTTCGATAAAATCGCTGGGTTTTCTGGCACCCAGGACTCCGCCGGGAACTAATTTTTTTGCCTCTTCAAAGAGTTCAAGACTTTTAGTTAAATTTAGTTTTTCAACGCTTTTCATAGAAGTTCTCCTTTGAACATGTCCGGTCCAGACTAAAGTGTAAGCATAGACCTGATCGTTTCCGTCTGATGTATCTTGGCGCCTCTTTGGATTAATGCAGCAAGAAATTTTTCCGGATCGATGCAGCCCTCCGGGGCGACCACTCCTCTCACCGTCACCTCCCCAGCATCAAGCATCAGGGCTGCGATGGAGGCGGGAAGCCCTGTTCCGGGGGCCATCCTGCCCACGATGTCGGCGGTATAGGTCACCTGCCTTCCTTTCCTCTCCCCCTTTACGATCACTTTCAAACCGGAAGCAAAGGGCCCCTTCTCTCGACTATCGGCAATGGAACCCCAAAGCTGCAAGGTCAGATCATACGGTGCTACTTTAACCCCCTTGACCTCAACCGGCTCCTTACTGAGAAAACCGGTCTCTCTCTGCTCTCCGATAAGCTGGTCTACCCATGACGGGATGAGCGCCCCCTTGATCACAACCCTTCTGACCCCTTGGATGTACCGGGGTATGGTAAGGGGCTGTGGATGACCCACATAGCGAACCTCACAGATGCCAAGAGGTTCAAGAAACTCCGCCGTCTCCTCCCCAGTCCCCCCCTCTACATATTCCAGCTTACCATCCAAATACTGGGGAATTTTACCTATCGTCATATGGAGACCATGATCCCAGGCGGCACCGGTAAGCTCCGCAATACTGACGACCCAGAATAAGGCCACCTCGTCAACACGATCCAGCTGATTCGCGTACCATCTCACGATGACGTTGTTGGTCCCCGGATCCGACCCCATCCCTGTCAAAACGGTTATCCCGGCCTCTTGGGCAGCCTTATCGATATCCGAAGTAAAAAGAATGTCAGTCGCCTCATAATCATCGCAAATGTCTATATAATTGACCTTCGCTTCAACAGCCGCCCTCGCTACGGCCACAGCCGTCTTGTAAAACGGCCCCGCACAATTGATGACCACGTCGGTCTCCCTGATTGCGCTGACCAAACCCTTGTGATCGTTCACATCTATTTTACTGAGCGATACCTTTACGCTTGCCCGCAGCTTATCTTGCACCCTACTCGGATCTACGTTGATGTCCCCTAATATGACGCTCTTAATCCGCTCCTGCTTAATGAGATCCCGGGCAACTCCCTGACCCATCGTCCCCGTTCCGCCTACGACCAATGCCTGCATACCTACTCCCTCCTTATAATTTATGATTTTTTGGATAGGAACCCGATCTTGGACAAATTAAACGTACGAGAAATCGAGTTGTACTTCTACCAATGTCTGCAAACTTAGTTTTATCGAAGTGGCGATCAGCGAAGCATGAAGCCCTCATGGCATGAGATTCATGTTGTAGAGGATGTCCGGTTCAATATTCATATTTTCTCTATGGTCGAACCTACAGACTTTCATAGGTTAGATTTCTTCTCTTCCAGCATCCGCAACACCACTTCGGGCGTGACAGGAAGCTCTTTGGGCATAACGCCGATAGCATTCTGCACGGCATTAGCCACCGCTCCGATCATGGCCACTGATATGGACAACCCTCCCTCTTTGGCGCCAAATGGCCCGAAGGGATCGTTGGAGGTCACGACGATAGGGTGGATGTTGGGCACATCTGTGGAGAGTGGGAACCAGTAGTCAGTAAAGTTGGCATTAAGGTTCTGCCCCCTACTGGTCCATAAATGTTTCTCCATGAGCACACCCTGCGGACCCGCCTCCATTGCAGAGCGCTGGATCTGTTGTTCTATAGCCATAGGGTTGATGGGATAACCGCAATCATGAGCTGCAACCATATTGAGCAGCTTCACTTTGCCTGTTTCGGGATCTACCTCTACCTCTGCCACTGCCGTGCCAAAGGAAAATGCGGAGGCTATTTGGCCACGCGGATTTTTGACCCACTCCCGCTTGGGATCGGCGTCGGGCCAACGGTCACCACGTCCTAAGATCGCACGATTCTGAGCCAGTGCGGTCCGAGCCACTTTAGCGATATCGACAGATCTCTCTGGTGTTCCCTTGACAAAAATGCGACCGTCACGCCCTACCAGGTCATCCTTGTTAGCCTCCAGCATTTGGGCGGCGATCTCTAAAAGTTGCTCCTTGGCATCGGCGGCCGCGGCTTTAACAGCGCCACCAGAAATGACTGTAGATGCCTGGGAGTAAGCCCCTTGATCGGACGGCGTCACACTTGTATCACCCGTAACGACTTTGACTCGGTCCAACGAGATTCCCAGTTCCTCTGCCGCAATCTGGGCAATCATACTGTCATTACCTTGTCCGTTATCTATGACTCCAGAAATCACTGTAACATCGCCGTCCTCATTGAACCGTACAAAGGCTGCAGACCCGCCACGGATGCCCATTGGAAACCCACTGAGAACCGAGCCGCAGCCCATGCCGATACCACGATATGGAGGTAAGTGGCCTCGTTTCTCTTTCCAGTCAGCCTTCTCCGCGGCCAAGCGCATGGTTTCAACTTCAGCGCAGGAAGTAATCACGGTTCTGGTAGGGGTAATATAGCCCTCATGCACCGCGTTCCTTATCCTGAATTCAAGAGGGTCCATTCCAAGTTTCTCGGCAAGGGCATCGAGCTGCAGCTCCAAGCCAGCATAGGTCGTACGGGGGTGATGCGGGTACATTCCTCGAGGGGGTTTGTTGGTATAGGATCGGATGGCCTCATAGCGCAGGTTTGCGAACTTGTAGGCCTCTTCGATCATAATGTAGGCAACGGAGGCCGCGATCGGGCCGGTGCTAGCGTAAGCCCCACCGTCCATAATGATCTTCATGTCAACGGCAGTAATTCTTCCCTCCCTGTCGACCCCTACTTTGGAGTCCGTAATACTGCTGTGCACCTGCCGCACGCAGTTGAAGTTCTCCTCGCGGGTATAGGCCAATTTAACGGGACGGCGGGCTTTCCTCGAAAGAAGGGCGGTCATAAAATCCGCAGGTGAAACCTCGGACCTGCCGCCGAAATGTCCACCGATGTTGATCTTGCGGACACGAACGTCTGAGGTCGCTATGCCCAGGGCGGTGCTGAGCGGCCTCGCCTTCATATGAGGGCCCGCATTGGGACACCATATGTCCAATCCAGTGCTGTCAAAGTTGGCCACAACGGCGTAATTCTCTAACTGGCAATAATTTTCTTCTGGAGATGAGAAGCGGCCCTCCTCCACGAGATAAGACTCAGCAAGAGCCCGGTCTACATTCCCTTCGTTCACGAAAATGCGGACGCTGACGTTGCCGGGTTTGTCATCATGAAGCTGAGGAGCGCCCTCAAGCAAGGCCTGCTCAGCGTCGAGAACATGCGGAAGAGGCTCCCACTCCACCTTGATCAGATCCACGGCTTCTTGCGCAGTTTCTTCGTTGATGGCAGCCACGGCAGCGACCTCTTGGCCGAAGAAGCGGGCCTTGTCCGTAGGAAGGAACTGCATATCGCGGGTGTAGGCAAAAACGCCCCATCGGTAAGGTATGGCGTCCTTGCCAGTAATGACTGCCCTCACTCCAGGAAGCTTCTCAGCTCGACTTGTATCGATGCTTAGTATCTTGGCATGAGCGTAAGGGCTGCGAAGCACTTTGGCATAAAGCATGCCCGGTAGATACAAATCGGCGGAATATTTGGCTTCACCTTTCGTTTTGGGGACCGAGTCGATACGAGAGACTCGCTTTCCTACCACTGAATAGTCTGGGAAGACATCTTCTTTTTGGGAGGATGGGACGCCCTGACCGGACGCAGCCATCACAGATTCCACGATCTTGGTATAGCCCGTGCACCGGCACAGATTGCCGGAGATCGCCTGACGAATCTCGGGCTCCGTGGGAGAAGGATTCTTGTCCAATAGCGCTTTGGCCGAAAGGATCATGCCGGGAGTGCAGAACCCACATTGAGTCCCACCGTATTTGATGAATGCCTCCTGTACAGGATGCAGCTTCTCTCCGTCGGATAACCCTTCTATGGTAATAATCTCTTGCCCCTGAACTTCCGCTGCAAGAAGTAGACAGGAACGCACGGGTGCCCCATTCAGCAGGATCGTGCATGCACCGCAAGTTCCATCCTCGCACCCACACTTAGCCCCGGTAAGTTGTAGATCCTCCCGGATGACCTCCAAAAGGGTCCTGTGAGGAGCGATTTCAAGTCTTTCAGCTCGCCCATTTATACTTAGTGAAACTGGAATTCTTTCCATGGTTCCCCTCTATGCTGGTTATGATGTCGACTCCAATGTTCGAAGATTCATTGAGACCTATTTTCGGGGGCCATTGCCAGTGCTCGGCGTAGCGCCCGCTTTACAAGCACTCCTACCATCTTCCTACGATAGCTGGCATCCATAGCCAGGTTTCCTACGGGGTGCGCCCTATCCACCACTTCTCGGGATATGCGCTGAAGCAGATCTTCTGTAGGCTTGTGGCCTTCCAGAAGTCCCGCGGCATCGGACACTTCTATCGGGGAAGACCCCACTGCTCCCAGCACCAACCTGGCATGTTCGATGGCGCCAGCCTGGTTCCTCTTCACCATGACCGCTACTCCGGCCATAGGAAAATCCATGCCTTCACGCACACGGAGTTTCTCGTAGGCACCGGCAGCCCCTTGGCCAAAAGGTGGGATCCGGACTTCTACCAGTATTTCGTCCGGCTTCAGAACGTTGGGCTTCTCTCCTCTCCCGGTGAAGAACTCGGCTAAGGGAATGACCTTTTCACCTTTCGCGGATGCGATTTTCACCTTGGCCCCCAGCGCTATCAGAACTGGACCAAGATCACCCTGGTAAACCGCCTGGCAATGCTTGCCCTTCCCGACTGCGTAGCAGATGTCTCCTCCCCGCTTGAAGCAAGCCCTTTGCGGGGTTCTCCAGAACTCAGACTGATTGTAATAGATGCATCGGGTGTCAAGGCAGAGGTTTCCTCCGATGGTGGCCCCATGACGGATGGGAGGAACGGCCACAAGTTGGGCGACCTGGGCCAGGAGGGCGCACTCGTTTAAGACCAGGGGAAATTTCTCCAGGGTCTCCAGGGTGACCATAGAACCGATCGAAAGTCCGCCGCTCTCGTTTCGGGCCACATGATCCAGCGCGGTCAATCCCTTCAGGCCGATCACAACGGCGGGCGTGCTGAGTCTGTAACGAAGGCCAACCATGAGGGCAGTCCCTCCGGCCAAGAGGGCTGCCTTCCGATCATGCTCTCGAAGGATGGAGCAAGCCTCTTGCAGCGAATGCGGTCGGATCAGCTCGAACTTAGGTAGTTCCATTTCATCCCTCCCGTTCTACTTCTCCCCCAGGACATTTGCCTGGGTCTTTTCCATTCTATAGCGACAATCAGTCGGTATGTTTACATAAACGGAATGAGCCTTCATTGTCAAGATAACGTTCTCTGGAATGATTTCACAAATTAAAGCTAAATGATTCCAATATATTGAATTTTCAAACCTATTTAATATAATGAATTAAATAAATTATCAAAAATTAAAAATTGAAAAATGAGGATTATAGCGTATACTGTATACAAATTTGACTCTGTTGTCAAGTTTAGATTTTTAGGTTTATCAAATTTTCTCTTGACAAAATATGGGTACTTGTTTAATGGATTAAAAAGAGAGTAAATAGGATATGGTCATGGAAAACGTTAAAATCCGGACTCTAAAGAAGGAAGACCTGGATGGCATTATCGAGATTGATGAAAAGGTGATCGGAGAAAACCGGAGGAATTACTGGGAGAGAAAATTGAAGTTGATGAACAATAAATCTTCACAAATCTCACTGGTTGCCGAGTTGGAGGGGAAGGTTTTGGGGTTCATTCTCGGCGATACCAGCGGTTGGGAATTTGGAGTGCCAGAAACCATTGGTTGGATCGATACGATCGGCATTGACCCAGCCTATCAGAAAAAAGGCTTAGCGACCGCTTTGGCTCATGAGTTAATTTCAAATTTGAAAAGTTTCGGAGTAAAGACGATCTACACCCTCGTCAGCTGGAACGATTGGGATCTCCTCCAATTTTTTCATGCAATGGGATTTTCAAGAGGGGACATGATCAATTTAGAGTTGAAGATTTAGTTTCTCCCACTTCCAATTTCAATCGATCCCCTGGCATCAATATTTTTTCTGGATGAAGGTTATTCCAGCGGCTGAGGGCGTTCGTGTTCACTCCCATCTCTTTGGCAATACTCCATAAAGTATCCCCTTTTTTAATCGTATAGACCGTTTCAATCGGTTTGGAATTTTGATCCGTTCGGCCGGGTCTTTTCATTGCCGTTGAAGTGGGCTTGATTTCCTTTCCTTTCGGCAGGGGGATGAGAAGATTCATCCCCGTAGAGAGAAGGCTCTTCTTATTCAATCGGTTGATTTCCAGGATCGGTTGGAGATCGATCCGATAAAGTTTAGCAATTTTTGAGAGAGTCTCCCCTTTTTTCACCTTGTGGGTTTTAAATTGAGACTTTTCACTCGGGGAGAGATTTTTAAAATTTTTCAAAAAAAGTTCCTTTTTTCCAAAAGGAATTTTAATCTCATAATCCGGGAAGTTAGGAGGAGTGTGCCATCTCGACAATTCAGGATTGAGATCTTTTATTTCTTCGACCGTCACTCCGCAGGCCTTGGCGACCAGATGGAGGTCTGTGACTTCAGGCACTCTCACTTTGTCATAGCGAATGGGTTCTTGGTAATCAATGCCAAAAAATCCATATTTCTCCGGGTCCTTAGCGATGAGAGCGGCGGCAATCATCTGGGGAACATAGTTCTTCGTCTCCTGTTTCAGGTATCGATATTTCGTTAATTCCCAAAAATCCTCTGTCCGATAGCGCTTCATCGCTGTGGCAATCTTTCCTTCACCGGCATTGTATCCGGCGGCGGCGAGATACCAACATTCAAACATGCCATAAAGATCTTTAAGATATTTAGCGGCAGCAATGGTGGATTTCTCAGGGTCTCTCCTCTCATCGATCCACCAATTGGCCCTCAATCCGTATCTCTTTCCTGTGGGGGAAATGAATTGCCACAGACCAGAGGCCTTGCTCCTTGAATAGGCATAAGGATTGAAACCGCTCTCGATCAGCGACAAATAAACCAGGTCTTCCGGAAGACCGTTTTCTTTCAGAAGATTTTTCATAAAGGGGATATATTTTTCAGATCGGGCCAGCCAATGGGTGAAAACCTCCCGGGCCGTCGTTTGAAAGTATTGGATGAATTGTTCCACCTTGGCATTAATCACAATCGGGATGTCGAATTCTTGCGCCTGTTTGGGCCGATCCTTTGGGATGACCTCAGGGCTAAAGTCATCATTGGATTGGTCACTGATTGGAAGCTCTAAGCTCCATGCGGTGCGGCTTTGAGTGGAGGGAGCAGAAATGGGAGAGGCTCCTTCTTTTTGTGAGGGAGAGAGCTCCTGAGAAAAGAATCTCTCCAGTTCGGATTTCGTGAAGAGGGAACTTTCTCCTTTGGCCAACAAGGAATGGGAATAGGTTCTTTCAGAAAGAACGCCCTGGTGGGGGAGACAGGCAGAAGAGAGAAGCAAGATCATCCCCAATCCTAAAATCTTATGCATCATAAAATCCCTTCCGAGAGCGTCAGAAAAAAAGAAAGAATTTTAAAATTATTTTAGCTTATTGGCATAAATTGTTTGTTGTTGTCAAGTTAAAAATTACGAAGTGTCATTTGCAAATTAAAAGTGCACTGTTTTTAATAGATTTTCATTTTAAAAGTGCACACCTCGATTTCGTGATTGTTTGAGTTATCCATAGAGGAGTAGGGGGCGGAGAGATGTTAGCCCAGCGCCCTCCGGGTGGAGCGGAGGCGGCCCGAAGGGCAAAATCTCGGAGCTCTCGTAGTTCTGTCTCGCGGGATGGATAACTCTCTTTCATATCCTTTTGGTTTAAGGGACATAATCTGAAAACTTCCAAGGAGGTCTACGATTATGTCCCAAGTACACAAACGGTTTACTTCAGATCAGGTCAAAGAGCTTTTCGAACGTTATTTAAAGAACGAAGGAGAGAAAAAATGGAAAAAATGGGGTCAAATCTTTATCCTTGAGTTTATTGCAATTCCCTCTTCACTCTTTCAATTCTTGCCGACAAATGTCGGTCTTTCTCCCTCAACCCCAATACCCTCTTCCTCATCACACTCACCGCACTGTAATCCACCCCCATCAACTCCCCTATCTCCCTTTGATTCATCCCCCCATACCGATACAGCATCTCCATCAATACTCCTCGGCCTGCCCCCCTGGACCCCTTTCTCAATATCTCCCCCCTCTCCACCTTAAACGTATGACAAACGGCTCGTATGATCCTCTCCGGCTCCACCTGTGCCAAAATCTTCTTCACCGCCGGAAGCTCTCTCGTCTCCGTCGCTGATTCAATATACCGCTCTCGGATCCCCTCGATAAACTCACTTCCCCCTATAATCCCATGGCCCACTCCTTTCTCCAACGGGTTTGGCATCTCTCCAGATACCCCCTCCATCACAAATCCCTCATAGCTTCTCCTCCCTCTTGCCGTATCCCCACCAAAATAG
>Ga0209164_1005048_pt1 | contig 11407 bp, 12 predicted proteins | sample MTBNYHSulfiMetaG_FD_187458 | JGI IMG/M metagenome (GOLD analysis project Ga0209164, IMG submission 187458) | Enrichment culture microbial communities from rom New York Harbor, USA that are MTBE-degrading - MTBE-NYH (New York Harbor Sulfidogenic)... | ecosystem: Environmental > Aquatic > Marine >... | reverse complement strand
AAATTAGAGAATTAGAAAATAACATTTTATGAAGGAGTGACAAATGGAAAATATAATCTTAAAAGAACTCCACTTTATCTCAGAAAAGGGTGGCCTCTTTTACAAAGATGTCCGATACCTCCTCATTCGGCCGGAAACGTTGGCGGCCTTTCAAAGAGGGATCGAAAGAGAGCTGGGTGGGAAGGCCTCTCATCTCCTATATCAAAGTGGATACCAAGGTGGAACCCTTTCTTCAAAGAGATATCGTGAGGTCTTCGATCTCTCAAATGAGAAAATTGTCCATTTTATGATTGAGATGGGACTTCAGATTGGTTGGGGAAAGTTTGAGTTGGAAAAATTCGATCCGGGGGAGAAGCGTCTTATTATCAAAGTTAACCATTCTCCATTCGCAGAAGCCTATGGTCGCGCCTCCTCACCCGTCTGCCATATGATCTCGGGAGTGTTGGGTGGAATGGCCTCTGTTATCTTCGGAAGAGAGATAGAATGTAAGGAAACTTCTTGTCTTGCTAAGGGTGACCCCTTTTGTAAATTTGAAATATAAATGGAAGACGTTTGGACCATTAGCAGACTGCTGAAAAAGTCATCTTTTCCAGGTTGCTCAAAAAGGGCCAGATGCAAGGCCCCCGAAATCCTGAGGAGTGAGGCGTACTTGGCTGTACGCCGCAACGACGAAGGGTGAGGGAAACGCAGCAGATGGCCATTTTTCAGCAACCTATTAGAGGACAATCTTTTTCATTCCGGTAATGGAGAATTGCTATGGGTAAAAAATTACAACAGTCTGAAGAGAATTCACCTTTTCCTGTCCCAAATTATCGTTTCGACCAAAAGAATGAGATGTTCAAAAGAGCCCTTTGGGACGAAATGATGCGGCCCAACGGTATGAGGTTCTATAGAGAGGTGAATTATCAAGAGAAGATTGGGTTCAGAAAGATAGACTATGCATTGCGGAACGCCGCATGGAATTTGGAATGGAGTGCGGGTTTTGGAAACTCTCGGAGCAATTTTGGTCTTTACGCATGGGAGGGCTTTCCGGCCAGGATTAGGCACTATTTAGAAACCGGAGATCCATTGAAAGAGTCCCCCGAAGCGATGAGCAGGATCATTAAACAGGTGGCTCGGTTCTTTGGTGCAGATTTGGTGGGCATATGTCGACTTCACCCGAATTGGGTTTACTCCCATGAATACAATACGATCACCCGGGAGCACTACCCAATTGAAGTTCCAGAAGGGTTCCACCATACTGTCGTTATGGCCATCGAAATGGATTATGAGATGATCCATACCTCTCCCAGCGGAGTGGAAGGAGCCGCTACAGGATTGGGTTACTCTAAGATGGTCTTTGTTGCCAATCTCCTGGCCATGTTTATCAGAGGACTCGGTTACCGAGCCATTCCTTCGGGAAATGACACCGCCCTGAGCGTACCCCTTGCCATGGCTGCGGGGCTTGGAGAGAGGAGTCGGATGGGCTTATTGATCACAAAGAGATTTGGTCCGAGGGTGCGCCTCTGCAAAATCATCACTGATCTTCCTCTACAGTATGATTCCTACCGCCCCTTTGGAGTTCTGGAATTCTGCAAGACCTGTAAAAAGTGTGCTCGACACTGTCCGTCTCAAGCCATTCCCTATAGTGATATGACGATAGAAGGCCCCAATGTCTCTAATCACCATGGGATACTGAAATGGTATGTAGATGGAGAAAAGTGTTTTTCATTTTGGGCAAAAATCAGGATGGATTGCGCAAATTGCATTCGGGTATGTCCTTACAACAAACCCCCTGGATTCATCCATGACATGGTGAGAGGAATCACTCAAAGGACCACCCTCTTCAATCCCTTCTTCACCTGGATGGATAGCCTCCTTAAATACGACAGGCCTTTCAATGCCGAAAAGTTCTGGGGGAAAGGGGCTGTTAGGAAGCCAGAACTCTGAGCCATGGAGAACAAAAGATGTTCTTCATGGGCTGTGCCATCATGGAACAAGCCAGAATCATATTTTTTGACGAATTCCCTTTAGATCGTGAATTCATTGTTGACATGGGGATCTTCGACGTCATTCAAAAGGGACATTGAAAGCAACGAATCGAGTCTATGCGAACAAAAACTGAAGAGTGGCACGATCGGTCTTAGACAGAACTCATAAACCCGTCTTCATCGTCCCGCTCCCACATGAAGAGGGTGACATAAAATTAAATGGAATTTAATTTTATAGAATCGAAAAAAAGGTGGTATGAAACCATTTTAGACATAGACATTAATGTTCCGAAGGTGTATGCTCGCTTATATTGATGAAAGACTTGCCACTTTAGATATCCTAATTATTTTTCGGGAGCTTTCTCCATGACGAAAACATATGACACGATTGGTAAACGGATTCCCCGAAGAGATGCGGCAGATAAAGTCAAAGGGAAGGCCCTTTATACTGATGATATGAAGCTTACGGGAATGCTCTATGGAATGATCCTCCGTAGTCCTCTCCCACATGCGAAAATTTTAAACATCGATACTTCCAGGGCAATGAAACTTCGAGGTGTCAAAGCAATCATTACCGGAGAGGACACACTGAAAATTAAGTATGGGGCGATCTCTCGTTCACCCAAATATATGGATGAGTTTCCTTTGGCGGTTCAAAAAGTTCGATTTATTGGTGATGAGGTCGCGGCTGTTGCAGCCATCGATCCCGATACTTCATTAGCGGCACTCGATTTAATACGAGTCGAGTACCAAGAACTTCCGGCTGTATTTGATCCTGAAGAAGCCCAGAAACTTGGCGCTCCTCAGATTCATGATCATGCTCCAAGGAACATCAATCGTGAATTCCAACTTAAGAAAGGCAACCCGGAAAAGGGGTTTTTGGAAAGTGACCTGGTTAAGGAAGATGTCTTCACAACGCAGTCCGCAATCCATGCATACCTGGAACCTCATGCAGCCCTGGCGAGCTGGGACATGAACGGTAAGCTCACCCTTTATACATCAACTCAAACCCCCTATTATGTTCAACAACATTTGGCCCTGACTCTGGGTGTTCCTCCGGAAAGGATTCGGGTGATCAAACCCTTTGTGGGAGGGGGATTCGGAGGAAAGGCGGATGGGATGGCGGCCCTGGATTTTTGCGCCGCTTTCCTTTCAAACATCACAGGCAGGCCGGTCAAGATCGTCTATTCAAGAGATGAAGAGTTTACCGCTGGAAGGAGAAAACATCCTACTACCATTACGATGAAGACCGGTGTGAAGAAAGATGGAACTATTGTATCACGGCAATGCAAGGCAATTCTGGATGGAGGCGCTTACTCCAGCCTCGGTCCATTAACGACAGTCCTGATGGGTACCTTTCAAACCCTTCCTTATCGTTTTGAACATTACCAGTATGATGGATATCGGATCTACACCAACAAACCTCCTTGCGGAGCGATGAGAGGACACGGAGGTCCACAGGTCCATTTTGCCCAGGATGTCCAGATGGATATGATTGCAGAGGAACTTGGAATCGACCCAATAGAGTTGGCCATGAAGAATGGTCTCCGAACAGGAGATGAAACAGCTGCAGGGTTCAAAATCATCAGCTCTGGATTCCACGAATGTTTGGAAAAAGTTTCAAAAGTATCCATGTGGAAAGAGAAAAGGGCGTCAAGAAATATCAGCAAAAATAAGGCTTATGGATTGGGGTTAGGGTGTGGAGGATTTCCGTCGGGAGCAGGATTTTACTTTACGAATACCACCTCAGCTCAGTCTTCAGTGATTATTAGGGCTGGAGAAGGAGGTGGAATCAATGTACTGACCGGGGCTTCTGATATCGGTCAAGGGTCTGACACGATGATCTGCCAAATCGTCGCAGAGGTATTGGGTCTACCTTTTGATGACATCCATCTGACCAGTGCGGATACAGGACTCACGCCACCCGATATGGGAACTTACTCAAGCCGTGTCACCATCGCAGCCGGAAATGCAGCCTTGAGAGCGGCAAATCAGGTCAAACAGAAGATCTTTAGAGTTGTTTCAGAAAAATTAGGAATCACCGCTGAAGATCTGATAATCCGGGACCGTGAGATTCTCGTAGAAGGAAAACCTCACCTCTCCCTGCCTTTCGCCGATGTGGTCGCCCTCTACCAGAAGAGAAACAACGGTTCTCCTTTGCTCGTCGAGGCTTCCTACAACTCACCAGACAAGATGTCTCCTACCTATAGTTTTGGAGCCTACGTGTGCGAGGTTGAAGTCGATCTGAGGACAGCTCAAGTAAAGGTTCTCAGGATGACGGTCGCCCATGACTGTGGACAGCCCCTCAATCCTATGTCTGTGGAAGGACAAATCGAAGGTTCCATTGTGATGGGAATGGGGTATACCCTTTCAGAAGAGCTTCTATTCGAAGGAGGGCAGACTTTGAATCCCTCCTTTTTAGGCTATAGAATTCCAACTGCCATTCAAACCCCAGAGATGAGTATTGATCATATCATCACCCAAGATCCTGAAGGACCATTTGGGGCTAAGGAAACAGGTGAAGGGTCTCTGGATCCTACACTATCAGCCATTTCTAACGCAATCTATAACGCCACGGGTGTGAGAATTAAGGAACTTCCTATCACCCCTGAAAGAATGTTAGGACGACTGGAGAAAAAGTAAAGGGTGGGTCATGAACAATTTTTCTTCCAAAATGAAGAGGGCCAGTTGGAATCTTCATGCCAACTATTTCACGAAGGGAGGGATGCTCGTCAATCGAATAAATAAAATTGGAGTAAAAAGGAAAGTATGGTGTGGTTTTCCCAATTTTTCGTTTACTGTTTAACATCATTCATTGAAGGAGGTCTACGATGAGAAAATATTTGCTATTGGTCACAATTTTTGGGATTTGGTTTTTCTCGTTTGGCATCACTCAAGGTGCAGAGCCTATCAAAATTGGAGGAATCTTTTCCCTCACCGGACCGGGTGCCCATATTGGGGTGGCACAAAGAAATTCTGTCACCATCGGTATCGATGAATTTAACGAAAAGGGCGGCTTCAAGGGGCGACCTATAGAGATGGTATTGGGTGATGATGAGAGCGATCCAACCAAGGCGGTGATGGTCCTAAAGAAGATGATTGAAACACAACCAATTGTGGCTCTGATCGGACCCACCCGGACCGATACTGGAATGGCGCTCATCCCTACCCTTGAAAAAGAGGGAATTCCCGCCATGATGCATGCAGGAGGGGATGTGATTGTCACACCGATCAGAAAATGGATTTTTAAGGCACCTCCTCGGGCAGCTGATGCGTTGGAACGAATTTTCGTGTATTTAAAGAAGCACAATCTTACTAAAATTGGTCTTCTTCATTCATCGGATGGATTTGGAAAAGACGGGGCCGCCATTGCGGGGCGGGTTGCATCAAAGTTCGGTTTTGAAATATTAGCCAAAGAGACCTTCGATGTAAAAGATGTGGATATGACAGCTCAGTTAACCCGTATCAATGGCAAAGACCCCCAAGTCATTATCTGCTGGACCATCGGCCCTCCGATGGGAATCACTACAAAGAACGCTCGAGCCCTTGGGATCAAAGTTCCTATCTTCCAATGCCATGGAGCCGGTGAACCCATCTTCTTTAAATTGGCTGGTGACGCCGCAGAGGGAACGATGATGCCTTCTTGTAAGCTTGTAGTGGGTGACCAACTCCCCGACACAGATATCCAGAAGAAGAAGATTTTGGAATATGTAAAAAAATATGAGGCGCGGTTTAAAGAGACCCCAGGGATGATGGTATGCAATGGAGCTGATGGGACCTACGTGCTGCTTGAAGCCATTGGGAAGGCCGGACCAGATCGGGCAAAGATTCGAGATGCCCTGGAGGGGATTAAAGGGCATGTCGGTCTCGGTGGAATTTATAACCTCTCCCCCGAAGACCATGTTGGAATAACAGCGAAAGATCTTGTTTTGATCAGAGCGGAGAAAGGAAAATTTAGATTGATTGAATAGGCTCGTTAACCGGAGTCCCTAAATGGACTCCGGTTAAAAATATATATTATAAATCGCAATCCTCTTTGCAGGACAGTGCAATGGATTTTCATGAACAAATCTTCCAATATATCATTTCCGGATTGACGATTGGGGCAATTTATGCCCTGGTCGCCCTTGGATATAACATCGTCCATAACGCGACAGGAATTGTAAACTTCGTCCAAGGTGAATTTGTCACCCTTGGGGGAATGATGATGTATACTTACTACACCCTCTTCGAGATCCCCTTACTTTTCTCTTTCTTCCTGTCGGTAGCCACGGTAACATTTATTGGAGGGCTCATCGAAAGGGGGCCCATTCGAGTAGCCAAATCGAAGGCGATCATCATCTTAGTTTTCATTACGATTGGCCTTTCTTCCACCATACGAGGAACAGCCCTTCTTGTATGGGGTCCTGACAATATGCCTATTCCTTCTTTCTCCGGAGAGAAGGTCATCCATGTCATGGGTGCTGCTATCCTTCCTCAACACCTATGGATTTTTGCCATCACGATTGGGGTGGTCATCTTCCTCCAATACTTTTTTCATCGAACCTTAGTTGGGAAAGCAATGAGAGCCACGGCCTTCAACCGAAAAGCCGCCTCACTGGTGGGAGTCAATGTCAATTACATGATCCTCCTTTCTTTTGCAATGAGTGGGAGCCTTGGAGCCATCGGAGGGATCATCATTGCACCCATTACCACCACCTCTTACGATACAGGAATCATGTTATCGCTGAAGGGGTTTTCTGCTGCCATCTTGGGAGGTTACGGAAACAGTACCGGAGCCATTTTAGGAGGGTTGATCTTAGGGGTGCTGGAGTCCCTCGGTGCAGGGTTAATATCGTCCAAATTTAAGAATGCCATTGCCTTCTTCATTCTCCTCCTCGTTTTATTCTTTAAACCCACTGGTCTATTAGGCCATGGGGAGGCAGACCGGATATAAAATATGTTCTCCTTCATCAAAAAGAGAGAAATCCTGGTTTTAGTCATATTTGCTCTGGCAATCATTCTCATTCCTATAGCGGTGAAGAATAAGTACTATATTATTGTGATGAACGTCATCGGTCTTAACACAATTGTGGTGGTGGGTCTCAATCTGTTAATCGGGTTTGCTGGCCAGATTTCTTTAGGTCATGCTGCCTTTTATGGACTAGGGGCTTATCTCTCTGCTATTTTGACAACGACCTATGGTTTCCCCCCCTGGCCTACGGTCGTTCTAGCGATGATCATCACAGGCATGGTCGCCTATTTTGTCGGGTATCCTTCCCTCAAATTAAAAGGCCATTATCTCGTCATGGCCACCCTGGGATTCAGTATCATCGTCAACATTTTCATGGTGGAACTGGATCAAATTACCGGAGGTCCTTCTGGATTTCCTGGGATCCCTCACTTATCGATCGGTAGGCTCGTCTTCGATAGTGATTTTAAAAATTTCTATCTCATTTGGACCTTTGCCTTTTTCTGTATTCTCGCCTCACTCAATTTGGTCAACTCCAGAGTAGGAAGAGCACTGAAAGCCATCGACGGCAGTGAGATAGCCGCCAATACCCTGGGTGTCGATACAGACCGATATAAGGTAAAGGTCTTCGTGCTGAGTGCGATGTTCGCATCTCTCGCAGGAAGCCTCTATGCCCACTACATTGTTTTCATCAGTCCTCGAAATTTTGATTTTTACTACTCGATTCAAGTGGTCACCATGGTCATCGTGGGAGGAATGGGGAGTGTTTGGGGGGCCTTCTTTGGAGCCAGCCTCCTGACTGTTCTCTCCGAAATCCTTCACGTAGCGGAAAAGTTCAATATCATCGCCAACGGAGTTATTTTGACTTTGGTGCTTATCTTTCTTCCGGAGGGAGTAGCCATGGGCCTTTTTAGCCTCTATCAGAGGTGGAAGATCAGATCCTTGATTGTTCCCCCACAAAAAAACTGATGCCATGAGTTACTCCGACGTTATATTGAGGGTTGAAAAGGTATGGAAGGAGTTTGGTGGAATCCTTGCCCTCTACGATGTCTCACTCGACGTCAAACGCAATGAAATCACAGCGATCATTGGCCCGAATGGTGCCGGCAAGACAACCACCCTTAACCTCATCACCGGGATTTATCCCCCCACTTCAGGAAAGATCACTTTTGAAGGTAAGGTGATCTCTGGTCTCAAACCTTTTCGCATCTCCGCTCAAGGGATCACCCGGACATTTCAGAATCTTCAAGTCTTCCAAAATATGTCGGTTCTTGAGAATGTCATGGTAGGGCTTCACACTCAAACTCAATCTGAATTTCTAAGTTGCCTCCTCCATCTCCCAAGGGTGAAGAAGGAAGAAAAAACCGTTAAGGAAGAAGGGTACTCTATCCTCCGTTTCCTGAACCTGGAAAAAAAGGGACATTGGCTTAGCTCCGGCCTTCCCTATGGAGAGCAAAAACGCCTGGAGATCGCTCGGGCATTAGCCGCAAAGCCGAAGATGATTCTTCTCGATGAACCCGCAGCAGGTCTCAACGCCAAAGAGATTGATGAGATGTCCGAACTCATTTTGAAGATCAAGGAGATGGGAATCTCGATTATCCTGGTTGAGCATGTCATGAACCTTGTCATGGGAATCTCAGACAAAATAATGGTTCTTAATTACGGACAAAAGATCTCGGAGGGAACTCCCAAAGAAGTCCAGCGGGATTCACAAGTGATTCAGGCCTATCTTGGAAAAGGATGAACCATGCTTTATATCAACAACATCAATACCTATTATGGTGGAATTCATGCACTGAAAGACATTGCTCTCCATATTGACAAGGGGGAAATCGTGGCCCTCATCGGATCGAACGGTGCAGGCAAGTCTACCCTTCTGAACTGCATCTCTGGGGTCGTCCCCGTCCGAACAGGTTCTATTCTTTTTAACAATCTGGAGATCACTCATATGAGTCCTGAAAGAATCGTCGGCTTGGGCATCGTTCAGGTCCCGGAGGGAAGACAGCTCTTCAATCCTCTCACAGTGAGAGAAAACCTTGAACTCGGAGCATATCTCCGGTTCTCTAAAGGGGATAGGAACGAGATTGAAAAGGATTTGGGTTCCGTCTTTAAACTCTTCCCTGTTCTAAGAGAAAGAAAAAACCAGAAAGCGGGTACTTTGAGCGGTGGGGAGCAACAGATGCTCTCTATCGGTAGGGCCATTATGGGGCGGCCCAAATTAATGCTTTTGGATGAACCCTCTCTTGGCCTCGCCCCATTAGTCGTTACGGAGATCTTTAAGGTCATCGAAAAATTACAACATGGCGGGACGACCATTCTCCTTGTCGAGCAGAATGCAAAGAGCTCCCTGAAGGTTGCTCATAGAGCCTATGTCATAGAAACTGGAAAGATTACCTTGGAAGGACAAGCCAAGGCCTTGATGGAAAACGAAGAGGTTGAAAGAGCCTATCTTGGCAAGGACTACAGGGAAAAAGGGGGGAAATAACCACAAAATTCAATTCTCCGAGAAGATTTTTACATCACTCAATTACCTCTGCAAGGAGCCCGCAAAGGTCTCTGGGATGGTCAATGAAGGCAAATTTCTGACCCATGATACTTCTCGGCTTCTGGTCAATCAGATTCACCCCTTTCTCCCGCAACTCTGCTAAGGCTGCCTCCACATTGGGAACCTTAAACGAGATTAAAAAAACTCCTTCCCCTTTACTTTCAATAAACTTTGCCACGTCTCCGTCCGGTGTGGTTGACTCCAGGAGTTCAAAGGCCACATCCCCTATATAATATCGAACCCCTTTAATCTTCTCTTTTTCTACGACATAAGTGATATCCGCTTCTAATTCGAAGATGTTTTCGAAGATCTTCCGAGCTTTAGATAGGTCCCTGACGGCTATGCAGATATGGTCAATTTTTTCTACTTTCACCCAGTCTTCCCTCCATCAGAGTTTCTTTCCGTTTCCCTCAATGGTCTTCAATATCTTTCCATATATAAAGAGGTTATCATGCGGAGCGATAGCTCAACGGGTTTCACTCCGAGTATGATCCAATGACTGACGGGTCATTGATATTTTTCATTTATATAGGCCAGGGATTCTTCGATTGCTTTAGCCGCTATGTCCAGATCTTGGTCCGTGTGCCTGTAACAAATATATCCATGATGGTGGGGGTGTAAAAAGATGCGTCTACGGATAAGCTGAGTGTAAAAATCATCACGTTTTGCTCTATAGGTATTCAGTTTATCCTTTTTGAAAGTTATGAAAAACATTGGAGCGACACCGCTTAACTCGGCTCCAACATCATACTGGTTAATGATGTCTTGAACTTTTTTCAGAAAACGGCCCCCTTTTTCCCATATTTTATCAAGGACATGCTCACGCTCGAGAATTTCAATGGTTTTGAGAGAAGCAACGTAACTGTCACTGTTTGAGAAGAAGGTAGCAGATATAAAAACCCCTTTTTCCCCTTTTTCGGCAACTTTCATAATGTCAGCTTTTCCGGCAACAGCACTTATTGCATACCCATTGGCCATTCCTTTTCCAAGGACTGACAGATCAGGGGTGACTCCATAAAGTTTTTGCGCCCCGCCCATCGTGATCCTGAACCCGGTACGGATTTCATCAAAGACCAAAACTGCTCCATACCTGGCAGCGATTTCTCTTACGCTTTCAAGGAACCCGGGGGTTGGTTCTTCCATCTTTTCATGGAGGGGATGCCCGAAAGGGGTCATAATGATGGCAGCCGTCTCATTGCCATACTTTGCCATCAAGTCCTCGAGCTGATCGAGATTGTTGTAACGGAATTCATGTATATCCTCGTAGAGCTTTGTAGGAATGCCCCCTTTGGCCTCAATGCACCATTCGTGCCAGCCGTGGTAGCCACAGCGCATCACCTTGATCCGGTTCGTGTATGCCCTTGCAATGCGAATGCTCGCCGTCGTAGCATCGGACCCGCTTTTAAAAAAATAACACATTTCTGAACTGGGAACGAGCCCATTGAGTTTTTCCGCGAGCTGGTTCTGCCACCTTTGCGTAAGGGTGAAGCAGAAGCCTTTTTCTCTTATTTGTTTAATAACAGCTTCATCAACTTCTTCTTCTCGATAACCCAGGAGAATGGGTCCATAGGCACAGAGGAGGTCGACATATTCATTTCCATCAACGTCGGTTATTCTGCCACCCTTCCCATATTCAAAAAAGACTGGATATTCCCCTTCGACAAAATTATGGGGTCCTCTGGTCGGAAAGGTTCCACCGGGGATTAATTTTTTTGCCTCTTCAAAGAGTTCAAGACTTTTAGTTAAATTTAGTTTTTCAACGCTTTTCATAGAAGTTCTCCTTTGAACATGTCCGGTCCAGGCTAAAGTGTAAGCATAGACCTGATCGTTTCCGTCTAATGTATCTTGGCGCCTCTTTGGATTAATGCAGCAAGAAATTTTTCCGGATCGATGCAGCCCTCCGGGGCGACCACTCCTCTCACCGTCACCTCCCCAGCATCA
>Ga0209164_1005047_pt1 | contig 11409 bp, 9 predicted proteins | sample MTBNYHSulfiMetaG_FD_187458 | JGI IMG/M metagenome (GOLD analysis project Ga0209164, IMG submission 187458) | Enrichment culture microbial communities from rom New York Harbor, USA that are MTBE-degrading - MTBE-NYH (New York Harbor Sulfidogenic)... | ecosystem: Environmental > Aquatic > Marine >... | reverse complement strand
GACGGTCAAGACGTTGCGGGATGATGGGAGGTTTTTGGGGGGAGAGGAGGTTAAGGGGAAGCCGGTGCTGTTCATTGGGGCGGCGGAGAATCCGTTTGCGGATCCGTTTGAGATTCGGGCGGCGAGACTTGGGAAGAAGGTACGGGCGGGGTGTGAGTTTTTGCAGACGCAGTGTATATACAACATTGAGCGGTTTTCGAAGTGGATGGAGATGGTGAGGGACAGAGGTCTTCACGAGCGGTGTGCGATCTTGGCGGGGGTGACGCCGTTTAAGTCGGTGGGGATGGCGAAGTACATGAAGAATTCGGTCCCTGGGATGGATGTGCCGGACGAGCAGATTGAGAGGCTCAGGTCGGTTCCGAAGGAGAAGCAGTCGGAGGAGGGGATCAAGATGTGTGTGGAGATGATCCAGAGGTTGAGGGAGATTCCTGGGGTCCGAGGGATTCATATCATGGCGATCGAGTGGGAGGAGAAGGTCTCGGAGATTGCCAAGGCCGCAGGGTTGCTTCCCAGACCACAGGTCTAATCCCTCTCTTTCCTCCTTTAGTAAAGGAGGATTTGTAAAAGGAATGCATCAATGGAAACAATTTTGAGCACGAGCTTGGCTGAAACCATTCGTAGGGAGTGCGGGGAGAATGTCTTTCTCTGCTATCAGTGTCAGAAATGCTCTGCAGGTTGTCCGGTGGTTGAGCATTTCGATCTCGCTCCTAATCAGTTGATGCGGGCGATCCAGCTGGGTCAAAAGGAGATGGTCCTTGGTTCGAAGACCATCTGGCTTTGTGCCATGTGCGAGACCTGTGCTACCCGGTGTCCTCATGACATCAACATTACAAAGATCATGGATGTCCTAAAAATCATGGCGAAGAACGAGGGAGTCAAACCAAAGGTTCCTGCTGTTCCGCTCTTCTATCAAGCGGCCATGAGAGGGATCAAGTGGTTCGGAAGAATGTATGAAGCGGGGTTGATGGGGGAAATCTATCTCCGTCAGATGGTGGCAGGTCAACTAAACTTCGGGCAGGTTTGGAAAAATGATATGCCCATGGCCCTGAAGATGTTCAGAAATGGAAAGTTGAAGATCTTTCCGACTTTCGGAAAACCGAAGATGAAGGGAAAGGCAGTTGTAGAAAAAGAGGGGATTGCATACTTTCCGGGTTGCAGTCTCCATGGCACTTCGAAGGAGTATGATCTCTCCACGAAAGCCGTATTCAATAAGCTTGGTGCCTCTCTCCATGAACCGGAAGGATGGGGTTGCTGCGGAACCACACCGACCCATTCCACAGATCATTTTCTTTCGACACTGCTTCCAATGAAGAATATCGCTTTGATGCAAGGAGAGGGTTTGCATCATATCACAACCCCCTGTCCATCCTGTTTTCTCAGGATGAGGGTGGCATTGAAAGAGACTCAAGAGGATAATAATTTAAGACAAAAGGTTGCCCGGGAGATCCCCAATCTTTCTTCCAATGGGATGAAGGTTGAGCATCTCTTGAATACGGTCACAGAAAAAATTGGTTATCAACAGATCGCTTCAAAGGTCGTCCGCCCTCTCAAAGAGCTAAAGGTGGTTTGTTATTATGGATGCATCATCACCCGCCCCCCAAAGATGACGGAGGTGAAAGATTACGAATATCCCACCCAGATGGATAGGTTAATGAAGGCCATCGGAATCACATCCCTCGACTGGTCTTATAAAACTCGCTGTTGCGGAGTCTCTCTTGGAATCTCACAACTTCCGATTGCGCTGGAGTTAAGCAGAAAGATCCTTAAAAATGCAAAAGGGGTAGGGGCGGAGGCAATCGTCGTGGCCTGTCCACTTTGCCATGTCAACTTAGATGCCCGCCAGAAACAGATTGAAGAAGAGTTTAAAGAGATCTTTCAACTGCCTATCATCTACTTTACTCAGTTGATGGGATTGGCCTTCGGTTTAACGTCAGAAGTACTGGGTCTCGACAAGCACTTCATCGATCCCTTGCCCCTCTTAAATAAAGTAATGGGCCCAAAGGGATAGCAAGCCCCTGAATTTTTTCACCCCGATTAAGAAATCCCCAAACTCCGATCACCTATCACCAAACCTGTTCCTGACATGTTCAGGAATAATATCCAATTCCTAATGATAAATATTTGGATCGTTTGGATATTGGAAAATTAAAAATTATTTGGAATTTGGGATTTGGTTATTTGTTCAGTTTTTCCGCATCATCGTGACCACCGCCTTCTCCAGCCCATCCAGGGTCAGTTCATACATGGGGAAAATCTCCTGGATATGATGGATGGAGCGGGTGTAGGGCCATTCTTCGGCGAGTTTCGGATTGATCCAGACAGCGTGTGGGAAAGTCTTGGCAATAAACTTGAGTCTCTCATAACTGGGTTTCCCGGACCTCTCATCAATATAGATGGATCCATCTGTGGCCATCAATTCATAGGGAGCCATGCTTGCATCCCCTACGATGATGAACCTGGTTTCCGGATCAAGGCGAACCAATTCATCTACCGGAAGTGGTTTGGAGCGTCTCGGAGGGTCCTCCCAGAGATAGTCGTAAATGGTATTATGGAAGAAGAATGTTTTGAGATCCTTGAACTGAGCCCGGGCATAATTAAAGAGCGTTTGGACCAACTCAATATAGGGCTCCATGGACCATCCGCCATTATCAATCGCCAGGATCACTTTTAATCGGTCTTTGAGGCTCCGATCAAATATGATTTCTATTTCACCAGCATTCCTCATCGTCTCGTAAATGGTTTTATCAATATTGACCCTATCCTTGGGGCCAAAAGGGACCATATTTCTCAATCTTTTGAGAGCCTCTCCCATCTGGGAAGGAGTGATCGGGCCTTCCTGGGAGTAGTCCCGATACCTTCGATCCATGGCGACCTTCACCGCTGACTTATTTCTCGATACACCGCCCACCCTCATCCCGCCGGGATGATATCCAGAATGTCCCACGGGAGAAGTTCCTCCTGTCCCAATCCACTTACTCCCTCCGTGATGTGCCTCGGCCTGTTCTTTTAATCGGTCCAGAAAATACTTGATTAACTCATCCGGGCTCAGCTTTAACAGATCTTTTTCATCAACCCCAAGGGCCTCCGCCATCCCTTTTGGATCTTTCAACCATTCATCCAGCAGGGCACGGGCGATCTCAGACAATTCAATTTCTTCGGGTTCCTTAAACTCAGCGCCCTGAAACTGGTGCGCAAATACCTGGTCGTAAAGGTCAAAATATTTTTCGCTCTTCACCAGAACCGCACGGGCGCCCGTGTAAAAATCATCCAGAGAATTGATCAGCCCCATGCTCAAGGCTTTCTGAAGCCTCAAGAAAGAAGTAGGAGAGACCGGTATCCCCGCTTTTTTTAATAAGTAAAAGAAATTAACGAACATAATTTACCCATGGAATAGTGGAATATTGGAATGTTGGGTTTTCGCTTTTCCTATAATAACCATTATTCCATCATTCCAACGTTCCATCTTTTCTCGATCCTTATGCTATGCTCTCTGCGCTATGCGCCATGCTTTTTTAAATTCTGAACCTGGCCGCCGCATTCTGGGCCACCACGTAATCTGGGCTCTTTTTAAACAGAACACCCAAGAAAGGAACTTCTCCCTTAATCAGATCCTTCACCCGAAAGTCGGGATCCGCCTTTAAGGCCCTAATCCAATTGATCAGCTCCCGGGTGGCTGGTTTTTTCTCAACGCCTCTGATTTCCCTGAGGCGATAAAATGTCTTAATAGTGCTATCGAGCAATTCCTTATCAATATCTGTAAAATGGACGTGAACGATCTTTCTCATCATGTCAGGTTCTGGAAAGGCGATGTGGTGAAAATTACAGCGGCCCAGGAATGGATCGGAGAGGTCTTTTTTAGCATTCGAAGTGATGATGATCACGGGCCGATGTTTTGCTTTGATGGTTTTATCGATCTCGATAATATCAAATTCCATCTGATCCAGCACATCCAGCATATCATCCTGGAAATCAGTATCCGCCTTGTCAATCTCGTCAATCAGAAGAACCACCCTCTCATCGGCACTAAAAGATTGTCCTATCTTTCCCATCCGAATGTACTCTTCGATATTGCTGACATCCCTCTTCGAATCCCCAAAACGGCTATCGTTCAGACGCGTGAGCGTATCATACTGGTAAAGGGCGTCAATCAGCTTCATGCTCGATTTGACATTCAGAACGATCAGCCTCATGCCAGAGGCTTCGGCGATGGCGTGAGCCAGCATGGTCTTTCCCGTTCCAGGCTCTCCCTTGAGCAAAAGAGGCATTTCCAGAGCCATCGAAATATTGACAATTCTCGCAAGCTCGTCGTCCAGTACATATTTTGAAGCACCCTTAAATCCTTTTATTTGAGTTTCTTTGTGCATATTTCCGCTCCTTGATCAATCGTGTGAGAGTTTAACTTACAGTGGCCTAAAAATTATATAAAAAGGGTGGTGGGTGTGCTGAAAAACCTTTACAGCGGCACCTTTAAACGTTTTGCTACTTAGTTTTCAAGCATATGACAAAGGTTGCCTCAGATGACATCGTATGTTACCCATAAACCATAGAAAAAATCCGCAATTGTAAAGGATTGAAAGCACACTCGCCTCCCTTTTTAAGGTTAAAGATTAAACATTAACATCATAACCACTTTTTAATGATGTTTCAATATGGATCTAAGCTGTGAAGATGAGACCAAACCTATTTTAAGTTTTGATTTCAGAATTACCGATAAATACCGTCTTGTCTTAACATCGAAAATCTGTTTAAATTTGAGCGAGAAGATGGTTTGAAGAACGGCATGAAGCATGTCTTGAAGAGGCATTGGGTCTAATGGTTTTTCCTGTCATGAGCCGAAGAGGATGGGTGGTGCTCAATATTTCGATTGGTGTCTATATGTCCACCTTAGATGCCAGCATTGTGAACATCTCTCTTCCCACGATCATTCAATCTTTAAACACCCATTTGACAGCCGTGGCTTGGGTGGTCATGGGCTATTTAATTATTATCACAGGATGTTTGCTTTTGATGGGAAGGCTCTCCGATCTCTTTGGACAGAGAAAAATTTACCTCTTAGGGTTTTTAACCTTCACCGTCGGCTCAGCGCTTTGCGGGTTTTCCCCAAGCATCTATTTTCTCATCGGCTCCAGGATGCTTCAGGGATTGGGGGCTTCTGCCTTGATGGCGATTGGTCCTGGAATATTGACCTCCGCTTTTCCAGAAAAAGAAAGGGGCAAAGCACTGGGCATTACTGGTTCTGTCGTCTCTGCAGGCTTTTTAACGGGACCGATCCTCGGCGGCTTTTTGGTTGAGCATCTTGGATGGAGATCGGTTTTTTTTATCAATCTCCCCGTCGGTGCCCTTGGAATCTACCTCTCTTCGAAAGTCCTCGAACGGGTCGAATCGACAGGGAAAGTTCAAGTGGACTTCAGGGGAGCCCTTCTGCTTTTTTTCTTTATCACCTCTCTGATTCTATTTCTTAATCGAATGGGTCAAGGGTCGGCTCCTCTTCTGTGGGTGTGGCTCCTTTTTAGCCTTCTTTGTTTCAGTCTTTTTATCGTGGTCGAACTCCGTTCTCCTTTTCCCTTGGTGGACCTCAACTTTTTCAAAAAAAGGCTCTTTATCTCTTCTCTTGGAGCGAGCTTCTTTTCTTTCTGGATGAGCGCTGCCCATATCTTCGTCATCCCCTTCTTCCTTCAGAATATCCTGGGATTTTTGCCCTCCAAGATAGGGATGCTCGTCTTTCCTGTTGCCCTCACGGTGATGGTGATGGCTCCTTTGGGGGGGAGATTTTCCGATCGGGTTGGGGTCAGAATTCCCGCGACCTTGGGTTTGATCATCACTTCCTTAGCCGTTTTCTCGTTTACTTTTTTAAAACCGGGCGCAAATGATCTTGACATTTTATGGAGGCAGGTTGTTCTCGGCATTGGGATCAGCCTTTTCAATCCTGCTAATAATAGCGCCATCATTGGCTCTTTGCCCCGGGAGAAAGTGGGTCTGGCTTCAAGCTTTTTAGCCCTTTCAAGAAATTTGGGCATGGTGATCGGAATCGCCTTTGCGGAGATGGTCATAGCTTTCGGACATCCTGCCGTCCCATTGGGACAAGAAAAGGCAGGCCTTTCTCTGGAGAGCATTCAGCATGTTTGGAAGTTCCTCCTCCTCATTGGATTGGCAGGAATCCTTATCTCTTGGACAAGAGAGAGCAGGCCCCGTTAAAAGAAGTTCGAATAGGTTAGGGTTAAGGTTAGGAAGCCAGTTTGGTCAAAGGGTAAAGGTTACGGCTAATGACTTAAAACCCATTGCCCGAACCCAGCTACGAAACCGGCATCTTTACCCTGACCTTAGCCCAGAGACTTTATTTTCTACCTAATCGAGGGATTGACTTTTCAGGAATTTCTTGAAAAAATAAATTCTAAAGGAGGCTTTCGTGAAACGTTCGGATGGAAGAGGACTGAAAGGTTTGAGATCGGTAAAGATTACGAGAAATTACTTGAAGCATGCCGAGGGATCGGTCCTCATCAAAATAGGCGACACAAAAGTTATTTGTTCGGCTAGCGTAGAGGAGAGGGTCCCGTCATTTTTAAGGAATACTGGAAAGGGTTGGGTCACCGCAGAATATTCCATGCTTCCTCGTTCAACGCATACTCGCACTTCCAGGGAGAAAAGTGGGGGGAATGGCCGTGCTTTTGAAATCCAGAGGTTGATCGGACGTTCTTTAAGGTCTGTGACGGACCTCAGCGCATTCGGAGAGAGGACCATCTGGATCGATTGCGATGTGATTCAAGCGGATGGAGGAACAAGGACAGCATCCATCACGGGGGCCTATGTCGCTTTAGTGGATGCTTTTCGAAAAATGGTTAAGAATGATTTAATCGAAAAAGTCCCGGTTAAAGATTCTGTTGCCGCCATCAGCGTAGGGAAAGTGGAAGGGGAAGTCCTCTTGGATTTAAATTATGAAGAGGATTCTAAAGCCGAAGTGGATATGAATGTGGTGATGACCGGGGCGGGTAAGTTTGTTGAAATCCAAGGTACTGCGGAGGGAGGGGTTTTTACAAAAAAAGAGATGGACGAATTGATGAAAATCGCCCAAAGGGGAATTCGTGTCCTCACGAGAATTCAGAAAAAGTCGCTGGAAGGGAGGGGACAGGATTAATATCGGGAAAAGATTAGAATTGATTGTCGCCACTCGGAACAGAGGGAAGGTTCGCGAAATTCGGGAGGCTTTGAAAGGATTAGGCCTTCGAATCTATGCATTAAGCGATTTTGATGGGGTCCCTGAAATCGAAGAGGATGGTAAGAGTTTCACTGAGAATGCCCTGAAAAAGGCCCGGTTCTATTCAAAGGTCTTTGGGAAATTAACCCTTGCGGATGATTCTGGATTAGAAGTGGATAGTTTGAAGGGAATGCCAGGCATCTATTCTGCGAGGTATGCAGGGGAGAGGGCTTCGAATCGAGAAAATAATCAAAAACTACTCAAAGAAATGGAGGGAATCCCGCTTTCAAAGAGAGGAGCGCGATTTAAATGTATCATGGCTTTGGTCTCTCCTGACGGGAAAGAAGCCATGACAGAGGGGTCCTGTAAGGGTAGAGTTGGAGTGAGGGAAAGGGGGAAAAGAGGATTTGGATACGATCCCCTTTTCATCCTTCCAAAATATGGAAAGACGATGGCCCAGCTTCACCTCAAAGAGAAAAACAGGATCAGCCATCGAGGAAAGGCCTTAAGGAGACTGAGAAAGACAATTCGTATTTTTATGAAGATGGTTGTCTGATCAATAGGGATGTGTTAAATAGTGAGTCAATAACTGAAGACCGAGCACCGATACCCAAATAAATTTTGAATGATGGGTTCATCACCCCTGCCTTGGGGCAGGAGGGGTGACGTTGTAACGAATAAGTCACAACTCTTTGTCACGCTGTCGAGTCGGTGAGACAGCCGGACGACGTCGCGACGGATAAGGAGCGACTCTTGGCACGCCGCCGAGAGAGTGAGGCGGCCGAGCCGGCCGTTCAAATGGAAGTGGGAAATAAACTTATTACCAATGGGGTTATTGGTATTAATTTGGTTTTTGGAGTTTGGTGATTGTAATTTGAGAGAGCGGGGCGTAGCGCAGCCTGGTTAGCGCGCCTGCCTTGGGAGCAGGAGGTCGGCCGTTCAAATCGGCTCGCCCCGACCATGTTTTTCCCAGCAATCTTATCAATCCGTTGTGATCAAATAGCCGACCGACTGCGGTTGGGCAGGAGGGGTGACGTTGTGACGAATAAGTCACAACTCTTTGTCACGCTGTCGAGTCGGTGAGACAGCCGGACGACGTCGCGACGAGTAAGGAGCGACTCTTGGCACGCCCGCGAGAGGGTGAGCGGGCCGGACCGGCCGTGAAGCCATCCGAATACAATTGGATGGCTTTGGGAGATGAAGTATCTTTTTTATTGTGCCCCTTCCAGGAGCACTTGCCCGCCAAATCGGCTCGCCCCGACCAGTTTCTTCCCAGCAATCTTATCAATCAGTTGTGATCTAATAGCCTACCGAGTGCGGGGAACCTTCCTTTAATCCTTTCTGGTTTTATCGATCAATCCTGACAAATTGTCATGGAATGAAGGAAAATCGGTTCCATTCCGTTAAAATGGAGAAAAGTCAAATGAGAAGGAAAATTTTGTAAGTCCATGAATTCCTTATGGTTAACAATTATTCAAAGTGCATCTTTTTCATCACCTCTTTTTGGTATGCTTTTTGCTCAATTTCATGCTTGGAAATATAACTAAGCGAAATAAAATTCATTTTTACTGATTCGTATGTCAATTAAAATAGATAACCAGGACAGAAAAAGGGTCATTTTAATACTGCGGTGGACTGCTATCATTGTCACCTCTTACCTCATCCTTTTTGGCAGAGGAAGGGTGACCGACCTGCATCTCAGTCACATCCTTATTGCGGTTTATATTTTATCCAATATTTTACTCACTTTCTTGCCCAAGACATTATTTTCAAATTTAAAATTCTTTTACCCATTAGTCCTCTTCGACACGAGTGTCGTCTCTTTCGGAATGTATCTATCGGAAAAGATGACCACAGATTTTTATATTGTTTTTTTCTTAATCATCATCTTTGCATCGGTCAGTCGTAATTTTAAATTATTAATGGTCATTGGAGGGATCACCGCACTTCTCTATGGATTTCTCCTCTATTCCTGGGGATTTTTGACAGCCGAACATGGCAGCAGTTATACCCTCCGCATCCCTTTTATTTTCATCATGACCGCTTTCTATGGTTATATTGTTCAGACGTTAACGAGAGAGAAACGCGAGGAGCTTACCCTCTCCGAAGACAAGTATCGAGGTCTCTTCGAAAATGCCAACGATGGGATTATCCTTTTGAGAAATCCTCAATTACAGATTGCAAATGTCAACAGAGAAGCAGAAAAGGTAACAGGCTATCCCCAAAAAGAGTTAATTCGAAAAGAGATCTTCGATTTATTTGCTCCTGAAGAGATAGAGAAGGCAAGGTCCTATTTCAAAGAAGTGGTCGAAAAAGGAGAAGGAAGGATCGGCTGCCTCTCCTTAATGAAGAGGGACAGTTCATCGTTAGAGGTGGATTTGTCCACCAAAAGAATTGATTTGGGGGATGAGTCCTTCTTTCAAATGATCTTTCGGGATCTGACAGAACAGAGAAAGCTTGAAAAGAAAATCATAGAGAGTAAGAGGAGCCTTGAGGCCATCTTCGATGGAATTCAGGATCATCTCTCCCTTCAGGCTCCCGATTATAAAATTCTCCGTGTCAATAGGGCGGTTGCTGAGAATTACAAAACCTCATTTCGAGAATTGATCGGCCGGAAATGTTATGAAGTTTATTTCCAGAGAACCCTGCGGTGTGAAAAGTGTCCGGTCTCGGTGACCCTTGAAACCAAAAAACCCGCTTCATCCATCATGAAGCTCTCAGGGAGGAACACAACCCTTAAAATCTTCTCTTACCCCGTTTTAGATGAGAAAGGGGAACTTGCTTCAATCATTGAATATATAAAGGACATTACCGAAGAACAACGACTTCAGGAGCAACTCATCCAGTCAGAAAAGTTAGCAGGGATCGGGATCTTGGCTTCGGGTGTCACCCATGAGATCAATAATCCCCTGAGTGGCATTATTGGAATAGCAGAGATTGCTCTGGAGGAAGACGATTCCTCAAAAAATAAAGATTATTTAAAGGATATTCTGACTTGTGCACAAAGGATCAGCGAGATTGTAAAAGGATTAAAATCCTACTCTCGAGCCGCGAAAAAGGAAGACCAAAGCTCAGTCGATCTCAACGAAGTCCTTGAAGAATCCCTGAAGATGGTTCACTTAGCCATTAAAACAATTTCGGTGGAGGTGATTAAGCAATTCCAACCCATCGAAAAAATACGGGCCAACATGGGTGAGATGCAGCAGGTGTTCACCAATCTGATCACCAATGCCTTCCAGGCAATGGATGGAAATGGAGGGCAGCTGGTCCTTTCTACCCGATCGTTCAAAGATTCGGTCGAGGTGAAAGTAGCCGATAGTGGCATGGGAATACCCCAGAAGTATCTCAGCCAAATTTTCGATCCATTCTTTACAACCAAGAAGCTTGGAGAGGGAACAGGCCTGGGTCTAAATATCGTCTACCGTATTGTGACCAAGTATGAGGGAACGATTGATGTAGAGAGTAGAGAACATTTTGGGACAGCTTTTACCATTAAATTTCCCACAAGGAGGATTGAAGGATGAGCAAGAAGGTGTTGATCGTGGATGATGAAGAGGTGATCCGTAAATTTTTAAAAATCCATCTGACAAAATTGGGTTATGAGGTCACGGAGGCTGCCGATGGGGAGCAAGCCATCGAACAATTGGGAAAAAAAGATGATTTTAACCTTATCATCTGTGACATCTTGATGCCTAAGAAGAATGGATGGGAGGTCATCAAAGAGGTCAAATCGAACCCCAAAATGAGGAATATCCCCTTCATCGTTCTGACAGCCAAGAATGAAGATTCCGATATGTTCAATGGATACGATCTGGGTGCCAATTATTACATGACCAAACCCTTTACGAAGGCCCAACTCCTCTACGGATTGAGACTCATGCTTGATGAGACTCCAGAAGAGATAAGAGTGTAATATCAATTCGTTCTATAATTTTTCTTGTGATGAACAAGCTGGAAGTATTTTATTCTTATGATTCAAGGAGGAACCCTTCCAGAGAAAAATAATATCCTCGCTCCGATCCCTTTCCCATCCGGGCTTTCAATCCGATGATTACCCTACCATAAAGCTATTTAATCCATTGAAATAGCAAGCCTATTTGAAAAAAGGTTAAGTTTTTTCCTTAAAAGTTTTAACGAAACTTTGTGAAAATTATTCGCTTGACAATTTTTTTAAATTGTGCCAATTATTGGCCTTGATAATAGTTATCGTGTTTGAA
>Ga0209164_1005042_pt1 | contig 11423 bp, 8 predicted proteins | sample MTBNYHSulfiMetaG_FD_187458 | JGI IMG/M metagenome (GOLD analysis project Ga0209164, IMG submission 187458) | Enrichment culture microbial communities from rom New York Harbor, USA that are MTBE-degrading - MTBE-NYH (New York Harbor Sulfidogenic)... | ecosystem: Environmental > Aquatic > Marine >... | reverse complement strand
ATAAGGAAGTCAGGCAGCGTGCCCAGCACTGAACTCGAGGGGATGACGAGGCGTGGGAAGTAGACCTTGGTGATGAGGTTGGCGTTGCCCACCAGGCTGGTGCCCGCGCTCGAGAGGGACAAGGCGAAGAGGTTCCAGGGTAGCAAGCCCGCGAAGGTGAACACGGCGTACGGCACCTGGCCGGACCCGCTGTCGACGCCGAGGATCTTGTTGAAGAGGACGGTGAAGACGAGCATGGTGATGACGGGGTTGAGCACGGCCCACAGCACGCCCAGCACGGCCTGCTTGTAGCGCACGAGGATGTTCCTCCAGGTGAGGAAGTAGAGCAGTTCGCGGTACTGCCAGAGCTCACGGCCTCCCAGCCTCGCCCAGCCTCTCGGGGGCTCGATGACGAGCGTGGGTGGCTGTTCGGGCTGGGTGCTCCGGGCGTCTGTCGCCACGATCGGTCTCTCCCTCTACCGAGACATGGTGGGCCGGCTGGTCGTCGACCCCGTGAGGATAGTCTGCCGCGCCGACCAGCCGCAAACAGGCGGGCGGACGCCCACTGCCCCCCGCTGAGGGGCGTGCCGCGGTTCAGTCTCACGTTGCCTCGCGAGACTACACGCGGACTTTGCCGGCCCTCCGGCGCCCGTGTAGAGTGTGCGTGGAATAGTGGTCTGCAGGCCACGCATCCACGGTACGAACTCGTACCCGGCCGCGGGCACACGGCTGAACGAACAAAGGGGGCTGCCACGTGAAGAAGCACGTCGTCGTCATCTTGGCACTGAGTCTGGTCATGCTGTTCGCGGTCACCGCCGCTCCGGCGCTCGCGTGCACGTCGTATTCGCCAGGCTACTGGATGAACCACCCGGAGGCTTGGGCGGCCTGGACGTGGATCGGGCACGAGCCCTACACGCCGGCGCAGGCAATTGCGTGGATGCAGACGCCGGCGGCCGGAGACAAGAGCATCACCGCGTTCTTCATCACCGCGGCCTGTGCGGCGAACTACTATGAGGGCTGGGGCGGCGAGAGGTCGGCGGCGTTCGCTGCGGCGAACGACTGGGTGGCCCTCCATCCCCCGGGCAGCAACGTCACTGCAGACAGCGCGGCGTGGCAGGCCATCGAGCCCGTCATCGTGTACCTCGACTCGACGTTCGAGTGACCGAGTAAGCGCGCAGGCAGAGCCGACGCACTCTGGCGACCCCGTGCCGGCCGGCACGGGGTCGCCTCTTCGTTTGGGGGGTCAGGGGTTGAGGCCGCCGCTGCCCCGCCACGCGTTGTAGGCGGCGTTCAGCAGGGGCACGAACTCGGCCGTCGCCTTCTGCAGGCCGGCGGCGTTGGGGTGGCTGTCGCTGGGGGAGGTCGGGTAGGCCAAGCGGTCGGCGCCGTCGTCGGTCTTGTGCTGCACGGCGCCGTCCCAGACGCGGTGGTGGTTGCCGGTCTCCAGGCCGACGTCGCTGGCGCCGTCGCCGGTCTTGCTCGTCAGCACGTTGTAGAGGTCGAAGACCATGACGTTGCCGACGCTGTAGCCCGAGTCCTGCAGCCAGTGGTCGACGAGCCAGTTCGCGAGCTTGCGGCCGTCGGGGGTGTCCTCGGTGATGACCGGCGGCGCGACCACGGCGACGAAGAGCTTCTCGGGGTGGGCGCCGAAGTAGCCGAGCAGGTCGAGGTAGATGCCCTTGGCGTTGGCCACCGTGTAGGCCTCCCAGCCGTCGCCGCCGCCCCAGGCCAGGTCCTTCATCGGGTTGTCCTCGATGGCGGGTATGGAGGCGCCGTCGTCGCGCAGTATCGAGTTCGGGAAGCAGCTCTTGAACATGACGATCTCGTTGGGGCCGCCGGGGTCGGTGGCGAGCCGCGAGTAGCCCCCCGAGTGCTGGTCGCTCTCGGCGTAGAGGGCGCTCATGTAGGTCGGTGCGGAGGGGCCGCGGAACCAGGTCCACCAGTGGCCGAGGTCGGTGCGGTCGCCGATCGTGTCCGGGCCCCAGCCGTAGTTCGTGTCGCTCACGAAGTAGTTGCTGTCGCGCAGGGCGAGGCCGAGGCCGCCGTGGTCGTCGGCGAGCCAGCTCTCGCCCGTGGAGTGGTGGATGAAGACGAGCTTGACGGGGGAGGACGGCGGAGCGGTGTTGATGGTCGCCCGGGCGGCCGGGGGCCGCACGAGTGCGCCGGCTGCGCCAACGACGACGAAGACGAGCACCAAGACGCCGACGATGTCTCTGCGCCGCCGCAGCATCCGTAGCTTGTCACCCCACATGGCCGACCTCCCGCCCCGAGGTTGCACTGGTCGTCTGGAAGTGGGCTCCGTCTTCACCGCGTCCTCATGCGAACCCTGCATGTCCGGCAGTCGAGGGTCGCCACAAGCCCCAGTTCCGCAGGTGGCGCCAGTGTACATCACCCCTTTTGGTCCGGGACGTTGGCGACAACTCTGGAGGAAGTCGAACGGCGCGTGCCGCACTGCAGGTCACACGAGCCCTTGCGCTCGGCCGGGATTCGACCCTAAGGGCGCCGGACCGGGAATCGATCCCAAGCCCGGGGGCGCCGGGATGCGGCTGTCCCGCTCACAGCTCGGGTATACTCGCGGCGCCGCCGGCGTGCTGGCGGCGCCGCGTCGTGTGAGCGCGAAAGGGAGGCGTGAGGGACCCGCAGCACATCCTCGTCCTCGTCGAGAACCTGTCCGTTCCGTTCGACCGTCGCGTGTGGCACGAGTGCACCACGCTGGTCGCGGCGGGGTACGACGTGTCGGTGATCTGCCCCCAGGGGCGGCGGCACGACCGCTGGGCGTACGAGGGGCGGGACGGCGTCTGCATCTACCGCTATCCTCTGGCCTCGCAGGCGACCGGCCTCTGGGGCTACCCTCGTGAGTACTCCTCGATGCTGTGGCACACGGCGTCGCTCGCACGGCGGCTCTGGTCGCGACGGCCGTTCGACGTCATCCACGCCTGCAACCCCCCGGACCTCTTCTTCCTGCTCGGGCGGATGTACCGGCCGCGCGGGGTGTCCTTCGTCTTCGACCAGCACGACGCGAGCCCCGAGATCATGATCGCGAAGCGGGGCGGCAGGGAGCACGAAGGGTTTCCGGAGCGGGTTGTGCGCTGGGCCGAGCGCAACACCTATCGACTGGCCGATGTGGTCATCTCGCCGAACGAGTCGTACCGGCGTCTCGCGCTGACTCGTGGCGGCAAGCTCGCGCAGGACGTCTTCGTCGTGCGCAGTGGGCCGCGTCGCGAGGAGTTCGCGCCTGCGGCAGAGGGCGCGTTCGACCGGCGCCGCCATCGCCACCTCGTCGCCTACCTCGGCGTCATGGGGGCGCAGGACGGTGTCGATCTGCTCGTCCAGGCGGTCGCGCGGCTGGTGCGCGAGGGCCGGGACATCCTGCTCTACCTGGCCGGCGACGGTGAGAGCTATGGGACGGTCCGCCGTCTCGGTGAAGAGCTCGGGCTCGGCGGGCGGCTGCTCATGCCGGGGTATCAGACGGCCGAGGAGTTCGCGCCGGCGCTGCTGGCGGCCGACGTGTGCGTCACCCCGGACCCTTCGAGCCCCTTCAACGACATCTCGACGATGAACAAGATCGTCGAGTACATGGCGATGGGGCGTGCGTCGGTCGCCTTCCCGCTGCCGGAGAACGTGGCCACGGGCGGCGATGCCGTCGCCTACGCCGACGACCTGTCGCACGAGGGTCTGGCGGCGGCCATCGGCCGCCTCCTCGACGACGCGGAGGAACGCCGGCGGATGGGCGCGCTCGCTCGCGAGCGCTTCGAGTGTGTGCTCGCCTGGGAGCACCAGGCGCCCGGGCTGCTCGCGGCCTACGAGCGCTTGAGGGTGAAGATCGGCGGTCGGGGCGCGCGGGAGGCTCGCAGCGCTGCCGCAACGCCCCACGGGTGCCAGCCGGGCGACGGCCGCGACGCCGACCGGTCGCACGACGCCCGTGGCGATGGTGGGCCGGGCGACGGCGGGACGGCCGCTCCCGAGGAGTCGTGAGCCGCGGCCTCTTCATCTCTTGGGCGCCGTTCTCGCGCCGCACCGAGACGCTGGCCGCGGAGTTCGAGCTCGAGGCGCGCTTCGTGCGCACGCCGTGGCCGAAGCGCCCTTGGACGGTGTCTCTGAAGTACCCGTGGCAGGCGGGCGTCACGGCGGCCGCCCTGGCGACCGCAGGCCGGGGGGAGGTGTGGGTCATGGACCCCCCGCTCCCGGCGGTCGCTCTCGCCGCGGCCGCCGCTTGTCGGCGTCACGTGCCGCTCGTCGTCGACATGCACACGGTCGCGTTCTACGCCCGCGAGTGGCGCCTGCTGCGGCCGCTCGAGCTCCCGCTGCTGCGCCGCGCCGCCGCGGTCGTGGTCACCAACGAGTCGCTGGCCTCCCAGGTGCGGTCGTGGGGCGCGCCGGCGTTCGTGCTGCCGGATCCGATTCCGGTTGTGCCCGACGGGCTCGGCGGCACAGCCGTCGAGCCCGATCTCGTCACCGTCGTCGCGACCTTTTCGCTGGATGAGCCGCTGGATGTCCTGCCCGCCGTGGCGCGGGAGCTCCCCGGCGTGCGCTTCGCGGTGACGGGGCGCCCCCGCGGCGATCTCAGCACGTGGCCGCCCAACCTCCAGCCGACCGGGTTCCTCCGCGACGTCGACTACTGGCGGCAACTGGCGCGCTCGGCGGCGGTCGCTGTGCTCACCACGCGGCCGGAGACGCTCCTTTCCGGCGGCTACGAAGCACTCGTGTTGGGCCGACCGCTCGTCACCTCCGATCACGTCGCCCTGCGCGCCTACTTCGGTGACGCCGCTGTGTACGCGCACGCCGAACCGGCGTCGCTGGCCGGCGCCGTGCGTGCGGCCCTCGACGGCGCCGACGACTACGCCGGGCGCCTCAGAGTGCTCGCCGAGCGGCGGCGTGCGGAGTGGGCGGCTTCAGCCGACGAGCTGCGCGCGCGCCTCGGGAGGACGCCGTGAGCGGCCTGGTCGCCGTCTTCTCGCCCGACCCGGAGGTACGCACCTTCGGCTCCGACGCCCTCAGTGACCTCGCCTCCGCCGACGGCTACGTCACGCAGACGCTCGAGACCGCTGAGGCCTGGTTCGGCGTCAGGGGGTGGCCGGACGCGGTGAGCCTGCACATCGACGGCGATCCGGGGTCGCCGGCCGTCGTGGTCGCCTTCAGCGGCGACCTGCTCAACGCCCCCGTCCTCCGGCGCGAGTTGGCGCTTCCTGCGACGGCGGAGGCCGCACAGGTGGTCGCCGCCGCTTACGCGGCGTCCGGCGCGGCGGCCGTGATGCGACTAGAGGGCGCCTTCGCCTTCGTCCTGCACGACGTGGCCGCCCGGCGCATCCTGGCCGCGTCCGACCATTGCTGCATCCAGCCCCTTCACGCGGTGCGCCTCGGCGACGACGTGCTCTTCGCCAGCGAGGCCAAGGCCTTTCTGCGGCATCCGCGCTTCACCGCTCGGCTCGACCGCGAGGCGCTCGGCGAGCTCGTCGTCCTCGGCCAAACCCTCAGCGGCCGGCCGTTGTTCGAAGGGGTGTTCGCTCTGCCGCACGGCGCTCACTTCGAGGTGGACGATCGCGGGCTGCACACCGTGCGGCACTGGGACGCCGCCGGCCTGCCGCGCGGAACGCTGCGGGGCGAGGCCTACGTCGACCGGCTGGCCGACGCGGTGACGGAGATTGCCGCCCTGGCGTACGGCGACGACGGGGTCTGCCTGCCCCTGACCGGCGGGCTGGATTCGAGGCTCCTCGCCGCGCTCGCACCGGCGGACCGCGAAGTGACCGCGGTGACGTTCGGCGACCCCGGCGACGACGACGTGCGGCTCGCCGTGCGCATCGCCCTGTCGCGCGGTCTCCCGCACCGCACGTCGCCGCTCGAGCCCGCCTACGTGGCCAGGTTCGGCGCCGACACGGTGTGGTCGCTCGAGGGCCGGCTGAGCCCGGTCGCCAACATCACCGGCGGCCTGATGCCCCGCCTCTCGCCGGCGCGCTTCTTCGTCAGCGGTGCCGGGGCCGCCGCGGGGCGCCACTTCTTCCGCTCGGACATGCTGGTGCCGAACTGGGGCTGGAACCACGCGAGCGACGACGAGTTCGAGCGCGTGTGGCCCGTTCGCCAGTGGCGCAGCGGCCTGCCCCCCGCGCGCGTCGCCGAGCTGTTCGCCCAGGGCGACGAACTGTACGCGTGCGGCGATGCCCGCCGCCTGGCGGTGCTCCGCCGCACCCGCGGCCTGCCGGCGGTCGACCGCCAGGATCTCATGTACGTGCAGGAGCGCGAGCGCATGGGCCAGGCCGGGCTCGCCCTCGCCGACCGCTGGGTCCGCGCGCGAGCTCCGCTCCTGACCCGGGGCTGGGTCGAGGCGATGCTCGACGGCGCTCCCGAGGAGCGCATCGACGACCGCGCCCGCCTGCGTCTCGTGACGCGCCTCGACCCGGCCGTGGCGCGCGTGCCGTGGGCGCTGACCCATCTCTCTCTGCCGGCCAGCATCCACCTCGTGAGTGCCCTGCGCGCCGTCGGGAGTCTGACGCGACGGCGCCTGCACGTGCCCGAGACCGCCGAGGGTGCAGCGCTGGCCGCCGGAGCGGGGAGCAGGGGCGACGTGACGGCGACACAGGTGTGCACTGACGCGCTGAAGGCGACGGGCGTGCGTGCCGGGGCGGCGGCGCACTCGGCCCTCAAGCGCGTCCAGCACCTCGCGTACTCGCACGTCGACGCCCGCGACGAGTGGCTGCGCGGACCGTCGCGGGGCTTCGTCGAGGAGGTCCTGCTCTCGCCGCGCGTCGCCGAGCACGGGGTGCTCGAGCCGGCCGCGGTACGCACTCTGGTGGCCGAGCACATGGCCGGCGCGGGGCATGCCAACGCCATCGGCCTGCTGCTTACCGTGGAGCTGTGGCAGCGGTACTTCGAGGACGGCGAGCGGCCGGCGGCGAAGGAGACCTGACGTGCGGCTCATCGTGCTGGGACACAACGACTGGTGGGTCTGGGAGCGGCAGGGGTTGTCGATGCGCAACGCGGCGCTCGTCTGCGCGCTCAGCCGCCGGGCGGAGGTCGACGGCCTCGCCGTCGTCGACGACCCCCGGTTCGGCCGGCGCACGCACCGTCCGCGGGACCGGCGCGCGGAGCCGGTCAGCGCCGTCGCCGACAAGGTCCGCGCCGTGTGCTACGCGGCGCCGCTTCCGCTGCCGGCAAAGGCCCGGACCGGCCGGCGCGTGAACGAGCGCCTCGCGCGACCCGCGCTCGCGCGGCGGCTGCGTGACGCTCTCGCCGGATGGGCAGGGCCCACGGTCGTCTGGGTGGCCGACCCGCGGCTCATGGCCGCCGGTCTGGCCCTGCCGCGCGACCTGCTCGTCTTCGACGCCATCGACGACTGGCGGGCGCACGACTGGGCGGGCCGCGCGACCGTGGAGGAGGGGTACCGGCTCGCCGGCCTCCACGCCGACGTCGTCTTCGCCGTCCACCCCTCACTGCTCGAGTGGATCGAGCCGCGCGGCCGGGCCGAGTTCCTCCCCAACGCCGTCGACCCGGCGCGGTGGGCGGGTGCCGTGCCGGCGCCCGAGCTCGCGTCGCTGCCGCGCCCGCTGGCCGGGTACGCGGGCACGATCCAGGGCCGGCTCGACGTCGCTCTGCTCGGCGCCGTCGCCGCGGCCCTGCCCGACGCCACCTTCGCCCTCGTCGGGCGCGTGGGCCGCGCGCTCGAGGGCGCGCTCGTGGCGCTGCCGCGCAACGTCCGGCTGCTGCCCCCGGTGCGTCACGACGCGCTCCCGCCGGTGGTCGCCGCTTGCGATGCGGGTATCGTGCCGCATGTGCACGATGCCCTCACCGCGAGCATGGACCCGCTCAAGCTCTACGAGTACCTCGCCGCCGGCCTGCCGGTCGTCTCGACCGTGGCCTCGCCCAACCCTGCCCTCGGTAGGGAGGTCCGCCTCGCGCACGGCGCCGAGGCGTTCGCCGCAGCACTGCGTGAGGAGCTGGCCGCCGACGGACCCGAGCGGCGCGCGGCACGGCGGCGGGCGGTGGCTGCGGAGACATGGGCGGCTCGCGCCGACCGCGTGCTGACCGTGCTCGACGAGGCGCTTGGGGCGAGGAGCGTCACGCACCCGTGAACGTCTGGGTCGCGATCCCGCACTACGGTCCGCCGGAGCCCACGCTCGAGCTTCTCGACGAGCTGCGCTCGGCGACCGTGGTCCCGTCACGCATCGTGGTCGTGGACAACGACGGCGGTCTCGCGCTCGAAGACGACGAGACCGTGCTCGTCCTGCGGCCCGGCTTCAACAGCGGGTACGGCGCCGCGGTCGCCTCGGCGAGCGGCGCGGCGCTCGCGGCCGGCGCCGACTGGCTCTGGGTGCTCAACAACGACGCCCGGCCGGCGGCGGACTGCCTCGAGCGTCTGCTCGAGGCCGGCGCCGCCGTCCCCCGGGCGGGCATCCTCAGCGCGGTGATCAGGTATCGCACGGGGGGCGACGTCTGGTACGCGGGCGGCACGGTGTCGCCGCGGACGCTCGAGGTCCGGCACCTGCACGCCGTACGCGACCGGCGCCCGTACCGTACCGGCTTCGTCACCGGCTGCGCGCCGCTGCTTCGCGTGGCCCTCGTGCGCGAGCTGTCGCCCTTGGACGACGGCCTGTTCATGTACTACGAGGACGCGGACTGGAGCCTGCGCGCCCTCGACGGCGGGTGGGGACTGCTGGTCGTGCCCGATGCCGAGGTCGTCCACGCCGTGCGGCGTGAGGGCGGGCGCCGCGTCTTCTCCGACACGGCGATCTACTACATGGTGCGCAACCGCCTCCTGGTGGCGCGCCGGCGCGGCGACCTGGCGTCGGCCACCGCCGCCGGACTCGCGCCCCCGGCCGCCGCTGCCCTGTGGGGCCTGCGGCAGGCAGCCAAGAGCCGCTCGCTGCCCGAGGCCCGCCGGCGCCTCGCCGCCTGCGGCCGGGGCCTGCGCGACGGCTTCGCCGGGCGCCGAGGCCCGGCGCACGCGATGGGCGAAGGAGGGACATCGTGAGCGGCGAGCTCGGTAGCCTCACGCGCTCCGCCCAGGCACGCTCCACCCCGTGGTTCTTCGCCTCCGTGGTCGCTGCCGAGGGCCTGATCCTCCTCGTCGCCCTGCGCTCCCCCATCCTCGGTGTCGCCCTGGCGGCGGCCGTTGGGGTGCTGGCCTTGATGACGCTCACGCTCGGTACCGAGCGCGGCACGCTGGCCATCGGTTCCCTGCTGCTGATCGTCACCCTCGTGCTGCCGGGCGACATGGCGCTGGCCTGGCGGCTCCCGGTCGGCGGCGGGGGCATCTTCGTCGTGGACCTCCTGCTCGCCCTTCTCCTGGCGAGCATGCTCGCCGCCCTCCTCGCCTCGGGCAGTCTGCCTCTCGCGCGCTCGCCGGTGAACCTGCCGCTCTTCCTCTTCCTCCTCTGGGTCGCCACGGCCGGGGTCGTCGGCTTCATGCGCGGGAACGACCTGAAGCTCATCCTCCAGGATGCACGCGGGCTGGCGTACTACTCGCTGTTCTTCTTCATCGTGATGTTCGTCCGCAGCCGCGGGCAGGTCTACGTGATGCTGCGGGTGCTCGCCGCCTGCCTGCTCGCGGTCTTCGCCATCGGCGCGGTCTACGCGGCCATGGGCGAGGGGATGGCGCTCGAGTTCGTCGAGCCCGGCGTGAGCCGGTTCCCCGCCCCCGACGAGGTCTTCCTGATCGCCTCCGCCCTGCTGGCCACGATCGTCGTCGTGTGGCCGGCCAAACGCCGGCGCCCGGTGTGGCTCTGGGGCCTGCTGCTCGTCGCCCTGCTGGGCCTCGTCCTCTCCTTCGTGCGCGGCAATTACGTGGCCCTCGCGGCCAGCCTCTTCTACCTGCTGCTCGTGCTCGGCTCGCGCGAGCGCCTGCGCCTGGTCGTCGGCGGCCTCGCCGTCGCCGCAGTGCTCGCCGCCGGGCTGGCCGTCTTCCAGCCCGCGGTCTTCACCTCGGTCATCACCCGCACGCTGGCGGTCACCGCCGTGCAGGACCGCAACGTGCAGTACCGCTTCATCGAGAACCAGGCCGTCGGGGCGCAGATCGCCGATCACCCCGTGGTGGGCAACGGGCTGGGTAAGGACTACCTCTTCGACTGGTCGCGGTACGGCGTCTCCCCGTACCGCAAGAGCTACATCCACAACAACTACTACTGGTTCGTGCATCGGCTGGGGTTCATCGGGCTCGGTCTCTTCGCCTGGGTGGCGCTCGCCTTCCTGCTGCCATGGATGCGGGACCGGGCGCGCCTGCGGGAGGGCGACCCCTGGCTCGTGGGTCTCGTCTTCGGGTCGCGGACGATGCTGGTCGCCCTGCTCGTCGTCTCGATCACCTCGCCACGCCTGAACGGCAAGCAGAGCATCGCGACGCTGGCGACGATCATCGGCCTCGCCGAGGTGGGGCGTATGCTGCTGCTGCGCGGGGAGGACGAGCAGGCCTGAGGACGGCCGCAGCGGTCGGACGGTGGAGTCCAGCCGCGGCCGGACAGTGTCCGCCCGCCCGCCCGCCTCACTCCGTCGGCATGTGGGTCAGCGTGACCGGACCGAGGAACTGCGGCTCGTAGTAACGCGCCTCGTCACCCCAAAGGGCGACGTCGAGGAGACGGGCGTCGTCGACGGCCTGCGCGGCGGGGACGAACCGCGGCAGGCCGGCGCGCAGGTCGACCCGGTCGTCGGGGTTCGGCGAGGGGCGCGCCTCATCGCCGAAGAACTGCGCGAGGTAGAGCCAGGAGTCGCGCAGCATCCCCTCGGCACTTCTCGCCAGCCAGGGGTCGAGGCTCTCCGTCACCTCGACGAGCAGCGTGGCGAGGCGCGTGCTGTACGTCATGTAGTCGACCGTCCCGCCCCTCGCCGGCGTGTAGGTCTTGAGGATCGCGACCTGGGGCGTCGCGCCGGGTCGCCGGCCGTCGCCGTCGTTGTCGGGCCGCAGGGCGCTGCGGAGGGCGCGGTCGCTCCGCAGCGGGTTCTCCGGGTCGTGGAGGACGGCGTCGAGGGTCGCCTCGTCGCCCGTCTGCACTGCGAGGGCGACGAGCGCGTTCTGGATCGCGAGGCTGAACGTCCCCCCGATGACGCGGTCCTCGAAGCGGTAGGTGAGCTCGTCGCTCCACTCGTAGCTGCGGCGGTGGTCGGTGCCCACCGATGGGTCCTGCGCCAGCCGCGCGAGCGCCTCTTGGAGCGCCGTGGTGAACCGCGCGAAGTAGTCCGCCACGAGCGCCGTGTCGGCGGCTGAGTAGAAGCCGTGGCCGCGTGTGAGGTCGTAGGCGTAGGCGAAGGAGAACGCACCCCAGCTCTGGAGCTGGCCGACGTCGGGACTCTCGTAGTGGCGCGGTCTGGTCGGCTCGGCCTCGGCGGCCCAGGCGATGAGGATGTCGCGCGCACGGCGCCCGTACTCCTCGTCACCGGTGAGCGCGAAGGCGATCGCGAGGTCACGGGCACGCCGGCTCGCTCCGTCGAGGGCGAGGAAGGCGGCGTGGATCTCCCCGCCGCCC
>Ga0209164_1005040_pt1 | contig 11426 bp, 11 predicted proteins | sample MTBNYHSulfiMetaG_FD_187458 | JGI IMG/M metagenome (GOLD analysis project Ga0209164, IMG submission 187458) | Enrichment culture microbial communities from rom New York Harbor, USA that are MTBE-degrading - MTBE-NYH (New York Harbor Sulfidogenic)... | ecosystem: Environmental > Aquatic > Marine >... | reverse complement strand
CCAACATCAAAGCCAAAACACTTTTCTTCCCCATCACTGCCTCCTTTTCGTTAAATCCCGCCATGTTCCTCCGATTTCTGGAACCGCCAACAAGCATCCATGGTACTGAAGAATTTTGATCCCCAAATCTGTACTCTAGGGGTTTTTTTCTGTCAATAAAAAAGGTTTGATAGAAACTTTTCAAGTTCCGCTACTGGATTTTTGTGCAGCACTCGATCGATCGGCTAATCATAAATCCAATATCCGGATTGAATCCCCTGCGTTGTTTTGGTATATGGGGAATTTACTGACGGACCAGATCGCTCGTCACAAATGCATACCGAACCGAGCGATCTTCCGACTTGGCTTGGGCATCAAGAAAAGGGATTAGGATTGTAATGCCAACCGCTTTTGTCACCGGCGCGACGGGCTTCATCGGCGGGCACGTCGCTCTTGCATTGTTAGAAAACGGCTGGAAGGTTCGCGCTTTGAAGCGCGATAATTCAAATCTTCGCTGTTTGCACGCAAACGACATTCACTGGTGCACAGGCGATATCAGGAATTTCGATCTGCTCTGCCAGGCCATGGCGGGATGTGAAGCCGTTTTCCACGTGGCCGCCGACTATCGGCTTTGGGCAAGGGTGACTGCCGAAGTTTATGAAAGCAACGTGCGAGGCACCGAAAATATTCTCCAGGCTGCACTGTTGCAGGGAGTAGATCGTGTCATACACACCAGCAGCGTAGGAGCACTTGGGCTTAACCGCGACGGCACCCCTGCCAATGAGATGACGCCGGTGCGCCTGAAGGATATGGTCGGGCATTACAAAAGGTCGAAATTTCTGGCCGAGCGAAAGGCGGAAGGATTCATTCGCCAAGGACTGCCGGTGATCATTGTGAATCCGAGCACACCCGTTGGACCGGGTGATCACAAACCAACTCCCACGGGAAAAATCATTGTCGATTTTCTAAATGGAAAAATGCCTGCCTACCTCAACACCGGCCTCAACCTGGTTCATGTTCGCGATGTGGCTCGCGGACATCTGCTGGCACTAGAGCAGGGAAAGATCGGGCAAAAGTACATTCTGGGAAACCAGAATTTAACACTGGCTGAGATTTTTTCATTGTTGCAGCAAATTTCCAATATTCCTGCGCCGCGTTTTCGCCTTCCCTACCGGCCGGTTTTTTGTCTTGCGTGCATTAACGAAGTGGTGTCGCGAATGACGGGAGCAGAGCCTCTCATACCGTTTGAAGGCGTCAAAATGGCCAACCGTTACATGTTTTTTGACCCCTCTAAAGCGGTACTCGAGCTCGGGCTGCCCCAAACTCCTGTGACTGCCGCCCTCGAGGAGGCGGTAACATGGTATATGGAAAACGGTTACGTTAAGAAGATGGCGGAATCCGGGAGCTAGCATCCGGAATCCTAATTATCTCAGTACAATGAGGAATTCATAATGCGTTTTCCCCTTTCCCTGTATCTTTCCATGGCGAGCTATTTGATCAAGAAAAAGATCTACAAAGAAGAGCATTTTCCTCTGGTATTGATGCTCGAGCCCACTCATCGATGCAATCTGACCTGTTCCGGATGCGGGCGGATCATTGAGTACTCAGCCACTCTGCACCAAGAGATGACCCTTGAGGAATGCCTGCAATCGGTGGATGAGGCCGACCCCCCGGTGGTTACCATTACCGGTGGAGAGCCGCTCCTTTATTCTCGAATCCGACCGTTGGTTGATGAAGTTCTAAGTCGTGGAAAACACATCTATTTCTGCACCAATGGGCTCTTGCTCGAGGATTCGCTGACCCTGTTTCGCCCCAGCCCTCGTTTTACCTGGAATATCCATTTCGACGGAACGGAACCGGTGCATGAGCAGATCATTGGTAGAAAGGGCGGTTTCAAGAAAGCTCTGGCCGCCGCCCAAGCAGCCAAAAAGCAAGGTTTTCGAGTCAGCACCAACACGACCGTCTATCGGGAAACCGATGTGCGGGATTTGGAAAAGCTCTTCATCCAGCTGACCGCCGCAGGAGTTGACGGAATACTGGTGGCACCCGGCTTCAGCTACGAAGAAGTCTTGCGCGATGTCTTCTTGTCTCGGCAGGAGATCATTGGCAAATTTAAAGAGATTCGCACCTGGCAGAAGCGCTTTCCGATCATCAGCAATCCGATTTACATGGAATTTCTATCCGGCAAACGCCATCTTCAATGTACCCCATGGGGAAATCCAACCCGCAACGTTCGCGGTTGGAAATCTCCCTGCTACCTCATCACCGATGCCCATTACGCCAGCTACGATGAGCTCATGGAAAAAACTGACTGGAGCCATTATGCATCAGGAAAAGACCCACGCTGCGCCCAGTGTATGGTGCACTGCGGCTATGAACCGACGGTTGTGCGCCAAATGAACGGCAAGGATTTGCTGCGTATGGTCAAATGGAACCTCCATGTTTGAGCTGTTGCGACTTCTTTGGGGAACGGTGCTGCTGCGTCCCTATGTTTTCTCCTTCCTGCTGATTTATCTCATAGCCGGTGCGACCCAGATGGGATGGCAACGAGCTCTCCTCTACTTACCGCTGGGCTACGGCATAGCGTGGATGTCTGAATTCTGCTCCATACATTGGGGATTTCCCTACGGAGATTACTACTACATCCCCCATACTGTAGGCGAGGAGCTCTGGGTTGCCGGAGTTCCTTTTATGGACTCTCTGTCTTATGTGTTCTTATCCTACTGCAGCTATTCCATGGCAATTTTCCTCTTGAGTCCGGTATGGTTCGTGAGAGGCAACGTGCTCGTGCTGGAAACCCATCAACTGCGCCGTTCCTGGCAGACTCTGGCGCTCGGATCTTTCTTGTTTGTTTTTTTGGATATCATTATCGACCCCGTAGCCTTCCAGGGCCACCGGTGGTTCTTGGGCCAGATATACGGATATCGGCATGAAGGTGTTTATTTTGGTATTCCCATGAGCAACTTCGGCGGCTGGCTGCTGGTGGGACTGGTGATGATAGCCTCGTTGCAGTTGCTGGATCGGGTATCAGGCTTGGAGCCAAGGCAACCTTCGACCTTGCATGCGATCCCCTGGATCGGCCTGCTGGGACCGGTGCTTTATATTTCGGTGCTGCTATTCAATCTATTCATTACTTTCTGGATCGGCGAAATCCTGCTGGCTACGGTGGGCGCTCTGCTGATATTCTTCCCCGCCCTTCTGGCGTTCTTCTTCATGCTCTACAAACAAAGGCACACCCACCTTGAGCACATCGAGCTCCACATGACGGAATTTTCTAAGTCGCGGCCGATCTTGAATAATTATCGTTGGCCGGAGGACATCGATCGGACCCAATTAGCCTAAGGTCTGCAGCAGGCAGGTGCAGAAATGCCGCCAGCACATTGGCCAGCTCCCTCCCGGCCACAACAGATCTTCTCCACGAGGCATAGAAAGCCTTAAGGAGATGCGGCTTCTTTACCACCAGCATCGCAACCTTAGAGAATTTTATCTTTCCCTCTGAGCTGATCTCATCCAGGTCGTATTCGATTTCGTCCTGCAATCCATCGCTTACAGATCGAAAACAAAAGAAAGGCACTCCGGATTCATTCGCAACCCGTGCAACAAAATAGCTCTCCATATCTACAAGAGTTGGGAAATTATGATAGCAGCTGCTCAATTGATGCTTGGGCTGAGGCCGATCGAGCGTGACAATGCGGGCAATCGTTATATTGTGGTCCCGGCAAAAACCGCGGAGAACGCCATCGTCAAGGATATCGGTGCGGACCTCTGGCTCTATGCTTGGAAAATTCACATCTCCTCGATGCTGGAAATTGGTACCGAGTGAAACCCGCCCCACCGACAAAGCCGTGGCAAGGCTGCCGCCAAAGCCGAAAGAACCGATCAGGTCCGGAGATTCCTCCCGTATTGCCAACGTCATGGACCGGAGTATATTTTTCCTCCCCATACCCGTTTCAACCAGTATTAGCCGCTTATCTGCAAGGGTGCGGCCATACTTTCGGTACAGCTTTCGATCGAGCTGCTGCCATGGCTTTGTGCGTCTTTTGAACTGGCGGTATTCTTCCGGAAGAGCCGCGAATAAGAGAATCTTCAACATTGTTCTTCTGTTTTCAGGAGGCGAGCCAGTTTTCATAAAGGTCAAGCCGGCCACTCAACCTGGATAGTGGTTCCTTCTCCCTCTGCCGAACGAAGCCGAAAACTTCCTCCCGAAATCTCCGCCCGTTCTTTCATGCTTACCAGGCCAGCTCCCTTATGGGTCTCATGCGATATTGAAGACTCCTTCGGATCAAAGCCGGCACCGTCGTCTCTGATGCAAAGCTCAAGCTTTCCGTTTTCCAGCAAAAGAGAGATCTTCACGTTACTCGCATCGCTGTGCTCGACAATGTTCTCAAGTGCCTGCTGGGCTATCCGAAACACCGCGAGCTTCAGATCGGATCGAATTTCCTGCTCGTCCAGTTCCGCGTTTAGCTCAAACTTGATTTGTTGGTGGATTGCATTGAATTCTCTGCAAAGCCATTTGAGCGCGGCCCCAATTCCAAAGTCGTCCAGAATTGGAGGCCGAAGCCCCATGTAAATATCTCGAATTTCTTGTGTAGCCTTTTGCAGCAACGGGATGGTTTGCTCTATTGTTTGAAATGCTCGATCAATACGGTCCTCTTTTTTCAGGCCGAGTGTATGCTCAATCTTCAACTTGATGCTCATCAGGGTTTGGCTGATGCTGTTATGGAGCTCCGATACAACGGCAGCCCTCTCCCTTTCCTGTGCTGTGATCAATCGAACAGAAAGCAAACGGAGCTCCCGCTCCGATTCTCTTAATGCCTCTTCAGTAAGCTTTCGATCCGTCACGTCAGTCGCAAACCCGGTCATCATGGAGAGCTGACCGTTTTCACTGAAGATGGGAAATCCTTTGTCATAGATCCAGCGGATAGAACCATCCGGTCGAATGATCCGATATTCACGCTCCCACCTTCCTTCGGCATGCCTGCTCAGCTCTGCAGTTACCATTTCTTTGTCATCCGGATGCACTGCATCGAGAAAAGATTGAGGGGATTGAAACAGGCTTTCGCGACTTCGGCCCCAGATCTTTTCATAAGCAGGGTTCACGTAAATCATCTCATTTACGCCTGGAGTACTCATCCAGAAAACGCTTTCAATGGTCTCCGCGAGCAGTCTGAATTTCTTCTCGCTTTCTTCCAGAGCTTTCTCTGCCTGCTTACGCTCGGTGATATCTTCCACCATAGCCAGGAAAAAGAGTGGCAGCCCGCTTTCATCGCGCACGATCCGGCCGGATAGACGGACCCAACAGATAGCTCTGTCTTTCCGGATGTAACGCTTTTCCATCTGATATCCGTCAATCTCGCCGGAGAAAAGCTTTTCTGCATATTCAATGTCTTTTTCCAGATCGTCAGGATGGGTGATCTCCGGGAATGAAAGATTTAACAGTTCCTGTTCGGAATATCCTGTAATCCGGCAAAGTGCCTGATTCACCACTTCGAATCGGTAGTCGTGCAGTCCCAAGATGGCTGCACCGATCGGAGACTGATTGAAAGTGAGCTTAAACAGCTGTTCCGTGATTGTTAAATTTCTGTTCATCATAGCGTATACCACCTTGCTTGTACCTTGGATCTTAATTTATTCCATGAAGATCTGAAAGGAACGGTCCGGGCTATCGGGAAAATATCCACTGACATATCGTATCTGAAATTGCGCTTGCCAGGATCTGCACGCCTGCGCGCTATTTTTGACCGACTGCATGAGAAACAATGAGAAAAACAGCCACTTATACCGGTTGGGCTGGGGCTTTGCGTTACCCAAAAGAAGCGGTATGCAACAGCCGGTAAGTGAATGTGCTTCCCAAAGATTCATGCGTCTTCCGCTTAATACTAATCCGGCACAATGAAGCTATCCGGAAAATAAGCACTTTCCAAGCAAAGAGCACATAGAGTATACCGACGATACGATCATGCGGATGGGTGAGCAGAGCAGATGGAAGAGATCGAAATCTCCGCATCCTGGGAAAATGCAGCCGATCAAATAATCTGTCACGGCTGGCGCAAGATTCTGCTTTTGGGCGCTGTCGACAGCGGCAAGAGTACCTTTTGCCGATTCCTGAGTCAACGGCTGTTGCAATCCGGTGCGAATGTCGCGATCCTTGACGCCGATATCGGGCAAAAAGATATCGGACCGCCCGCCTCCATCACTTTAGGATATCCCGAATCGGCAGGCAAGCCTGGCGATGCAAAACCGCTCGCATTCTACTTTGTCGGAGCGGTAAATCCGGTAAGACATCTACTGCCCATGGTGGTCGGCACCAAAATACTGCTGGAGGCAGCCCGCGCTTCCTTTGTAATCATCAATACAACCGGGCTGATTCATGGAATCGGGCGTGTTTTGAAGGGCTACAAGATAGAAATAGTGCAACCGGACCTGATTGTTGCGATCCAGACCGGAAGTGAGCTGCACTCTCTCCTCAGATCCTGCCGCAATCAGCGAGCTTTGCCGGTGAATCGCTCTCCGAAAGCAATGGCCAAAAATGCCGAGCAACGAAAGCTTGCACGCCAGCTTGCCTTTTTCAACTATTTCAAAGAGGCCGACGAGATTGAACTGGACTGCAGGAAGCTCATATTTCAGAGATCTCTTTTATTTAATGGAGCGGTATTCAATGATCCACGATTCCTATATAGTGAAGCAACATCTGAAGGTATCCTTGCGGTAGGCTCTGACAATGTTGGCAGAAGAGATGATCTGCAGGTTTTAAAGCCGGGCTTTGAAAAGAACCTGCTCTGTGGCTTAGCGGATAGAAAAGGCAGAGGAAGAGGACTGGCCATTATCAAACGGATTGATTTCAAAAAGCAGACTATTTTATTAACTACACCCGTCTTGCCCGAGTTTATAAAAGTTATTCAGCCAGGAGATCTTTACGTCAATCGAGACGGCATCGAGCTCTATCGAAAAAGGCCCGGAGCGTTTTAGAGCTGGGCGAAAGGTTGAGCTTCAGCATCATGAGAAGGACGAGAGAGCGGCTCAGGAGTGAGAAGCGTTTAGTTGAATACAATGCAGCCGTTGAGGGAAGTCGGTGAATATGCCGTCTACCCCCAGGCTGATTAAGGTCCTCATATCTTCCTCGTCGTTTACCACCCACACGCGCACCTCAAAACCGTGCGCCTGCAAAAAAGCAACATCGAGCGGCGTCAGGTCATGTATCCGGGGATGGTATGCTCTCGCTTTAACTTCCTTTAACAACTCAACGGGATCGTTTTGAGGAGTATCAACCAACAAGCCTGTGGAGACATAGGGGTTGGCTCTGTTAACGCGTTTAAGGCAGGTGGGGTTAAATGAGGAAATGATCACATTATCGGCAGCACCAAGCTTGCCTACCAGATGAACGACCTCCTCAACCACTGTCAACCCCTTGATTTCGATATTGACATACCAATCATGCCGGAGCGTAAACTGCAACGCGTCGGTAAGCGTCAACACGGGCTCACCCGCATAACTGGCTAGCTCGTGCTGAGCGATTTTTCCTGCTGAAACTTGCCCGAACGGATCTTTTTCCATGAACCAGGAGCCGAAGTCCAAACGGCGCAGCTCATCCAGAGTGAAATCCCGGGCCAGCCAAGGCTTGCGGTCGGGGTACATCTCAGTCGCATTGGATGTGCGATCCAAGGTGTCGTCGTGGAGGACGATCAGTTCGCTGTCGGCGGTCATACCGACATCCACCTCCCACATGTCGGCACCCATTTCCAACGCTCTCCTGGCGGCTGCCAGCGTGTTTTCCGGAGCCACCGAACTGGCGCCCCGGTGAGCGATATTCAACGTTTTCTTCATCTTGGCTGATGCAAACCTTCGGCGCACCCGTAAAAAGCGCCTCTAAGGCGACGCTTGCGATTTGGACCCGCCCGCCTCGGTCTTAATGATGCGCCCCTCAATTTTTGGTGCAACCGGCGAATGTGTGCGCAGATATTCAATGAAGACATCACTCAGCAAGGGGCCCTCATCGTAGGCTTCAACGGCCTTCTCTGCAAATACCCGATATCCGTCCCCGCCGCGCCTCAGATAATCGATGGCTGCAACCTTGTAGACTTCTACCGGTTCAATCGACTGATAGGAGCCGTCTGCCTGCCGAACCTCTGCCGTTATCACTCTGGTGCCGACCGGGCGCTGCGGGTCCCAGCTGTAGCGCAGTCCTGAAACCTGCAGAAATCTTCCAGTTCCTTCATTTTTGGCACTATCTGCCCGGCTCACTCCGTTCTCAAGAGCAGCCAAAAGGTCTTCACCCTTAATAGAGAAAGTAGAAAGCGTATTGCTGAACGGGAGCACTTCAAGAATCTCTCTTCGGCTGATCTCCCCTTTCGACACGCTTGCCCTGATGCCTCCACCGTTCATGAGAGCGATCCTGGTGCCTCCGGATAATGTGGCAGAAAGCATGGCATCGGTGAGCAAATTGCCCAAATTGCACTCTTCAAAACGGCAGAAGAGACCACCGACCAGATCTACCCCGGTCGTTCCAATTACCTCTTGCTGCAGTGCAAGCAAAGGTTGATTCAACTTGTCGATCTCGGCCCGTATTCTCGGGTCCTCACGCACGGCGGCATCGAGTAGAATCGGCTCTCCATTCCAATGGGTCAGAACACCGTTGGCGTCAAAGGTCACATCCAATCTCCCCAGATATTTCCCCCAGGCGAAAGCGGTGACAACCAAAACCGGTTTTCCGGTCGGCGATTTGATCACGACCGGATAAGGACCTTCGGCGGTCGGATCGGTATTGGAGAGCAGAGTATGAGTGTGCCCCCCAACGATCACGTCTATTCCTTCAACCTGCGCGGCAATCTCTTCATCACGACCAAACCCTATATGACTCAATGCGATGATTTTATCGATATTCATCTTCTTCAGCTGGTTGAGGGCAGTGTTTATCGAATTGATCAACGCCCGATTCTTCAATTTGGCGCCCGGTTTGGAAATATCCGCTACGTCTTCTACCGTGTAGCCCAAGATGCCGATTCGTTCGCCACCCACTTCGAGCACCACGTATGGCTTGATCAAATTCTTCAGGTATGGCTCGTTATCGGCATCCACATTAGAGCCCAAAACTGGGAACTCTGTTCCCCGAATGAAATCAGCCAGAACCGCCGGCCCTTCGTCAAACTCGTGGTTGCCCACAACCATTGCCTGGTATCCCAGTTCGTTCATGAAGCGCTGAATCGCTTTGCCTTTATATTTAGTGAAAAAAAGTGTGCCCTGGAATTGATCTCCGGCATCAACCAAAATGAAGTTGCCATCATTCTTGCGGATTTCTCGGATCAGCGTTGCGCGCCTGGCCACACCTCCAAAACATTCACCCTTGAGAGCTTCTTCAGCTTCGCAGGTATCACCGACCGCATCAAGCTCCATTAGGCGAGCATGAACATCGTTGGTGTGGAGGATGGTCAGATTATACTCGCTATTCTTCGCCCAGCCGGACGATACGGGTATGAGCTGAGCAGCCAACAGCAAGAACAAGAGCACTCGTACCGCGTAGAGGCAAGAAGCCCCCATTGGCCTAGCTTTCATCCTTTTTCCTCCTCTGCTTGCCAGAGCTTACACACTCGTCATTTGAATCGTTGGTCGGCACGAGTATGGCCTGCATTCTTCGCTCGGTCGGTGAGCCACCCGCACCGCTCCACCTGCCGCACATCAAATTCCGGAACGTAGGGTTTTATATCCAGAAGGGGCGTGCCATCGATAATGTCCACGTCTTCGATGTACAGACAATGGTCCACGCGACGAATCAGCCTTACCACTGAAAATCCTATGGCATTGGGGCGTCTCGGCGCCCTGGTTGCGAACAGGCCATGCGTCATATCATCCAGGAAAGGTTTAACTTCCAGCGAAAAACCCTGAGCACGGTGAAAATGGTAAAGCAGGATGATATGCGAAAAGCCCTCAAGGTCTTTGAGTCCCGCAGTGTAGGCCGGATCGATCAGCACCTCCCCGAGAACCCCTTTGGCTCCACTCGGCTGAATGGGAGCCCCCTCAATTTCTTTGAAAGGAGATTTTATAATTCCGATGGGCGAGTATATGATTTTTTTCATGTGATTTTTCCACTCTTTCTCTTGCGCCTGACTAAGGTCCCGAGCGCAAAGCAGCAAGCTCATGATCCGGCAAACAGCTGAACACAGATGTCTTGATAACAGCCGACCCCCAAGCGGTTGAATTTAGGACTCGTAATATTCTTGCGGTGTGTGGGGCTGTCCATCAGAAGCTCATGCATTTCTTTCGGCGTACTGTTGCCCTTGATCAGATTCTCTCCTCCGTAGCGGCAAGAATAACAGGAAGCTATTAAATCCCAGGCTCTATTTTCCCCGGTTCGCGGGTCCTTATGGCCAAAGTGGTTGCTTCTAACCAGATCCCTGGCTCTCGTTACTGCACGATCGGCCAGGCACGAATCCCAGAGCAGCCTTTTGTTTACCTGCCGGGCATAAAGGAATAGCTGCCTTGCCTTTTGTGCAGCAACGGTACTGTTGGAAGCAGGCGCTGCAAGCGTTGGAGTGACTACCTGCGGTTTCGCCGAAACAGGCATGGTCCGAGTGTCATAATAACAAGCCTGGATTGCTCCACAACAAAGCAAAATCAAGCAAATATGCAGTCTCATGAAGGTCTCGGTATCAATTCTTTGGTGAAGTTATTTTGTCGGTCGATATTTTGTCGGCCAAAGCCGACGCGAGATGTTCAATCTCTCGCCGATTTTCAAGCTTCTCCACCCAGTCACTGGGAATGGCTTCCACTATTTCAAGGCCCAACAATATCGACTCAACAGACCAGCAAGCAGCCAAGGTTCCCACGCAGGACGATTACAATCCATTTGATGCCGGCAGAAGCATAGCATAGAAAGCAATCAAGGATAAGCTTTTGGATCTTGAGTACAGCCCAACAACATCTGACATGGCAGAGACCCATATCCTGCTTGATCCTGTAGAGGAAAAATGCTTTATTTTTACCTACCAGAAAAGCCAATGGGCATACCGTTTTCGAATTCTGCCGGACATTGAAGTGGCCGCACCGATTATGCGGCTGCTCCGGGAAGCAAGGTGAATCATTCATGGAAGAAAAGATCCGAACGCTCAGCGCACTGTATGCGAACCATTTTTCTGCCAGCCTGGATACGGTTCGGTTGAGGACTGGAAAGATCACCGAGCGAATCCGCATCGATCACCCGGAAGCTGCAGCTGTTGTGGCTTTCCCCGATCCAAAGCATCTTCTTATGGTACGGCAATGGCGCTACGCGATTGGTCGGGAAACGCTGGAGATACCGGCAGGCAAGGCCGATGCCGGTGAGGACATCCAACAGTGCGCGCGGCGTGAACTGCAGGAGGAAACCGGTTTTGATGCCAAACAGCTGATCACCCTCTTTAGGTATTATCCCGCCATAGGGTATTCCAATGAAGTGATCGAGATTTTCGCAGCATCTG
>Ga0209164_1005039_pt1 | contig 11426 bp, 11 predicted proteins | sample MTBNYHSulfiMetaG_FD_187458 | JGI IMG/M metagenome (GOLD analysis project Ga0209164, IMG submission 187458) | Enrichment culture microbial communities from rom New York Harbor, USA that are MTBE-degrading - MTBE-NYH (New York Harbor Sulfidogenic)... | ecosystem: Environmental > Aquatic > Marine >... | reverse complement strand
CCCTTTCTGGAGGTCCCCCCGTGGATCGCCGCCTCCGTGCCACAGGAGGTGAGGACCGCCGCCGTCCTGGCCCTGGGAGAGGCCTCCCTGACCTACCGCTTCGCGTTCCAGGACAGCGTCTCCCGGGAGAACTTCCACCGGCGCATGGGCATCTTCGGCAAGCGCCACGACCGCCTCACCTTCACCCGCACACAGGTGGAAGTGGACCTCCGCTTCGGCAGGCACGGCACCCTGGCTGCCTACCGTGTGACCGGCCCCTTCGTCCTGCGCCGCACGGAGGAGATGTCGGGGAAGGCCGACAGCGAGAAAGTGCTATCCTCCAGGGTCCTCGTGGCCGATCCGTGGAGCCACTTCGTGGCGGAGTTGTGGCCGGCACTCGCCGGCGACCCCACCACCTGGGAGACCTCGACGCCGGATGAATCGGTGCTGGAGACGCTGGAGGTCGACATCGACGCTGAGCTCCGGCGGTACGCTTCCGCGGCCCTGGACGCGGTCTTCACCACTGTCTGCCTGAGCGACCCGGCCGTCTCCGGGATGCCCGACGAGGACAGGCGGTCCGCACTCAGGATCCGAGGCGCCATGGACGGCCTTACGGCGGCCCGGACCCTCCTGCAGGCCTACCTCCGGCTGGCCCTCCCCGAGGCGGTGGGGCAGGGCGCGGCGCTGCGAGAGGCCCTCTGGGGCCCGGAGGCTGTCCTAGACAGGGAAGAGCTGTGCCCGGCCTTCGCCGCCGGCGAGAACCCCCTCCGGCTGGTGTGGCTGGAGGAGGAACCCCGACAGCGGGCTGCTTCCCTTGCGGATGCCCTGAAGGCGGCCCTGGAGGGGAAGGCTGGGATCACCACGGCGATTCCGCTCCTCGACCCAACGCTGGAGAAGATCGACGCCGCCGTCAGGATCCAGCGCCTGAGGATGAGCGTGGCCCGAAGCGGGGGCTGAGTCCAGGGGGCCCCGGTGTCCCACATCGCCTTTCTTTCCTAGATTGGCGTGCAGGAGCCTGCACCCGTGGAGTGTCGCACGGGGCATCCCAGCGATCCCATCACGCCGGTTCATCTCCGTGACCGACACAACGGTTCTCAGAGAGCTCGGATTCATCATCCTGGCTGCGGCCGTCCTCAGCATCGTGGCGCGCCCGGCACGGATCCCCTCCATCGTGGCGTACATCCTGGCGGGTTTGGGCCTGGGCCCCGTCAGCGGACTCATGACCGTGTCCGAGACGGTACACCTCGCCTCGGAGGTGGGGATTGCCCTCCTCCTCTTCCTGGTGGGGCTGGAGCTCTCGCTAGAGAAGATCCGGGACGTCGGGAAGGTGGCGGTGGCGGCGGGGCTGGGGCAGGTCGTCTTCACGGCTGCCGGGGGGTTCGCCCTATCCATGGCCCTCTCCTTCACGGCCTTGGAAAGCATCTTCATCGCCACCGCGCTCACCTTCAGCAGCACCGTGGTGGTGGTGAAGCTCCTGGACCAGAAGGGTGACCTGGACGCCCTCTACGGCCGGATCGCCGTGGGCATATTTCTGGTCCAGGACCTGGTGGTCATCGTGGTGCTCACCATCCTGGCGGGGCTGGGCCGGCAGGAGGCGGCAGGGGTTGCCGGCGTCGGAGGGAACCTGGCGCTGGCCTTCGGGGGAATGGCCTTCCTCCTCGCCCTGGCCGCGGCAGCTTCCAGGTGGGTTCTCCCCAGGCTTTTCGGCTGGGTATCCCACTCCCCGGAGATCCTCTTCATCTGGAGCCTCACCTGGTGCTTCCTCTTCGTCATGGCGGCGGAGAAGATGCATCTATCGCTGGAGATCGGCGCCTTCCTTGCGGGTATCAGCCTGGCCCAGCTCCCCTACAACCACGAGATGCGGCGGCGGGTCCATCCCCTGATGAACTTCTTCATCGCCGTCTTCTTCGTCTCGCTGGGGATCCAGATGGAGTTCTCGGCGGCCCGGGAGTACTGGGTCCCGGGGCTGGTGCTTTCCCTCTTCGTCCTGGTGGGCAACCCCGTCATCTTCATGTGGATCATCGCACGGGCAGGCTTCGGGGAGCGAACGTCCTTCCGTACGTCCGTCACCGTGGCCCAGATCTCCGAGTTCTCCTTCATCTTCGCCGCCATGGGGATGGGAGCGGGGCTGATCAAGGAGTCCATCCTCTCCCTCATCGGCATCGTGGGCCTGGTGACCATCGCCGCCTCGGCCTACATGATCCTCTACGCCGACACCCTCTACCACCATGCCCGTCGCTGGAAGCTCCTTCGGCTCTTCGGCGCCCGTCAGGTGGAGGATCCGGACGAGCGGGAAGGCTCCTCCTTCTCCGAGCACATCATCATCGTGGGCATGAACTCCCTGGGTCGCAGGCTGGCCATGGACCTCACGAAGCGAGGAGATGGGGTGCTGGCTGTGGACTCGGATCCGAGGAAGCTCGAGGGCCTGCCCTGCCCCACCCTCCTGGGCAACGCCGAGCATCTCTCGGTGCTGGAGGAGGCCGGGCTGGACCGGGCCCGTCTCCTGGTCTCAGCTCTCCACATCGAGGAGACCAACAACCTTCTCACCCACAGGGCACGGGACCGGGGAATCCCCGTGAGCGTCCACGCCTTCGAGTCCGGCCACGTCCCCGAGCTCCAGGCCCTGGGTGCGAACCATCTCATGGTGGCCCGGGAGCTGGGGGCGGAGCGTCTCCTGGAGGCTGTCCAGCGCCATGGAGCCTTCCAACCGTGATGGCCGCCCCAGACGTAGCCTACCGCCAGGGCCGCAAGGACGCCCGGTACGAGACGCAGGGGACGGCACGCCGCGAGGCATCTGCCGGCGCTCCCACCCGACCCTGATTCCGGGGTGTGCCGCAACTCCGATCTCACCTAGATTGGGGGCTTGGAACCGCCACCGCGATCCTGCCGGTGGGTGCCGTCGCTTCTCCGATGCTGGTGGACCTCCGTGTCCGACGTGACCGTTCTCCGAGATCTGGGCTTCATCATCCTGGCCGCGGCCCTCTTCAGCGTCATTGCCCGTCCGGCACGGATCCCGTCCATCGTGGCGTATATCCTGGCGGGCCTGGCCCTTGGTCCCGTCACGGGGATTCTGAGCGTCTCCGACGCTGTGCACCTGGCTTCAGAGATCGGCATCGCTCTGCTTCTGTTCCTGGTTGGGCTGGAGCTCTCCCTGGACAAGGTCAAGGACGTGGGCAAGCTGGCCTTCTCTGCCGGCAGCTTCCAGATGGCCATCACGGCGGTCGTGGTCTTCCTCGTGTCCGTTGTTCTGGGATTCTCGAAGGCCGATGCCTTCTTCCTGGCGGTGGCCCTGAGCTTCAGCAGCACGGTGGTGGTGGTGAAGCTCCTGGCCCAGAGGGGCGAGCTGGACTCGGTCCATGGGCGAGGATCGGTGGGCATCCTCCTGGTGCAGGACCTGGTGGTCATCGTCGTCCTGACCTTCGTGGCCGGGCTGGGGCGGGGCGGGACTCTGGAGCTGGGCGAGGTCCTGCGTGGGCTTGCAGCCGCCTTCGCCGGGATGACCGTGCTCCTGGTAGCTGCGGCCGGTGCGGCCCGCTGGCTCCTCCCTCCCCTCTTCCGGTGGATCGCCCGCTCCCCCGAAGCCCTCTTCATCTGGGCCCTGGCCTGGTGTTTCATCCTCATCGAAGCAGCGGCACTCCTCTCCCTTTCCCTTGAGATGGGGGCTTTCCTCGCCGGGATGTCCCTGGCGCAGCTCCCGTACAGCCACGAGATGCGGCGGAGGGTGGAGCCGCTCATGAACTTCTTCGTGGCCGTGTTCTTCGTCACCCTGGGCGTCCAGATGAACCTGGCGGATCTCGAGTCCATCTGGGTACCGGCGCTGGCGTTCAGTACCCTCACGCTGGTGGGGAAGCCCCTTCTCTTTCTGCTCCTGATTCTCCCCCGCCTGGGAATGGACCAGGGCTCATCGGCCCGGGTGGGGATCACCCTGGCCCAGTCCAGCGAGTTCTCGTTCATCCTGGCGGCCTTGGCCTTCTCGGTGGGTCTCATCGACTCTGAGATGCTGGCCCTCCTCGGCCTGGTCGGCTTGCTCACCATGGGTGCTTCGTCCTACATGGTTCTTTTCATGGACACCCTTGCCCCGAAGTTCCTGGCGCTCGCCCGCCGCGTCCCCAGGCTCCTTCCCCGGGAAGCGGAGGAGGATGGGTCCGGGTCCGGCGGCACAGCGGAGCTCAAGGAGAGTGGGACGAAGGCTCACGTCCTCTCCGGGCACATCATCATCGTGGGGATGAACTCCCTGGGTCGGAGGCTGGCCCGAGACCTGACCCAGCGGAACGAGACCGTGCTGGCCGTGGACTCAGACCCGAGGAAGCTCCGGGACCTCCCCTGCGAAACCCTCATGGGGAACGCCGAATACCTCTCCGTGCTCCGGGAGGCCGGGCTGGAGAGGGCCCGCCTCCTGATCTCGGCCCTCAACATCGAGGAGGCCAACAGCCTCCTCACCCACCGGGCCCGTTCCCGGGGCGTCCCGGTGAGCGTCCACGCCTTCGAGGCCAGCCACGTGCCGGAGCTCCAGGCGTTGGGCGCCGATCATCTCATGGTGGCCCGGGACCTGGGCGCGGAGCGCCTCCTGGAAGCGGTCCAGAAGCACGGAGCATTCCAGCCATGATGGCTCTCGCGGCACTCCTGGTGGCGGCCTCCCTGGGCCACGCCGTGTCCCGATGGCTGAACCTCCCGGCGATCCCCTTCCTCATCGTCGGGGGGCTCCTCCTCTCCGCCATGGGGGTGGCCCCCGCCGGCTTCCTGGAAGACGCCCTGGTGCTTGGCCTCACGTTCCTCGTGTTCCTGGCCGGCCTGGAGTTGAACCCCGGGCGGGTGAAGCGGCAGCGGCGAGCGGCCGTCCAGGTGGGGTTGGGACAGTTCGTGGTGCTGGCGGCCGCCGGGTTCGGCGCCGGGCTCCTCCTGGGCTTCTCCACCCAGGCTTCCCTCTACCTCGCCTTGGCCGTCTCGGCCAGCTCCACCCTGGTGGTGGTGCGCCTCCTCCAGCGGAGGAGGCAGCTCTTCGAGCCCTTCGGGCGGATGGTGCTGGGAGTCCTCCTCCTCCAGGACGCCCTCATCATCGTCCTGATTCCGGTGGCGGTGCTCTTCTCCAGGGGAGCCGGCGCCATCCTGGCAGGGCTCTTCGTCACCGCCGGCATGGCCTTCCTGTCCTGGGTGAGTCTCCGCTGGGTCGCCCCCTTCCTGGTGAAGAAGACGCACGGCGACGGGGAGACCTTCCTCCTCTCTGTCCTGGGCTTCCTCTTCCTCTTCATGGGGGTCAGCCACCTGGTTGCCCTCCCCCTGGTGGTGGGAGCGTTCTTCGCGGGAATGGCTCTGTCGTCCTTCCCGGTGAACGGCCTCGTCCGGGGCCAGCTCGCCTCCATCTCCGACTTCTTCGTGGCCCTCTTCTTCACGGCCCTCGGGGCGTTCCTTTCCATTCCATCCGCAGAGGTCCTGCTACAGGGCCTGGGGTTGGCACTCCTGGTGATCCTCGTGACCCCGCCGGTGGTGGCCTTCATGGCAGAGCGGGCCGGGTTCTCGGCCCGCCCCGGGATCTTTTCCGGACTCCTCCTCTCCCAGACCAGTGAATTCTCCCTGGTGGTGGGACTCCAGGGGATGGTCATGGGGCATATCTCCCAGGACACCTTCACGGTCATCGCCCTGGCCACCCTGGTCACCATGACCCTGACCCCCTTCCTGGCCACCGACTACCTCACCTGGAAGCTCCTGGACCTGCACCCGGGCACCAGGGCCTCGGAGCTGAACCCGCCTCCGGACGACCACATCGTGCTCCTGGGAGGCGGATCCAATGGGCAGGCCCTCTTGGAGGAGCTGGCCCTGGGCTCCCATGAGGTGGTGGTCGTGGACGATGACCCTGTGGTCATCGCCTTCCTGGAGGAATCCGGCTTTCGCACGGTGCGGGGCGACGTCACCGATTTCGAGGTCCTCCGCAAGGCCGGAGTTTCGAGAGCCCGCATGGTGGTCTCCACCGTCCGAAGGCCGGAGGACATGGGGCCCGTCCTGGCCATGGCTGGCGACACCCCCGTGCTGGCCCGGGCCTTCAACGTGGAGGATGCCGAGTGGATCCGGGCCCGGGGAGGTGAGCCGGTCCTCTTCTCCGACGCCGCCGCCGACGAGTTCCTGGCCTGGTTCGATGCGGGGTGCCCCTCGGAGGATGAGGAGGTGGGAGCGGACGGCAGAAGTGGGGGAGAGGAAACGGAGAGGAACGGGGACCGGGCCGGAGAGGGGTGATCCGGCCCGCGACGGCCTGCTACCCCCCCCTGCTCGGGCCCCGGCTTCGTGGCTCCCGGCAAGTGCGTCGCTCCCCTCGGCATCACTCCTTCCTTACGGCAGCCGCCAAGGCACGGTCCAGGGCCGCGGCGAAAGCCCGCTTCTCCCGGGCCCCGAAGGCCTTGGGCCCGCCGGTGTCCACGCCGGCGCCTCGAAGAGAATCCATGAAGTCCCGGATGGAGAGACGTTCCCGGACGTTCTCCTCGCTGTAGAGCTCTCCCCGGGGATCCAGGACGACGACCCCCTTCTCCACCAGGATGGCCGCCAGCGGAATGTCCGCAGTGACGGCGATGTCCCCCTTCGACGCTCCATCCGCGATGTATCCGTCCGCCACGTCCGGTCCCCCCTGGACCCGCACCGCGCTCACGTGCGGATTGTTCAGCGGCATGGAGAGTCGCTGGTTCGCCACCAGGATCGTCGCGATTTCCAATCGCTTGGCGGCCCGGAAGACGATCTCCTTCACGTCTCGCGGAGCGGCGTCCGCGTCAACCCAGATCTTCATCGTGTTCTCAGACGAAAGGCCGTTCTTTCGGGGATCCCTCTCCTTCGAGCCGGGCCTCATTCGGCGTCCAGGATAGCCAGCCCGCTGGCGCGGGTCATGAGCTCGTGCAGCCGCCCGACGAAGCGGCCAACGGGCGCGCCATCGGTAACGGCATGGTCGAACACCACGGTCAGGGCGAGAATGTCCGAACTGCCCGTTCCCGAGCTCCGCCGCGTGATCCCGCCCACCCCCACCGCCAGCGGGTGGAGCGACAACGGAATCCCCCAGGCGAGCACGCCGGGCGCTGCCATCCCGGTGGAGGTCACCACCACGGTACCCATGGTCCGCTTCATCCGCGCCGGACTCCGAAGCAACCAGCGCCAATAGACGAGGTCCCGCAGCCAGCCCGGCAACCGGAAGAACAGGGACTGCAACCAGGGCGGAACGGTACGCTCGATCGCCGCGGAGCCTGCGGAGACCTCTGCGCGCTCAGCACCCCGGATCTCCTCGTGGACCTCGAAGGGACTCTTCTCGTTGGCCCTACGGACGACGTAGGGCATCGGCAGCGTCTCTCCCTTGTCCCCCTCTGCCACCCGGCGCTCGATCAACACCGCCGCGTCGACCTCCTGAAAGAGGACCAACCGCCCCTTCCCCAGCCGAATCGCATGCACATGGGGGTGTTCCGCGGCGGCTCGAGCGACACAGCTGACCACCCAGGCCGTGAAGCTCAGGCCCTTTCCGGTCCGATTCCGGTAGTCCCGAATCGCCTTGCGGGCGGCGGTGACGTCCACCTCCAGCAGGGAGGACACCGCCAGGCGCTTCCTGGCCCACCGGAGCGTGTCCAGCGTCGCGTTCCGCTCCGGATGGAACCGGACCACCTCGTGCGGGCCCACCTGATCATCCAGTGACATGCTCACCCCCGCTGTCAGGAGAACAGAAGACCGGTGATTTCGTACGGTGCGATAGGTTCATGCCCGCGACGCCTCCCTTCCCGTAGGGCCTTCGATACGCAAGCGGTCCGGACAAAGGAGCCCGGAGCCTGATGATCGCTTGCACGGCTGCATCAAAGGTGCAGAAACCGGTTGTCATGCGCACCCTCTCCGGCCCTTTGATCGGACCAGGAGTCCGACGAACGCCGGCCGACTCCTCGCAGCTCTCGCTCGGGGACCGGTTTCGCGGGAGCGGGAAGCCTGAACCGCCGTCAACTCCGTGGACTTGACTGACTACCCAGTCAGCCACAGCCTTCAAGATCGAAATGGAAAGGAGGAGTGGCGTGGAGCGAGGGAATGAAGGGCGCCAGCGAGTCGTCGATGCGGCCGCCCGGGTCTTCCAGCAGGAGGGATATCAGACGGCGACGATGTCCCGTGTTGCGGAGGCTGCAGGCGTGTCGAAGGGGCTTCCCTACCACTACTTCGGCAGCAAGGCGGCGTTGGCGCGAGCCGTCATCGAGAGACATCTCAGCGCGATCGCAGAGAGACTGTCGGTTTGGCCGGAAGGGCCTCCCGCAGACCGCATCCGCTGGTTCCTGGATGCCGCTCTCGGACACGCAAGGGCGAACCAGAGCTCATACCGGCTCTACCTCTCGCTGGCCCTCCAACCAGCCACACGCGACCTGGTTCTGGAGGAGGTCGCAAGACAGGGCGAGGCGCTGACCGGCCTGTACGGTGAGCTGGAACAGATCTTTCGGGCGTACGGCCATGACGAGCCAGAGACGGAGGCGGTGGTGCTGCGGGCCACGGTCGACGGCCTGATCCAGTACCTGCTGCTGGACCCGGAGCGGTTCCGGATCCAGGAAGCGGTGAACCGCCTGCTATCGTTGCACTGCGGGCGTTCGGGAGCTCGGGGCTGATGGCGCGGATCGTCCTCACGAGCTTCGGCTCGTACGGCGACGTCAATCCATACGTCGGGCTGGCGCTGGCTCTCCGATCCAGGGGGCACGAGCCGGTCCTGGCACTCCCCGCCGCGTACCGGGAAGCCGCAGCACGGGAGGACCTCGCCTTTCGAGCGGTCCGCCCCGATGTCGACATCCACGACCGCGCGTTCGCGGCACGCATCATGGACCCGTCCCAGGGGACGGACGTCACGTTCGGCGAGCTCCTCGTTCCGAACCTGGCCGAGACGGCGGCAGACCTCGAAGCAGCCGCGGCGGGCGCGGACCTGCTGGTGACGCACCCGGCGTCGCTGGTTGTGCGCATTCCAACGAAGAGGCCCACCCAGTCCAAGTGAAGGTGCCCACCTAGTCCAACGGAAGAGGCCCACCCGTTCCGGGCGAAGGGGCCCACCCAGTCCAGCGCATGGGGCCCACCCATCGGAGCGGAGCGACGCTGGCGGCATGATCAGGCCGTAGCGGCTGGGCGTGTCACTTCCCGCCAGCATGACCTACCCCTAACCACGAGCTTGACCCACCCCCACTGGGCCTGGGTGAGTAATAGGTCTTGATGGGGGTTTTTCGCTACGTCCTTCGCTTGCGGGGGAGAGAGGTTGGGTTGAGGCCGGGGCGCTGACGGGTGCTGTAGCTCTCGCCTTCCAGGATGATCTGGCAGGCGTTGTGGGCGAGGCGGTCGAGGGCGCCTTGGGCCAGGATGGGGTCATCAAAGAGGGAGTCCATTCGTCGAGAAACCCGCCTTCAACACCCTTGACAGCGCCCCTATAGCATCGTGTTAGGAGACGTCGCATACCGGTCGGTCTCCCAACTCCACTACGGATTGTCCCCCGAGCTCAGGGGTCGCTTCACCTGCGCCACTGCTTCCTCCCATTCGGGATCCAGACCCAGTCGGCTTATCCACAGCTTGAGGTAGCCATGATCCAGTCGGGTCCAAGTCCGCCCGAGGAGTTGGACCACATCACGTCTCTGTAGGGCGGAGTCACCAAGGTGAGCCCACTCGAGTTTCGCGATGACCACATCCTCAAGACGGGCCACGGCCACGTCGACTCCGAGCAGCGAAATCCGCTGCCGACGTCCGAACTCCTCCCGGCTATAGGGACGCTCTTTGCGGACAAGGAAATCGGCCTTCCACCCCGACTCAGGATCGATCGTGTTGAACTGGCCTCGCCCCCGCCATGCCTCCATGGCGGCACCCCTGTCCACGTACCATCCGGTGGCTAGAAGGCCTCGCACCAGTCGATCGACACCGTCAGCTTCGGTTTCCAGCACGATATCAATGTCCTGGGTCCCACATTCCGCAGATCGAATATCGCATTTCTTCTGAATTATCGGCGTCCGTGTGGTGGTTACCGATATACGGTCGGAGGCACCTCGAGGAGAGCGAGGACCTGGGTCTGGAGGTCGGTGAGCTTGGGGCTGAAGACTTGCACCTCCTCGCCGGCCTGATAGAGGCGGTGGCGTTCCAGGAGACTGAATAGGCGCAAGAGCTGGTCCGCCGTGGGTCGCTTGGTGTTGCGCTCTTCGGGGTAGAGGGGCAGCTCCTGGATCTCCTCCCGGGCCATGGCCCGCTGCAGATCCCGCTCCAGCAGGGCGGTGATGAAGAGGGCGACGAAGTAGAGGAAGAACAGGGCCTCGATTCTTCCCTCGTTCTTGAGCAGGACGGGGGCGATCTCGTGGACGGTCTTGATCTGCTTGAAGCGACTCTCGATCACCGGCTGACGTTTGTGGGCCTCCAGGACCTGGCTGGGGGTCAGGGAGCGGTCGTTCGAGAGGAGCGGGTACATCCCATCGCTTCGGTGATCATAGGCGATGGCCTCTTCATCGACCTGCCACGTGATCTGCCACCGCTGCTTGGTGCCCCGCCGGTACTTGGTGTCGGGACCCGGCCGCCCCCTTCGCTCCTGGCGAAAGGAGTGCTGCTCAACAGCACGGAGCGTGACCTTCAGGTACCGGCTGACCCGCCGGGCCTCAAGGAGGGAGGTTACCTGTTTCCAGACCTCGGCACGCACCTGCTTCCGAGGCCGGCCGTGGAGATGATGATGGGCCAGGTCCTCGAGCTCCTGCTCGGCCCGGGCAACCCTCTCCCGCCGTGACTCGGCTTGCTTGTGACGCAGCAGGGTGCTGTAGACCCAGATCACCGGCCAGCCCTCCCGGGACGGGAGGTGGTGCTTCCAGACGAACCACCGGTCCCGGGGACCTCCCTTGCGGCGTGGGTTCGGCCGGTTCCAGACCTTCTCCCACGCGGGCTCGTGATCCTGGATCCAGGCCCGGAACTCCTTGTCCTCACTCCGGCTTCGAGGCATCACGGTGACGAACCTGCCTCCGTGGGCATGGATGTGCTCCATGGCCTCGGCCCCGCACAGCTTGCTATCGGCCACGTAGAGGAAGTCGTCGTGGCCTGCCACCTTCCGCAGCGCCTCCCAACTCTCCTCGTGGGTCCGTGAGTCGTTCTGGTTGCCGGCCTCCGAGCGGAACTGGACCGGAACACCCCCGTCCTCGGTGGACGTCAGGATGAAGAGCAACTGCTTGAGATCGTGCCGGTGGTCCTTGGAGTAGCCGTAGGTGATGAAGGGCGCCTTCTTGCCCCGGAGGCTCCGCCCCTTCGCCCCCTTGTACTGACCGGTGAACCGCACCGTCGTGGAGTCGTTGTGCAACTCGTCCATCGCCAGCTCGAAGTGCTCCACGGCCGTCAACACGATGTCGGTCAGCAGACTTCCCCGGTCCGCATCGAAGAGCCGGTCCAGAGCCCGGCCAACGGCGTCATCGCCCAGTTGGGAGGCCTGCTCCTCGCTCAGGCCGAACCCCTCGGGCGCG
>Ga0209164_1005037_pt1 | contig 11432 bp, 6 predicted proteins | sample MTBNYHSulfiMetaG_FD_187458 | JGI IMG/M metagenome (GOLD analysis project Ga0209164, IMG submission 187458) | Enrichment culture microbial communities from rom New York Harbor, USA that are MTBE-degrading - MTBE-NYH (New York Harbor Sulfidogenic)... | ecosystem: Environmental > Aquatic > Marine >... | reverse complement strand
TCCTGGAAGAGTGGCGACTCGGGAGAGGGGCGAGCGCCCGCATGCTGGACGAGCAGCTGCCGGTCCTGTTCCAGGGATCCCGTTATGCCCAGCGCCTTCCCATCGGTAAGGTGGAGGTCCTGGAGAGCTTCCCGCACGAGTCTATCCGGCGGTTCTATCGTGACTGGTACCGGCCGGATCTCATGGCGGTGGTCGCCGTGGGTGACTTCGATCCGGAAGAGGTGGAAGCCGCCATCCGGGACCGCTTCTCCCGCCTCCCGGCCCCTCAGGATCCCAGGCCACGGGCCGAATATGACGTCCCCGGGCACGACGAGACCCTGTTCGCCATCGCCAGCGACGTGGAGGCCACCGGCAGCCAGGTGGCCATCCTCTACAAGCAGCCGGTGGAGGACCGAAGCACGATGGCAGGGTATCGGGAGCTCCTGGTGGAGCGGCTGGTGAGCTCTATGCTCAACGCTCGCCTCTTCGAGATCACGCAGCAGGAGGACCCCCCGTTCCTCGCCGCCGGCACGGCCAGGGGTAGGTTCGTGAGGACCAGCGCCTTCGTGCAGGTGGCGGCCCTGGTGGCCGACGGGGGAATCCAGGGCGGGATGGAGGCCATCCTCTCGGAGGCCGAGAGGGCGGCCCGCCACGGCTTCTCCCCCTCGGAGTTGGAGCGGGAGAAAGCCAATCTCCTGCGAGGCCTGGAGCAGACCCACGCCGACCGGGAGAACCAACCCTCCTCCAGGTTTGCCGATGAATACGTGGGTCATTTCCTGCAGGGAGAGCCCGCCCCGGGAATCGAGTTCGAGTTCAGGGCCGCCCAGGCGCTCCTCCCGGCCGTCAGCGTCGAAGACGCGAACCGGGTTGCCCGTGGCTGGCTGGACGCCCGGAATCGGGTGGTCCTGGTGAGTTCGCCCGAGAAGGAGGGGCTCGCCGTCCCCACGGAAGCCGAGCTGGCCTCGGTGTTCGGGGACGTCCTGGCCCTGGAGCTCGCGCCCTACGAAGACACCACCCCGGAGGAGCCTCTCCTGGCGGAGGCGCCGGCACCGGGTCCCGTCGTGGAGGAGCGCAGCGTACCGGAGGTGGACCTCACGGAGTGGACCCTGGCCAACGGCGTGCGGGTTGTTCTGAAGCCCACGGATTTCAAGAAGGACGAGGTCCTGGTCCGGGCATTCAGCCCCGGCGGCCATTCCCTGTCCTCCCTGGAGGACTACATGTCGGCCTCCATGGCCGACCAGATCGTGGTCATGGGAGGGGTGGGGGCGTTCAGCATGGTGGACCTCCAGCGGAAGCTGGCCGGAAAGGCCGCGGGGGTGTCGCCCTCCATCGGCGAGCTCTCGGAGGGCCTTTCCGGCGGGGCGTCCCCTCAGGACCTGGAGACCCTTTTCCAGCTGATCCACCTCTACTTCACCGCCCCCCGCAAAGACGAGGTGGCATTCCGGGCTCTTCAGGGCCAGATGGGAGCAGTCCTGGCCAACCGAAGCGCCAGCCCGCTGGCGGCCTTCCAGGATACTCTCCTGGTCACCATGGCCCAGGGGCACCCCCGGGCTCGGCCCCTCACCCAGGAGACCTTTCAAGAGATCGACCTGGACAGGGCTTTCGATTTCTACCGGGATCGCTTCGCCGACGCCAGCGATTTCACCTTCGTCCTGGTGGGAGCCCTTGATCCCTTGGAAATCCGACCCCTCGTGGAGACCTACCTTGGCAGCCTCCCGACTCTTGCCCGCCAGGAGAGCTGGGTGGACCTGGGCATGGCACCACCCGCCGGTATCGTGGAGAAGGCCGTGGTGAAGGGCGTGGAGCCCCAGAGCCAGACCCGGATCATCTTCACTGGACCCTTCGAGTACAACCGGGAAAACCGGCTGGGAATCCGGATCCTGACCACGGTCCTGGAAACCCGCCTCAGGGAGGTCATCCGGGAGGAGCTCAGCGGGACCTACGGAGTGAGCGTGGGGCGGAGCTATGCGTTGTTCCCGGATCCGCGGTATTCCATCTCGGTCTCCTTCGGCTCCGACCCGGACCGGGCGGAGGAGCTTGCGGAAGCCGTCCTTTCCGAGATACGGAGCCTCCAGGACAACGGCCCCTCACCGGAGGATGTGCGATCCGCGGTGGAGCAGGAGCGCAGGACCAGGGAAACCGACCTCCAGGAGAACGGCTGGTGGGTCACCCAGCTCAGCTTCAGCTACGAGTACGGCCAGGACCCCCGCCTTCTCCTGGACGAATCCCTCCTGCCCGGGGTCACGCAGGGCACGGTCCGGAGGGACGCACGCCTGTGGCTGAGGCTGGACAACTACGTGAAGGCCACCCTCTTCCCGGAGGGAGTCCGGTAGGACCCGGAGGGCCATCCCCCCGCCCACGGGGGCCAGGCCCTCCCCTACTTGAAGAGCTTCCCCTCCATGCTCGGGACCTTGTCCACCCGGGTCCCGACCTTGACGTGGGTGGACAGGCGTACCACCCCCTCGGCGTGGAGCGTCTCGATGGTCCTCTGAATCGCGCCCAGGATCTCCCCGAGCTCCCCCTCCATGTTGGAGCCGTTGGCGTGGAGGACGATGCCCAGCCCCGACTGCTCCAGGAGCTCGTGGGCCCTCATGACTTCCTTCCTCACCGAAACCCCTGCTCCGATGGGGATGATCTGGACCTCCGCGATGGCCTTCATAGTATGCTGTGCCTCTCCTTGTTTTCTGGGCGCCGTCCGCCCCCTCGGGGCACCGGCGGGAATGGCCGCATCCCGCAGCGCCGGGCGCACATCAGGAACCGCCCGGCAGGACTGTGAAATCCCGGCGAATCTAGTAGGTTGCGGGGCGATCTTCGAGAGAGGGGCGTTTGTCACCGACCTCGTTCGAGGCCGCGGGAGAGAACCGAGAGAGAACCGATCATGACTGTCCAATGTGCCGAGTGTCCCAGCTTCGTCTGCCGGGGGGGGAATCGGGAGGCCGGGCCCGAGTTCTGCCCCATGCACGGGGACTTCCCCGAATTCGATGAGTTGTATGGGAACGAGCAGGTACGCCTGATGGCGACCCGCGCCGCACTCATCGAATCGGCAGGATACGGTCGTTGGACACGGCTCCGCGAGATCGTCGAATTCTCCCGTGTGATGGGGTTTCAACGACTGGGAATCGCCTGCTGCCCCGACATGGACCGGGAGGCGACTCAAGTGGCCGCCTATCTCCGGAAAGGGGGCCTGGAGGCCGTTCGATCCCCCGCACACCTCTCCGACCCGGAAGGTCAGGCGGATTTTCTCCTCGGGGAGGGGGCGGAGACCATCGTCGTGGCCGGGATGTGCGTGGGCCACGAGGCCCTGCTCGTGAGGTCCAGCGGGCTCCCTGTAGTGGTCCTGGTGGCTCGGGACCGGCGTCTCCGGCACAACCCGGCGGCTGCCCTCTACACGAGCCGCAGCTACCTGCAAAGCGATCTCTTCGGCCACTGGGGCCGGAGCGGGCGCCCCCCGTTCCGAGGATCGGGACCCGGACCCTTGAGGAAGGCGGCGGAGCATTCCCTGAGCCTGGACCACGAGTACCGAACCAGGGTCGCGGAGGCGATGGACCTCCTCCACGCCATGGGCGTCACCCACGTCGGGCTCAGCTTCTGCGTCGGGTTCCGGGAGGAAGCCCGGATCATGAAGGGGATCCTGGAAACCAACGGGTTCGAGGTCTCGTCGGCGTGCTGCAAGACGGGAGCCGTCCCGAAGGAAGATGCCGGGATCGACGACTCCCGGAAGGTCCGGCCCGGACGCCCCGAGATGATCTGCAATCCGGTGGCCCAGGCGGAGCTCCTGAACCGGGAAGGAGTGCAGTTCGCCCTCATCGTGGGACAGTGCGTGGGACATGACGCCGCCACCTTCCAGCACCTCGAGGCGCCTGCAGCCTGCCTGATCGCCAAGGATCGGGTGCTGGCACACAACACCGTGGCGGCCCTGCCATGATCCCCTCCAACCCCGATCCCGCCACCCTCTGGAGAGACCGGAAGGAAAGCCCGGGGATCACGCTCCGCCCCATCGGGAGGGTCGAGAACGGGCTCCCCATGGGCACCGCCAGGGACACCCTGACGGACGCGGTGTCCCACCTCATCCTCGATCCCGAGCTGGCGCCCGGGCTCGACGGGCTGCAGGAAGAGGCCCGGATCCTCGTGCTCTTCCACTTCCACCTGGCCGAAGAGTTCGAGCTCCACCAGCACCCGAGGGGGGACAGGTCCCGGCCCCGCCGGGGTGTCTTCGCGCTCCGGAGCCCCCGTCGGCCGAACCACATCGGCGTCACCGAGGTGGACCTCCTGGAGATCCGGGGCAACGTCCTCGTGGTCCGGGGACTCGACGCGGTGGACGGCACCCCCGTCCTGGACATCAAGCCGGCCTGAGCCCACGGGGCCGTCGGGCTGTCCCGGTGCCGAGACTCCGCCGGAGATGGGTCCCTCAGTACCTCCACCAGGGCGTGGTGGTCCCTTCAGGCTTGTGCCGAAGGCCGTGGGTCGCCATCTCCTTGAGGCGCTCGGCTGTGCTCACGGGCCCGCTCCAGCAATGGGGTTTTCGGTCCCCGTAAAGGAAGTAGCCGGGGTAGTGGGGGTCGGAGGTGGTCTTCATCCACGCCTCCATCTCGTACACCGCCTGCTCCAGCCTGTAGGTGTCCATGTCCCCCATGTACACGTGGATCTTCCCCTGGATCTTCGGCCCCAGCCAGCTCCAGCTCCTCTTCATGTACTCCAGGAGGTCGTAGTTGTCCCGCCAGTACTCGGCCACGGAGGGGTCGATGACGCCGGTGCGCTTGTCGAAGAGGGGCTTGAAGTAACCGTCCTCGCCCACCGGGCCGAAGACCGCCGACCAGATGTCGAGTTGCTCCCCACTCCGCCCCCTGGTCCCTTTGGCCAGTTCGAAGTAGTTCCGCTGCTGCGAGGTCATGCGCATGGTCCCGTCCACGTCCCGGGAGTTCACCGTGGGGACCTTCCGCCACCCCCTGACCTTGTAGTAGGCGTTCTCGTCCTCGTAGATGTTGATCCCCTCCACGTTGGTGAAGGTCACCGGGTCAGGGCAGTAGGACCACACGCCCCCGAAGAAATCCGGGTGGAAGAGCTGGAGCGCCAGCGCCTCCCATCCACCGGTGGACCCTCCATCCAGCCAGCGGGCCCAGGGTTCGCGGATCACACGGAAGCGGCCCTCGATCTCCGGGATGAGCTCCTGCATGATGGCATCGCCGTAGGGCCCCACGTTCACCGAGTTCACGGCGTAGGAGTCATCGAAGTAGGGGGTCGGATGCTGGAAGGTCACCACGAGCATCCGTGGGAAGTCCTCGGCGATCCATGCCTCGTGGAGGGCCGTCCCCTCCTGGAACCGGAGGGGCGCCCCGGCGGAGAAGTGCCCCTGGTTGTAGAGAACCGGATAGGAGATCGTGGAACGCTCATAGTCCCAGGGAAGGAGAACGGTCGCCCCCAGGTAGATGGGTCGCCCCCAGAAGGCGGTGAGCAGGGGGCTCTGGAACCGGAAGCGCTTCACCCACTCCGTGTCCTCCGGGAAGGGGATGGGAGGGATGGCGTGCCTTGCCTCGAGGGCAATGTCGAACCCCTCCGCAGGGTCCAGCCTCACCCGCACCACGTCGCTGTAGAGGTTTCCCGGAGACCGCTGGAAGGCCTGACCCTCCCACTGGTCGTCTTGGATCCATACCACGTGGCCGTCGGCTCTGCGGAACTCGCTGTAGACGTTCACCATCCCCTGGACGAAATACTCGCCGGCAGGGATCTCTCCGAGGCTCTCCAGGGGGGACCCAAGATCGGTCCCGTCGATGATCCCGAACTCGCCGGGCTCGAGTGCTTCCACGTCACGCCCGAAGAATGGAGTACCCTCCCGCCCGATCTGGAGACGGGGCTCAGGCTGGTCCGTGCCGGAAATCATGACGAAGACCCGGCCGGTTACGGGGCCGGCGTGAGCCGAGGCGGGGAACCCGACCCGAAAAAGGGTGGCGGCCCCATCCTGTGCCTGTAAGGACGAGAGCGGTGCGGAAATGACCGGCATCACCAGGAGTGCCACAAGCCCAAGCATGGGGCCGAGAGTCCTGGCGGGGGCTCGCCGGAACGAAGGGGAATCGGACATGGTCGTATCCCACGGTTGAGGGAAGCAGGTGACGGATGGTGGAATGGAGCGTCCGAAACGGTCCCGGGCAAGATTCGGCTGCCCTCCGGTGCTGGGCCTTTCGCATCGGGCCCACGGCATGAAGATTGCGTTCCATCGCGGCCGACGACGCCGCGAAGCCAGCACCCATCCTGGAGGCGATTGCCATGGTCATTGGCGTTCCAAAAGAGATCCACAGACACGAGCACCGCGTGGGGCTGAGCCCCTTCGCCGTTCAGAAGCTCGTCAACGAAGGACACGACGTGTACGTGGAGCAGGGGGCCGGCCTGGCCGCCCACTTCACCGATCAGGATTTCGAGAAGGCCGGCGCCCAGATCGTCTATGGCCGCAGGGAGCCCTACCACAGGGCGGACCTCGTGTGCCGGGTCAGCCGACCCTCCACCGAGGAGTTGGACCTCCTGAAGCCCGGAGGAGTCATCATCGCGTTCCAGCACCTGGCCGTGGTGCCGAAGGCCAATGTCGAGCGCTTCATGGAGCTCGGCACGACGCTCATCGGCTACGAGGTCATCCGGAACGCTCAGGGCGATTCTCCCGTCTTGAATCCGCTCAGCGAAATGGCCGGCCACATGGCCATCCCCCTGGCGGCCCATTACCTCCAGGCCGAAAAGGGCGGACGGGGCATCCTCATCGGCAACGTCCCCGGAGTCCCGCCCGCCACGGTCCTGGTCCTGGGCGCCGGAACGGTAGGCGCCACGGCCGCCCGTTGCGCGCTCCTGGATGGTGCCCACGTGGTCATGATGGACCACGACATGGACAAGCTCCGGAAGGTGAGCAGCGATCTGCTGGGTCGTGTGGTGACCCTCCTGGCCACCGAGGAGCGCCTCAGCCGGCACACCGGCATTGCCGATGTCATCATCGGAGCCATCCTCATCCCCGGGGAGCGCGCACCCTTCCTCGTTACCGAGGAGATGGTGAAGAAGATGAAGCCGGGGAGCGTCATCCTGGACATCTCCATCGACCAGGGCGGGTGCGTGGAAACCAGCCGACTCACGACGCTGGACCGGCCCACCTTCGTCCAGCACGGGGTCGTTCATTATGGCGTCCCCAACATGACGGCGAATGTGCCGCGGACGGCCTCCCGGGTCCTGGCCACGGCAGCGCTTCCCTACGTGGATGCGCTGGCCACCAAGGGTGTGAAGAACGCCCTCCGAGATGATCCAGGATTGGCGGCCGGTGTGTTCCTTTTCGAAGGGCAGTTGGTGCACCAGGGAATCGCGGAGCACCACCATATCCCCGTCAGCAACCTCAACGACCTCCTGGGCTGAGGAGGCCCCGACATGAACTGGGTCGCGGATTACAGAGCCAAACTGAAGACCGCCGACGAGGCGGTATCCATCATAAACAGCAACGACCGGGTCTACTACGGCGGCAACGCCGCCATTCCCCAGGCTCTGGTGAGAGCCCTGGCGGCACGGAAGGACGAGCTGGAGAACGTCCAGGTGAGCCATGTGCTGCTCCTGGGGGAGGATCCCCTCTCTGCGCCGGAGATGGCAGGGAGCTTTCGGCACAACTCCCTCTTCGTCGGGCCGGCCGACCGTAAGGCCGTGAACGACGGGAGAGCGGATTACGTGCCGATCTTCCTCTATATGATCCCCCGGCTGTTCCACCAGAAGGTGATCCCGGTGGACGTGGCCATGGTGGCCGTCTCGCCTCCCGACGAGCATGGCTTCATGAGCCTGGGCGTGGAAACCCTGGCCTCCAAGGCTGCGTGCATCAATGCCAAGCACGTCATCGTCCAGGTCAACGAGATGATGCCCCGTGTGCTGGGAGACTGCTTCCTGCACGTGAATCGGGTCCACAGCGTCGTGGAGGAGACGGAGCCGCTCCTCACCCTGACGCCCGGCCCACCGAACGAGGTGGAGCTGGCCATCAGCCGTCACATCCTGGAGCTCATCGAGCCGGGAATGACGGTGCAGATGGGGATCGGGGGCATCCCCGACGCCATTTTCGCCGCCATGGACGGGAACCTGGACCTGGGGATCCATACCGAGATGCTTTCGGACCAGGCCATGCTGGCCATCCAGCGGGGAGTGGTGACGGGGTACAGGAAGACGCTGCACCAGGGGAAGGTGGTCATCACCTTCGCCCTGGGGAGCGAGACGCTCTACGAGTTCCTGGACAACAACCCTCTCATCGAAGCTCACCCGGTGGACTATGTGAACGATCCGTTCATCATCAGCCAGAACGAGAAGATGATCGCCATCAACTCGGCCATCGAGGTGGACCTGACGGGCCAGGTGTGCTCCGACTCCATCGGATCCTACATCTATTCCGGCTTCGGCGGGCAGGTGGATTTCATCCGGGGTGCGGCCCGGTCCAAGGGAGGGAAGCCCGTCATCGCCGTCTCGGCGACGGCCAAGGGCGGAGCCCTCTCCCGAATCGTCCCCTTCCTCAAGGAGGGGGCCGGGGTGGTGACCAGCAGGGCCGACGTCCATTACGTGGTCACGGAGTTCGGCGTAGCCTATCTCTTCGGGAAGAACCTGCGTGAGCGGGCCGAAGCCCTCATCAAGATCGCCCACCCGGACCACCAGCCCGAGCTGGAGCGGGCGGCGAAGGAGCGCAAGCTCCTGACCTGAGGACCGGCGGGCCCGGCCCGAGACCATGGCCGGGGGGGAGCCGCAGCAGGTGGAGTTGATTATCTTGGGCCAGGTTCCGGGGTCGACCCGGAGCTTGGCCCTTGGTTTCTCTCGTGCCGGAGACTCCAGGAGCTCCCCGTTCATCACAGCCGACCCTGCGTGGCATGAGCCTCTTCCACCTGTTCAGGACCCCGGGACTTTCCGTGGCCGGGACCCGCCGCCTCCTGTCCCGGGCCAGGGACGTCCTGGACCTCCCGCCAACGGGGATCCGCACCGAGTCCTGCTACAACATCCAGGCTTCGGGGTCCCTCTCCTCCGGGGAGATGGAGACCCTCGCCTGGCTCCTTTCCGAGACCTTCCATCCGGACGGCTTCGGCCACGCGAGCTTCCTGGCGGACGCCGGGACCGTACTGGAGGTGGGACCTCGGCTGAGCTTCACTACGGCCTGGTCCACCAACGCCGTGGGGATCTGCCATGCCTGCGGCCTGGAGAGAATTCAACGAGTCGAGCGGTCCAGACGATTCCTGGTGGAGCGGGGGATGGCCCTCAGCGCGGGCGAGGAAGACCGCTTCCTATCCCTCGTCCACGACCGGATGACGGAGGTTCGGTACCTCCATCCTCTCCACACCTTCGAAACGGGCGTGGAGCCCGAGGCCGTCTTCGAGGTCCCGGTCATGGAGAGGGGCCGGGCGGCGCTGGAAGAAGTGAACCGGGAGATGGGCCTGGCCTTCGACGACTGGGACCTGGACTACTACACGGAGCTCTTCACCCGGCGGATCGGCCGGAACCCCACCTCGGTGGAAGTGTTCGACATCGCCCAATCCAACAGCGAGCATTCCCGCCATTGGTTCTTCAAGGGCCGCCTCCTCATCGACGGGCAGGAGGTACCGGACCACCTCATGGCGGTGGTCCAGCGGCCCCTGGAGGTCAATCCGTCCAACAGCGTCATCGCGTTCAGGGACAACTCGAGCGCCATCAGGGGATACCCGGCCCAAACCCTGACGCCGGAGCGCCCGGGAGCGCCCTCACCCCTTCGGGAGGAGGAGAAGGCCTACGACATCCTCTTCACGGCCGAGACGCACAACTTCCCTTCAGGTGTGGCCCCCTTCCCCGGGGCGGAAACGGGGACGGGAGGCCGCATCCGGGACACGCATGCCACCGGAAGGGGGAGCCTGGTGGTGGCGGGGACGGCCGCCTACTGCGTGGGCAACCTGAGGATTCCCGGCCATCCCCTTCCGTGGGAGGACCCGGCGTTCCGCTACCCCTCCAACCTGGCATCTCCCCTCGAGATCAAGATCGAGGCCTCGAACGGCGCTTCGGACTACGGCAACAAGTTCGGTGAGCCTGTCATCCAGGGCTTCACCCGGTCCTTCGGACTCCGGCTCCCCGGCGGCGAGCGCAGGGAGTGGATCAAGCCCATCATGTTCTCCGGCGGAATCGGGCAGATGGACGCCCGCCATCGGGACAAGGAGGCCCCGGAGGAGAGGATGCTGGTGGTGAAGCTCGGCGGTCCGGCCTACCGGATCGGCATGGGCGGGGGCGCCGCTTCCAGCATGGTCCAGGGAGAGAACGTGGAGGAGCTGGACTTCAACGCCGTGCAGCGGGGCGACGCAGAGATGGAGCAGAAGGTCAACCGGGTCATCCGGGCCTGCGTGGAGCTGGGGGAGGAGAACCCCATCGTCAGCATCCACGACCAGGGGGCCGGAGGCAACTGCAACGTCCTGAAGGAGCTGGTGGACCCCGCCGGCGCCCTCATCGAGGTCCGGGCCATCGCCGTGGGGGACGAGACCCTCTCCGTCCTGGAGATCTGGGGCGCCGAGTACCAGGAGGCGGACGCGTTGCTCCTGCGACCCGAACGCCGGGAGATGTTCCAGGCGATCTGTGACCGCGAGAAGGCGCCCGTGGCGTTCGTCGGGGAGGTCACGGGGGACGGGAGGATCGTCCTTCACGATGAGCGGGACGGCTCCACCCCCGTGAACATGGAGCTGGAGCACGTGCTGGGCTCCATGCCCAGGAAGACGTTCCACCTCCAGCGGATCCCCCCCCGGCTGGAGCCCCTGGTCCTCCCTCCGGGGGTCACCGTCGTGGACGCGCTCCACCGTGTCCTTCGGCTCGTCTCCGTGGGTTCGAAGCGGTTTCTCACCAACAAGGTGGACCGGTGTGTCACGGGACTGGTGGCCCGGCAGCAGTGCGCCGGCCCCCTGCAGCTCACCGTTTCCGATGTGGCCGTCATTGCCCAGAGCCACTTCGGCGTGACGGGGGCGGCCACCGCCATCGGGGAGCAACCCATCAAGGGCCTCCTGGATCCGGTCTCCATGGCCCGCATGACGGTGGGAGAGGCCCTCACGAACCTGGTCTGGGCACGGGTCAGCGCACTGGAGGACGTGAAGTGCTCGGCGAACTGGATGTGGGCGGCCAAGCTCCCCGGTGAAGGGGCGGCGCTGCACGACGCGGCCCTGGCCATGGCCAGGATGATGGAGGAGCTGGGCATTGCCGTGGACGGGGGCAAGGACTCCCTCTCCATGGCCGCTCTTGCCCCGGGTCCCGGCGGCCAGGAGGAGAAGGTCAAGGCGCCGGGCTCCCTGGTGGTCTCGGCCTACGTCACCTGCCCGGACATCACCGCGACCTTGACCCCGGACCTCAAGCTCCCGGGGAGCGGGCGCATCTTCCTGGTGGACCTGGGAGGAGGGCGGAACCGCCTCGGGGGATCGGCCCTGGCGCAGGTGTTCGGCCAGGTGGGAGACATGCCCCCGGACGTGGAG
>Ga0209164_1005034_pt1 | contig 11440 bp, 9 predicted proteins | sample MTBNYHSulfiMetaG_FD_187458 | JGI IMG/M metagenome (GOLD analysis project Ga0209164, IMG submission 187458) | Enrichment culture microbial communities from rom New York Harbor, USA that are MTBE-degrading - MTBE-NYH (New York Harbor Sulfidogenic)... | ecosystem: Environmental > Aquatic > Marine >... | reverse complement strand
GGGTGACGGCATTTTTCGCTCATCGGTACGGGAATGACAAACAGATCGTCGCTTCCCGGGGATGGGGAAACCATAAGCAAGAACAGGATCATCATTATCGTGAGCCTGAACGTTAGGCCGGACATATAACCTCCTCCTCCTTGGATCTAAGCCTTGGATTCCAACCTTTCGAAGGGATCAAAGACAAAACGGACCGTGACTTCGCTTCTTCGAACGGCGACTTTCCGCTGGTGAATCGAGGAAGACCATCCATTCGGAGCATCGGTTCGGCCTTTTCCAGGCCGCAGGGCCGCGACTGCGTATGTTCCCGCTGTACCGTCTCGAAGCTTCGGCCCCCACTACGCAAAGATCCTGAAAATGGTTCAGGGTATCGATCGCAACAAACGGAAGCCCACGTAGTGGCTGGAGCTGAATGGGTTGAAGCCGTTGCGAGCGGCCGATCGGCAGCCCTGCGCGTAGTTGCCCGAGCCGCCGCCGCGATACACCCGGTACTCGCCCGCCGAAGGCCCGGTGGGATCCGTTACCGGCCTGACGGGAACGAGACCATAGTCTACATCATACCAGTCCTGCACCCACTCCGAAACGTTGCCGTGCATGTCGTACAGTCCCCACGCATTGGGCTGTTTCCATGCCACGGGATGGGTCGAGCCTCCCGCGTTCCCGCAATACCATCCCATGAGGTCCAGGTTGGGATCCACCGGGGTGCAGTTGAACGTCTCGACGCTGATATCGCCGTTGGCAAAGGCCGTGGTGGACCCGGCCCGGGCGGCGTACTCCCACTCGGCCTCCGTGGGCAGACGATAGAGTTTCCCCTCTCCCTCACCGGCCGACCGGTAGTTCAGCCAGAAAAGAAAGATCCTGATGTCGTCCCAGGACACTTTCTCCACGGGACAGTCGTCGCCGCAAGTGTTGAAAACGGAAGGGTTGGCACCCCACATCACGGCCTTCCATTGCCCCTGGGTCACTTCCGTGGTCTGCAGGTAGAATCCTTTGGTCAATCGTACCTGGTGCGAAGGCTCATCCGAGCTCCTTCCGGCCTCACTCGCCGGGCTGCCCATGAGGAACGTGCCTGGAGGAATGTAGGTAAACCTCATGCCGAGCCAGTTTACAAAGACTCCGGGATTGTCGCAATTGGGCACCGGCACCGGTATTATTACCGCACCGTCATCCGCTGCATGGGAGATGAAGCAACTCAATCCCACTCCAACGATCAGAAACAACATAATAAGCAGGTTCTTCAAAGTGCTCCCTCCTTGGGTTTCATCGGAAATTTTATCTCGGCCGTTGAAAGAAGGAAAGATCTCCAGTAAGGATTAACGCGCTCAATGGTTCTCATCCTCGTCCTTCAAAAACAGATTAGATACCTGGCAGGAACCAATCAAAAGGTCCGAAATCCGACGACAGGACGCGTGTGACGGGATGAATGAACTACTGAATATGTCACCATTTGCAGTCGCCGTATTCCGCCGCTCTTCCCAGACCAAGAGCACCTGCTACCAGAGCAATCCCATAATGGCCGTGAACCAAGACGGCAGGCATTCGCCCGATTGGAACGTCCCCACGTACGGCACCGTATTGGAACACACTGCGGTGACCGTATATTCGCCCACCTGGCTGGCAACGAGATCCGCAAATACGATGTCCCCTTTCAGGTCCGTCCAGCCCACGCGCTGGTCCGAGGGAACTCCGGATCGGGAAACGGTTACCCTCGCCAGCCACACGGGAGATCCGTCGAGCCGTTGGACATGGACTTTGAAATCGTGGGGCTTGTTTTGCCAGGGCCACTTGGTTGGATGGTCCACGTCAAGATATCCTGGAGCCGAGGTTTGGATCTCCATGGACGGATCGCCGAACCAATGATACATTTCGAAATGAGCTATCGACCAGTCCGAAAGAAATATTTTCGTGTTCATTTAGAACTTACCCGCGTTCAGTACGTCCCCCATTCGAGGAAACCAGAGTAGCGGCCCCTCGCTTGGTATGAATCCGGGCCAGATCGCGTCGGTCCATCCCCACATGAGGCGGTCGTTATAAATGGCGTCGGTTACCTGCGTCGCTCCAATTACGCCCACCGGCCCTCCCATGGCGCAGTAGCTTTCCAGAAACTCGACGAACGATTCTTCATGAAATCCGGTATAATCGGTGTCTTCAAGATAGGGATAGTCCGTTTCATTGTGGAACCATCCGGTTTTGCAGTCCACGCTCCAGACTACCGGCGATTCCCCCCCAGCGAATCTGAAGATCGGCAAGGTGAAACGAATGGAAATAGGGTTCCACCCAATGCTGGCGGCCGCCGTGGTCCCGATGCGTGATAAGAAAAGTACCTTCTTCAAAAGCCCTTTTTATGTCCGTGCAGTCGCCGTCCCAGGCGAAGCTAGGCCTGCTCAGATAGGTGGGGAGGTAGAGTCCCCCGGATCGCCCGCTGTGCCGCCTCCGAAATTCGCCAGGGCAAGCAACTGTCCGTCATTCCATCTCTGCGGGTTCACTTCGGGTTTGGCGTAGTAAATTCGAGTGACGTTCTTGTTGATGCCGTAGCTAGGAAAGGACAGGAAGACGGCCAGGTCTTCCGACGTCATGGTGTATCGGCTGTCTTCGATGCCGTCCGGCACGAGATTATATTCGGGTATGGCGACATCCTGAAAATAGGCGCAAATAGCAACGTCATCATAAAACGTGTTGAGCACGGGGGGAGCTTTTTCGTACTCGATGATGCGATCCACATGGTCCATGGCGTCCGCCGCGCTGCCTACCGACAACAACCTGCCGATGGCTAGATCCGGCGAGCAATCGTCTCCATCTATGGCGGCGTAATACAGGTCCGTCCCTATGTACCCCTCCCTGTTGCTGCCGGTGACATCGTCGTCCCAAGGATGGGGAGTCACATATCGGCAGGGTATAAACTCCGCGTCTCCGACGAATAGCACGTAGGCGGGAGGTATGTCCAGGGAAACGTAACACCATCTGATCAGTTCATAGATTTCGCTTACCGTTGGGGAAGGAGATATGATCGTAAGCACTCTGAAACCGATCTGTTCTTTCCTTGCGGCGAGTTTGTAGGCGGCCGACGAAAATGTCGTGTGGCTGATGATGATGTAGTCCCAACCGAATGCCCCGTCCGCTTTGGACAATCCTTCCCCTTCGATGGCTGGTTTTCGGATTCCTTTCTTTTCGCTTTCTCCAAGGGCGAGAACCACATCTGCATTGGGCGCCATGCCGCGCATCATCTTATCAAAGGAAGCCGTCCTGAGACGCCGATCGAGAGGCGACGGTATTCCATCGAACCGCACCGTGACGGTGAGGTCCCGCTAGACGGAAAGCGTTTTGCGTACCGGATTGTACTGGAAAGGATAGATCCACAAAACGGTGCACTCTTGGCCCCGTATGATCTTGGTGGGTTCCATCCAGGCGAAATCCCCGGGATAATCGGTGTCGGTCCTGTACAACTCCTCATCCTTGGTGAACGGGGATCGGGGTACTCCTTCCATGTCAGGCTCCGGCGGTTGGATCGGCGGCAATTCAACCTTCTGGTACACAATGGACCGACCTGGGTGGGTTTCCAGTTCTGCGCGTACACCGTTGGGAATCAGGATCCAGGTGCCGAATACGGGAACATTGGGACCGCCTACTCGGTAGACCCCGGACCCGGGCGAGGTCACCACGGAGTATACGTTGCCGTCTCGAAATTGGGCGCTGCTTACATGCCTCGTAATAGCAGCAGGCAGATTCACAGGTTCAAGAACAATGTTGGATTGCTAGAGGTGAAATCAGAATACGGGAACAAAAAGATTCTATTTGCCAAAGGCATGCGAAGCGGCGAGAGGTCTTTCGAATGTCGCCTCCAAACCTTTTTGAAAATGATTTTCAGGTATTTTTGGAAAGCAGTCCTTCCCTGTTGTCATTAATCGAAAAGCAGCAGATAGAGATAGGGCATGGCCGCAATGGGTAATGGAACCGGGGTCGGTTCATATCTGTCTGTTGTACCCCCTAAGCCTAGCTGGCCTGAGCTGTTCTGCCCCCACGCCCAGAGGGTGCCGTCCGATCGAATGCCCAGGCTATGAGTCCCTCCCGCGGCAACAGCGATCCAGTCCGAGTAAGAACCTACCTTCTCGGGGCTGAGCCGCCGGGTTTGATCCCCCAGACCCAGCTGGCCGTAATCGTTGTTGCCCCATGCCCAGAGGGTGCCGTCCGATCGAATGCCCAGGCAGTGATCCCCTCTCGCGGCAATGGCGATCCAGTCCGAATAAGGCTCCACCTTCACTGGGCTGAGCCGCAGGGTTTGATCCCCCAGACCCAGCTGGCCGAAATAGTTATACCCCCACGCCCAGAGGGCGCCGTCCGATCGAATGCCCAGGCTGTGACCCCCTCCCGCGGCAACAGAGATCCAGTCCGAGTAGGGCTCCACCTTCACTGGGCTGAGCCGCAGGGTTTGATTCCTTAGACCAAGTTGGCCGAAATAGTTATACCCCCACGCCCAGAGGGTGCCGTCCGATCGAATGCCCAGGCTGTGCCAGAAGCCGGCGGCAACGGCGATCCAGTCCGAATAAGGCTCCACCTTCACTGGGCTGAGCCGCAGGGTTTGATCCCCCAGACCCAGCTGGCCGAAATTGTTATACCCCCACGCCCAGAGGGTGCCGTCCGATCGAAAGCCCAGGCTGTGAAGCCCTCCCGCGGCAACAGAGATCCAGTCCGAATAAGGCCCCACCTTCTCGGGGCTGAGCCGCAGGGTTTGATCCCCCAGACCCAGCTGGCCATTAAAGTTATCTCCCCAAGCCCACAGGCTGCCGTCCGATCGGATGCCCAGGCTGTACCGGAAGTTGGCGACAACGGCAGTCCAGTCCGCGTAAGACCTCACCTTGCTGGGGCGGAGCCGCCGGGTTTGAACCCCAAGACCCAGCTGGCCGTAATCGTTGTCGCCCCATGCCATAAGATTGCTGCCTGAAAGCGCACCTTTATAGTAAAGGCCCAGCGAATGATAACCTCCGGCGGCCACGCCTTTCCAGTATGACCTCTCGCTACGAGACTCCGGGGGTTGGGTGTCGGACAAGGTTCGTGTAGCTGAATTCAGAAAAGAGCCGTAGATATCGCCGATCCCGAATAAATTCCGGTGGTCCTCCCAGGCGATAAGACATGTGCCGGTGGCGGTGCTCGAAGCTACACAGGGCATCTTGGGGTTTTCGGAACCGGCGGTGGAAGAGATGGCGAGGTTCTGAAAGGGGGGAATGCGGTATCCGTCCGAGGTGTTGGCACGGATATGATTCACGTTGGTAAGGTCCCGGGGGTCCGTTCCGGGGGTTTCTCTCCACACCACTACAAACCGGTCGGCCTCGGCATTGTAATCCACCGCAGGGTTCCACTCCTCGGCGTATTCGTCCGTGGCGTAGTGGCTATACTGATAGGATATGGGAAATATATCGTTCTGGACGGCCTGCTCCTTATAGTACATTTCCTTCTCCGCATCCACAATGCCCCCCCATATCCCGGTCCATGGCTCCCCCTGGAATTCATTGTCCGTATCTCCCCACACAAGAAAAAACACGGGGTTTCCGCCCGTTGCGCCATAAGCGACATCGATATTGAGAGCCCTGCCCACCAGCGAATGCTGAAAGGGAATAACCGGCCGGCAGTTGGTCGGCCCGTAGTTGCAGAGCGTGTTCATGGCAAGGCCCTGGCTGTCGAGCATGATGAGGTAAACATCATCCGCGGCAATGCGCGCCAGAAGATAGCGTCCCTGAGGCGTATTGCCTGAAACAATGGGGGCATACGCGACGGCGTACTTTCGGCCATAGCCGCAGGATTCACTGCCTTCCTCATAAATCAGGGCTGGAGAACCCTCGGGCTGCCCGTTGCCGCTCACTTGCCGGGTGAATATCTGTATGTCGCAAGTGCCTGAACCCACGGGCCAGGCTCCGGCAACCAGGTACTTCTGGGCCAGGCTGTTATAGGCCACCTTGGGAAATCGGGCATTCTCAATCAGAATGGTGGGGCCGCCGACGACAAGTCCCAGAGCGCTCACCCTCTGTCCAACCGAGTTAAGCGAGCGTTCCACCACCACCAGGTATTCGTTTTTAGCTTCATTGTAAACCACATCCGGAAGAACCCCTGCACTGAAGATCTCAAAAGGGAGTCCCACCATGGCGCCGCTTTCCTTCATCAGTTGACCCATCACGGGGCCGAAGAATCTCGCGTCGGCCGGTGGATACAGGTAGTTGTACATGTTCCATACGACCAGAAACTCCCGGTCCTGGGAGTTGTAGGCCACAGCAGGAGCCGAATCCCACAACCACTCGGTGTAAATGGGCGAATCGGCGAGGACGGGTAAGGAAGACAGCAAGACCACAAAGAGTAACAGCGCCAAAACACATCTCTTCATCCTGAATCTCCTTGTACGGTGGGGAAAAGGAGCTGTTTTTACCGCTTTATATCTGTCCGGCACCAAACAGCAAATGGACAGGAAAGTCAACAACAACCGGAATTACATTGGCTTTACAGAGTCGTACGACTAAATTAAGCTGTGAAGAAGATAAAAAAAACGAGAGACTATTCTCCGGTAACTTTTCTACACTATTTCGAACGGCGGAGCGAACTAGTCAAAGATCCCGAGCTTGTCGAAGGGGGGAGAGGTGAGGGGCTTGCCCGGCATTTTATCCCGGCGTAGCCCGGCAAAGCGGGAAGCGCAGCGACGCTTGGGTGTGGGCGCATTGTTCAATGTTTGACCAATGTGTGCGAGTGATTGCGCAATTTCTGGGCAATATAGAGGCATCGGCCTCCTCCCATGATCGAAGTCCTGTATAATTCATCTGTTATTGCTTTTTCATGCAAGCTGCATATAGTTTGTAGTACAGAAATGCCCAACCTTTCGCTCCGGTCCAACTATCGTATTTCTTTGGATCTCGAACGAAATGGAAGCGCACCCGGCTGTTGGCAGCCGTCTCCAACGCTGGTGAAAAAGATGCCTTTACAAAAGTCAGGGGCGGTTCGCGATCAGGCTTTGCTGAGCTATGCCGTGGCACGACCGCCTCTGCGGGAAAATGCAAACCCATCGGTCGTTTGTGTGGAAATGGGGGTGTAAAAGGTGTTGGAGCGTGTTTCCGCGCAGATGGATCGCCGATACCGTCTCCGGGGAAAATGGATTGATCGTTGAAGAATAGAAACGCACAAATCAAACCCGCCCCCCTTCCCACTTCCCACATACGAAGAAAGGGAGCACCTTGATACGCCGCATCATGGAATTTATGAGCCTGTTTCTCGTCGCTTTGGCCTTGGCGCCGGCCCTGGCTCATCTGCTGGAACTGTCCAACAAGATGAGCCTTGCCCGGGACGAGTACCTGACGGTTCAGCAGATTTATCGCGGCTGGGCGTGGCTGGGCATCGTCGTGGTCGGTGCTCTGCTCTCGACTCTGGCTTTGGCGGCGGTCACCCGGAAAGAACGGAAGGCGTTCGTTTATGCCCTCATCGGCTTCCTTTCGATCGTGGGGACCCAGATTGTGTTTTGGATCTTTACCTATCCGGTGAACCGGCAGACCGTCAACTGGACGGTCTTGCCGGAGAATTGGATGGCGCTTCGCGCCCAATGGGAATATTCCCATGCCGCGAGTGCGGGCCTGAACCTGATCGCCTTGGCGGCCGTGATTCTGGCTGTGCCGGCGCGCGAGCCGCGAGAGGTCGCCGGGGAGTGCGATTGTCGGCAGGTGACTCGAAACAGCGCAGTCCAGGGGCACAAAGAATGAGCCACCCGGCGGGACCTCTGATCGTTGGAGCCGGGGCGGATTTCAAGATATCGGATGAAACCTTCATCACCATAAGGTGGCGTTCGGCATTCCCTTTTGGCAAGTATGGTGAACTTGGCGGACGATTCGGAGCTATACCAGATGTTGTATGTGAGTCAAATCCCATATTGTTTCCAAACATCCGGACATATACTCCCTCGCCCTTTGGGATAGGGTCGGGGTGAGGGCCTCTTGCTCAATTATTGAGCGATCCTCGTCCGCCAATTGCGCAATTTCTTGGCGATCTTCAATGATCGACCTCGCCCCGGAATCGAAGAATCCATGTGAAATGAATCTGTTATTGAAACCGGCACACAAGCTGCGTATAATTTGCTCATTGGAAATGTACATCCTTCCGCGAGTGACACACATACGAGGCACTCAAGTTGCCATCCCAATATCGTGAAACTGTCAACTCGAACCCAGTTCAACTGGGAGATTCCCAGGAACATCGGGGTGGAGTCCCCCTACTCGTTGCCCAAAGCGTGTCGGGTCAACAGCTTTCGCAACATCCAATCCAATGCATACAGCACACTTCTATGGATCACGAACGACATGAAACAGCACGGCGCCATGGGGAGCCGAATTTAACAAATGCGAAAAAAACTTGACCCTTTTACTATTTGAATTGGGAACCCACCTATTTCTTCTATGAAAGGTTAAATTATGTCTCAAGTATTAGTAAAAAATGCCACCGAGGATCAGTTGGATCAGATCGTGGCAGATATTTTTAATTTTTTTAAAATCGACCTCACAGGCAAACAGGTGCTTATCAAGCCCAACATGTTGGGAACGTTTCCTCAAGAGCACGGCAGCATCACCAATGCCAAGCTCGTAGCCGTCGTTGTGCGCAAGGTGAAGGAGCAAACCGATCGTATCTGGGTAGGAGACAACCCCATGATAATCCAGGCGGCCAGTGGTGTTGACGAGGCGGCCAAAATATCGGGCATCTATGACGCGAGCCAGGGCTATTACGTCAACATGGGGGCCCGGCCAAGGGTTGTTTCAGTAGAGTCGGAAATCATCGGCAGTGTGCCGGTAAGCGAATATTTCCTGGAAGCCGACGCCATCATCAATCTTCCCAAAGCAAAAACCCACATGATCGCCGGAATCACCTGCTGTATAAAAAATATGTTCGGATCCGTGGTTGGGTCTGCAAAGGCCAGGATTCATCATGACGCTGGTCATGCCAAATACTTTTCCCAATTTCTAGTAGATCTATACAAGTTTTTTACACCGGATCTCAATATTGTGGATGCCCTTACGATTATGCAAGGAGACGGGCCGACCCATGGCGTCATGCGGCCGGGCGGCAAAATTATCGCCGGAACAAACGGGGTGGAAGTGGATACGGTTATTGCAGCCATGATGGGATTTCCAGAGATGAGAATAAAGACCCTCCAGCTTGCCGAGCGGATGGGTTTGGGCCGGTATTCCTTAGAACAGATTGATATTATAGGTGATTTTGAACACTGGGCCGATTTAGAGCTACCTTCAACCTATTCCGCGAAGCCAAAATTTACCATTGATAAGGAGCAGGCCGCGGAAATTCATGAGGTCTGGGGCCAAGTGGGTCGTCTGCACCCTCACCTGATCGAGGGAAACTGTTCGATGTGTGGTTCTTGTGCGGAAATATGCCCTGGGGAGGCGATCGCTTTAGACCCCTATCCGATGGTAGATGAGAGCAAGTGTGTCTCTTGTTTTTGTTGTGCGGAGGTCTGTCCGGAAGCAGCCATGATTATGCCCAAAGAAGAGGCTCAGGAGCTTCATCTCCGACTCAACCCTCACCTTCGAGAAGCATCCTAGCCCATCAATGGGTTTCGAAATAAAAGGGGAACAGGGGCAAGGCATTACAGAGCCATTAATGCGAAAAGAGGGGCGGTGTTGAGTTTGCGCGTTTCCTGGTTTCATCATGCATGACATAGAAACCTCGTGCCAAGAAAAGCACGCATTGATTCGCTGGTTACGTTGAACCACATCATCCGCCGAGGGATCGAACGGCGCAACATCTTCCGTGACGATAATAGAAACGCACAAAATCAACCCCGTCCCCATACACACACAAAGTCAAGACCACTTTTCTTGTGAGTTAATGTGTATTGCCCCGGCCCGGCCATGACCAATCCTTGGACGTCGTGCGGGTTGGGGGAGCGAGCGGAGCCTTCGCGCTGCGGAATAAGTTTAGGAGATAGTTCGCTACGCAAACTAACTAAAATACTTGGGGAGAGCGTTTAATGGTCAATATCCTCTCTGATTCGGACGCCACTCTAATTGTCCCTCTTCATAACTTGAAGCTTGTGAGTATGACGCATATGGATTTGGATGATGCCCGCGTGTCTCACGGACGAATACGATGTTTCCCCTCTTCCAAAAGCACCCGCGTCGCTGGGGACGTTCTTCCAGTGGACACGACTTTTTGGCCCACCAGCTCAGCCGCCACGTGTAAAGAAGAAGTATTTGCAGGTAATGATTTCAGCAATAACGGGATCTTACCACGAATAGACTTTCAGACCAACGATCCAGATCAAGCGGATATATTTGCGACATTAATTACAGCGTCGTCAGATCATCGGCCGGTTTCTATATCTCTTGACGATCGTGATCAACCCAATAACGAAACCTCTCTCGTGCCTCTACCAGGTTTTGCATCATATCAATTCCAGGGCAATATACTTCAAATGAAGCTTTATAAAAATGAAAGCCCGAGAGACGCCTTCGATAAGGCGCTCATCATTTTCAAATTATTCAAGCCTAAATTGGTACACTCAAACCTTTGTTTTCTTCAAACTTTAGGGAATAAATCAAAGTGTTATTCTTTCTTGCATTATCAGACGTGGGAAGAGATCGAAGAATATACTATTAATAGTAGTGAAATGATTGATTTTGTAAAGCTATGGAGAATTTATAGAAAGAAAAATCTGACAACGTTCTCTATAAATCGCTTCCATAGAGCATCTTTCGACCCATATTATATAGATAGGATTGTAAATTACGTATTGGCTTTGGAGTCAATTTGTGTATTCCCGCCAAAAGACAAAAAGATAGCAGAAAAAGTTAGAAAGATTGGCGCCCACATTTTAGCAGAGAAAACAGGAATTGATAAAGAAACCATAGAAAGGACTATAGGTGACTGTTATAAACTAAGATCTTATATTGTACATAATAATGAATCAAAACAGAAAAAACTATTTGAAGAGCATGATATTAAGCATTGGGTCCAAATTCTCAACAATTATACCAGAATAATAATAAACTATTATGGAGAGAAAGATCTCATATATCCTCACAACACCAGAGATTTTTTTAATAGAAAGCTCTACAATTCATTTAGCCCTTCTGATTAAAAATCAGTACGTTAAGGTAGCTAAGCCAATGGCAGGCAATAATGAGGAAACGGGCACGGTGTTGAGTTTTGCGCGTTCCTTTGTCTCATCATGCAGGCCATGTAAACCACATGCCACGAAAAGCACGCATGGATGCGCCGGGGCGTTGCATCACCTCATCTGCCGAGAGATCGAACGGCGCAACATCTTCCGTGACGATACCGACGGAAACCGGCTGGTCGATCGTGTCAATGATCGCCTTAATCGAGCCACGCATGATCGCCGTAATGAAGCCAGTAAAAAGCGTCAAAAAAGCGGTCTCGGACAGCCATTCAAATCAGTTTTTTTCAC
>Ga0209164_1005033_pt1 | contig 11440 bp, 10 predicted proteins | sample MTBNYHSulfiMetaG_FD_187458 | JGI IMG/M metagenome (GOLD analysis project Ga0209164, IMG submission 187458) | Enrichment culture microbial communities from rom New York Harbor, USA that are MTBE-degrading - MTBE-NYH (New York Harbor Sulfidogenic)... | ecosystem: Environmental > Aquatic > Marine >... | reverse complement strand
CCAGCGTCGGATATGCCATGTTATGTTTACTTCCCGACCCCCCACAAGCCCACCAGTCACGCAGCAGCCGAACCCCGGACGACGCGGGGCGGGTTCGTGAAATCATGGAAAAAGCCTGAAAGAAAATTCAGAAGCAGATCTACCCCCCGTTCCATGAGGCAAGTTGGTTCCGAAAGATAACTTTCTTGATTATAGGTTTGACCATTTCTTCTTTTCCGGCTAGATTTTTCTATCCCGCTTTTTTTATTGGGCCGCTACTTTGGTTTGAGCTTTGAGGTGGTCCCGAAGCTTCGAATGTGCACCGGCACCTGGGTCTCGCCTCGGTAGAATGGTGATCGGAAGTTGGGTTGCGCCGATTGTGAGAGCGAGACCTATCGGGTGGGCGATCTGCGGGTTTTGGTGAGTTTCGGGCTGGTGGTGGGTGTGAGGGCTTGATGGTTGCGGGCTTGAGGTTGGTGGCAGGGAGCAAGGGCTGGTCTGGTGGGACTTACAGGTTGGTGGCAGGAGTTGAGGAAATCCCCCGCCCGCCCGGCTCCGGGTCTCGGCCACGGCTGCGGGAACTCTGGTCGCTCCGGCTCGGGCAAGACGCTCCGCTCGGCAGGTCCGATAACAGCGCTGTTATCCGACCTGGCCTCCCAGGCACGCCGCCTGCTCCAGACCAGCCCGGTCCGGCAACAACAACGTGCCCCGTCCATGCAACCGGCGTGCCCTCACGGCTGCCCTCGCTCTCGCTTTGACATAATGCGGGTCATTATGTCAACTTCCCCTCGCCTCCGCTCACGCCAGCCCCTGCGCCACGGCCTCGACCCTCCGCTGCCCGTCCGCCCCCTTTGGCAAAGGGGGCTCCCTCAAACCCAAGAGAGGATGACGGTGTACGCTGGTCCGACTTAAAACAGCAGCCAAGCCCCTAACGACGCGGAACAGGTAGCCTCAATCCTGTTCGAGGCATCAAAAAGAAAGGTCAACGGCAGATCTGACCCCAAGAACTCTATCCTTGACTTCAAAAATTGATCCCTTAAGTTGGTGCCATTCGTGACTGTCCCCTATTTCCAAAAAGATACTTCAAACGTAGACTTTGTTTATTGTGAAACGCTGAATGCAGTTCCATTTTAATGCCACATGCGAGAAATCACCCTATTCTTGCTATTTTGAACTAATAAATCTTCTGGGATCAGAGGAGGTACAGAGGGGACATCTAGGCCAGAATTTCTCGCCAAGTTTACGATCCCGATCCCCCAGACACATAAGAATTTATCATCGGAATATGCAAATACGGCCCTACCTTTTGATAATTTCTCATGTCCCTCGATAATTGCATTAACGCTTTCCTTTGCTAAATGGCTATCTTTGTTAAGAATAGCGTTGAACATCATCACATAACCTTTGAAATCCAAATGCAGCTTCTCTTGGCAGATTTCAGAAAAACGTTTGACAGGGATTCTTATCTCATTTGGATTTTTCAAAACAGACCATTTCAATGTATAGCCAAAGTTATAGTCGAACGGATGATCAAATTCCCTTTCTATAGCATCACGTCCTCCCAATATCGCTGCAAGTTCTTCGGCAATAGTGAAATTAGCCGCAGCTAGGGCATTGAATATGTATTGGTAAGCAATCATTGATACATAGGACTTGCTGATAGGTTCCCCTTGATCATAACGCCTGAACAAGTTGAGACGAATCCTTGATGTCTCAGCAAGATTCATTTTAAAAATTTTAATATTTTTGTTTAATAAATATTCTAAAACACCAATACTTCGCAAAGAAAGTGCATAACCAGAAGCTTCAATTCCTTTCGTATCTTTTTCAATATCCAACGCCTTTGCTCGGAGAAGGGGTATATCTTCATTTAACATTTTAAGAAGACTTCGTTTTTTCTCTTGATCCTCTTTTTTCATTAGTTCTCCGGAATGTGAATCTTGCTCCAACTATTGATACCCAAAGGATCAAGGACGTTCGCCTTGAGTCTTATAAGGGATCTATTATTATTCAGTAATCTACCAGTTTGCTGAACAGATACATCACTGCAACGAAGCATTTCATTGATTGTTGCATCAATCCATTGCTGACTTAATTGTTTCCCTTTGGTTGAAGTGACAGCAAGTGACGCTCTACCCGTTGAAGAATACTTTGATTCTGTGATGATAATATCCTGGATTGAACCATCAGGTGCAATTTTAACAAATACACCATCTATCCCACGGTTTCCAGGCATCTTTGATGGAAGTTGCTGATAACCTGCTCTTTTTATAGTCTTTTCAGCTGTCACCTCCCCCAACCTTCCCTTTTCTGCTTTGCTTAATCCCTTCTTAATGCTTGGTCTTGTGACTCTTTCTGATGTTATCTCAGCAATTTCCTTTGTTTCCTTAACTACTGACTTTGAACTCCTGCCAGTCAAGCGGCGGATTGGTTCCAAGACATCAATTTGACCTACTTCGTCAAGTCTTAGCTCATTCAGTTTATTACCGATCGCTTTGGCTGTTTCTGTCGCTACGTCGCCCACCTTTTTTGAAATATTCGCGAGATACTTGTTTGTGACCGCCTTTTTATAAGCAGCTTTAATGCCCTTTTGAGAGAGTTTTACACCGCCACCGATAACCTTGCCACCTATAAATTCCATCCCGACTTGAGCACCGGCTTTCGTTCCTGACCAGACCCGCTGTCCTATGCTGACATCTGGCGATTGTGCTTTGGCAATATTTTCTGCGAGTGGATTGAGCGACATAAAATCGGAGACAAAGTAACCAGCCCAATCGAGGTAATAGTTCTTCCCTTCGGTGATGTTCTCATAATAATTAACACCGCCATGTTCGGTGTAAGTGACGAAACCATACGGATCAACATACACCAAAGGATTATTGAATGCGTAATTATAACGATGTAATGATCGCGGATCTGAATAATAGCCTTTAAAAGGATCTGTTGACGTAAATCTTCCTGTGTTCTGGTCGTAGTAACGTGCGCCAAAATAAGTCTGACCGGTGGCGAGATCTGTTTCTTTGGCGATAACAAGCGCAGATGACGAAGATTTCGTACTAAAAAGCGGCTCGAACCTGATGTGGTCTGGGTTTATAGCTGGTCGAGACTTGACATTTAAGGCGAGTTCCAGGTCGCGCGCCCAGACGCGAGTTTCTGGATAACGGACATGGCCGCTGGATGTGCTTGTCAGTAAAAAACAGGTGACGAGCAGGAATAGAACAGCGATAATAAACGATCGGGACCGCATCTGGTTTTCCTCTTTAGCTGCTTCTTCAATACGAAGTTTAGCGACTAAAGGGAGTATACCACAGGCGTTGGTCCATGATCAATCACGAGCAACAATAAGCAGCGAAAAAGGAAAGGGATCAGGCTTGTTTATCCTGGTCGGGGTGATGGGAGGCGGGGTGGGTGAGCGTATGGACGTGCTTGAGCTTGCGGATGCTGATGCGGGTGTAGACTTTGGTGCTCTCAAGGTCGGTGTGACCGAGCATCTGCTGGATATAGCGGATATCAGCCCCGTTTTCGAGCATGAGCGTGGCCATGGTGTGCCGGAACAGATGGCAGGCACCTTTTTTGGTAATGCCGGCCGCGGTGATATAGCGGCGGACCATGGCCGTGACACCGCCGATAGTGAAGATGCCGCCCCAGCGGTTGAGAAAGAGCACACCGTGGTCCGGATTGACCACAAACAGCGGTCGGATGTCGTAGAGATACGTCTCGATCCATTTAAGGGCACGTTCGCCGATCGGGATGATCCGGTCTCGTTTGCCCTTGCCCTGACGGACCATCAGCACACCCCGCTCCAGCTCGATACTGTAAATGGTCAGATTGATCAGTTCGAGCCGTCGGATGCCGGTCGAGTAGAAGGTTTCGAGCATGGCCCGGTCACGATAACCGGACCGGGTGCTCAGGTCTGGCTGGTTCATGATCCGCTCCACTTCGGAAACGGTCAGGATCTGGTGCGGTAAATGATACTCAGCCCGGGGCATGTCGATATCACTGGCCGGGTTGTAGAGGATGTAATTGTTCCTGGCCAGCCACTTGAAGAAGGCCCGGATCGGGGTGAGACGCACCTGCTGGGTGCGGACTGTGAGCGGTTGTCCGGAAACCTTGCGATAGTGGAACAGATACCGCTGATACCGTTCGATCATGGGTTTGGTGATCTCGTTGGGACGAAGCAGAGCACGCTCCGCGCACCAGGCCAGGAAGTAACCCAGATTGGTCCGGCAGTTCTGCACAGTCCGCTCCGAGTAGTTGGTCACCTGCATCCATTCATAGAACTCGTCCGCCAGGACGGTCATGGTTTCCGCTAACACCGCGTTCACCTCCTGCTACGATTGATTGATGTGGTTATGATGCATTTTTCCCGATATGCCCTTCTATGCGTTTTTCAGCAAAATCAGCTTAAAATGGGTTAAATCATTGGTATCAGTGACGTGAGGGGTTGTTCGGTCAATGCCCAATGGGGGCCAAATGGATACCCAATGACGCCCCAAACTTCCCCTTTGAGCTGCCCAAACTTCATTTTTGGATGCCCAAACTTTCCGTCGTAAGTATAATTTTTTGCTGGGCTTGGCGTAAAGCGTTCACATCGATCAGACCCATCAGAAAGGGCTTGCCGTCCTGGCCTTTACCGTCATAGAGCAGTTCGTAGACAAAGCTCTGACCGCGTCCGCCCCGATGGGCCAGGACATATTCGAGGTCGACCAGGCGATCGAGGTGGGCCCGCACCTGGTCGTAGCTCCAACCCGTTGCTTCCCGCGCTTCCCTTCGAGTGAAGCGATAGTTGTGGCGCAGCATCTTCCGTTTGAGGCATTCGGCAGTGATGTACTCTTCTAAAATACCGAGAAACCGCCTTGTTTGGGGCGTCAGCTCATCGAGCGATCGTCCCAGGGCATCACTGGCCAACGTGTTGGCGATCTCGATGTCCTCGAGGACTACCTCGATATACTGGAATGGCGTGCCTTTGTACACATCGGTCTTGATCGGTCGCTGATACTGGTGCAGGAGAGCGACCGAGTTGATCATGGTCAGATATTTCATGTGGTCGCGGCGGGTCCTGGTCTTGGTGTCGAGAAAGGTCAGGGAACGGGCATAGGGATTGACCACGGTCAGCGGTCGAAGCAGACGCTGGGCATTCTGGTGCACGGTCCGGATGTGGGCCCATTCACGCTGAGCCCGGTGGCCTTCGAGGGTTTCGAGCTCACGCTGCAGGTGATGGATGGCCCGGGTCTGGTCCCGGTCCTCGTTCACGGTCAGAACGATGCAGCGGTTTTGCAGTTCCTCGTCGATCTCGATGTTGGTCGTGGTGATGATGATCACAACCGGTCCCTCGATCCGGTAGACATGGGTCACAAGTTTCCCTGTAGTGGGGTCCTTGCCCGTCGAGGCGATGGTCAGTTCACCTTCGCTCTGGAGCAGTTTGAGCGGATAGCTGGCACGCTCCGCGCCTTCTTCCTCGACGATGGCCAGGACTTTGTACTTGAGGTCGGTTTCGCCCATGTAAAACAAGGATTGACCGGTCATGGCCGAATACTTCTTCCAGCTTTCTTTGGGGATAAAGGACAAAACCGCTTCCATGAGATAGGTTTTACCCGCCGCGGACGAGCTCTGGATGATAATGCCGAGCGGTTTGGTCAGGTTTCTCGAAACGCAGGCCAGATAGCCGATCAGCTTGTTGGTCGCTTCACCGACCACACCGCAGCGTTCAAAGTCCCGCAGAATGCATTCGAGTAAATTTGGACTTTTGAGAAACGAGAGGGCTTCACGCCGCTCGGCCTCACTCAGACTGATCTCTTTCTTTTTGGGCTTCATGACCTGCCTGATATGTTCTTCCTGCAGCTCTTCGAGCTTGAGCAGGACGGTGCCGATGTCGGCTTTGATCGTGTCTTCGGGAAGGCCCACTTCGTGGGCCGCGGACTGGATGAAACAGGTCCGGCTCCGGAAACTGTACAGATCGAGCGTATCCACGTGATACTTTTCGCTGATCATGATCCGGACGTTCACCTTCATAACCCCGTAGGCCAGGTTCTTATTCAGCCCCAGCACGCGATAGACCCGGTCGGCAAAGGTCAGCTCGATACATTCACCCTTGACCGTGGCCGGAACAGCGGGTTTGTTCGATTGAGGAGCGGTTTTCTGCTCAATTGTTTCTTCTTTAGCAGCTAAGGAAGGAAGCGGGGCGGTTTGTTCGTCTGACAGGGGCAGTGTTTCAGGTTTGATCGTCTCGACATATTCGTCAGGCTCGGTTTCTTCAGGGAGAACGCTGCTTTCAGGGAACACAACCAGGTCAGCCTCGAAGTCCAGCGGTCGAACGACGTTTTTGGGCTGGCCGTTGCCCAGCCAACTGGCGGATTGGACCATCAGACGCAGACTCTTGGCGGCCGGTGATACTTTGAGGGCGTATTCGTTGGCATCCATGCCTCGCGGAAAGAGAATACGATAGCAATCAATGCCGGCTTCGAGTAAACGATCGGCCAGGGCCTGAGCGGCCTTGTCCCCGGCGTCGTCCCGATCGTAGGCGATGGACACCAGCCGTACTCCGTGGTCCAGGAAGGCCTGGAACAGCTCGTCTGTGAAACCGTTCACCCCGTAGCTCGTGGTCACATTACGGAAACCATGCACCCAGAAGGTCAAGGCATCAATGATGGACTCGCACAGAATCACTTCATCCTGAGCTAACGCCTGCGGATTCCAGATGCCTCGATGCGGTCCGGGCAGGTAGAGATGATAGGCCGTGCCGCTGCGGAGATTGTCATTGATCTTGCGACCGTAGACTCCCGTGATCAACCCGTGCTCGTCCATGATCGGGCAGGTCAGGCAGCCATTAAAATGTTCGTGCCCGCTCTCCCGTAACAGACCGAGCCGGGTCAATCGCTCCCGGACCTCTTTGCCCTCTTTCCGCTGGGCGTTCGGGATGCGCAGGCCGAGGGTCCGGTCTGCAAAACCGAGCTTGAAGGTATTAAGGGCTTCCTCACTCTTCAGGCCACGTCCCTCGAGATAAGCCAGGGCGGCCGGTGTCTTCTTGAGCGTCTGGTGATAGTAGCCCAGCACGACCTGGTTGAGCAGGGTCACATCGTCTGCGGTGGCCTCGACCGGTGAAGGCAGATGCCGCACCGTGGTCTTTTTGACGATCCTGTCTGCTCGCACTGCATCGTGACCGTTGCCTGCGAGCAATATCTCGACCGCGTGCCGGAAGCTGATCCCTTCCGCCTTCATGACCCACTCGAGCACATCACCGCCGCTCGAGCACGCCCCGAGACAATGCCACAACCAGACCCCGTCCTTGCGACTCAGCACCAATGAGGGGTTTTTATCGTTGTGGAACGGACACAGCCCGATCAGGTCCGATCCGTGAGGCTTGAGTTCTATGCCCTTGGCCCGCACCAATGCCGGCAGCTCGGTTTCTCGCTTAATTCGTTCAAGCACTTCCGTGGTATACCGCGCCATGACTGCCCTCCTTTCAAAAATTATGTTCAGCTTTAATGCTCAAAATGCATCCCTGAGTGACCATAAATATTCTGTAACCATATTTGGTCTTATAATAATCTTACTACTTCATCATGTCAAGTATTAAAACGAGTCAGACTCTATTTTACTTGTTAATTTGGTCGTTTCGGCATATAATAGACTTAAAAAAGGAGCTTTTTTGTTTTATTTGATCGGGGAGGACGCTGATGGCGTTTGGCGATAAATTGAGAAAGTTACGACGTGAGCACAAATGGTCTCAAGATGAGCTGGGCAGTCGGGTCGGTATCCATGGCCGTCATATTGGCAAGTATGAGACGGGACAGGTCATGCCCAATGCAGAAGCATTGATCAAGATGGCGAAGGTCTTCAATGTCTCCGTTGATTTTCTGCTGTTTGATAATGAGGCCCCACAACCTGACTCACTGCACGATCAAGAGCTTTTTCAGTTGTTTAACGAGGTCAGCTCGATGGGTGATAAGGACCAGGAAGTCGTCAAGTCCCTGATCGATGCCTACATCAAAAAACGCAAAATGGAAGCGGTCCTGTCACGTTGATGACATTCCAGCAAAACGCGCAACGCTTTACTATAATGAAATATTTCAAGAATAGACAAAATCCATTAAGAAACGTTTCTGAAACAGAACTTGACAGTTTATTCCAACTTTTAGTGGAAATATTTCATTATGATTGGCTCAATTCAAAGGGAAATCATCCTATTCAACAACTTTGGCAAAGAAAAGATGCATTAAGCACTAATGAGTTGTTTACGCTTGCCACATCGATCGCCAATTTAAAGAAAATCAACAATGAATGGGTGGCTTATCAGATCAAACAGATTTTGAGTAGCGATATTAACAATCAGCGGGGTGCATTTTGGGAAATAATTGGCTTAAATTCAATTCTATCAGAGAAATACAAACTTCATCTGCCCAAAAAAAACCAACCCGGAATTGATGCAACTATTTCATTTAATCATGGTGGAAAATTAAACCTTTCCTTAAAAAATTATACGTCTAGCCATTATAATTGCTTTATGCATTTTGCATCAAATAGTAAAGATAATATACTAGGGTTTCTTAGAGAGAACTATAACGCCAATACTATTCAAATTTTCATTGACCAATCAAATAGATATCCCAGTACCAATGATTGGGCAATCCTGAACAACAACATCCCGAATATATTTGCTCATTTTAATGGCGAACCAATATCTTTAGAATTGGATAGCTGGCATATCACCATTTCAAGAATAGTTGATAAATCACTACATACTGGTTTTTTATCTTATACAATCGTAATTACTTCGGTGTATCACGAGAATGAAAGCAAAAATCTGATATCAAAATTTGAACAAGCCGCCGAAAACATGATAAACGTAAAAACCAAAGACGATGATTTCACCTTAAATTGTTTGTTCTTGAATCTTCCAATTACCGCATCAGCCAAAAATTGTTTCAGATGGGCTATGAATTATTTCAATGAAAACACTGACACTCCAATACATAAAATACTTTTTTATCAAGCTGCAAACGCAACTGATACGAAAAACGATACAAATGCAATTTATCATTTCTATCAACCTTTATTAAATAACCGATACAAAGGGGTGATAAAAAACTATGGATTATCTGTGACAATCCCCGTTGGTAAGCCTACTGCACAACCGACTTATTTTAAGCTAACAAATGAAAGGGGTGACGAGTTAAGTGTAGATAATAGGTACATCTACCAAAAAGGCGAACATTTTACGAAGACTATCTCAACAGGAAAAGAATACAAAGGTAATATCCGGTACATGGGTCCCGGCATTCGTCAACATATGGTTCTTCAACTATCACCAAATGAAAAACCAGTGCCGCTAGAAGGTAATTTTGGCGAAGATTTATTGTTATTTTAAGAACCTCTTTTGAATTGATTTAGCGCAGATCAAACTTTAAAAGGGCTCGACACACTATGAATGTAATCGCTTATTGTCGCTTCGCGCAATCGGCGATTGAGTGAAGTCATGTGCGACCGGTGCGCGGTGTATGGTGGGCCAGGGCTGGTCCGGTTCTGGTGTCTCCGACGGTGGGTTTGTCCCCGCCCCACTCCATTCGGGCCCCGTCATCTCCGTGCTCGCTGGGCGTTCGTGAAAAAAAATGTTCCGATGTGCCTGGCCCCGGCTTTACCAGGCACATCGGAACATGGCCCGAGGAAAAATAACCGGCCCTGAAGCCGTGAAATTTACATAATATGGAACATGGCTGACGACCGACGGTACGTGGTTTCAGAGACAACCTGACCGGGAACGAGACCGGGTTTCGAGTGGCCCAGAAAGCGTTGCAGCGTCCCATATTCCGCCAATATTATGTAATTTTCACGGCCTTTAAAGCTCAGCGAGCACTCCGACGACGATACCCGAATTCCGTTCCCGCCCCCCGCCCAGCTCGGGAACCAGGCGACTCCGGGACTTGCGTTCGTGCGGTGACTCCAAGAACTCCGCTCATTCCGTCACGCGCACTCACTCCAGCCCCTACGTCACCCTGCTTCCCTTCGCTAACCGCCCAATAATGCGGCGTCATTCTCGCGGCCATAATTCCACAAAATCCTATGATTTTTTCATGAAAAATGATATTGTAAACAAAAACACGCAAGAATTTATGAGGCTTGACAACATGAAGGAAATTAGAATAAAAGCAAAAAGCTCTTCAGAAGAACCGTACGACGTTGTTGTTACCAAGCATGAAAGCTTTTTTATTGTGTCTTGTACTTGCCAAGCAGGGATTTACGGGAAAATTTGTAAGCACAAAACACAACTTCTCGCCGGTGACGAATCAATGCTTTTCAATCCTGATGATTTGTCCGCTTTGACAGAAATCCGATCTTTGATTCAAAGCAGTGAATACAACGCACTTCTCAAGGAATACGAGACAATCAGGAAAGAAATTGAAGTGGCTAAACGCAAGGAACAGAAATTTCGACGTAGAATCGAGGATGCGATGAAAAAGGGAATTTCATTACGGTGAAAACATGGGAAAAAATCAAACTGATAAATTCTTTGACGGTTTCGCCTGGGCTGTGCCGATATGCTTTGCGGATCCATTAGCAGCATGCAAATTTGATCATGGTGATATTCTCTACGATACGCCGCTTTCTTACGAGGGTCCATGGCGTGATGCTCTCAAACACATTAATTTCAGCATCCAGGTTATCTCACCGCCAGGTAGTAGTGCGAAGAGTACGAGTAAGGATGAGGAGTCCTTATTTAGCGAGAATTGGAACCATACCGTTTTAGTCCGTCTTACTGATTACAAGAAGAATGAGGCCAAAAGAATCTCGACTACTCAGGGTCGTTTGTATAGTCTTTTGTGGAAAAACGATCTGAATTATCTTGATATGGAAACGCCCGTACCACCTGTCCCAATTTTAGCAATGCAAATCTTAAATGAACTTCGCAAGACTGCCCTTTTTTTGAAGAAAAGCAGTCAATTCCACAATAAAAAGGGAATATTATTCCTCATGCCCTATGACCGAACTCAACAGCTTCTCAATACGAAGTTCCAAAGAGTCCAGGAACTACTTGCTTCATTCATACCCACCATCGATCTTCTTCGTCCCGCTGAAGCTGGCTTATTATCACCCGATGAATTTGCACCCAGCGTTTTCATTGCCAGTTTTTTCGTTGAAAGTGTCACGCTATCAACGGTAGAAAAAGCTATCATGAATGCCCTTTACAAACCATCAAAAGACAAAAAGAGCGAAAAAGAACAATTTCGAATCAGTGCACATGGACATATCGAAGCCATTTAATCCCGATAATGCGTTGTATCTTTGCCAGAAGAACAATTAACTTATGCCAAGCGGCGACAATGTCGCCGCAATCTGTGGCTGTGGTGATCGAGGGCGGTGCACGATTCAAAGCCCTGATTGTGCCAAGATTCGGGGACGGTGACGCAGGGGGGCGCACGGGAGCAGGGAAAACCGGATGGTGCTTCGCCAGGGGCAGGAATGA
>Ga0209164_1005032_pt1 | contig 11440 bp, 10 predicted proteins | sample MTBNYHSulfiMetaG_FD_187458 | JGI IMG/M metagenome (GOLD analysis project Ga0209164, IMG submission 187458) | Enrichment culture microbial communities from rom New York Harbor, USA that are MTBE-degrading - MTBE-NYH (New York Harbor Sulfidogenic)... | ecosystem: Environmental > Aquatic > Marine >... | reverse complement strand
AGGCCCCCTCCATGATCAGCACGTTGATCTGTTCGGTTAATTCGGCAATCTCTATACATGCTTTCAGGTCAACCGGCAAGGGGTCGCGCAGATTTGTCTGCTGCAGACGCTGGGCCAGGGTGAGCAACGGCATGAGCGCTTTCTGGTACAGAAACAGGACCAGCAGGGAAACACTCGCGGTAATCAGGGTCAATGCGCCGATTGCCAGCCCCTGGAAGCGAATGAGCCGCGACTTCATCTGTCCGGTCAGGACGCGGTCGAACTGCAGCAGATTGTCCGCCAGAATCCGCAGTTGATCATGCAGCTGCAGGATTATCTTTTTGTCTTCGGGGTTCTGGGCCGCCTTTCTTGCCAGCAGGGCCAGTCCGGGCAGATCGACCTTGTTGATGAGAGCCAGTTTATACTCTCCGGGAATGAACGTGTTTTCCAGCAGTCTGGTCAGGTCGACGTTCAAGGCTTCAATCTTCCCGGCCGTGTCCTCCATTTCGAGGCTGGTCCCGGCAAGCATGGCCTCGGTGAGGTGTTCGCGCAGGGAGGCGAAACGGAAAAGGACCTTTTCCCCCTGATAGATTACGGTATCGTATTCACGGGTGAACCGGTACTGGATCAGGCCGAGAATGACCACCAGGGTCAGAAGAGCTGCCACGCCTATAAACACACTGAATAATATCTTCCGCAGCGACAGCATGATGTTCAGATTGGCATTGACATTCAGTGTGGGTGGACAGCCGAAGTTGACGGCCGCAATTATGCAAAAAGTGGATTACAGTTCAATACCCCATACAGTTCATGAATTCATAGACGACAAAAAGCCGGAGAGATATCTATCTCCCCGGCTTGCTCCTGTGCGGATATTGCACTTCAGAGCTGTGATGCAGATCTCTTTCAGACTATTTCCTGTTCTACGTGCTTTTTCTGCCTTATCTCTCCAAGCCGGTAAACTTTTTTTACCTAACGCAGTCCGTTCATTTTTTCAACTACATTCCCGCCACGGCTTTAAACCAGTTTGCGATCAGCGAAAGCGGGCCGCCGCTGGCTACCATCCCGCCGACGAAGCAGGCAAAACCCCACACTCCTATGACTGCCGATGCGATGCCCACCGTATACATACCTGCTCTTGAAATCTCCGTTGCGGCGGATGTTTTTGCACCGGTGCGAACTCTTGTCTTTGCGAAAACCTGTGTATCTTTCATTTCCCTTCCTCCCGTCTGCTTTGTATTCCTAGTTCCTGCTCGTTATTTATATATAATATATACCTGAACGGATCAGCCGAGCACCGCGCTGAACCAGTTGGAAATCATCGGCACCAACCCGCCGCTGGCTATCATTCCGGCCACAAAGGCGGTTATAACCCAGGCGCCGACCAGACCGGCGGCAATGGCCAGGGTCACGACTCCTGCCTTGCTGACCTCTGTTCCGACATTAACTTTCTGCCTGCTTCCGGTTTTAACCTTTACCGCTGCGTTAGTTCTTAGCATGTTGTCCTCCCTCATTCCTTGATTATCTTTCATGTTCCGGTCAATTCTTTCTGAGCCATCCTGTTTTTTTTCCGGCCCGTGCCATTTGCCCCTTATATAGCATCCCCTGTGCCATATTTTTGGGAACATCAAAAAACATCCTCGTTAACTATGTATTCAGTTGAAATAAATGAACTATTTTTTTTAACGATGAATTTTTCTAGCCGGAGGGAAGGAGTCCGGAACATAATATGTTGCGCAACATGTGTTGCGGAACATCAGCAAAAAGCAACACATTTCGTTGCGAACGCAACATGTGTTGCACGTCAAGGGTTATTCGGAGATGTTCAGGCGGCGCATGCGCCGGTAGAGGGTGGTTCGATTTATGCCTAAAATGCGGGCGGCCTGGGCCTTGTTGCCCTGGGCCTGTCGGAGGGCTTCCTGGATTTCCTGAACCTGCTTGTCTTCGGGACCGGCGCCCGAAGAGGCGGAATCGGGAAAAGAAGGCTGGACACCGTCGGGAATCGTTTCCGATCCGGCGGGAGGCGCCGGCCGGCGTCCGGCCGCCGGGGCGGAAGGCGGGCGAACTGCCCCCCCGCGCAAGCCGAGTTCAGGAGGGAAGCATTCCAGGGTCAGGATGGGATCATCGCACAGGACGCAGGCCCGCTCAATCACATGGCGCAGCTCCCGGACATTGCCGGGCCATGCATAATTGACCAGGGCCTGCATGGCCTGATCGGTTATGCCGCTGATTTCACGGTGCAGCCTGGCGCTGAACTTTTCCAGGAAATGGTTGACCAGCAGGGGAATGCCCTCCCGGCGGGCGCGCAGGGGCGGCAAATTGATTTCGATGACCCGCAGCCGGTAGAAAAGGTCCTCCCGGAACTGTCCCTTGTTGACTTTGTCCTGCAGGTCGGCGTTGGTGGCGGTGACGACCCGGACATCGACCTTGACCGGCTTGTCCTGCCCGACGGGATAGAAGGTTCGCTCCTGCAGGAATCGGAGCAGGCGGAGCTGCAGCCGCGGACTGACATCGCCGATCTCGTCCAGGAACAGGGTGCCGCCGTCGGCCTGCAGGATTCGGCCGGTCCTGTCCCGGTCGGCCCCGGTAAAGGCGCCTTTCCGGTGGCCGAACAGTTCGCTTTCCAGCAGTTCCTCGGGGATGGACGCGCAATCGACCTTGACCAGGGGGCTGTCCCGCCGGGGGCTTTCGGCATGGAGGGCCTCGGCGGTCAACTCCTTGCCCGTCCCGGATTCGCCGGTGATCAGCACGGTGGTATCCACCTTGCCGACATTTTCGATGAGGCTGTACACCTCCAGCATGGCCGGGCTGTTGTCCACGAAGCCATGAAATGTACCCCCGAAGGCCTTGCGGCGGGCGGTCCCGGAAGCGGTGATGTCCCGGGCGACAAAAACGACGCCGCTGAAGGAGCCGCCCTCCTCGATAACGGGTGTGGCGCTGAGATTGATCAGGCGCACTCCCTTGTCCCGGGTCGGGCACTCAATGGTGTGCTCCCGGAGCTCGGCCCGGCTGCTGATGACCTGGCCCGCGTCCGCGACGCACGCCTTCCCGAATTCACCGGGCAGGTCGGTTAATTTTCGCGGGGCGGCCGCCTCGCCGACGCTGAAATCGGTAATCCACTGGTGGGCCCGGTCGTTGAGATGGATAATATTCATCTCGACGTCAACGGTGATAATCGCATCTCTGACGGAACGGAAAACCGCCTCGAGGTGTCGGCGGTAGCGTTCGTTTTCCGCCTGCAGAAGGTTTCTTTCCTTTTGCAGGGCGCGGTGCCGGAGGGCCAGGGCCGTGAAATGGAGGAGGGTCTGCTTGGTGATCGGCTTGGCGATATAATCGAAGGCGCCAAGCCGGATCAGTTCCGTGGCCGATTCTATGTCGGGATAACCGGTAATCATGACCACGGGGCAGTCAACGCCGGCCTGACGCAGTTTTTTCAGCAGGCCAGGCCCTTTTTCCTCCTCGAGGAGGATATCGCAGATAACGAGGTCAAAGTTCTTTTCCCGGTCCGCCTGGGCCAGCGCCTCGGCGGCCGTGGCCGCGGTGCTGATCGGACCATACCCTTCATTGGCGAGGAACCGCTCGAAGGTGTAGCGGATCGAATCGTCAGCATCCACGATGAGAATTCGCGCCCCTCTGTCCACCGCCACCCCGCATCCAGAAAAAAAGAACAAATAAGCCAGGTTATGTTCCTAACCATAGCATATCCAACAATTAGGGGTCAAGTCTTTGCTTGACTCTTCTTTGCCTTTGCGGTACCAGTACCGCATGGCACGACCACTTCGCATGGAATATCCCGGCGCCTGGCATCATGTGATGAACCGCGGCAGGCGGCGGGAAACGATCTTCTCCGACGGCAGGGACTACGAGAATTTCCTTGCCATCCTGCAGGAGTCATCGGAGATGTACGGCCTGCGGATCGCCGCGTACTGCCTCATGCCCAATCATTATCACATCCTTGCGCAAACGCCGTTCGCCAACCTCTCCCGGGCCATGCGGCATGTAAACGGCGTCTATACCCAGCGCTACAACCGCCGCCGCAATATTGACGGCCAGTTGTTCAGGGGCCGCTACAAGAGCGTTCTGGTGGAGGAGAACAGCCACCTGCTCGAACTGCTGCGCTACATCCACAGAAATCCTGTACGCGCCAGGATGTGCACATCCCTGGAGGAATATCCCTGGTCAAGCCATGCCGGATACGCATCCCGGGGAAAAAAATGGGACTGGCTGAGCCGGGGAGTTCTCCTCACCATGTTTGCCGATCAGCCGGCCAGGGCCAGACAAAAGTACCTTGAATTCGTCCTGCAGGAGGATTCCGCCGAAATCTCCGACTTCTTCAGCAGGAAAAATCTCGCCTCAATATTTGGGTCCCCGGATTTCATCGACTGGGTCAAAAGTACATTCCAGCAGCTCAGGAATCATGCGGAAATTCCGCAGTCAAAACTGCTGGCGCCGACAATTCCCGCAATACAGAAGGCCGTGGCCCGCAGCTACAGGGTCGGCAAGGATGTCTGGACCAGTTCCCAGCGGGGCAAGGTGAACGAGCCGCGCAACGTGGCCGTTTACCTTGCCAGGAAGCACAGCGGTTTGCGGCTGCAGGAAATCGGCAGTGAATTCGGCCTGGAAAAATACAGCACGGTGAGCAGCATAGTGGCCCGGACGGAAAAAATGCTCGCCGAAGATAAAAATCTCCGCAAGAGGGTCGAACGGATCAGGTTGGCCTTGGAGAAGGGTCAAGCAAAGACTTGACCCCTTCCTTAGCTGAACAGGCGGCGGAGGGCCTCCTCGTAGCGGGCCCGGGTCTTGGTGAGGATTTCCCCGGGCAGCGGGGGCGGCGGCGGCTGCTTGTTCCAGTCCAGGGAGGACAGGTAGTCCCGCAGGAACTGCTTGTCAAAGCTCGGCTGGCCGCGGCCGGGCTGGTATTCGTCCAGGGGCCAGAAGCGGGAGGAATCCGGGGTCAGCACCTCGTCGATCAGGAGCAGTTCATCGCCGGCCAGGCCCATCTCGAACTTGGTGTCGGCGATGATGATCCCCTTGTCCCTGGCATAATCAGCCGCCTTCTCATACAGGCGGACGCAGACGTCCGCCACCCGCTCGGCCAGCTCGGCGCCGATTATTTCCTTCATCCGCGCAAGCGAAATATTCTCGTCATGGGTCCCCAGCTCCGCCTTGGTGGACGGGGTGAACAGCGGCCGGGGAAACTTGTCCGACTCCCGCATGCCCGGAGGCAGTTGAAACCCGCAGACGTTCGGGTCCTTGATATAGGCCTGCCAGAACGAACCGGACAGATATCCCCGGACAATGCACTCGATGGGCAGCACCCTGGTGCGCCGCACCAGCATGGAGCGGCCTTCGAGCTGATCGCGGTGCGGCCGGCAGACCTCGGGGTAGTCGTCCACCTCGGCGGAGATCAGGTGGTTGGGCACGATGTCGCCCAGCAGATCGAACCAGAACAGGGACAGCCTGGTCAGCACCTTGCCCTTGTCCGGAATCGGGTCGGCCATCACCACATCATAGGCGGAAATGCGGTCGGTGGCGATCATCAGCAGCTTGTCGTCATGCCCCGGTATGGCGTACAGGTCCCTGACCTTGCCGCGATGCAGCAGGTTCAGGCCCGCCAGTTCGGTTTGAATCACCGGTGTCCCCATCTCATCCTCCTTTGCCCGGGCAGACGGTATTTCGCGCCCGCAAACAGCCCTTGGAGTTACAGCCCCAGTTCCTTCCTGATGCCGTTGACCACCGTGTCGCTGTCAACCGCTTCCACGGTATACAGCAGCCCTTCCTTTTCATAAAAACCGATGAGGGGCGCGGTTTTCTCGTTGTAGGTTTCCAGCCGGTGGCTGATGGCCTCCTCTGTCTCATCCTCCCGCTGCACGACCTTTGCACCGCACTTGTCGCAGATCCCCTCCTTTTTCGGCGGGCTGGATTTGACGTTGTAGATGGCCTGGCATTTGGGATTCTCGCAGGTCCGGCGGGTGGTGAGCCGGTCCAGGATGACCTCCCTGGGCACCGCGATGTTCACCACCAGGTCAAGGCTGATGCCCAGCCTGGCCAGCAGTTCCTTCAAGGCCTCGGCCTGGGGAATGGTCCGCGGAAAGCCGTCCAGCAGGAACCCTTTTGCGCAGTCCGGCTCCTGCAGCCGCTTCTCCATGATGCCCATGATCAGTGAATCCGGAACCAGGTCGCCGCGCTTCATGTATCCTTCCGCTTCCCTGCCGAGCTCCGTGCCGGCCTGAACCGCGCCGCGCAGGATGTCCCCGGTGGAAATCTGCACCGATCCGTCCAGCGCCGTCAGCAGCTTGGCAACCGTCCCTTTTCCGGCCCCCGGGGCCCCCAGTAAAATAAGTTTCATTGATTCCTCCTCTGGTAATCCATAATTATTCAGGGTATCTCCGCCTTCAGGCCGCCCCTGGTTTTTATACTGAAGTCTGTCGGTTTCAGCTTTTTAGGCTGTAGACTGTTAGCCTGTAGTCATTTAGCTTTTTAGACTGTAGGCTGTTAGCCTGTTAGGTATTTATTTCCCTTTCAGGGGGAGAGGTGCCAGCGGCGGGTGAGGAGGTTATGACAACCGTCAGCAAAGGTGCAAACTCAAAACCTCGAACTTCGTACCGCGAACCTCATACCGTTCGCCCCAGAGAACTAATCTTCTATCCCCTGACTTCTGACTTCTGACACGGCGCAGCCGTACACCCTAACAGCCTACAGCCTAAACAGCTACATCCTGACATTTCCGTCCTCTGACTGCTGACTTCCGGCCCGAGGCTCTCCCCTCATCCGCCCTTCGGGCACCTTCTCCCCCAGGAGAAGGATGTTATAATGATCCCCTCTCCAGCGGGAGAGGGTGGCCGAAGGCCGGGTGAGGGGTTTTGCAACCATCAGCGAAGCTGCAAAATCCTAACTCCCAACTGCCGACTGCCAACTGCTAACTTCCGGCGCAGCCGGGCCAAGGCACTATACCCGAAAATCAACCGTGATGGTAGGGTAAAATGGCGAAATCAGCACCCGCCGCGTCCCTTGACAGTGCATGATTCGGGATTATTTTTTCCCTAACGAAAACAACTTGATAAAATTGTGTTTTTCGCCCTGACCTTCAGATCAACCCCCATTTGAAAGGAGACTGCTATGGCAATAATACGATTTGGAGACTGGCCGGAACTGAGAAATCCATGGGCCGAGTTCGAACGCCTCCGCCAGGGCCTTGACAGGCTCTCGGGTGGATATCGTGCCGGGGAGGCTCCTTTCGGGAGAGCAACCGTCTTTCCGGCCCTGAACGTGTACGAGGATCAGGATACTGTGACCGTCAAGGCCGAGCTGCCCGGAGTGGATGCGAAAGACCTGACCATTTCCCTGGAGGGCGACACCCTGACCATCAAGGGTAAAAGGGAAGCGAAACAGAAAGAGGAAAAACTCTCCTATCATCGCCGCGAGATCGAATCCGGAAGTTTCAGCCGGGCCGTGAATCTGCCGATCAAGGTTGATCCGGAGAAGGTAACCGCACGGCTGACCAACGGCATCCTCACCATCACCATGGAAAAGGCCCCCGAAGTCAGGCCGCGCCAGGTGAACGTCATCACGGAATAGGAGGGATGAACATGAAAGATCAGGAACTCAAAGTACAGCACAAGCAGGAAGTCCAGCACCGGGGGGAAACAACCAAGCCCGAGAAATATTTCATTCCCGCCGTCGACATCTACGAGAGCGACGCCGATGTCACCGTTATCGCCGAAATGCCCGGCGTCGCGGCAACCGGCGTGGACGTGACCCTGGAGGACGACGTCCTGACCATCCGCGGCAGGAAGGAAGGGGAGGAACTCCCCCACGCCAGGGTCCTGCTCCAGGAATATGAAACCGGCAGCTATCAGCGCCGATTCACGGTTGCCGAAACCATTGATCAGAACAACATCAAGGCCTCAATGAACAACGGGATGCTCAAAGTGGTCCTGCCCAAGGCCGCGCCGGCCAAACCCCGAAAAATCGAGGTCAAGGTCGAGTAGCATCCCGACCTGGGTAATTGAAAAGGCCGCAGGACCTTTGGTCCGTGCGGCCTTTTTATTTTGTGATAACACCCAAATCATTAGTAAATTTATTGCCAGAGCCATGAAAATATTGTCATTTCGACCGAAGGGAGAAATCTCCTTGCACCCAGGACCTGAGATTTCTCCCTTCGGTCGAAATGACGGAAACACACCCCAATCAGTCGTCGGTTACAAATCCTGACAATTTCGCATCTGAAGATGAATTGTAATCTGATGGTATTTCAATACCGTTCGCACCCCGGATTGTCGTAGCTGGTCAGCTCCGCCGTCAGGGAACCGATCAGTATTTTCGAGTTGATCCGGACCGGCACCCGGCACTCGTCGTCGGTGAGCCAGATCACCGTGTCCCCGGTTTTCTCGTACAGCCCCTTGAACTTCATCTGCGGCAGGACCATTATGGTCCGCACCCGGCCGAACACCGTATCGATATCCTCCTTTCCCTTGACCAGGACGCTGACCTCGTTGCGCTTCCGGTCGGCAAAGGTGGGAACCATGAATGATTCCCCCGGCACCAGCTCAGTCACCCGGGTAATGTAAAAGGAAGAAAATTCGTTGTGAACTGTTCCGGCAACGGGGAAAACCTCCTCCTCCATCTCGTTTTTGCGGTACTTCACCCGCAGACCGGCCTGATCGTAAAGGGTCAGGCGCCTGGTCTCCCTTCGCCCTTCCCTCTGGTGCACCTCGTAGCGATACGGCAGCTTTGTTGCACCCCTGACATACGTCGTGAATTCGTCGTCAACGGGATAAACCAGCCTGAACAGGCCATAGTCGGTCACCCGGGCATGGATGGTAAAATCGCCGTCCCCTTTCGATCCGAGATCAAGGGACAGGTCGCCGATCTTGATCCCCCCGGTCCAGGACACGGAAAAGTGCATGGTTTCGCTGCCGGAAAAAATCGTCCTCACGATCTCCCGGCGCACCGTCCCTTCCCCAAGTTCCTCCCCTTGCTGGGAAACCCCCGCTTCCAGTTCCTCAATCCCCTCTTCCCGCTCCATTCCCGCTCCATGCACGGAAAAAGGCAGCACCACCACGGACCATAGAAAAGCAGTCAGAAAAAATCCAGATCTCAATAATTCGGCTTTGATTGCCCCTTTAAGGGGCGATTTGTATAAATTCCCATTGTCAGTTGTCTGCTCTGCAGCAGACGATTGACGGTCTGAGCACCGCAGAAGCTGCCGAAAAGGATTTTGAACTGTTTGAGCACCCCTCGAAGGGGGATTAACTCTACCACTAATTCTCAGCATTTTTATTGCCAGCGCAAGAATAATGCTGTCATTTCGAACGGATGTGAGAAATCTCCTTGCGTAGAGGACGTGAGATTTCTCCCTGCGGTCGAAATGACAAAAGGCCGGGCCGAAAGAACAAAACAAACAAAATCAAACAGTTCCGAATAGCGACGAATTTCCAGCTGAGGATTGGTGGTAATCAGCTTGAATTTTAAAAATAAAATTGAAAACGGCACCAATTTACCCACTTGTTGCCAGAGACAGCCAGGTTGCCGCGAACAGGGTCAGGGAAATGAGGCCGTTCATGGAAAAAAAGGAAAGCTGAATGCGCGACAGGTCCCTGGGGCTCACCACCAGGTGCTGGTAAAACAGGGCCGCGCCGGTCAGGACGATGCCGACATAGTAAAAAGCATTGAGGGCGGAGACATACCCCGTTGCCGTGAACAGGATAAAGGCCAGCACGTGGAAGAACACGGCCAGGTGGAATGCCCGGCTGCGGCCCAGGTGGGCCGGCATGGAAAAAAGACCGGCCTGCCTGTCGAAGTCGGCATCCAGGCAGGCGTAGATCACGTCAAACCCGGCCACCCAGAACAAAACCCCCAGGGACAGCAGCCAGGGAAAGCCGGCAAACGTGCCGCTGACCGCCACCCACCCCCCCAGGGGCGCGAACGCCAGGGCCACGCCGAGGACCACGTGGCACAGCCAGGTAAAGCGCTTGGTCAGGGAGTAGAACAGGGTCAGGGCCAGGGCGAAAGGCGCCAGGGCCAGGGCCAGGGGGTTGAGCATGAAGCAGGCGAAAAAGAAGACGACCCCGGCAATGATGACCATGGCCCATGATTCAGCCAGGCTCACCTGGCCCGCCGGCAGAGCGCGTTTGCTGGTACGGGGATTGCGGGCGTCAAAGTGCCGGTCCGCGATCCGGTTGAATCCCATGGCGCAGGTCCGCGCCCCGGCCATGGCCACCACGAGCCACAGGAACACCTCCGCCGGCGGCACCCCCCGCCCGGCCAGAAAAGCCCCCATCAGCGCAAACGGCAGGGCAAAAACCGTATGCTTGAACTTGATCATCTCAAGCAGGACACCGATTTTGTTGAACATAAATTAATGTACTTTTGTGTTTATGTGAACCCCAGAGCGTAGGTTGGGGTGAGCCTGAGAACCCCAACAATTCCAAACTTTTACGTTGTGGTTCGCGAGCTCACCCCAACCTCTCAACTCCTCAAATCAACAAGCAGCAAGGCTTCAAGCCCCAAACTGCCGCCTGCCAACTTCCGGCGAAGCCGGAAACCCCTCATCCGCCCTCCGGGCACCTTCTCCCCCAGGAGAAGGGTGTTTTTAATATCCCCTCTCCAACTGGGAGAGGGTGGCCAACGGCCGGGTGAGGGGCGCCTCAAATCAACAGCGAAGCTGCTAACTTCCCCGGCGCAGCCATGCGCCCTACCAGCCTACAGCCTAAACCCCTACAGCCTCTTTCCGGCCCAGCCGGAAATCAACTCACAATCAACCCCGCGTAGCCGACAACCTGGCTGGTGTCGCCGCTGGCCTCGCCGGAATCGGTGTAGCGGACCAGGTTGACCTCCTTGGCGCCCAGCTCCTTTGCGGCCAGCAGGACGATGGTGGTCGGCATCATACCGCACATGGATATGCGATTGCCGATCACGGTGTCATACAATCCCTTGGGATCAAGCGCCTTGATCCGCTCCAGGGCCAGGTGGTCCTTGCGGCTTGCCTCCCGCCTGGATTCATAGTGGGTCATGTCGGTGCTGGCGACAAACAGCACCGGCCGGCCGTACTCCCGTATCGCCCCCGCCAGGTCCCGCGCCGCCTCCACGCAGACATCATAGGACACGTGGGAAACGACGATGGGCACAATGCGAAAGTCGCTGCTGCAGTACTGGAGAAAGGGAACCTGCACCTCCAGGGAGTGCTCATAGTCATGGGCGGTTTCATCCTCGCGGATGACCGTGGACCGGTCGAGAATCCGCCGGGCCAGGTCCAGGTCGATGGAGACGCTGCCCAGCGGCATCCGCCAGTCCTCGGTGCCCAGGGCAAGCGCCGCGCCGCGGCCGTGATGATTGGGCCCCAGGATCACCACGGTCCCGGGTATCCGGACCCGGGCCATGGTCTCCCCGGCCACCCCGCCGGAATATATATACCCGGCATGGGGCGAAATAACCGCTATGGCCTCCTGCTTCTCGCTCT
>Ga0209164_1005031_pt1 | contig 11441 bp, 10 predicted proteins | sample MTBNYHSulfiMetaG_FD_187458 | JGI IMG/M metagenome (GOLD analysis project Ga0209164, IMG submission 187458) | Enrichment culture microbial communities from rom New York Harbor, USA that are MTBE-degrading - MTBE-NYH (New York Harbor Sulfidogenic)... | ecosystem: Environmental > Aquatic > Marine >... | reverse complement strand
GATGGTGTTGAGGCTGAACAGCAGCAGGGTAAGCCCTCCTACGAGGAGCGGCTGAAACGATTGGGTCATGATCATATCTCCTCGCAGACAGAGGGCGAAAAGCCTTTTCGAAAGTATTAAAATAAGGATTCATCTAAGAACTATCCTCGACATCTACCGCGCCACCCACCCCCCGCAAACCGGAAAAACCTGGCCCACGAAGCAGTCCGCGCCGTCGCTGCACAGGTATGCGGCAAATTGCGCGTCTTCCCGCGCCGAAACCAGGCGCCCCAATGGCACCTCGCGCTTGAGCCGCTCCTGGAAGCGCGGATTCTCCTGAATCTCCGGAGGAAAATAGGTAGGGTTGTCGACAAAGTTTTGGGCGATGATATTGATCTGCACGTTGTGCGGGGCCACCTCGGCCCCCACGGCCAGCACATAGGCCACCTGGGCGCCCCGGGCCGCGCTGTAGGTCGATGCCCGCTTCATGCCCCGCAAGGCCGATGCGCTGCCCATGACCACGATCTTGCCCCTGCGGCGCTCGATCATCTGCGGTAGAACCGCACGCACCAGGCGCGGCAGGGGATCGACCAGGACTTCAAAGGTGTCACTCCATTCCGCATCGTCCACCTCGGTCACCGGCGTTGAGGGGGCCGGGATCGACAGGTTGGCAACGAGCACATCGATACGACCGGCGGCGGCGACAACGGCTCCCGGCGCTTCGGGAGGGACAAGCGATGCCGTGCTGGCGATGACCGTCGCCCCCTGTTCGGCCAGTACCTCGCAAATGGCCGGTCCCATGAAGGCGTCGGCCTGGGTGACGAGAATCCGTTTATCTTGAAGTGTTCTATGGGTCACGCGATCTCCTCCAATGATTTAAATGGGCATCAACCGTCTTGCTTGGGCTCGCCGCGCAGATAGGCGATCCAGTAAACGCCGGCGACCAGTAGGGTCCCGCCCACAATATTGCCCGCCGTGACAAAGAGCAGGTTCCAGGCCGCGCCGGCGATCGGAATTGTTGATTGCATGTCTATCGCCAAACCGAAAGGTAAAAAGAACCAGTTGGCAATCGAGTGCTCGAAGCCGATGGTCACGAAAGCGGTAATGGGGAAAAGAATCGCCACGATCTTGTCAGCCACGCTGCGCCCGCCCATAGTCAGCCAGACGGCCAGACAGACGAGCACGTTGCACAACACCCCGCGGGCAAATGCCTGTCCAATGGAAAGGCCGGCTTTGCTGCGGGCGATCTGAACGGCCGTTTCGGCCACGGCGCCTCCGCCGAGCGTACCGACATCGGCCCACACGACAAAGAGAACGGTTCCCATGCAACCGATGACGTTCCCGATATAGACGATCACCCAGTTGCGCATCACATCGCGGGTGCCGATCAAGCGGCTGGCCCAGGCCATTGCCAGAAGGTTGTTTCCGGTAAAAAGTTCGGCGCCGGCAACGATCACCAGCACCAGACCGAGTGAAAAACTCACGCCGCCGAGCAGGCGGGTCACCCCGAAACCGAGACTCGACCCTGTCACCACTACGGTGTAAAAAAAGGCGCCCAGCGAAATAAACGCACCGGCGAGCACGGCCAGCACGACCAGGGTAATGGTGTCGGTCTGCGCTTTCGAGACCCCCAAGTGTTGGACCAAATGGGCGATCTCGCGCGGCGTGTATGCGTCCGCCAAGTATGGTTTTGTATCCATGGCCGGGAATCCGTCTCGGGTTTACTCGGGACTGAAGCGCCTTGAAGCAAAATTAGCGTAAATTCAATTCCGCAACAAGCGGCAAATGATCGGATGCCGATCGGGCCAACGGACTGCGATACGCATAAACTTTTGCGATCACAGAGGCAGGCTGAACCCAGATCCGGTCCAGAGCCAATATCGGCGAACGTGCCGGAAACGTCGGCACCGCTGGAAAACGTCCGAAGGTGCGGCGCAACCGACGCAGCGTGCCGCTCCAAGGGAACCATTCATTGAAGTCGCCCAGCAGGATCTTCACGCCGGCCGTCGAAGCGTCGAGTAACGATATCAGCTTCCCGACCTGAAACCTGCGCTCGCGGGTGCCCAGGCCAAGATGGGTAGCCATGAACTGCAACGCGACGCCCTCCGCGTTGAGGTGCAGTTCGATGACCCCGCGCTGTTCGCGGCCGGCCACGCTGATGTCGTGACGCTGGATCGCGGCCACGGGCAGTCGGGTGAGCACGGCGTTGCCGTAATGACCGCGCTCGTCGAGCAGAGTGACGCCCTCGATGACGGACGTGGCCAGCGCGTCGCTCAAGTAATGGAGCACATGGGCCGGATCATCGTGACGATAGCCGACCTCCTGCAGTGCGATGAGGTCCGCATCGATCTCCTTCAACACCGTTGAAATGCGCGTCACATCCGGACGGCCGTCGCTGCCGACCGTCCGGTGGATGTTGTAGGTGACGATACGCATAGGCCTTTTCTATGCTTTCCCGTGCTCACGCTTGCGTCGCACCAGGTAACGCAGGCCGGCCAGAAACAGGACCACGCAAACCGCCACTGCGACGAGAATAACGATACTTTCGACGCCGGGTTCGCGCAGTGAGGCGACGATGCGGTCGGCAAGCAGGGCGATGGTAACCACGCCGGGCACCATGCCGATGAAGCTGCCGATCGCGAAATCGCGCAGCCGGATCTCCGAGACGCCCGCGATGACATTGATGATGCTGAACGGCGCCACCGGCACAATGCGTAACGTCACGATGGTCAACACCCCACGATTGGTAAGCGCGCGGTCGATCCGATTGAGGCGGCTTCCGGCGATGCGGCTCACCGCTTCGCGTCCCAGCAGGTGTCCCAGCCCGAAAGTGACGAGGGCCGACGCTTCGGCCCCGAGCAGCGCATAGGCCGCACCGAGCCAGGGACCAAACACCGTCACCGTGGCGACGATCAAAAGCGTGATGGGGACGACGGCGATGCCACCGACGACAAATGCGGCCAGCACCAACGGCGGAGTGAAGGGACTTTTCGCGATCCAGCGCAAGGTGCTTTCGACCCGTTCAATGGCGAGCCACTCGGACATCGGCGTCCAGCGCCACATGGCGGCCAGCCCCGCCACGCCAAGCAGCAGCAATCCGATGCGCAACATATGGCGATAGACCGGCTTTTGCTGATCGGGTGGAACAAATTGGTCGATAAAAGCTTCCGGTTCGACCGGCTTCTCCGGGTCGAGCAGCGCCGAGTCGGGAACCCATTGGTCGACCTCCTCGGGCACGTCTCCGGAGAACGGCTCAAGCGTCCGTTCGCCGTCCCGCAACGACTCGATGGCCGCGATGAGCGATCCATGCCGCTCATGGGCCGCCGCCACCGCATCCACATCCACGCCGAGATGCTCGGCCAGCAGCCGGTGCCGAAACCGCGCAATGGCCTCACTGCATGGCTGGGCTTCGGTTGCTTCCACTGCGATATCACATTCCGAATCGAGACCCATGGAGCGGTTACTGAGATTGGAGGAGCCCACCCGGGCCATGCGATCGTCGACGATCATGACCTTGGCATGCACCATGAGGGAAACATGGGGATCTTTTGAAAGGCGTACATAGTAGACCCGCAGCCGGTCATGGCGGTCCGCATCACGCAGCTTGGCCAACAGCCGGCCGCGCAATACATCCATGGTGTGCTGCTCCAGCCAGCCGCCGGTCTTTTCCGGTAGAACGATTACCACTTCAGGCGCGTTGGACTGTTCGAGACGCCGGGACAGGGCCTCGCCGATGCAATGGGCGCTCAAGTACTGGTTTTCCATATAGATGAAGGATTGGGCGGCCTCGATACTCTCCACGTAAAGCCGCTCGACCTCGCGAATTTCGTCGCGACCGCCATAATCCGGCAGTGTGCGCGCAATGCCGAGTGTCACCTTTTCCAGGTCCGGCGGGATGCTCGGCGGCCAGAGGTCGCCATCATCATCCGGGTCCGTGTCCGCGGCGTCCTGCCCCACGGCCGCCCGCCAGCGCTCGCGCACCAGCCCCCCTATAGCGGCCGCCGCCTCGCCGTCGATCGCCATCTGCACGTCGTGAAACGGCGGATACGCTTTGCCGTCCGGATCCACCCTGCGTTCGTCATCCGGCAGATGGCGCGACGTGTCCCAACGCCACTTGCTCAGATCCAGCCCACCGACGAAGGCCACCCGATCATCCACCACCACGATCTTCTGATGCTGGGAAGCACCGACCGGATGCTGGCCGTCGAGGGAAAAATGAATCCGCTGGTGTGATTTCCAACGCAGCTTGTAGACCGGAAAGAATTCGCGTTCCATGGCGTAGATCATCGCGAAATCCCAGTTGAGAATGTAGATCTCGAGCTCGCTGCGGTCGTCGGCGAGGCGGTCGAGCAATTGGCCCAGCTTTTCGGGATAGCGGTCATCCTGGCCGTTACGAACCAGTCGCAGTTCGCTGTGGATATCCCAACCGACGATGAAAATGGTGCGCCGCGCACGGCACATCGCCTCTCGCACCGCGCGAAAATAATCTTCACCATCTATCACGAACGCCGCCCGTGCGGCTTGCGCCAGACGCCAGCAATTGCGACCTTTTTCGAGAATAGCGCCCATGGGGTATCTGCCTCATCGTTGCCAAATGGTAACCATAAAGTACGACGCATGGCATGTCAAACCTCTGAAAAACTAAAGATCGGACCCCAGAGTGCCGATCAAAAAAGACAATCGACACTCTGTTGGGCCCCCGTTCCGGCGTTGATCCAATGGGCCGGTGGTCGATATCGTGCTCATTTGGGAAAAAGGATGGATCATCGTGAACAATGCGCGGGCAAAATGGATAACCGGCATGCTTTCCATCTGGCTGTGGGGATGCCTGCTCGCCACCGGGGCGGCGCGGGGCGACGCGCCTGTATCCGTCGACTTTCTCCCCCAGTGGTCTCCCCAGTCCCAGTTTGCCGGCTATTACGTGGCCGATGCCAAAGGATTCTATGAACGCCGGGGCCTGACGGTGAACGTGTTGCGAGGCGGTCCGGATCGGCCGGCAGGGGTGCAACTATCGAACAGACGGGTGACTTTCACGACCCTGTTTCTAACCGAAGGCATTGCCTTGCGCGACCAGGGGGTGCCACTGGTCAACATCGGGCAGATCGTTCAGCGCTCTGCCCTGATGCTGGTGGCCCTTAAAAAAAGTGGCATCCGTTCGCCCGATGACCTCGATGGCCGACGGGTGAGCGTATGGGACGATTTCCGGCTGCAACCGCTGGCCTTTTTCCGCCAAAACCATCTATCGGTCTCCCTCGTACCTCAAGGATACACACCCAACCTGTTCCTGATGGGCGGCGTAGATGCGGCCTCGGCCATGTGGTACAACGAATATCATGTCATTCTTAATTCCGGCATCGACGCCGACGAGTTGAGCACCTTCCTGCTGGCCGATTATGGCTTCAATTTTCCCGAAGACGGCATCTATTGCCTGGAAGAGACGCTGCATCGCGACCCGGAGGCGGTCCGCGCTTTTGTGCAGGGCTCCATCGAGGGGTGGCGCTACACCTTCGACCATCCCGAAGAAGCGATGGCCATCGTCATGGCCTGCGTCGACGCCGCCAACCTGCCCACCAACCGCGTCCACCAGCGGTGGATGCTGGCCCGGATGGGAGACATTATCTGTCCTGGCGGCAATTGCGCCGAAATGGGAAGGCTGAACGAAGCGAACTATCTGTTCGTCGCCCGGCAGCTGCGCGACAACGGCATCATCCAAGCCATTCCGGACTATCAGGAGTTCTATGACCCGCGCCACGCGACACCCTAAACGCCGGGGACTGGCCTTACGCCTGGCGCTGTTCATTCTCGCCAGCACCACCTTGATCTTCCTGGCGGCTTTTGGTTACAGCCACTACCACTCCCGCCGCCTGGTTTTGAAAAATGTGAGCGCGGTGGCCATGGACCGGGCCGCATCCGTGGTGCTGCAGATCGAAATCAAACTGCGTTCGGTGGAGGCCATACCGCGCGTGGTGTCCCGGTATCTGGAGAACCGAACGGTGACAGACGAGCTGGTGCTGCCCCTGATGCATGACTTGGTGGCCGGGTCGCCTGAAATTTTCGGCGCCGCAGCAGCATTCGAACCCCACGCCTTCGCGCCCGACCAACGTTTCTATGCCCCCTATTTCTACCATGCGGGAAGCGAAGAGGTAACCTTCGCCCAGCTGGGCAACGAAACCTATAACTACTTTCTCTGGGACTGGTATTTGATTCCCAAGGAACTGAACCGGCCGGTGTGGAGCGAACCGTACTTCGACGAAGGCGGAGGTGGCATCCTCATGACCACCTATTCCCATCCCTTTTATGAGCGCTCTGAAGAGGGACGCCTGTTCCGGGGGGTGGTGACCGCCGATATCTCACTGGAAAATCTGGTGGCGGATATCGGTGCCATCTCCCTGTATGAAACAGGCTATGCATTCCTGATCAGCAACCGGGGGGCTTTTCTGTCCCATCCGGATAAAACCCTCATCATGCGCGAAAGTATCTTCAGCATGGCCGAGGCTCGCATGCTTCCTGAATTGAGAATCGTCGGCAAAGCGATGATCCAGGGCGGATCTGGATTTGCCGCCATGACCTGCTCCCATACGCGCCGTCGGTCACTGCTGGCCTATGCGCCGGTAACGGCGGCCGGCTGGTCCGTGGGTGTGGTGATCCCGGAGCACGAGCTGTATGCCGATATCCGGACCCTCAACCGAACGGTACTGGCGATTGCAGTGGCTGGATTAACCCTACTTCTTTTGGTCGTAGTGGCCATTTCGCGCTCCATCACCCGGCCGTTGCAGCACCTGGTCGGTGCCACCGCAGAGATCGCCAAGGGAAACTTGGACGTGCAACTGCCAGTGGTGCGCACCGGATGAGGTGCAGGTACTGACCCGTTCGGTGGATGAAATGCGCATCGCCCTCAAAGAATATATCGCCGATATTGCCGAAACCAGCCGGGCCCAGGAGCGCATCGAGAGCGAGTTGAAAATCGCCAGCGCCATTCAGATGAATTTTTTGCCCAAACGCTTTCCGCCCTTCCCCGATCAGACGGCATTCGACCTCTACGCCGCCCTGGCACCGGCCAGGGAGGTCGGCGGCGACCTGTACGATTTTTTCATGCTGGACCCGAACCATCTCTTTTTCTCGGTGGGCGACGTGTCGGACAAAGGCGTTCCCGCGGCCCTCTTCATGGCGGTGACCAAAACGCTGATGAAAGGCATAGCCGAACAGGGATCGACGCCGGCCGATGTGCTGGACCGGGTCAACGCCGAGTTGTGCCAAAACAATGAAACGGTGATGTTCGTTACCCTGGTCTGTGGTATTTTGGATGTGGCCACCGGCGACCTGGTCTATTCCAACGCCGGTCACAATCCGCCGGCATTGCTGCGCGCCGGCAAGCGCCCCGAATTTCTGCCGCTGCCGCCGGGACTGGTGTTGGGCGTGGCCGAGGAGGCTGCTTTTGAAACCCGCAGCATCCGGCTCGCACCCGGCGACCGGCTTTTGCTGTATACCGACGGGGTGACCGAGGCCATGGACGCCAATCAGCAGCTCTTTTCCGACGAGCGGCTGTTGCGCGAAACGACATGGATGGCCGTTGAGACGCCCCGGCAGATGGTGGAGCGACTGATGGCCGCCGTACATGCGTATGCCGGGGGCACGGCCCAGTCCGATGACATTACCGTACTGGCCCTGCAGTATAAAGGAAGCCATTGAAGCCACTGGATGACGCGACATTGGCGTGGCAGTACCTGCCCAGTCTGCCGGAATCATTGAACCAGTTTCGTGACTTTGTCTTGTCGCGCGCCCGGGCCATGGGCCTGCCCGAGTCGGTCCGGGAGAGGATCGACCTGGTGATGGAAGAGGTGCTGCTCAATGTATTTCACTATGCCTTTAAAGGCGCTCCGGTGGAACCGGTGGCCGTGGGGTGCGGCATGATACCGGACAAAGGGTTTCTCGTGCGCGTCATCGACGCGGGTCGCCCCTTCAATCCCCTCGAACAGCCATCTCCGGACATTTCCCTGGGTATCGGCGAACGGGAGATCGGTGGACTGGGGATCTTCCTGGCCAGAGAGCTGAGCCGTGCCATGGCCTACGATCGCCGTGACGACCATAATGTACTGGATGTCTATTTCCCCGAACGATGAGAAATGGCCGAGACGAATCCTTCTCTCCCCGATTTAATTGTTGACGCAAGCTTAATGCGCTTGTATTTTATAAAAATTCCTCAATCCCCATCTCTTTACCAGCGACACCCGCGCTGAGTCGTCGTCAGGTGCCGACCCGATTTCAGATCATCAACCTGCAAAGTTGAGCATCCCTGGTTGTAAGCGGATTCTGATTTTTCTTTCAAGTCGAAACCCATGGTGTTTACCTTAACCCAGCGAGGTGAAAACATGAACCCGACAGCCAACGGAACCGTACTGGAGAGGGATCAGCCGCTTCAGGTCTGGTCAAAAATCAAAAATTTTCTTTTCCGGCAAACGTCACCCATCCACCGACAGGACGCCAAGGAAAAATACTGGATCCTGTGGCGGGAACTGGAATCCGAGATGCATGCCAGGGCCGTCGAATTAAAGCATTACGGTTTTACCGGAATTAAGGACAAAAGAAACACCGACGAGGTCGAAGAGAAATTTGACGCCTTCAATGAGTTCCTTCAAAAGAACACGGTCGATACGGGCAAGGCCAAGTCATTTGGCAATCTATTGATTTACGCACGCATTCTTTCCAAGCAAAACCTGGAGTCACTGAACAAAGCCGATGCACTCAATATGATGTGGCGGGATATCACATTCGTTCGATCACGATTGCTGACCGATGGGATCATTTCCGATGAGCGGTTGCCGGCCCAACTGGAATACTGCCGGATGGAATGTGCCAAAATTTGTCCAGGAAAAGACAATGCCCTGGAAGAGATGTGTCACGACACGGCCCTTGAACTGACGGATACGAATGAGGCAGATAGGAATGGAGATGAAACAAAACGGATGAACAACCGCAAGGCGAGAAGAACCATCGCCCTGATGCTGGCCAAACTCAACCATATCCGTCTCAATGATATCAATGCGCAATTGAGGATCAAGAAGATCTACAATGTCGCCCTATTGTTGCTCGTACTGCTTTCGTTTCTCCTGCTCCACCTGAACGAACGTTTGACCACCGATGCGGTGCCCTACTGGGTCGCGTGGAACCAATTCAGGGAAACATTTGAACTCACCGTACCCTATTCATGGGCGAAGGCACCCATGGACCTTGCGGTTTACATGGTGCAGAACAACCTGCTGGTCTTTATCTTCTTTGCGGGACTGTTGGGCGGCTTTTTCAGCACGGTGATGCGACTCAGATCCAGGGATGTGAACATCGGCGACGTCTATCTGCGCACTTACATGCTCACCAAACCCATCGTCGGGGCGGTGGCCGCAACGATCCTATACATCATCATCAAATCAAATATTGTAGCCCTCAATCTGGGGGAAATCCAGATGGTCGATAAAATTGCGCAGAATTCATATATGTTCGGTCCGCTGGGGCTTGCGTTCGGTTTTATCATGGGTTTTTCCGAGCGGATCATCCTTCCCACTGTGGGTACCGAAAGCGGCAAATAGGGTATGAATGTGCCGCCATTCTTTGCTTAGTACACTATTTCATAATTACGCTGACATAATGGGCTGCTTGCTTGCAGTCGTACTCGTACTCGTTCTCGTACTCGTACTCGTTCTCGTACTCGAAAGATTCCCCTGCTTGTATCAACGATGCCAGGATGGATCGAGTACGAGTACCGCTACGCTGAAGTACGCGTACGAGTACGCTTAGGGGCCGCGCATTTATTAAATAACACTTTACAGGGCTAACCAACTCATTACCAATGCTTATGCTGAAGCATGAAAACGCCTATAAACCAATGTACCATATGAATTAGTGGCTCTTTCAAAGTGAGAATATTGGCCTTGACAATAGCGATGATAAAGGCTAATAGTCTCATTATGAATACTCAAAAATATCACCTGCAGGCCCTCATGCAATTCTTTGAGCGGTACAAAATTGCCACCCTCGATGAACTCAGGCAAGCCCTGGGCAACCCGGCCCGCTGCACGGTCTTTCGTAAGCTTGGCGACTTGCAATACCTGAGCAGCTATTCGCACCGGGGTAAATACTACACCTTAAAATCCATTGCCCGGTTTTCGCAACAAGGCCTTTGGAGTTTCCACTCGGTGTGGTTCTCGCGTTTTGGCAATTTGCTGCAAACATGCCAGGCTTTCGTTGAACATAGCGATGCAGGCTGCAGTGCCGGCGAGCTCAGGGACATTGTTCAAGTTAAAACCAAGCACGCGCTCGGCCAGCTGGTGCGAGAAGGTCGCCTGGCACGGTCAACGTTCGATTCGGTGTACGTATACTTATCCGCGCATAAGGACGTGGCAAACCAACAGATCCAGATGCGCAAGGCGCGTTTACAGCAATCGGCGGCTGCTTTTATTGTAGCCAATCCGGATCTGGCCACCGAGGAAGCCAAAGCCTTGCTGGTTTTGTTCTGCAGCATGCTCGACGAAAAACAGCGCCGGTTGTATGCCGGCCTTGAGTCACTCAAACTTGGCCATGGCGGCGATGCGCATATCGCCTCTATTTTGGGCATGGATCCGCATACCGTTGCAAAAGGACGCAAAGAGTTGATCGATGCTGATTGGCCCGCTGCCGACCGGGTCCGGGCAAAGGGCGCGGGGCGACCATCGCAGGAAAAAAACGCCGCAAATAATGGATGCGATCGGTCAAATCATGAAATTTGAGACCGCCGGCGATCCGGTCAGCGGCTGCAAATGGACCCGTAAAACCACCGGTAAGATCGCCCGGCAGCTCAAACGCATAGGCATTACCGTTTCGGCCAAAACGGTGGGCAGACTGCTTAAAAAAATGGATTATTCGCTTCGCAAAAACCTTAAAAGCCTTGAGTCGGGGATAAGGAACCCACCTTGTCCTCGTCAACGCGATCGCCAGTTTGGCTACATCCGCTGCCAGATTAAAGATTACTGTGCCAATGGTTTTCCCGTGATTAGCGTGGATACCAAAAGCCGGGAACTGATTGGCCCGTTTCATCAGCCAGGCCGTAAATGGTGCCAGCAACCCATCGCAGTGCTTGACCATGATTTTCCCTCCGATGCCAAAGGGGTTACCATTCCTTACGGCATCTATGATTTTTGCCGCAATGAGGGATTTGTCAACATCGGCACAAGCCGCGACACCGCCGAGTTTGCCGTGGCCTCCATCGGTTGCTGGTGGCAGATGAAACAAGTTCACTTAAAGCATTACACCCAACGACCAAACTGGAACTACTCCATTGCTCCAGTTAAAAATGTGAATTAATTTTCGCGGTTATCCACAAAACCCAAGTGAGAAGTATTCCGAGAGCGGGTCAAGATCAAACTGAATGTCTTTCTTTCTGATATTACATGATCTTATGACCTGCTGGACGATTCTCATGAACTTTTTGCCAA
>Ga0209164_1005030_pt1 | contig 11443 bp, 10 predicted proteins | sample MTBNYHSulfiMetaG_FD_187458 | JGI IMG/M metagenome (GOLD analysis project Ga0209164, IMG submission 187458) | Enrichment culture microbial communities from rom New York Harbor, USA that are MTBE-degrading - MTBE-NYH (New York Harbor Sulfidogenic)... | ecosystem: Environmental > Aquatic > Marine >... | reverse complement strand
AGGTCACGGAGCGGGTCCCGGTGTTTGTTTCCCGGGACGACCGGTATTTTCAGGACACCTACCAGGCCGTGCCGAAACACGGCTACACCAGGATGTTCCAGAACCTGCTGGATCACCCCGATATCCACCCGCTGATGAATACGGATTACAAGGATGTGGTCACCATTGATACATCGAGCGGCGATATCCGGCTGTTCGGTAGTCCCTTTGCCGGCGAGTTGATTTTCACCGGCATGATCGACGAGCTGTTCGCGTTCCGTTTCGGCCGCTTGCCCTACCGGACCCTGGATTTTTCCTTCGAGAGCCTGGAACGGGAATATTTCCAGAAAGCTGCGGTGGTCAATTATCCGAACAACTATGATTTCACCCGGATCACCGAATTCAAGCGGATTCATGGCCAGAAGCTGCGATACACAACCATTCTGCGAGAGTATCCCCGGGACTACAAAGGCGTGGAGCAGGAGGCGGACACCCCCTGCTACCCGATGTTCAAGCAGGAAAACCAGGCCCTGTACGAAAAATATCTGCAGACGGCCGCCGGATTCCCCCGCCTGACCCTTGTCGGCCGCCTGGCGGAGTACCGCTATTATGATATGGACGATATCGTTGTCCGCGCCTTGGACGTCTTTGCCCAGCAGTTCGCCTGATCGGGGAGCCGCCATGGAAACGCCGCGACAGATCAGGTTGAGCATTGTCCTGCTCAACTACAACCGGCTTGACGAAACCCGGCAGACCGTCGAACGGCTGCTGGCAATGGCCGGGGAGCGTCCGGATATTGAAATCATCGCGGTGGACAACAACTCGGTTGACGGCACCGCGGAGTACCTGGAGAATCAGGAAGGGGTCCGGGCGGTCCTTCTCCGGGAAAATAACGGCATTGCCGGGTACAACAAGGGCTTTGCCCTGGCCGCCGGTGAGTATATCCTGGTCCTGGACGACGACTCATGTCCCCGGGATGCGGCGACCCTCAACCGGATCGTCGCCCTGCTGGACAAAAATCCGGAGATGGGAGTCCTGGCCTGCCACATCGAGACCCCGGCCGGGGAGCCCCAGTGGAAATGGCATCTCCCCAGGGAGCACCGCTTCGGCATCTCCCCCTTTTTCATCGGCTGCGGCTTTGCCATCCGCCGCCGCCTTTTTGAGCAGATCGGCTGGTATCCGGAAAACTTTTTCATCTACCAGAACGAAATCGATGTGAGCTTCAAGGTCAGGATGCAAGGCTATGAGATTTATTATGACCCGGAGTGCCGGGTCGTGCACCGCGGCGTTCCCAGCCAGAGGCCGGGCCGGCGCTGCGTCTATTATCCCACCAGAAACACCATCTGGCTGATACGGCGATATTACCCCCGGCCCGCGGCAACATACATGCTGTTGTCCCGCCTCCTGGTCGGCCTGGGCAGGGCGGTTTATCTGCGGCAGATGGAGGCGTTCCGGAGCGCGGTGCAGGACGGCTTTTCCGAGCCCATTGAGCGACAGCGCCCGTCGCGGGCGATCCTGCGCCAGGCGGCTCCTTTTTTCCGGCAGAACAGCATCGTGCACCAGACAGGGAGGATGACATGAGTGCATCGCCCACGGTCCTGGTCATCATCGTTACCTGGAACAAGAAGTCATATGTTGTCGATCTTCTTCAGTCCCTGCAGAGGCTGACCTATCCCGTACAGCAGCTTGATGTTCTGGTTGTTGATAATGCCAGCAGCGATGGGACCTCCGAAGCTCTCAAAAGGGATTTCCCCGGTATCCATATCATTGAAAACAGCGAGAATCTGGGCGGCACCGGCGGATTCAACACCGGCCTCCGGTACGCTTTTGCGCAGCCCGAGGGAAAATACGACTACCTGTGGCTGCTCGACAACGATGTCCAGGTCCACCGCAACGCTCTGGCCGAACTTGTTGCCCTCCTGGAGTCCGAACAGGACGCTGCCGTGGCTGGATCGACCATGATGCAGTTGACTACTCCCTGGCGCATCAACGAAATGGGGGCCTTTGTCGATCTGCACAGGGGAAGGCTCCTGCTCAACCGGCACCGGGAGGATGTTCCCGGGCTGGAGGGAAAAACGCTGGAAGAACTGCACAACATGGACATTGACCTGAGCGGATACCTGGAGGACTGCCGTCCCAGCATGGACGTTGAATATATCGCTGCCGCCTCCCTGCTGATCCGTTCCCGGGTCGCCCGGGAAGCAGGAGTGTGGGACGACTATTTCATTCATTACGACGACGTGGACTGGTGCCTGCGCATCGCCAGGATGGGGCATCGGATCCTGGCGTCGGCGCGTTCCCTCATCTGGCACCTGCCGGCGGAATACAAGGTGCCGACCTGGATCCTTTATTATGACAACCGCAATGTCCAGTATCTGCTTGAAAAGCATGCCCCGGAAAATGTACCGGGACTGCGGCGATGGATCAGGAAGAAAAGCCTGTATTACGTGCTGCTCGGCAAAAACGACCTGGCCCGGCTGCACCTGGAGGCCCTTGAGGACTATCGCCGGCGAAAAACCGGCTGGAAAGATATTGTCCTGGACAGTTGTTATTTCCCCGCTGCCCATGTGGAGGAACTCCTGCACAGTGACGGGATTCGCCGGGTCCTGATTTCCTGGACCGTCGATTTGGAAAAGAGCGGTCTGCACGATATTGTCGCCACCGCCATGAAAAAGCGGTCCGACCTGCGGGTGGATTGCCTGGTGCCGCCCCCGTTTGTGGAAGATGGCCGGAAGAGTCTACCGGATGGAACTGGATCGGTTCAGGTTCCTGCCGGAAAGGGAAGACGGTGGTATAATTATGTAAAACTGTACAATCACTACGACCTGGTGCTGCAGTCCGATTATCAGCCGATCCTGCCCCTCAATCTGGCGGCGGAGAAGATTCTTTACGTTAATTATGAAGGGGTGAATCTGCGTAATAGAAAAACCATAAAAAATGTTGTAAAGTTATTTTGGATAATTAGAGCACACAGAAGTTCATGTAATTAACCAATATGATTAACTTGCCTTGAGAGATTCGGCGAAGTAATTGATCTATTCATCCAATAATGCAACAAGGAAAATATTTCTCCCAGGAAAACAGGAAGCCTTAATCTTTATCAATATTATTGATACGGTAATGACATGAGCTTACCTTTGGAAGTTAATTTTTATTCGGTTGTACAATCTTGCTATTTTCCAAAGGTTGGAGTTCTCTATCTCGCTTATTTGTTTCTTTAATTTGGTAATATTTTTCTCATGTTCTTCTAATGAACTATTGCAATTTTTTAATTCGGATTGTTGAGAGATAATATTTTTCTCCTGTTCTTCTAGTGCAAGATTACATTTTTTTAGTTCGGATTGTTGAGTATTTATCTCACGGTTGAGAAGGTTGATTGTATGTCTGAGTTTTTTTAATTCAGAGTCTTGTTCGTTTATTATTGTGTTTTTGGCGTTTATTAACTTACCTCTTTTGTTTAATTCCAAATCTTTTTTTCCAACATCACTTATACTACGCAATATATTTTTAATATTTTCAATCTCCGATTCTTTCAAATATTGTGTCGAGTTGCTAATATTTGGCTGTTCTATTGAAATCTCATCGAGAACTGCTGGATAGTTGAAAAAGTCGAAGTCTTTTTTGTATATTGTATATACAATATCTCGTAATTCATCGTTGTAAAAATATTTTAGTTTTTCGGAAGCATTTGATGCATGTCTTTTTTCTGTTGTAATAATATTTAATTTATCCGGAAAAATTATGGAAATAACAGTGGCAAAATCATGGTCAAAATTTTCGATTTTGCCGATATAATCAAATTTTATACAGTTTTGAAGTGTTTGATAATATTGTACCCTCCAGTGAGGGTTCATGAAATAAATGGGCTGTGAGGCGACTGCTTTGACGAATTCCTCAAAAGAAACTTCGTGTTCAATGTCTTCCGGGTCATGGCCGAGTTGGGCTAATATCCCTTTTTTATGCACCTTGTTTCCCTGGATTTTATCCAGATAGACCGATAGCAGACGGGAGTAGGGGTTTCGGACAAAGCAAAATTTTGTATATTCAGCTCGCTGAATCAGGCTGGAAAAATCTCCTACCTGTGAGGGTTTAAGAAGCGGAGACAGTTCCCTGTCGTGTATGTCGTCAAAATTATTCTTGTCTCTGTATAGATCTGTTAATTCAAATTTTTGCAGGGTGCTTTTTACTGTAGAACATGCCGCTTTAGGGGTTTCAACATATACATATTTATTTTGTAATGAAATATTGACGGCATAGTTGAAATTTGCTGCGCCGATAAACTCTGTAAATTTGCTGGCATTAAAATAACTATTTTTCATTGTAAGAATCGTTACATGTGGATAGTTTGTTGCCGTTGATATCTTTTACTATATTGTATTGTTAAAAAAGTATTTTTTTATTATAATTTGTTGATTTTTAAATTCTATATTTACCGATATTTATTTTAATAATAATTTATTAATTATCCTTCTCATTAGGAAGAAAAAGATATCTATTGTGCGGGTATTGTTAATAGAATGTAACGAAGCTTTTTTGGTTTTTTTAACTTCGATTGCCAGTTTCTTGTTTGCTTCAAGGAGTTCCCAGCTTGGCACCAAAAGTGGGTTGGCATCATTATCAATATGATATAGTGGGCCAATAACATTGCAGTTAAGTACTGAACGATAAAATGAATTGATGTCCATTTCTCCCTCCTTGTTGTTGCCTTCCGGGTCCAGTAAGCCGTGATATTGCAGGTCTGCCTGGCAGAAGTCATCATCGCGCACAAGTTTCCCCGTTCCAAAAAGGACGACTTCGAGCAAATTGTGCATTTTGAGGAATTCATGAAGAATTGCTGCATCTCGTTCATTCATATATCGGCATTCGTTTGTCTTCAGCGTTGTTTGTGTCTGGAAACCGGTAAATAGCAGGGTTGTTGTTTTGCCGAACTGTTCGTTCGCAAGGATGAACTGTAATCCCCAACCAATATTTTCCGCCATTAATGGGAGCGTGGCGGGCAGATCGTTTAATTTGGTTACCAGCAGTGATCCTCCAGCATCTACTTTGGCGGTGCTGTGCGCCCCCGCTTTTTTCCATTGTACGTTTTCAAGTTCAACTGGAATGGTGACAAGGGTTTGCTGTCGGCGGTGAAAAACACTTGCTCCACTTGACCAGTTGCCGTCATGACGGACAAGACCGCTGACAAAATCGACGCCGGTTTCCTGCAGAAGAACAATTGCACAGGCTAATCCTGCCAAACGTGAGAAGTGTCCGCAGCGAGGCCAGAAGGCCACGTATTCAATCCCTGTGTTGAAGGTTGTTAAAGCTTTACGCAGATTACAATCGGACTTTTCCTCCCCTGTGTAAATAAGCATCGCCCCTTTTCTATCAGCAAACCGTGTCAGGTCATCGTCAATGCCGAAGTCCGCCAGCAGAACAAGAACACCGTGAACATCATCAAGCGCCGGAAATTGATTCAATGCAGTTATTGCCTCAGCAATAACTCGGCACCTGGTTACAACGGCAACATGTGGTTTAAAGTGATCCATATTGCTCCTTCACAGCCAGCCACAATGCATAGTCTTCAGCAAATTTATATTCGAACATTTTCACTGTTTCGGGCGCAAGGGAAAGGTCTGGTTCCAACCAGGTTGACTTGTTGAGTCTTTTCCCGTCAAACAAATAATCATCAGGAGCGCCTATGAGTCGGGCAACCCGATTAAGTGATTCGGTAAGCGATTCAACCTGCCCGATATACGTATAGTCTATAACATCGTAAAATAAAGCGCGTGCCTGGGGGTACCAATGTCTGTCCATTTCATATGGATGCTGGTGACAAATGAACTGAATGAAATCTTCAAATGTTATATCTTCTACAAGGGCTCTCTGATAGGTAATTGGTGTATCATGCTTGAAAGCAAGTATTTTCTGCCGGTTCTGAATCCACTCCGTCCTTGTATTTTTGACGTTGTCATAAGGTTCCAGGCCAAGCGACCCAATGCGATTTCTGAAACAGGATACCGCGCGCTTGAATGGGTTCCGCACAAAGGCAAACTTGGGTATAGCAGGATCTTTCAGCAGGCTCAGGAACCGCTGTTCAGGCATATTCACAGGGCTGAGAAATCCGGTGGCGGCGCGATTGTGCGGATTGACGGATTTGGGGAGACTTTGGCCATGTTCAATCTTGTAAAGTTCTGATTTAACACGGGAACACGCGTTTTTGGAGCAGGCGATGTATATGCACTTGGTTTTGGGCAAATAAAGCATATCGTTGTTGACAAGGCCCGGATGGTAATTTCTTGTCCGCAAGATTTGAAAAAAATCTTTTTCTGTCATTAGGGGAGACTCCAGAATAAATGGCCGGAGCGGTGTACGGTGTGATCCTGCTGCAGGAACTCGTTTCGCTTTCCGTAAAAAAGCAATTGCCTGGCATGCAAGGCTGTCATGGCAGCGGTTAATCCTGTATTGCGTTTGCGCAATCTGCTGAAGAGGGGGTTTGTGTGCCTGTGGTGCTGGGCAACGAGCAGGTTCGTATAATAGATTTTAAATTTGTCCCCGGCGGTTGCATGGAAGTCGGCATAGAACTTCTCATGCTCGCCCGTAATTTTACATTGCGGGTCCCAGCGCAGAGCAAGATCTTCAAAAATTTCCAATCGAAAAAGTGCCAAATTATTAACCGTATCCATGCGGCGAATATAAGAGCAAGGATCGATAAATTCACGGGGAAGATCGGTATATTCAACCGGCAGATATTTCAGAGTGTCTCCATCGCGCCAAGTCAGATGGTTGAAGCAGGTTATTGTGGGTCCTCCCGTCAGGTTGCCCGATTCGTCGTAGGTGTAATTTTCGAGCATCCCACCCAGTACGCCGATATCTCTGCGAACTGACATTACATCCAAGGCTTTTTGCAGCTGCAGGCGATCGTCAAAGAGCATATCGTCATCGCACAGGAAAATAAGCGGCCTTTCTGCGGATTCAATCAATAAGTTGCGACTGGCTCCCAGCCCGTAATCCTCATCCACCCGTGTTACCTTGCATCCGTAATCCTGCTCAGCAGCTGCATATTCAGGTTCTTCCTGTCCCTGGGCAGTGAAATGTATTCCGATCGCATTTCCAAGTTGCTCTCTGACGGATTTCACAAATGCAAGACAAAGTTGCGGCCTGGCAACGGTAGTGAATATGATTTCAACGTCACTGTAGTGATAATGTTGTTTAGCAGGTTTATTCAGGCCTGCTGTCCTGGTCTGTTCCGGAAGAACTTTCCTCATCAGCGCGCCAAGGAGGGAATTGCAGTTTAACAACTGCCACCGGGTATATCGCTTTTGGTCGTCGGTGAACCGGGCATTATAAAGTGTGACTATTTTGACCTCACTGGCAATGATATTATGTAAATTCAGGCAGTCATTGCGGCGCCAGAAGATGTCAGAATCTTTATAATGTATTGGGTGGACATTTTTTTCAGGTTCAAAATAACATATGTCCGAATGAGCTAAAGCTATGGGAGTCAACAGTTTAGTGCCGATTTCAGACCAGTCGAAACCTTTTCCGCGGGCAAGATTTTCCCGGATTCTCGAGGTCATTGCAGCCAAATACTGGCTGATCACTATTCCCTGGGGGCGTGAAGCCATAAATCCATTACTTACATTGTCCGTTGTTTCGGTTTTGCGCACAGCACAGAAATCATATTCGGCAAGTATTTTTTGTATATAAGGGCCAAGGTCAACAAGTACCAGGCAATCAATATCCAGCCAGACTCCGCCGAATTTCTCTAAAAGGGCTGCACGAATATAATCGGCTTTCAATGCAACAGGTGGAGCAAATTCAGAATTAAGGTGTATCTCGCCGAGATCAAATGGGATATCAGGGAGGTAGCTGTGAAGTGCCTCCGGTGTTACAAGAACGACTTCGCAAGCCGGGCAGTTTTTGACAGCCACTTCATGGCACATCTTGATATAGCTGGGCATGCGGGTCCCGGGAAGATTCTCCCAATACATCCACAACTTCAATTTTTTACTATTGTCCATATGCTTTATTGTTTTTTCTCGAATTAGTCGAAATTTTCCTTAGTTCTTATCTGATCAGCACCGAATCTTCAACCCATTCATTTGGTCCGTTGGCTTAATGAATTGCCGATCATTTTTCAGACCGATCTGTGAATTAAATGACTTTGTCATCCATTGGAATTTGAATGGAGTTCAAAGCTGCGCCTTGTCAACCCTCTCCCCCCGTCCATTGATAAAGGGAACAGTTTGCCTCCGAGAAGCTGTATTTCGTGAGAAATCCTGTCCTGACCTGATTGGTTGCTTCTGCGAAATACATTATTCGACACAAATGTATTGACTTGAGGATCGTCATCTATTCCGATAAAATGTAAAAGTTGAGAAATTATTGCCACAGGGTCGTTAATAAATTCCGCATAGCTGATCTCGGTGAAAACATCACCGGGGAGGTTGCAAAGAAAAGCTACAGATGCTTCGGTGCTCAGCCTCCACTCAAGCAGACCTTTTTTAAAGCCTGTTGTACACATCTTCGGCAACTTGGCTGTTTCATCGCTGTTCATTGCATAGTCAACGAGCATGTCCCATTTGTAGGATTGTGGACCGAACCAGTTCCCTCTTTCAATTTTTTTACTAATGGAGTCTGCTACTTCCAAAGCATTCCTGTATATATGAATGAACCGGGCATCGGGGAAGATCCTGTGAATGAAGTTGAGGCGGAAGTTGTTGATTGGTAACTTTTCGATCAAAATGGGCTTGCCGCTTATAAGGGTTTCAAAACGAAACAATCGACTGAGTTTTCTGCTTTTTCTCTGATCGACATCGCTTTCCGATAAATACAGCTTTCCTTTGCGAGAGAAGGCTTTGGGCGTCCAGATGTCAGTTTCCGGATAACAGGAAAACCATAAGTTGCGAGGTTCATTCAAATAGGTGATATCTTTATGTTTGGCTAAGGATGAACCGAGAATTGTGGTTCCTGAACGACCGCAACCCAGGATAAAAATCGGACCACGTATTCCTGGAAAAGGTAATATTGAGTAAATTGCCCTTAAGGTTGATGTACCATTTTTTTTTATTTTAAAGGACAAGCTCATTTATTGCATAACATTTTGGATTGACTCGTAATTTTGGATTGACTCGTATCTGGTAAGAGAAAGAGCTCAAAAAACAAGGATTAAAAAGAATGGTAAGGGCGAAAAGTGGGGCCCAGTAATCTGTCCATCAAGCTTATCCGCTTGCCCATTAACATGTCGATGAATTTATCAGGATTTCTCTTGAGACTCTGCAGAAGATGTTCCGCTAACTTTGCCTTTTCTTCTTTTCTCCACCAATGGTCATAATATTGAAAGCGCTTGGTTACACGGAATTGGAAAGTTCTGCTGCCGGCGCCGTGGTGATAAAACATATGGTGATAGATGGCTGCCGCCACCGGGTCAACATTGACGACATTGGTACGGAGCAGAGGCATCACTTCATCCATGCCGTACATGGCGGAGCCGACATCGCACACTTCCAGCCCGAGCATGTTTTTTATCGAGATGTCATCCCTGAAGTCAATCCGTTCATTATGAATCTCTTCACCAGCAATAAGGACAGCACACGGGTGTGGAAATAAATCCAGGTTTTCAGTTCTCACTGGTGCTGCAATGGTTTTTTTGAAATGTTTCATCTGGCCGGTAAGTTCGGAAAACCAGTTTTCTCGCACCGGAAAAGAGTCACTGTCCAGAAAAAGATAATTTTCATAGGTATGTTGACGGGCATAGGAAAGCAGATAAGCCAGCGCCTCTTTATGGCCTTTATTTATTTTCGAGTGATGGAGGATATGGTTCTGGGCAAAATTCTCTGGTGAGACTCCGTTCAGGTAGAGCAGATAAGCGTACTCGACATTCGTTGTTTTGGCGACAAAATGACGCTGAAGGTCATACCATAGATCATTGTGTTCGCTGGGAGCAAAAATGGATAGAATTAACAGCTGCTTGTTTGGTGGACGAATCATGGATTATGCTTTTTCATCGCTCTTGAAAGATGGACCGTGCTGCTACCTGAGATAAGGGCTGAGCAAGGCGTCATCCAAGTTTATCAGGTTCAATTTTTGCTCCCGTTCTTCCTCCATAACCGAAAAATCAATGGGAATATAGCTCTTATAGATTTCTTCCAGGGAATTTGCAAGAACGGTTGATAAGGGGTCAAGCCGGGTGATGACGGCGAGTCCGGTCGGAGGGCAGGGGAGGGTAAGGAGTTTGAGATCCTTCCGATACTCTTTCAGGCAGAGGATCAGCTTCCAGACATCGCCGCTCCAGAAAGGGGTTTCCTGTCTCCGGCGAGCGGTCATTTCATTCAAGGGGTAACAGTCATGGACCAGAATGGTCGCACCGGGATGCGCTGATTTCTCGAGCGCGATGAAATCACGCAGGGCGAATTCCATGAGGTGCATGCCGTCGATAAAGGCGAGGTCAACAGGTACGCCACCCAGGTCTGAAGATAACCTGCCGCTTTGGAAATAATTGTCCGACGTGTCCCTGATTATCCGGTGACGCCCAGGCAGTTCGGCTTCGTCAACCAGGGGATTGGGATCAATGCCGACAGCCGGGATATCCGGACTTGCAAGTCTGAAAGAGGTTCCCTTGCGAATGCCGATCTCGATATAGGATGCAGGCCGGAGATTTGCGTGGATCCGGCTGAGCGCTTCCAGGTAATGCGGTCCCCGCAAATGAAGTCTGGCTAAACCCTGGTGGATTTTCCCTGCTGTGGGGTTCACGGCAAGGGCTTGCTGGTAACATTCCCCGGCCTTCTGGTCCTGTCCCAGCTTCTCCCACGCCTGACCCAGGGCTGAAAGGATGTCGATGTTTTCAGGCGCCTGACTGGCCGCCTCCTCCAATAAGCAAACTGCTTCAGCATAATCTCCGGCTTTCAGTAAGCAGATGCCTTTGTCTATTGAGGGTTTCATTCCCGATGTTTATGGTCGTCAGAAATAATATCCCGACAGGGTCACATAGCCGTACGAGGAGTCGAGTCCGATGCCTACCGGGAAGGGGTAGACCACCACCTTGGTTTTCGGGCTGAAGACTATCCCTGTACGTAAGCTGATTAGGTTTGGATACAGCGTAACCTTGTCAGGGCTGTAGCCGAGTTGAGCCTTCACTTTTGTCACATCCTCCTCTTTTATCTCGATCGACGCCATGCCGATGATGTCGGTGAGGACAAAGTGTTTGTCGGCGGGAACGGTCAGCATGGTCTGCTCAACTGCGGATGTGAATGCGGCATAGGCGCTGACCATGTTGCCGGGGGCAATGGAAACAACGGGGGCAGTCTCTCCGGGGATGCCGGGAGCCTTGTCGGCAGCCATGGCACCAGTTGCAATGTAAGCGCCAAATAAACCCCATCTTTTTTATCATGCCATCCTGTGTCATGATTGGTCAACCACCAACCATTATGCAGGAGGAAGCCCATGACGGAAAGAATCAAACGAGAGGAGAAGCTGCTGCGCA
>Ga0209164_1005029_pt1 | contig 11444 bp, 8 predicted proteins | sample MTBNYHSulfiMetaG_FD_187458 | JGI IMG/M metagenome (GOLD analysis project Ga0209164, IMG submission 187458) | Enrichment culture microbial communities from rom New York Harbor, USA that are MTBE-degrading - MTBE-NYH (New York Harbor Sulfidogenic)... | ecosystem: Environmental > Aquatic > Marine >... | reverse complement strand
CGCACCTGCGCCTGTAAAAAGTTCGGGATTGCGATCGCCGCCAGAATCCCAATAATCGCCACCACAATCAGCAGCTCGATCAGGGTAAAGCCTTGTGTTCTCGTCACGGTTTCCACCTCCTTCCCGCCTCTGAGGAACTCTCGCCGCATTCCGCGGCATTTCACACCATTATCGCCGAACCGGACAGCCGGGTCAAGTGCATTGGGCCATCCTGATTCAGGCTATTGTTCCCTTTGTCTGAAGCAGGATTTACAGAATTCTCAGAATTCTCAGAATTCAGCCCCTCATCCTGGTCATCCTTGAATCCTGCAAATTCTGCTTCATACTGTGGTTCTAAACGAACCAAGTGCCCGGTGAGACCGGGCACCTGGCTTGTTTTGGACACATCATGAATCGCAGCTGCGCCGTGGGCGCTAATCATACGTCAGCACTTCCGACTCCTTCTGGCTTCGGTAAATGTCCCCGTTCGACACGGTGCCATTGGTCGGATCATAGATCAGCCACAGCCAGTCGCCTTCGTTGTTTCCGTCGGCGAAAAGCGGTCGCCCCGGGAAGCGGGACGTGCCGGGAAGATCCAGGACACGGTTCGGACCGTTGGAATACAGCGACCACCATCCCAGTTTGTCCCGGTCCGCGATGGTTCCCGCCGGAACCTCTCCCCAGGTATAGACTGTCGAAGCCAGATTCTTGTAGCGGTACCTCAAGGGAATGGCCGGCGGCGTCCAACCATAAGTCGGAAAAGGATCGTACAGGACATGGGTGGCAAAGTACTCGATCGGCGTCGTCAGCGTGTCCGGAAGGTAATAGGGCCAACCGCCCACCCAGTCCTGGCAGTAGCCGTTATTATCGATCCGATAAGTCTCCAGGGCAACCGCTATCGACTGATGCTCTCCCCGGACCCGGGCTATCTTGGCGCGAATCTGCGCCTGTAAAAAGTTCGGGATCGCGATCGCCGCCAGGATCCCGATAATCGCCACGACAATCAAAAGCTCGATCAGGGTAAAGCCTTTCTCCTTAGCCATTGATTTCACCTCCTTCCCTTTTCTATGGACAGCATCGCCGCTTGCCGCAGCATTTGAGAGAATTATCAACGAATCTGACAGCCTAGTCAAGTCCATTCGGCCATTCTGCTTCAGACCCTCTGCTCATCTCAAAAAAAAATCCCCGAAGGGATTTTTTTCAGTCATCTCAATGCGCACTCCGCGCAACCCAATTCATCTGAAGCGCCTCCAAGAAATCCAGTCAGAAGTTCTACTCCTCCGTTTGGGAAGCGTACTTTTGACTTCGGATCAAATCTCCACGTGAGATTGTTCCGTTCGTGGGGTCATAAACCGGCACCGCGAGGGCAAAGTCTATATCCGCTGCCTTATCCGGTCCGGCGCCACTCAGCTTATACGCCCCAAAGCGGTTGTGAAAAACCGCCGTCTGGCCGGCATCAAGATTGAAGACAAACCAGCGGGAATAAAAAGGCCCCGGAAACGGTGCAGGAGGCCACAAGGTCCCATCGATCGTCTCCGTATTCGATTGAAGGAGAATATACCGGTACCGTTCGGCCCGGGCGAAATTCGGACTGGCATACAGACCGTCCCGGAACATATCCTTCAAGGTGTTGGCGGAAGACAAATAATTGATCGGTGTGGTCATTACGTCGGTGATATACCAAGGCCAGCCGGCACTATCCCAGTCAAAGGAATAAGCGTTGTTGTCCGAGAGATAGATGTTGTTTGCCATATCCAGTTGTCGCAGTTCCTCAATGCTTCTTGCCACCTTAGCCCGGACCTGAGCCTGCAAAAAATTCGGGATCGCGATCGCCGCTAGAATCCCAATAATCGCCACAACGATTAGTAACTCGATAAGCGTAAATCCCTTGAAACGCTTCACTTAACTTCACCTCCTTTCTTAATTGTTTCCTAATTGATAATCCTTCTCAGTTGTCACTAAGGAGAATATCGTTGCGCGAAGAGGCTGAAAAGTCAAGCTCTTTTTGAGGCGGGTGGGGCTGCAAGGCCGAGGGCCGGGGCTATGCCTTGACCACCTTTTTCCCTCGACGCCGAAGGGCCGAGGTGGCGTTTCGGGTGTCAATGACCAGGGAGGCATGATCCAGGACCCACTGATAGTCAATGCAGGAGTGGTCCGTCAGGATCAGGACTGCATCCGCCGAGCGCAGCAGACCCGCGGTCAGTTTGCGCGAGGAAAGCCCCAAGTCCCCCTTTCGCCCGCGGGGATAGACCGGCACATAAGGGTCGTGATAGGAGACCCGAATACCTCGCTGCCGGAGCAGCTCAACCACTTTCACCGCCGGGGATTCCCGCACGTCATCAATGTCTTTCTTATAGGCCACCCCCAGCACCAAGACCTTGGCTCCCTTGATTTTCTTGCCCCGGTCGGAGAGGGCCTCGACTGTTCGCTGGACGACGTAATGCGGCATACCGGTATTGATCTCGCCGGCCAGTTCGATGAAGCGGGTCGTCTGCTCATATTCGCGGGCTTTCCAGGTCAGGTAAAACGGGTCAATCGGAATACAATGCCCCCCGAGGCCCGGCCCCGGGTAAAACGGCATAAACCCGAAGGGTTTCGTCTTGGCCGCATCAATGACCTCGAAAATATCAATATCCATCCGGTGGCCAAGGACCTTCATTTCGTTGACGAGGGCGATGTTGACCGAGCGGAAGATATTCTCCAGCAGCTTGGTCAGCTCCGCCGCCCGGGTGCTGGAAACCGCCACCACGCGCTCAAAAACCTCCCCATAGAAAGCCTCGGTCAGGCGCTTGCAGGCGGGCGTGTAACCGCCGATGACCTTGGGGATGGTCCGCGTTGTAAAACTGGGGTTGCCCGGGTCCTCGCGCTCGGGCGAGAAGGCAAGATAGAAGTCCCGGCCGACCTTCAGGCCGCCGGCTTCCAGGAGGGGCAGAACCAGCTCGTCGGTCGTACCGGGATAAGTGGTGCTTTCAAGAATGACGAGTTGCCCCCGGCGCAGCGTCGCCGCGACCGCGCGGGTCGTCTGCTCGACATAGCTGAGGTCCGGCTCGCGATACTTGTTGAGAGGCGTCGGGACACAGATGCTGATGGCGTCCGCCTCGCCCAGGCGCGCAAAGTCGGTCGTGCAGTCAAACCGGCCGGTGGCGAGGGCTTCCTTCACGCGCTCGCTCGGAATGTGATGGAAGTAGCTCTTGCCCGCTTTCAGCTGCTTGATCTTCTTGGGGTCAATGTCAAAGCCAATCACCGGGTACCCGGCACGGGCAAACTCCATCAGCAGGGGAAGCCCGACGTAGCCCAAGCCGATGACAGCCGCGGTCGCTTGCCGATCCCGAAAGGCCTGGATCCGTTTTTTCAACTGCGAATTCTCTGTCCGCTTCGTTGGCATTCCTTCCTTCTCCTCTAGGCGAGGCCGGCGCTCCGCCCCGCAGTCCTAATAAAAAGCGGCAGCATGCTGCCGCCCTTGCCTGCCCGTCCTCCAAGCCTCGGTCGTCTCAATTACAGAGAATCTATCACGAAAGTGATAACTGTCAAGCCGCTCGCAAGGGAGCGGGCGTGAATCCCTCGGGGTGATCCTTACAGGCCATCACTTCACAATCTCAATGAAATCCGGCTCCAGGGAGCGGACCGTGCCCTCGATGGAAGCGTGAAGCATCGCCCCCAGCTGGTCCGGCGCCGGCTCGGCGATGGGCTGGCCTCGCCCGACCCGCTCCCCCGGCTGCACGAGGGGCTTGGCTGGAAGGCCGACATTCTGTTTCAGGGCGATGCGCACCCGCCGCACCAGGAAATCCAGCTCCTCAAAAGGCGCAAAACGGTCCATGCCATTCAACCCGAGCCGATCGTTGAGCGCCGCTGTCGGAACCTTGCGCTGCTGATACCAGGGGTGCACGCCCCACGGCAGCGGCTTCGGCGACGGCCGGCGCGGCTTCAGATTCCTGCGAATCCAGGCGTTGACCGCCCGGGGCGACAGCTCGCACGGGCAGGACCACAGCTCGCACACATTGCACTCGCAGCACAGGTGAGCCTCCTCGAAGATGGGATGGTAGCCCCGGCCCAGAAGCGGCAACTGAGCCATAATCAGGTGCGGGCGCAGCGGATGGCCGATCAGGTAGCGCGGGCAGACGTCGGTGCAGCGCTTGCAGTCATCACAGCTCGACTGGCCGATGGTGCGGATCTGCTCCAGCGTCAGCAGGCGGCTTCGAATCACCCGGTGATTGCGCGGCAACAGCAACAATCCCTTGGTCAGCTTGGTCACGCCCTCATTCGGGGAACGGAGGAAGCCCATCATCGGGCCGCCATCGAGGAGCGCAAAGCCGCCCCTATGGATTCCCCCCACCGCCTGGAGTAAATCGCGAATAATCGTTCCGACCGGAACGCGAACCGTTACAGGCTGCTCGACCAAGCCGCCCAAGGTCAGATAAGTGTGCGTAACCGGCTCGCCGTCCAGGGCGCGACCGATGTTCAAGAGGGTTTCCACGTTGACTGTAACGACGCCCACCTGGAGCGGGATCCCCCCCGGCGGCGTCAAGCGCCCGGTCACCTCGTAGGTCAAGAGATGCTCGTCGCCCGAAGGATAGAATGCCCCGAGCAGAAAAAGCTCGATGCCCGTCTCGCGCGAGGCCAGCGCCCTGCTCAGCGCGGCCACCGCCCGCTCGTATTCTTCCTTGAGAGCGAGGCTTACCCTGGCAATGCCCAAATCCCGCTTGAGCCGGAGCAAGGTCGAGACCAGCGCCTCGGCGTGCCGCTCCATGATGGCCTGGTCCGCATAGAGGAGGGGTTCGCACTCGGCGCCGTTGACGACGAGCCAGTCAAAGCGGCCGGCAAGCTTGACGTGCGTGGGAAACCCCCCTCCCCCTTGGCCGACCACCCCGGCGCTTCGAATCGAGTCGAGAATTGACGCCACTTAAGGCTGTCCTTTCTACCCCGCTCTGAGCTTGGGGTCTGGGGTTTAGGGTTTAGGGTTTAGGGTTCAGAGTTCAAACTTCAGTTTGCCCGACACCCGCTCTCCCGCAGCCTGAAGGCTGAACTCCGAACCGTCCATCCGCCCCGCTCAGAGTTCAAACTTCAGTTTGAGCACTTGAATCTCTAGCCGATCTCTGGAGAAAGTTCAACTGCCAATTGCCCGCCTGCTTCCGTAAAGCGCCCCCAAGGACGCAAATTTTTGTTGAAATGTTGAATTCTCGTTCAGGGTTGGCCGATAACCCAGGCAGGTGCCATCGCTTCGGGCTTTGCGGGGAATGCAGTCACTTTAACTCTATGAGAATAAAATAGATAGGGCTACTCTAGCGTCCTCTGCCCTGCTCTTGCGAATGTCCCGGAAGTGAACAATTGTTGCACTATAACTGAAAAGAGGGTTCCTGATTATGTTGACAAGGGTTGCAGGAACGAGTAGATTAAAATTACCAGGAAGGGGCCTGGAGAGGGTATGGATTTCTATGACCGATGAGTTGAAGAAGAATGCCAAGGTTCTTCTCTCCGAACTGCCTGAAGACCTGACGGAAGCCCTGTCCAAAATCCTCCAGGGGGAAGGCTACCAAGTCACCGCTCTGCCCACGAGCGACCACTTCAAGCAACTACTGAGCGACACCTTCTTCAATCTGATTATTCTCTACCGGTCCACCTCTGGCGAGAACGGGGAAGACCTCCTGCGCTATGTCAAGGGCCGCTATCCTTCCACGCTGGTGATCATCGTCTCCGATAACGGCTGCCTGGAAGAAGCCATCGAATGTATCCGGCAGGGAGCTTATGACTACCTGAGCTGGCCGATCGAGCCGGGCAAGTTGGTTTCAGTCGTCGAGCGCAGTCTCGGCCGCCAGATGGAGGGATTCCGGCACAAGGAGATCACCCGCTCGCTTGAGGAGAAGGTCATTCATCTCCAGCAGTTGAACCAGCGGATGGCCGCGCTGTATAAGATCATCCGGGACACCCGCGGCCTGCCGACCTTGGAGGATTCCCTGCGAAAGGTGATGGAGCACCTGGGCGAAGCGATCGATCTCCAGAGCTGCTTCTGCCTGCTGTTCGACGAACGATGTGAGAAAGTGGTATTGCAGCTGGACCGGGGGCAGCCGTCCGAGCTGGGGGATCTGTTACTGAAATCGCTGTTGCGCCCGCCGCCGAACCTCAAAGTCGCTTTTACGAAAGGGCGAAACATCAACGAGGTGTCGCAGGCCGTGGAGCGCCAGCTGCTCGAGGATGGTCTTTCGTCGGAGGCTTTTGAGAATCTCATCGTTTGCCCGCTGATCATCCTGAAGAATCTTTATGGTTATCTGTGCCTGGTCAATCCGGGGCGTTCGCCTTATACGTTCGCCGACCGGCAGATGTTGTCCATCGTGGCCTCCCAGGCGGTCGCCATCTGTGAGGAGAATCACAGCCTGATGCAGACGTCCCAACTCATTACGATGGGCAATTTGACCAGCGAGCTCGCGCATGATCTCAAGACTCCGCTGAGCAATGTCAAGGGCATTCTTCAGACTCTGGAAGGTAAGTGGGACAAGGAGTCCCTGCGCGAGGAAGCGGTGCAGATGATGCACGAGGAGATCAACCGGGCCGACAATCTGGCGGTCGAGCTGCTGGCCTTCGCCAAAAACCAGGAGCTGGAGATCGGTTACTGGAACATTCATCAGCTGCTGACCAAGGCCCTGCGCATCACGAGGAACACCCTGGCCAAGGCGGGCATCTCACTCGAAAAACACTTCAGCGAAGACTCGCTCATGGTCTGGGCCAACGACAACGAACTGATCGACTCGTTTGTCAACCTGATTGTCAACGCGGCGCAAGCGATGCCCCACGGGGGGCAGCTGAGCATCGCCACCCGGGTCAGCTTTCACCAGAAGATGACCTCCCAAGGCTCGCCCGCGCGGGGCCGGTACGTCCAGGTGGAGTTCACCGACACCGGTATCGGCATGACCCGCTGGGAGCTGGACCGGATTTTCGAGCGATTCTACACCACGAAGCCCTCCGGGACCGGCCTGGGGCTTTCGATCGTGGACCGGGTGGTGAAGAAATATCAGGGATTCATCGACGTCAAAAGCGTCAAAGAGCAAGGCACCAGTTTCTTTGTCAACATCCCCCAGCGCTAGGGGGCAACCAAACGCCGGCGGCGAAACAGGGAGAACAGTAAGGTGATCGATGGAACGCGGGCCAAGATCCTCGTCGTCGATGACGACCCGAAGATTCGTTGGGTCCTTCGCCAGGGGCTTGAAGATGAAACCTTCCGGGTGATTGAAGCCGAGGATGGCGAGAGCGCCATTGCCTGCTTCAAGAAGGAGCGTCCGGAACTGATCCTCATGGACGTCAAAATGCCCGGGATGGACGGGTTGCAAGCCATGGAGCACATCAAAGCTCTCAGCGCGGGGGTGCCGCTGATTGTCTTATCGGCCTACCCGGATGCCAAAATTATCGTCCAGGCGATGAAGAAGGGGGCGGTGGACTTTCTGCTCAAGCCCTTCGACATTGATATGGTCAAGATGGTCATCCGCAAGAGCCTCGAACACGAAGGCCTGCTCAAAGAGCTCGAGAGCCTCAAGAAGCAGTTGTCTGTCTCCTCGGTCTTTGACGACCTGGTGGGGGAATCGCAGCCGATTTACGAGGTCAAGCGGCAGATCGAGCAGGTGGCCGAGAGCGACTTGAATATCCTGGTCGAGGGGGAGAGCGGTACGGGCAAGGAGATCGTGGCGCGCCTGCTCCACCGGCTTTCCCCGCGCGGCAAGAAGGCCTTCATCAAGGTCAATTGCGCCGCCTTGCCGGAGCACCTGTTGGAGAGCGAACTGTTCGGCTATGAGAAAGGGGCCTTTACCGGCGCGCTGACCAGCAAGGTCGGCCGCTTTGATCTCGCCAACGGCGGCACCATCTTTCTCGATGAGATCGGAGAGATGCCGCTGTCCTTGCAGGCGAAGCTGCTCCAGGTTCTCGAGCACAAGGAGTTCTTCCGGGTGGGCGGGAAGAAAAACATCCAGGTGGACGTGCGGATCATCTCGGCCACTAACGTGGAGATGGAAGCGAATATCGAGAAGAAGCGCTTCCGCAACGACCTCTACTTCCGGCTGAACGACGTGACGATTTCCTTGCCGCCCTTGCGCGCCCGGGTGGACGACTTACCCCTTCTTTACCACCACTTTATGAAGAAGTACGCCCCTCAGTTCGGGAAGGAACCTGTCCCGCTGACAGCCGAGATCGCACAAGACCTCGGCAATTATTCCTGGCCGGGCAACGTGCGGGAACTGGAGAGTTTTGTCAAAAGGATGATGGTGCTGGGGTACGAAAACGCCTTGCGCCAACTGAAAGGCGCCGGCGCATTCTCGATTCCCCTGAAGCCCACGGCCGACGATGCCCCCGGGCAGGAGGTTTCGCTGCCGCTGGCCCCGGGCAGCTGCTCGCTGAAGCAAATCGCGCAGGAGGCGGTGACCGAGGCCGAGAAAACGGCCATCCGGCAAGCCCTGGAACAGACGAAATGGAACAAGAAAAGGGCGGCCGCTCTCCTGGGGGTCAGCTATCGCTCGCTGCTGTACAAAGTGAAGGAGTACGAAATCTGAGCCAGTTTCGCTAAGCGGGCCGAAGCGCCCGTGGTCGTCTGTGCGCCTACTGTGACCCCGGCCCCGGGGGCATGGCGCAAATGACATAAACCTTATTCGGCGGGATCTCAATTCGCTTGATCTCTTGCAGCGGCTCCGGCAGCTGGCGGCCCTCCAGCAAGGGAATCAGCTGGGGACGCCGGGTGCGAATCACGTCCAGCTCCAGCACCCAATAGTTCACGCCGTGGCGGCGCGCATATTGCAGGCACTTCGGATAAGGGGCATGGGGAAGGACCACCCAGCGCCGGTTCGCATGAAAGGCGATCTCGGGCTGCCGGGTCATGATCACTGAATGCGGGGGCGTGTTCACATCGACCCAGGCGGCGACGCGCTTCAGCTCATGGATATGAGGAGGGTACGGGTTTCGGCACAGACGCTCATTGCGAGCGGCGAGCACGAGGCCGACGCCGAGCAACACGGCCGATTTCATCCACAACTCCGCGCTGCCCCGGGCGCGAGTCGTGCGCAGATTCTTCCCGGTCCGCTCCACCCAGCGCCAGAAATAGGCCATGCCCCGCCCGGCCCACAGAAATAAAATCGGCAGAGCGGGACTCAAGTCCTGCCGGGTCACATAGAACAGCCAGAATCCGCTCAGCGGCAACAGACTGAGCAGCAGGAATCCTTCGCGCGCCAGCCTGCGCCAATCCCAGGAGACCGCCAGCAAGCCCAAGGCCGCCAGGACCATCAGCCCCGGCCCGAAATACTCCGGCTCGCTGAGCAGTTGCGCCGTCCTTCTCATATTGGCAAGAACGTCTCGGGTGAAGGCCAGCGGCTCGTCGAAAAACAAGGTCAGCAGCGGGATCTCCATGACTTCCGACGAGTAGTAACGGACTTCGCTTTCCCTGGGGTCCAGCCCCCACATTTCCAAGTCGTAAAGCAGGGGATCATTGTGCACCAGCGCCTTGGCCGCAGCGTAGGTTTGAGTGGAATGACCTGAAAAAGTCCACTTGCCGGTGACCGAATGAAGGTAAAGCAGATAGGGCAGCGCCAGAAGGGCGAACCCGAGAACGAACAGGGCCAGCCGGCTGCCGGCCTTTCTCCAATCCGTCTGGTGGCCGCGCAACAACCGGAGCAGCTGGTAGGCGAGAAAGACAAGAAAATAGAAACGGCCTTCCAGCTGGATCAGATAGGCAGCGGACAGGCAAAGCCCGGCCAGTAAAGAGTCGCTCATCCGATCCCGGCTCAACATTCGATAAGTGAAATAAAGCCCGCTGAGCAGAAAGAACAAATAAGGGGGACCGGTGAGCGAACCGCTTAACAACGTGCCCGCCACCAGCGCCGGGCTGACCGAGAAGAACAGGCAGGCGATCAGCGCCGAGCGGGCGTCGTACAGCGCCTGGCCCAGCAGGAACAGCGGCAGAATGGCGGCCGTTCCTCCCAGGACAAACCACAAACTGCTGGCCGCCATCCAGTCCCGCACGACCTTCTCGAGCAGGCCCACCAGCAGCGGGTAGCCCGGCGGCACCAGAATATCCGCGATGCCCGCGTACTGGGTATAGCCCCGGCCCGAGAAGAAGTTCTGCGCCAGGACCAAGTGGCTCGGCTCCTCCCCCCAGACCGTACGGTCGAGCGCCAACACGAGAAAGAGCCTCAGCCCCAAGGCGGCCAGAAAGATACCGCACAGAGCGACTTGCACCTCGTTGGCACTGAGTGCTCTCTCGCGTCTTGCCACTTCTCGCTGCCCTTCCGTCGTCCGCCCCACCGGGGCGATGCTCAGGACGCAACCAGTTCCAGAATGCGCTTTGCGTAGCGCTGCATCCGGGAGGAGATCATGCCGGGCATCTGGGACAGCGCCAGCTCGTCCACGTGAGAGGAGCGCGCCAGATCCTTCAGGCAAGCCGTCGGCAGGACCGCTTGAGGGGAGACCCCCCGGCGCTGCGCTTCGGCGGCCCGCCACTGCTTCAAGCGCAGCTCCAGCTCGCTATTGCGGTGCGGTCCCCGCACCGCTCGGTGGGTCGGCGGCACCGGAATGCGGCCCTGCCGGAAATCCTCCTGGCCGGCTCGGACCGCTTCCAGCAGATGGCGAGCGTGCCGGCGAACCAGGCGGGGACTCAGCCCGGGGATCTTCGCCAGCGCCTCCGTTCGGTGTGGCAGCTCCCGGGCGACCGTCAGCACAATCGAGTCCGAAAACACCTTGAACCGGGGCACATCGTGCTTTTCGGCCATCCGTTCCCGATACTCATAGACCTGCTTCATGACCGCCTGCTGAAGAGGCTCCAGTTGCCTCGCCCCTTTGATAGCAAAGAAACCCTCCGAAGCGGCCGGGGTGGCCCGGCGCGTGATCTGCTCCAATTGCCGGAATTCCCACTCCGCCTCGGCTACCAGTTCCTTGGCCTCCAGCTCCTTCAACAGCGCCTCTCGCAGCGGCAGTAAGTAACGGACGTCGTTCTGGAGATAGTCCAGGTGCTGCTCAGGCAGGGGGCGGGTCGCCCAGTTGTAGCGCGTCAGAGCGTTCGTCTTGGGAAGATCGACCCCGAAATGATGTTGGACCAAGGCTCCCAGGCCGACCGCCGGATAGGCCAGCAGCGAGGCGGCTACCATGGTGTCGAAGATCGGCACAGCCCGCAGCGCGAAATCGCGATATAGGCAGCGCAGGTCATAGTCCGCGCCGTGGAAGACTTTGACGATGCCCGGATCGTGGAAGACTTGTCCCAGCGGGGAAAGATCCTCCAGCGCCAGCGGATCGATCAGGAAGATCCTTTCACCCGCGATCAATTGAATGACGCACACCCGCTCCCGGTAAGCCCAAAACGAGTTGGACTCGGTATCAATGCCGATCACCCGGTGACGGCCGCACTCATTCACCGCCCGCCAAAGCCGCCGGGGGCCGACAATCAGACCTTTGTCTCCTGTTTGTCGTGTCATCGTGAAGTGGAAAACTCGGCAAATCGCTAGAGG
>Ga0209164_1005028_pt1 | contig 11447 bp, 11 predicted proteins | sample MTBNYHSulfiMetaG_FD_187458 | JGI IMG/M metagenome (GOLD analysis project Ga0209164, IMG submission 187458) | Enrichment culture microbial communities from rom New York Harbor, USA that are MTBE-degrading - MTBE-NYH (New York Harbor Sulfidogenic)... | ecosystem: Environmental > Aquatic > Marine >... | reverse complement strand
AGGATACCCCAGTCTTCCCAGGTAAGATAGCCGAGCCAGTCCAGTTTAGCCGTCCGCAGTGCCGCCTCCCGGGTGGAAGGGTCAGCTATGATAAGAATCCTGATACCGTCGAGGTAGGGTAACGTGTTCTCGGGATGCAGCGGGTCTTTCATCCAGTAGTTGGGGTTTCTTTCTAAAGTGGCTGTGCTGCCGCGAACGTAGTCCACCAGCTTAAATGCCCCTGTGCCACGGGCGTTCTGCCACTCATTGATGCCCCCGGGCATCGCGGCTGCTTCGGGAGCCACTATTTTGGTATGGCCCCAGCTCATCTCCCATACCGGGCCGGTCTTTCCCGGCAGACATTTCATAACAACCGTGTATTTGTCTGTTGCGGTCACCGATTCTATCCAGCGGTCAAAGGGATACGCCTTGGCGTGGTAAGACGTGGGGGTAGTCCATACCCGCTTGATGGCAAAGGCCACGTCGTCAGCGGTCAGTTCTCTACCATTGGTCGGCGGTCTGTCGTCCCACTTAACTCCTTTGCGAATGTGATAGACGAAGGTCTCCGGATCGAGTAGTTCCCAACTTTCTGCCAAACACCCGGCTTGAGTACCCGGGCGGGGAAACATGATATAAAGCCAGGTAGCCTCATCGGTACCGGCAGCTCCTCTTGACCAGTCCCCCTGGAATAGCTGCTCGTTGGTACGAAGCTGAGTGGGAGCGAAAGTCGGGTGGCCGATGGCCTCGTCAAAGCCAACCGGCTCTGTGGTCAGGCAATCCAGAAACACGCCGCCATACTTTGGCTTTTCTACCAGCTTTTCTACCAGCGTTCCGTCTAACTTCTTCAGGCTGAGCTTTACCGTTTCAGCCTTTTCCTCTGGTGGTGCCGGCTTTTCTTCGGCGGGTGGTGCCGGCTTTTCTTCGGCAGGTGGTGCCGGCTTTTCTTCAGCGGGTGGTGCTGCCGGAGCACAAGATGCTAGTACCAGAGCTGCCACCATCACACAGCTTGCTATCAGCCATATGGTTTTACTTTTCATTGCTTCTTTGCTCCTTTACCGTTGCTTTTTCCCTGTCTAAGTAATTCGTCTTTCCCTTGCGTATTTTACTGTTTGGTTATGCTGCCGAAAAGACATCACCTCCTCTCTTTTAGCTTTGCCACTAGACCTGCTTACTACCAGGTAGTCTGTGCCATAGCCCTCTTCTTATCAGGCTTGTTACGGGCTACCGTCTACCCGGCGACCTTTCTATACTTGATTCAAAGTCTTCTTCAAAAACCGGGACTCAATCCCCTGATTCAGAATTTCCTATACGACTGTTGTCGCTATATTATATCTCTGTTTGTTGCCTGTCAAGAACTCACCACTTCTGGCTTTGTCATCTGGAAGAGAAAAGGCTATAATCTTTTTAGCCGTAGTACAATTCTTCTGGTCTACTCTTGATGTCTGGGAAGAGAGTGCCCTGGTAAAGGAGGAATCCGTATGGATAAGTTTCGACTTGGTCCTCAGACGCTGGTTTATCCCATGCCCGCTTTTTTGGTCGGGGCCAATATTGATGACAAACCAAACTTTATGGCTGTTGCCTGGGGTGGCATTGCCAACGGTGAACCACCGATGGTCTCGGTGGCTATACGGCGTCAGCGCTATACCCTGAAGGGCATCAAGCAAAACTGGACTTTCTCCGTTAACATACCATCTGTTGATATGGTAAATGAAACGGACTATTGCGGCATGGTATCTGGCTCTAAGGTAAACAAGGTTGAGGCCTGTAATTTTACTGTGTTTTATGGCCAGCTGGGCAATGCCCCCCTTATTGAGCAGTGCCCCATCAACCTGGAATGTAAGGTGGTGCAGATTCTGGAGCTGGGCAGCCATTCCCTCGTTGTTGGCCAGATTGAGGAGACACATATCTCGGAGGATTGCCTCACCGATGGAAAGCCGGATGTGAACAAGGTTAAGCCATTTATCTACACTGCGCAGCCGGCTCGACACTATCAGGCTTTTGGTGAGGTTATTGCCAAGGCCTTCAGTATTGGCCGGGAAATCGAAGCGAAAAAGTCGAATTAACACTGACCGAAAAGAAATATGGCAGGTTTCATCGATAAAGCAATTGGTGTTTATCACTTCCTGACCGACAAGGTGCCTGAGAGTACCTCGCTGGTCAATCCACGCCCTCGCACAGACAATCCCTGGTGCCGTTATGGCAAGGCTTTAGTGGCCAGGGTAGGAGCCGGCGGTAATATCAAGGAATCTGTGGAAAAGTGTATGGCGCTGCTCGGTGGTCTGGGGGAGGCTATCAGCCGGGGGGATAAGGTTCTGGTAAAGCCAAATTTTAACAGTCCGGACCCTTTCCCTGGCTCTACCGACCTTGCTTTTCTGCGGGCCGTGGTGGAATTACTCCTGGAAGCCGGGGCTACGGTTACCATCGGCGAAAGTGCTGGCGGGATATGGCGGCCGACCAGTAATGTATTTCGTGAGCTGGGTTTGTTTGAGCTGGCGCGAAGTCTGAACGTAGAGCTTATTGCCTTTGAAGATAGAGTCAATGACTGGGTGAGGGTTAAAGTCGATGGTGACTATTTAAGCCTGGTGACGGTACCGCGCTCGGTCTATAAAGCTGATAAGATAGTCTATTTACCCTGCATGAAGACCCATAACCTGGCCGGGTTTTCCGGCGCACTTAAACTGACGGTAGGCTTTATGCACCCCGGTGAGAGGCGGGCTCTTCATGCCGGTCATCTGGGGCAGAAGGTTGCCGAAATCAGCCTGTGCTGGCAACCGCATCTCATTGTCATGGATGGCAGGAAAGCCTTTGTCAGCGGTGGTCCTGACAAAGGTCAGTTAGTTGAGCCCGGGATATTGCTTGCTTCCGCAGACCTGGTGGCCATTGATGTCGAAGCGATGAAGATAATCCTGAGCTATGGTGCCAGGAACAAGCTGTCCCCCGTCCCCTGGCGGTCGTCACAGATAGTAACCGCTCTCAGGCATGGTCTGGGGTCGCGGGAGGGCGATTATATCGTGGTTGAGTAAACCGGGTGACCTCTGTTAGACTGGACAGGAAATAGATTAAGGAGAGTGCTTATGAAGCTCCTGGAACCGATAACCATCAGAGGGGTTGAGTTCAAGAACCGGATAGTAATGCCACCCATGCAGGTGCAGGTGGGGATGAGAAGCAAGCGGGCGAGGGCTTATTATATGGAGAGGGCCAGGGGTGGTGTGGGCACTATCATCATGGCGGCCACCTCCGTGGATGTATTTACGCGTGATGAAGCCTGGGGTCAGGCCGGAGCGGTCGAGGCCTTCCTTGATGGATTACGTTCCTTCACCGAAGCTGTCCATCAGGCCGGGGCCAGGATAGGGGTACAAATCTGGCATGGTAATCAGTTTCCTGCCGGACTCACCATGGCTGAAGACGCTGGCGGTGAGCGGGTAGCTCCCTCAGCCACGGCCGAAGCACGCGAGCTTACCATACCCGAGATTAAGACCATCATTTCCAGGTTTGCCCGGTCAACTGTTAACTGCCAGCGAGCAGGTTTTGATTTTGTCGAGGTTCATGGTGCTCACGGTTACCTGGCCTGCCAGTTCTTCTCGGGAGCCACTAACCAGCGCCGTGACGAGTACGGGGGTGACCTGGCGGGACGTATGCACTTTGGTACGGAATGCGTGGCCGCGATGCACCAGGCGGTAGGTGATGACTACCCTATTTTTTACCGCCTGGGAGCCTGGGAGGATATACCCGGCGGCATAACCCTGAATGAAAGTGCCCGGTTTGCCGCTGAGTTAGAAAAGGCCGGGGCGGACGTTATTGACGTGTCTGTTGGCCGTGTCAGTGGGGAAGGAATTTCCGGCAGTCCCGGGCCTGAGCAGCCTGAAGGCACCCTGGTCTCTCTGGCGCAGGTTGTGAAAAGTGCGGTAACAGTACCGGTAATTGCTGTGGGCCGCTTCCGTACACCTCAGATTGCTGAGAAGGTACTCGTTGATGGCGGGGCTGATATGATAGCCGTTGGCCGACAGCTTATCGCCGACCCCTGCTGGCCGGAGAAAGCAGCCACGGGCAGGACTGAGGACATCATACCGTGTATTAGCTGTAACTCCTGCTTTGAGACAGGGCTTACCGGGCTTGGTCTCATGTGCTCGGTGAATGCCGCCAGTGGTCGGGAGGCGGAATTTGCTCTTGAGTCGGCGCCAAAGCCAAAGAAAGTAATGGTGGTTGGTGGTGGTCCGGCCGGTATGGAAGCAGCCAGGGTAGCTGCCCAACGGGGGCATCAGGTTACTCTCTATGAGCAGCAAAGTGAACTGGGAGGGCAGCTGATACCGGCTGCGGTGCCACCCCATAAGCAGGAGTTGGCCTCACTGAACCGTTATCTATCTCGCCAGCTTGAAAAAAGTGGTGTTAAGACCAGCGTGGGCGTCGAGGTAACATCGGAACTGGTGGAGAAGGAGAAGCCAGACGCCGTTATTCTGGCGGCCGGTTCAGGGCCACTGATACCGGAAATCGCTGGCATTGATAGTCCTAAAGTGGTAATGGCCGTAGATGTGCTGATGGGTAAGGTTACTGCGGGAGAAAGGGTGGTGGTCATGGGGGGTGAACTGGTGGGCTGTGAGACAGCCGATTTTCTGTCGCAGCAGGGCAGGAAGGTAACTGTGATCCGCCGCGGGCTGGAGATGGCAGCCAAAATGTACCCCAGTAACCGCCAGGCCCTTCTTGCCCGCTTGAGGGAAAGAGGTGTCGCTCTGCTACCTGGCGTCAGGAAATATGAGGCCGTCAACGATGATGGCCTGGTGATAATTGACAGTGATGGGAAGCGCCGAACACTTGAGGCTGATACCATAGTCCTGGCTGCCGGAGCTGTCCCGAATAATCGGATGGCAAAGGCCCTTGAAGGTAAGGTGGCTGAAATCTACCTTGCTGGCGATTGCGTTGAGCCGAGGCGCATACGTGAGGCAATCTACGAAGGTGCTCGTCTGGGACGTGAGGTATAGAACTATCTCTGGAAAGGAAGAGTATATTTGTCTAGATTATTTCTGGTGAGACATGGCGTTACCGAGTACAACCTTACGCGCAGGTTTGCCGGGTATAGTGATGTTGAGTTGAACGATGAGGGATACCAGCAGGTAGAAAAGTTGCGTGATTCCCTGGCCAATGAGAAGATTGACGTCGCTTATTCCAGCGATTTGCAGCGTGCTCTGGTGACGGCTGAGGTCATCTGCGCGGAGCATAGTGTTGACATTATAGCCTGCCCTGAGTTGAGGGAATGTAACTATGGCGAAGTGGAGGGGCTGACCTTTCAGGAGATTAATGAACGCTATCCTGAAGTAGCCAAGCTGGTGGTCAACTTCAATCTCAGCCTCTCCTTTCCCGGGGGCGAGAGCTTTGAGGAGTTTATTGAACGGACAGTTAAATTCCTGGACAGACTGGATAATCATGAGCTGTCAGAGACAATACTCATTGTTTCTCATAGCGGGCCGTTGCGTACACTGGCCTGCCATTTGCTCGGTGTAGGCCAGAACTGCTGGTGGCAGCTTCGCTTTGACAATGCTTCGCTGAGTATCATCGATACTTACCCCAGAGGCGCGATACTTACCCGGCTGAACGATGTTTCTCATCTGAGGGAAGCAGGATGATTAGGAAACCAGCTTTTAGGCGAGGCGTGGTGCTGCGATGGGTTGTTCTTTAAAACACTTGCCTGCCGTGATAAACTGAGGATGTAGCCAAGGTGCGCTGATGAGAATACTGGTCACCAATGATGACGGCATATTTGCCGATGAGCTGTGGACACTGGTCGGGGAGCTAAGCAATATCGCCCGTGTGGTGGTGGTAGCTCCGGATAGAGAGCAGAGCGCCATCGGTACTGCTGTTACCCTGAGTCAGCCCTTGAGGGTGAGGAGCGTAAGACCCCTGGTGCCGGAGGTAGAAGCCTACTCGGTGGAGGGCACTCCGGCCGATAGCGTTATCCTGGCCCTGGAAAAGCTGGTGGCGGACAAAGTAGACCTGGTTATTTCGGGTATAAATCAGGGACTGAACGTGGGTAATGATGTACTTATCTCCGGGACGGTAGGTGCTGCCCTGCAGGGCTACCTGCGGGGGTTTCATACCCTCGCGGTCTCAATGTCTACCAGGGATAATTCTTTCCCGGGCGATGCCGCCAGAGTGGTAGCATTACTGGCCAAAAAGATTCAATCCAGTACTCTGCCCTCGAACGTTTTCCTCAATATAAATCTGCCCAGCCTGCCCTTAACTGAAATCAAAGGGATGAAGGTTACCCGCCTGGCCGGCGAAAGCCATATCGATACTGTTGAAGAAGGACATGACGGAAAGCGGAAATACTACTGGCTGGTGCGGCAGAGACTGGACAGGAATCACGACGAGATAACGGATATCGGGGCCATCGAGCAGGGTATTATCTCCGTTACCCTTCTCCATAATTACCTGAACAATAAAGTTTCGCCTTCCCTTACCGACGCTTTCTTTGCCGAGATTTTTGCGGAGTTGCAGAAGGGGCGGGAGCGATAGATGGCACTATTCATCACCTTTGAAGGTGGGGAGGGTAGTGGCAAGTCTTTTCAGGCCAGGACATTATACCGTAGATTATCACAGCTGGCTGTTCCGGCACTGCTAATCCATGAACCGGGCGGTACGGAACTTGGTAAGCTGCTGGCACGCTGGTTGAAGTGGGCTCAGGGTACAGGTATATCACCACTCAGCGAATTGCTCATGTTTAATGCTTCCCGGGCTCAACTGATAGACGAGGTTATCCAGCCGGCACTGAGGGAGGGAAAGGTGGTTATCTGCGACCGCTATGCCGATTCTACCATTGCCTACCAGAGCTATGGTCGCGGGCTGGAACTGAAGATGGTCAAGGCGGTTAATGATGCGGCTACTCGTGGACTCAGACCTGCTCTGACCGTTTTGATGGACATACCGGCCGAGGCGGGTCTTGCCCGTAAGAAGGGTAGACGGCGTGACCGTTTTGAGCAGGAAGATTTGGACTTTCACGGCAGGGTGAGAGAGGGCTATCTCAAGCTGGCGGCTGATGACCCGGAATGCTGGCTGGTTGTTGATGCCAGGCAATCTAAAGAGAAAGTAAAGGAAATTATCTGGGTCAGGGTCAGCCAGTTGCTTCCCGGTCAGCGAAGTTGAGTCCTTGGTCATTCAGCCTCTCTTCTGATATAATACTAGAGTCTCTCGAATACAATACTCAAAAGGTTAAAACCTGGCATGAATCATTTTGATTTGATGTTTAACCCTGAGACGGTAGCGGTAGTGGGGGCGTCCAACGCCCTTGATAAATGGGGGGCTGGTATCTTTACCCGTATTTTACAAGCTCCTACGATAAAAAGGCTGTACCCGGTAAATAAAAATGCTGTTGAGGTCCAGGGAGTAAAAGCCTACCCCACGGTAAAAGACCTGCCTGAAGTGGTTGACTTTGTCGTCATCGCGGTTCCCTTTCCCGGTGTGCCTCAGGTAATGAGAGATTGTGTTGAGAAGGGGATTAAGGCGGCTCTGGTTATCACCGCCGGGCTGGGTGAAGCCGGGCCAGAGGGAGCAGCCATAGAACGAGAGATTGCCGGTATTGCCCGCCAGGGCGGATTACGATTTGTCGGCCCCAATTGCATGGGGCACTTTAATAATGCCAACGATTTCTCTACCCTGCGTATGGCATTACCTGTTGACCGCGGGAACATCGGGGTTATCTCTCAGAGTGGTGGCTTTGCCTCGCATATCCTGATGAGTGGCACAGAAATGGGTGTTGGCTTCAGCAAGTTTGTTAGCGTGGGTAACGAGGCTGACCTGCATTTTGAAGACTTTCTGGAGTATTTTGCGCAGGACGATGACACCAAAATAATCACCGGCTATATCGAGGGACTGAGGAAGGGGAGAGATTTCATCAGACTGGCGAAAGAGATTACCAGGGAGAAGCCGATAGTAATCGTTAAGGTGGGCAGGACCGGGGCTGGAGCTAAAGCAGCCAGGTCTCATACCAGTGCTATTGCTGGTTCAGATACTATCTATGATGCCATGTTTAAGCAGGTTGGGGTAATCAGGGTGGATGAGGTTGAAGAGCTATTTGATGTGGCCTCCGCCTTAATGCGGCAGCCGCTACCAAGAGGTAACAGGGTTGGTATCCTGACCGGTGGCGGTGGTTTTGGCTGCGTGGCTTCCGATGCCTGCGAAAGGTTAGGGCTGGACCTTGCTCCTTTATCACCCCACACGATAGAACGGTTAAATGAGGTTCTGCCGGCACGGTGGCCTCACGCTAACCCGGTTGATACCGTGGCGGCTGGCTTTGTGACCTATCCCTGCCTTTGGCCGCTGCTGGAGGATGATAACCTGGATGCCTTGCTGGTCATCGGTGGCATCGGTATGACGGCCATGTGGGCGCGCCAGGCGGCCAGTTATATTCCCTCGGTGATACAGCAGGCTGATAATGTCCCTTCTTTCGTAGAGCAGGCGGAGCAGATGTTTAAGGCCCGTCAGGAGGAGGAGCTAAAGGGTCTGGACAGGTTATTTGAGTATATGGACAGATTTCAAAAGCCGGTTATTATTTCCAGTCACATTACCGAGGCTTTGAGAAATTCGCCAGTATTTGATAAGCTTAAAGAGCACGGTGTCATGATGTATCCCACCCCGGAAAGAGCGGCCAAGGTGCTGGCTCACCTGGTGCAGTACGGTCGATATCTAAATCAAACGTGATGTCAGAGGCAAGCGAAGTACAGAAAACTAATGTCGACCCGGCCATCGAGGAAGGGTCGCTATCGGTAGCACAGATGGTGGCGGTAGCTAAAAAGCTGCGCCGCCATATTATTACCATGACGGGCAAGGCTGGCAGTGGTCACCCCGGCGGTTCCCTGTCAGCAGTAGAGATTGTTACCGCTCTCTATTTCAAGGTACTGCGACATAACCCCGACGACCCCCGCTGGCCAGACAGGGACCGGTTTATTCTCAGCAAGGGGCACGCTGCTCCGTTGCTCTACGCTGTTCTGGCCGAGAGCGACTACTTCCCGGTTGAAGAGCTATTAACCCTGAGGCAGGTGGATAGCTGCCTGCAAGGCCATACCGACTGCCGGCTGACCCCCGGCGTGGAAATGTCGGCTGGTTCTCTGGGGCAGGGACTGTCTTTTTCTATCGGGGTAGCTCTGGCCGGGCGACTCAATGCACAGTCATACCGGGTATATGTACTGCTCGGTGATGGTGAATCTGATGAAGGGCAGGTGTGGGAAGCAGCCATGGCGGCCGCCCACTATAAGCTGGATAATCTGGTGGCCATTGTGGATAATAACGGGCAGCAGATTGATGGCTGGAACCGTGATGTCATGAATCTCGACCCCTTCAATAAGAAGTGGCAGGCCTTTGGCTGGCATGTTATTGAAGTTGACGGTCACGACTTAAACCAGCTTGTTAATGCTTTTGAGCAGGCTAAATCGATTAAAGCTCAGCCTACCGTCATCATTGCCCATACCACCAAGGGCAAGGGAGTCAGCTTTATGGAGAACAATCTTGATTTTCACGGTAAAGCCCCCAATGCGGCTCAGGTAGAGATGGCGCTGAAGGAGCTGGAGTAGCCGTGAGCGCGGAGATTTCGCTGAGGGACACCTATGGCCAGACTCTGGTTGAATTGGGCAAGGAAAATCCGGATATTGTTGTGCTGGATGCCGATCTCTCCTGGTCAACCATGACCCATTACTTCCGTGCGAAGTTTCCCGGTCGTTTCTTTGACTGTGGCATCGCCGAGCAGAACATGATAAGTATTGCCGCTGGTCTGGCGGCCTCGGGTAAGATACCATTCGCCAGCACCTTTGCTGTTTTTCTTCCCGGGCGTTGCTTTGACCAGGTTCGCATGTCAATCGCTTATCCGGGTTTCAACGTTAAACTGGTAGCTACCCACGGTGGTCTCAGTGTCGGCGAGGATGGCGTTTCACATCAGGCAATTGAAGACCTGTCCCTGACCTGTTCCCTGCCCGGCCTTACCGTCATTGTCCCGGCTGATGCTATTGAGACGGCTCAGGCGGTAAGATCGGCGGCGGCCAATTACGGGCCTTTTTACATTCGGCTGGGTCGCCCTAAAGTACCGACGGTGCATGATGAAAGCTACCGCTTTGAACTGGGAAAGGCAGTAATGATGAGGCAGGGTGGGGATGTTACCATCATTGCTATTGGCTTACTGGTTGCGGCTGCCCTGGAAGCGGCTGATAATCTTAAGAAAGAGGGCATAGATTGCCGTGTATTGAATGTGCCTACTCTGAAACCAGTTGACGAGGCGGCCATTATTAGTGCGGCCGCTGATACGGGGGCTATCGTTACTGCTGAAGAGCATCTGGAGCATGGTGGCCTGGGTAGCACTGTTGCCCGGGTTGCGGCCAGGCACTGCCCTGTACCCATGGAGTTCATCGCTATTAAGGATACCTACGCCCAGTCAGGCAAGCCGGCAGAGCTTTTTGAAAGGTATGGTCTGACGGCTAAGGACATTAAGCAGGCTGTTCATACGGTGCTGAAGAAGAAAGGCTAGCTTAAGGTCAGCCAGACATGGCTGGTGCCGGGGGTGTTGACTACACGGTGCTATCCTCATTTCGTGGTTTTATAAAGGCGAGAACAAAGATGCTAATTCCTACAACAACCAGGATTATCGCTCCAACTCTGTTCAGGTTGGTCAGGAAAGCAAACGTACCGATGACCGTAAATATAACCCCCGCCGCTATACCAAGGGTCTTATCTATGTGTTTTACTTGTCTATCTCCCATCGTTGTCCCACCACCTCTCTTAACCCCGGTGTCATTTCCTGCTCTTTTTCCCCTTTTTTTGCTGATTCTCTGCCTTCTCTCCGATTGCCATAAGCTCAATGAGGCGGAAGACATTCTTAGCTTTTCCTGATAAAACAAAATTTTCCATGAGCCACCCCCTTATTGTCTGGTAAATAACAGCCGTTTACTCTGATTTTAGCGAACAAATATAAAGGCAGGGATAAAGACTATAAACATTTCGTAAACATATGATTAAGGTTTCGTAAAGACTTCACCTTTTTAGGGGTTGATAATAAGAGGCATGGGGTGTGACGTGCACTCGGCCTTACAGCCTCATTACAGATGGAGAAATATTGGATTAAACAGCAAGACCTGACTGAATAAAGGTGGGGTTCCCTGCGTAACTATCTGAACGGTTCTATAAGAGAGAGTACTCTAACCTGGTAAGTTTACCGCAGTAAACAGGGGGCAGTCACAAAAGTGGGTTTCGTGTGCCTGGAATGTCGTTATGCTCCTGGAGAGAACAGTTATTGAACCTCTGTTAGCTAGTTCCCCATGAAATACTCAGGAAAATCCAATTGGCGGGCATGTTCTCCCTGTGCCGGGATAACCACTTCCCCTTTTTCTTCCTTGTCTTAGGCTATCCGGGCGGCCTGCCAGAGGTTATGGGCGAATATGCCCTGACCGACCCATATATTTACCCCGGGGCTGCCCCGCATCCGGCTTCTCTTAAGC
>Ga0209164_1005025_pt1 | contig 11452 bp, 9 predicted proteins | sample MTBNYHSulfiMetaG_FD_187458 | JGI IMG/M metagenome (GOLD analysis project Ga0209164, IMG submission 187458) | Enrichment culture microbial communities from rom New York Harbor, USA that are MTBE-degrading - MTBE-NYH (New York Harbor Sulfidogenic)... | ecosystem: Environmental > Aquatic > Marine >... | reverse complement strand
TCGTAAAAAGTCCGAAAACCTCGTTTTTCGTCATTCCGGCGGAGGCCGGAATCCAGTGTTTCTAAGCACTTCTGGACCCCGGCCTTTCCACCCTCCGTAGCATAGCTACTGCGGAGGACGGGCGCCGGGGTGACGGCTTTGGCAACTTTTTACGAATTCATCAAGAACGAGACTCTGGAAACCAAACCCCGCATCCTTGAAACCGTCAAGATCGTTTGAATAATACAAAAGGTGGACTTCGCGCCCACATGCAACATACATCACGAAAGGTTGACTTTTCGGTCAACCTATTACAGTTTCTCTTACGATCAACAATCGCTCGTCAGATCAGAAAGATAAGAGCCCCGGACATCTATTTGAGGGGCCCGCCCTGCAGTACAAGCAGCGGCTGGGAGAGCACTTAAAGCAAGGTAGGGCCTTGTAGAACCCCTGGTTCCTAAGCCTCAAACGGTAGCGCCACGATAGGTAGACCACCTTTACCGGGGCTGAAACCAAAATGATCATTTTCAACCTGATCGAGAAAGTTTTCGAACCCCTGCTAGTCCGAAAGGTAGTATTCTACGGTTGACACCACCCGAACCTTCTTGATGTACGGGGTGTTGCTGTCCCGGTCGCTGATGGTGAACTGGCCTTGACTGGCCCCTTTGATCTTCCCCAGTTTGCTATCCGAGTCTTTTGCGAACTTCGCCGCCACTTCCCGGGCGTTCCGGGTCGCCTCTTCAATCATGGCCGGTTTGATGTCGTTGAGCTTTGTGAAAAGGAACTCCGTCTTGGTCTGGTAGTCCTCACCCACGATCGCCACTCCTTTTTTCCCCAGGTCCACCAGCTTGTTCATGGTTTTCCGCACCGCCTCCACGTTCTGGGAGTAGACCGTGATGGAGGAACTGCCGGAATATCTGAAAGGTATTCTTGCAACATCCGAATATCCCTGCGCTTGCCTGTCGATGATTGTGGGCACGGAAACGGAGATGTCATCTTCCTTGAATCCGTTTTCCTTCAAGAAGGTCTCCACAAGCCCGTTCTTGTTCTGGATGGAGGAAAAAAGCTGATTAAGATCGTTGTTGACCTCGTTGAACTTGATGGGCCAAATTGCGACATCGGCCGGAACCTCCTTCTCGGAAAGGCCTTTGACACTGACGGTTCTTTCAAGGGCCTTCACCTTCATAATCCCATTGGAAACGATGATCCCGAGGGCGATGAGACCCGCACAAAGAAACACGCCCAGAACGAGTGCCCCTCCTGCGTTTCGATCATTCATCTTCTTGCCTCCCTGACCGCCTTATACCTTTCCGTCTTTCTAAAAGCAAGGGGTTCTGTATTCCGGGAACAGGGGGCAACTTCCGCCCCACACAATATTGTCGTACCAAAGCCGTGTGCTCGTCTTTCCCCGGTCAGCCGATCTTATGGATTCCGCCATTCTTCGACCTGAGGACGCCTTCGCCTCATCGAGTGATTTTCCAGGTTAGCACCAGCCCCTCCGTTCATTAGGAGCACGTGTGAGCGATGCTGTGATTTGGGAACCTGTAGTGATGAGCCACATAGGCCAGGTCGGAACGACCTTGCCAGAACCCGGCTTCTTCATGCAATGAAAAGCCGGGAAACTGCTCCTGCCTTTCAGCGGCACATCAAGCTAATGCGTATCGGAGTGGAAAGCAGACCTTTGGCCTTGTAGACAAGCGCTTACAGGTGTTAATCTCTTCTCAGATGAGATAAATAGGGAAGGATGTTGACACAAGCAATACCCTGTCCTATAATTTTTTTATGGAGATCTCGGGCTTTCAATGGGATGAAGACAATGTCGCGCACATTGCGAGACACCGTGTCTATCCTGATGAAGTGGAGGAGTTAGCTTTCGATGATTAGCCTTGGATCAGGAAAGGAAGCGGCAGAACCCGGTATATGCTTGGATACACCATTTCCGGACGCTATCTTTTTGTAGTTTATGCGCTGAAAGAAAAGGGCATCGCTAGGGTTGTCACGGCCATGGACATGGACGAGAAATCTAGACGACTCTACAGGAAACGGAGAAAGAGACTGTGAAACTACCAGATTTCAAGACGGAAGCTCAGGAAAGAAAGTTCTGGGAGGAGCATTCCATAGCTGATTATTGGAAGGATCTTCGAGAATCGGATGATAGATTCGAGAGGCCTAAGCTGACTCCCGTAACGGTGAAGTTTGATCCCCTCGTGTTGAGAAAAATAAAGATGCTCGCAAAAAAGCGGGGCATACCGTACAACGCATACATTAGATACCTCCTTGCCAGGGGGGTGGAAACCGAAATTAGCTTCAAGCCCTCGCACCGTAAGTAGAGGGCTGGCTTCCTCTCACACACAAGCCAACTCAATGAGGTGGGTTTCCCTACCTCCTCACGCCTGAATGAGAACGTTCGACCTTTCCTATACAAGATCTAAACTTCCGAAGAACTCGGAGGATTAGTAGTTTCCACTTCCCAAATGCTGCGTTATTGTCCCTTGGGCGGAACCTGCTATTTTTTGCGGCCATTTACGGAACACAAAATCGTTAACGATTACATTCCCTAACCTATCGGAATTGGGTACACCGCATTGGCTCGTCTCTGATTTTCCCAATCGCTCAGCTCCATGGCCGCCTACTTTTCTCCCGTGCCCACCCAGGCAAGACTTTTCACCCAAGAAAGGCTATTATGGGGCAGTTGGATGGAGGTTACTTCTTTATAAACCTTTGGAAAAGGGAGGTTTACTATGAAAGTGTCCCAGGCCGTGAAGTGTTTTCTGGACTACCACAGGATGAACTCGAAAAAAAAACACGCTCAGAAACTACGAATACCTTCTGACAGGATTTTCCACCCAATTCAGTGACAGGGAGGGGGAGGTGACGGACTTGGAGGCGATGAGGTGGATAGACAATCTTTATGGATAAACATCGGAGGCCGGGGAGGCTTCTTCTCTTTGCCTGCGCCCGGCCTCTTCAAGAGATTGAAGCTCCGGAAAATGATCCTGCCATCCAGCGGCATGTCGAGCCAATCCGGTTCGTATGTGAAATTAAAAAACGACTCTGTGGGGAGGGTGTTTACAGACTCGAGTCATAACGTCGAAAACAGTCGCGCGGGCTTCGCATCGGCTGAAGTGAGGGGCTCGCCGGAGGCGAGTCAATCCATTGCTTCTGCAATCTTGATATCGCCTCTGAGCAATTGGTTTACTGCCGAGGACCGATCGATCTTTTTCTCGGAGGCAATCTTGTCAACGAAAGCTGAAACCTCCTCGTCAAGATATATCGGAATGTTCAGCTTCATATCAGGACGATAAAACTTGCCTCTTTCCCCTTTCGAAAAATCATACTCTTTTCTCATGTTGATTCACCATACGATGCGGTTTCATGTCTTGCTGCTTTTCGGCTTGAGATTATTCTGATCGCGACAGCATCTTCGCTTTCTTTCCTGAAAGTGTGGCTCACGATCAGCAACCTTCCTTTCTCCGAAATGCCCATGGTTACCCATCGGTCTTCTGTTTCACTGTGGTCTGGATCATATATGGTAATCGCATTTGGGTCTTTGAAGACCGTTGCGGCTTCGTCAAAAGCCACCCCATGTTTTTCCCGATTATCACGAGCTTTTATTGGATCCCACTCGAAATTGTAATTGACTGCCATCCTTAACCCCTATTGGGTTCCATGGCGAACAATTAGAATAGATAGAAAATTTTTCTTGATATGAAACTTTTACCCGAATTCCTTGACCTTGTCAATTTGGGATTTTGTAAAGGGGGCAGGTTATGACTTGAGTTTGTAAGAGAGCGATTTTCCCCGGCATGGGGATGTTATGATTCCCTACGGCTGGGTTAATGGACCTTGGAAGGCATCCGATCCTCTCAATGGCCTTTCGCTGAAAACAAAATCATTAATGATTACAATCGCTAAACTTATCGGGGCTGCGGACACCGCATCGGCTCGTCTCTGATTTTCCCAATCGTTAAGTTCCCCGGCCGGCTACTTTTCTCCCGTCCATACCGAACCAAGACTTTTCAGGCAAGAAAGGATATCATTAAGGGGTTGGAAAGAGTCAACCCCTTGTAACCCTTTGCAAAAAGGAGGTTTGCCATGAAAGTATCCCAGGCCGTGAAGTGTTTTCTGGATTACCATGGCAAAGTCACCGATTCGGAGGCAATGAAATGGATTGAAAGCCTGCACGGCTGAGAGCAGGAGGCCGGGGAGGCTTCTTTTCTCTGCCTTAGCCCGGCCTCTTCAGGGGATCAACGCCAAGGTAACTGCTCCTGCCATCCAGCGGCACATCAAGCTAATGCAAATCGAAAAGTAAAATAGGGAATCAAGGCTTATAAGTTTTGTATACCACCAGTAAGTTATTGCAGAAAAGGCGTCGGCGCGGATAAAAACATTCCCAATGAAAATGAACCTCACGGCCGTTTGATCGTATCGTAAGTGAACGCGAGCGATGGTCTTTCAGAAAACCAACCGGCATTAATCAGGTGCAAGATCAATCAGTGCGGACGATGTGATGTGAATCCGAAGGTTTCGTTTTACCTTCGCTTGTATGTGAGGTAATCGCTACAAGCACACACCGTTAACAAATATCGACCCGCCACCCAGCTTGTGGCATGATCAAGCCCCTTGGCACTGTGTCGATATTCAAGCACTTACTGAATGCAGGCCCCGATTTCAGCTCTGCGAGTTGCACCCACAAGATCCTATGATCTGATTTTGCTTGATCCACAAGGCCGCTCCAACTATGCTCCACAGAAAAAGGCGACTTCTTATCACCCAAATAGATGAATCATGATCACCCGAGAAATATTCACCCGTGATTTTATCCTGTGTTTTGCTGCACAGGTTGCTTTTGCATCCGTTTCTTTCATCCTTATCCCCACTCTCCCCATCTATCTTTCAAGATTAGGGTCTGCGGAGATAGAGATTGGGATTCTCATCGGAGCCTTCGGCATCTCTTCATTAGTCCTGAGGCCCGTTGTAGGTAAAGCTCTTTCAAAAAGTGGGGAAAAAAGGTTTATGGTTGTTGGTGCCATTGTCTCTGCCCTTACTTCTGCGGCCTATCTCATTGCTCCTCCATTTTGGCCTTTTTTCATCGTGAGAATCCTTCAGGGAATCGGATCTGCTTTCTTTTTTACGGCCGCAATTATACTGATATCTAATATCACCCCTCCAACCCATCGGGGAGAAAGCCTCGGCTATTTCTTCCTATCTTTCAATATTTCCATGGTTTTAGCACCTCCATTTGGAATATTTCTTATCAACCATTTCGGTTTCACGACTCTTTTTTTGGTCTGTGTCGTTCTATCTTTAGGCTCGCTGTTGATCTCATGCAGATTAAAGAGCAGCGACATCAAGCCCATGGTCGATTCATCGATTGAGGATAGTTCGTTCTTTACTCCCAAAGCGTTCCCTCCGATTTTTGTGTATTTCCTAGCTCATATTATCTGGGGAGCTTTAGCTACTTTTTTCCCTCTTCATGCTATCAATCATGGTGTGACCAACCCCGGCCTTTTCTTTGCGGCTTATGCCATGGTGCTTATTCTTGGTCGGGCTTTGGGCGGAAGGATATTAGATACTTACCAGAGAGACAGAGTCATTTTACCTTGCCTCACCGCTTACATCATAGCGATGGCCCTCCTTGCCTATTCCACAAGCCTTCAGATGTTTATTCTTGTCGCCGTCATCCAGGCAACTGGGCATGCTTTTCTCATGCCCACCTTGGTTGCCTACACCATTGACCTTGCCGGCGCTTCCCGAGGGGCATCGATTGGACTGTTATCAGCAGCAGGGGATTTAGGTATGGTTCTTGGACCAACGATTATGGGCATTATTCTTCGTTTCAGCAGTTTTCCTGCGATGTTCCTCTGTATCGCTTTGATTGGACTCATGAATTTCACTTATTTCTATTCTTCCATGAAAAAACGAAAAAAGCTGGCTGGGTAACCGCAAATCCGGTCCCTTCCACTAGATCAGTAATTGAAGCTCCCGGTCCAGAAAACTGAGCAGGCCGACTGAAATTAGTCATCCGAACCACGGGCAGTTTGAGCTTCTCCGCTGAAATTAGAACCTCCAAGAATACACGAAAAAGTATATTCCAGCCTCTCTGAGACTTTCAATTCCATCGGTAAGTTATTGGGGGACAGAGGCTATTACTGGTGCAGCTTTCCCAAATAAAGACGAGCCTTCTGTCGAGCGATAGCGTATCGAATACTTGAATTGAAAGCAGGTGCCTGTCGCTTCTGTGTACCAGACGAAATCATAACCTCCCACAAAGCAGAAAAGTCGGAGCAACGTGTGACTCCGCCTTTCATTTATTGTTCTATTTTCGATCAGCCTCTTTGGGCCTCATCCTTAACCATGCGAGTTCCACAAGACCAGTCCCAAGCAGAAGAATTATAGCTGTTTCAGGCATAGGCGCGCCCGAGTAGAGTCGCGCACACTCAGTCCTAATCGCTTTGTCGCCCTGTGAGACGCAAAGCATATTTCACCTGGGGCGAAGACTATTTAATCAGGGGATGTCAAACGTAAACGGAAATCCAATGCCGATTCGCACGTGGCATTGATGGTTCCACTTCCAGAAGGCCTGCCCGTTAATAACAACACCCTAAGCCCAGAAATAAAGCGATTTTCGCATCATTGCCTCACCGTTTCGACCAGCAGGCTTGGTCCGAACCCGGACCCCAAAGAAAGAGGCAGGGTGCCCTACAACGCCTCGGGCGCCCTGCATGAACCTCGGGGGATCTGTTTGCAATCACACACCACCTTTCCTAGGCGATTCACATGGTGATACTGACAGCCGTGGTCTCTCCGCCCTGAACCACAACCTCTTCAAGGACGATTGTTTCCTTGGTGTCGTCTTTTTCACTCCACGCTACCACCTCGTAGGTTCCCGCCGGCAGAATCAGGTCTTCCCCTCCCGGACCGACTTTGACGGAAGCCACTTCGATCATGCCCTCACAGCCCGGGACCCTGAAGCTGACGATCACGTCTCCTCCTCCTGTAACTATGACGCTCACTTCTACATCACCATACCCGGCAGGTGGAGCGGTAAGGATGAATTCTTCATCGAGAACTACCCTTTCAAAAGATCCGACGTGCACACCACATTTTACATCGAAATCATAAGTCTGTTTGTACGCGACGACGTTGTAAGTCCTGTTGGGACGCACCAGGATCTTGAACCAGCCCTTGGCATCGGTTCTACCTGAGGACTCGAACACGACTTCGTCCCTGGGATCGTCCGCTTCCAGATTGTCCGCTTGCAGATCGCTCGACTGGGCGCTGACTAAAGCTCCAGCCAAGGGGGCGCTTTCCCCATCGATGACATACCCTTCGATGCTCGAAACCTCGCCTGCGTGAAGCACCCTGATCGTGGGTTTCAGGAGCCACAGCCCGCTCAATCCCGCTTTGACCACGGACCGGGAAGCATCGAAATCCAGGATCAGCTCCGTGGTTTCACTCTCGTTGATCGTGAATTCTTCCACCAGTTTGATGCCTGTCTGCGTTCCGCTCGGCACGAACAGTTCGTGGATTTCATCCGTTCCTTCAAGAATGATGTAATTGGCGAACGGGTGTACTTCGTCGAGGATATTCAATTGTTCATCGTGGTGAAGCCCTATGATCAGCCGCATCTGAGTGTAGAGACCGCCTTCCAGGTCGTCGGTCAGGCCCAAGTGTGCGAACATCCCGTTGACCAGCTCCAGCAAATTGAAGGTCTCCATCGGTTCGGCAACGGTTTTCCAATTGTTCGGGTTATTTTCATTGCCGCCAAGATGGACGTCCACCCGGTCAATGGTCACGTATACGGCGCGGTACGCCAACGTGGTGGCATCTGTGAGCGATAGGGACAAGGTTCCGGTGCCTCCTCCCGATCCTATGCTGCCGTCGCCGCTGCCTCCGCCGCTGCTGCAGCCGATAAAAAGGGAGAAAACTACCATCATTGCAAATGCTGTTAAAGATTTCGTGTTGAGTTTCATTTCAATCCTCCTTGGTCTGTTTGGATCCGATCTCCATGAATCCAAGAAAATCAATTGCTGTCCCTTGAAGCTGGCAGCTTGAGGGACAAAGTCAATGAGTGGCAAAGGGACCTAGTCTTATCGCCTTCGGCCTCTTCTTCTGGTTTGTTTCTTTGTGCCTTTGTGCCTGCGACTTGGTCTCCATATTTTTTCTCTCGATACCATCACCTCCCCTTGTGTCCAATTGTGCCCGGCTTTCCCGTCATTCCATCGCGATTTCCGCCCAGTTCACAGTTCCACCCGCGAGAAACCCTTTCAAAGTAACGATGTCCTCAAGCCGGAGCAATCCAAGGAATTCATTCGGAGGAACCGGTTCCCCCCCTGGACCCTTAAATCCATCAGGCGGGATGGATGACGTGTCGATTTGAATACCCAGCACAACGATCAAGGGCTCTGAGACGAACTCGACCGCGCCCGCAAGCTCGACATTATTGCGGGAGGGGGTAACCACAATCACCGACGCCACAATGTCGCCGCCGGTCTGCCTGCCCAGAACCCTCACGTGATGTCCGGGATTGATGTCGTCAAACACGGATACGATTCCGGTGACGCCTGTCGTTTCGATCGCCAACACCGCGGCCGGTTCAAGCCCTGACAGCACGAGGCTGTTTTCCAAGAGATCGACGGTGGCCACATCAGACTCCATCCTGATCCTCTCAGGAAGGAAGATCTCACCGGCTAGGATGGTCCGGGCCGTAAGGGGGCCGTACACGATGACCCGCGCTCCTGGTTTGACATCCTGAGGCCTCAAATTGCTAAAGGAGGTCTCCTGATCGAATCTGATCGAGTAACGGCCGATCCCGAACTCGCCTACTCCTCCCTCCTCGGTGATAATCCCCTCCAGATCGACCACGTCGAACACCCCCCAGCCGAACTCCTCTTCCAGCTCGAGGCGCTCCGCAGCTAAGAGATTCGTCGCCACCAGTCTCCCTGTCGCCTTAAGCAACTGGCCCGGTTCGGGCGCGTTTCCGGACAAACCCCCGAGATCGGCCGCCGAGTAATCCACCGTGAGCTGTCGGATTCTGAAGGTTTGCAACGGCGGAGTCACATTTTGGACCACGCCTTTGACTGCAACGTGCCCGCCTGGGGGGAGGGAATCTGCAACCCTGTTCACATAGGTTGCAAAGACCCTGCCCAACTCGTCATCGTAGCCGCTCACCTCCAGGACCATGCCCGGGGCGATCGAGTCGGCGGACACATTGTGAAAGGCGGTGCGATCGTCCATGAGGATCGTCTGTCCGAGGATGACGGCTTGTTTCGAAAAGAAGCCAAGCGGTATCAAGCTCTCAACCGGACCCTTGAGAGTGCTGCTGAAAAACACCCGGTCTGCGGTTGCGGCCCCGTCCTCGGAGATCCTTCCCTCCACCCGGACCACCATGCCCCGCAAAAGGTTCAGAATCACTGCCGAATCGCCCAATCCCTTTGAGACGTTTTCGACAAACACCTCGGCATCCGTCGTGTCATAGACAACGCCGTTTACGATCACGCTGCCGAAACCGCTCACAGTGCCGACCGATGCGACGGTAGCACCTGTCCCGCCGATTCCTCCTCCCGCAAGGTCCCCACCACCGCTGCAGCCGGTCAGAACCGCGACGATGACACTTAGGACCGTCAATGCAATGGTTCTTCTTTGAACCAGAAATCTGTTCATGACTCAACCTCTTCATCATAGGGTTGTTCAAAATAGTAGATTCCTACCCCTGCTGTGTTGCGGCCGCCGCCCCCGGTCTTGGGGTTGACATCCCGGTCATGGCGTGAAAGCCACTGGTCGAGTTTCTCCAGCAGGGTCTGGGCCGATTCAGCGGAAAGACGTCGGAATTCCGGCAGCGCCTCGTCGGGCAGGTTGTCGTAGAGTACCTTGCGCTGGAACCGGGGAGGTTGATCCTTCCGGTTCAAGTTGTGCTCGATAGTGTCCACGAGAAAGGCCGTGTCAACTCCAAGGATGTGAAGTTTCATGGACTCATCGGTTTTGGGCAGATACGCCCGTTGGAACAACTTGACTTTGTTCTCCGAAATCCTCTCAACACTGCCGTCGGCCACCAGTTCGTCGAGCACGGCCCGGTAAGGAATATCCCCGCTGTAGCGCTTCACAAGTTCCTGGAAGCTGTTCGGGGTCCCGGACACGCTCAGCAACACGGGCTTTCCCTCTTTATCCATGAAATCCTTGTCCCGCCGCCACCCGGAGATCACCCGTGAAGCACGGTTGTACCTGTCCCAATTCCGGTTGTCTTCGAGTTCATGAAGTCCCATAATCCGTCTTACTTCCTTGCGCGTCAGCCCCGTGATGACGGACACTCTAGAAACTGACTGCTTGCGCCCTTGAATGGAAAACTCGTTTTGGGCCACATCGACAAACTGCATTTTGGCGATGTCGGCAAAGGTCCCATAGGAGATGCCGCTTTTCAGAAGGATGCGTATGAGAGGTTTCAGGATTCGAGCAAGGGCAGCAGCGAGAATTTGGTGTTTGGATCGTTGCATCGTATGAAGGCCTCTTTACATTTGGGAAAATTTTCCCAAACACCGATCCTATAAGTCAAGAGAAAAATGCAGAGGCTACTCGAAAAGAGGAAAGATTTCCCCTCGTGTTTGAATGAGAAGGCTGCTCCAGAAACACGGATGGTTTCTTTTTTGCAAAAAGAGCAAGTATGGTTCAAGGGGCACTAGCGATTACTGATCCAAATCTATTGAGGAGGCGGACAAAGGCCGGGTTATTACTTCCCAAATTTGACTTAACCGCCCCCTGGCCCGAAGCCGATCGTCTGGAAGGGCATCTCTGGGCCACGATATCTGGAATGATTACAATCGCTAAGGTTCACATCTAAAACACCGGGGCGGCTTGTTTAGGATCTCCCATCGAAAAGGGATCAGAGGGAGGCTCCCCACATTTGGAAAACCTCCCCTGAGGGCGACCAAAGACGTATCGTATCATAACCCGGAAGTCCCTGAAGAGGCGATAGACTCGCCTTTGTAAGCAGAAGGAGCACAAAGAAAAGCAGGGTCAACAAAATTCTGCGGTTAGAATAAAGGGAATATCTGCCGAAAAGACTAAGGAGAAGGAATCGAGAAAGCTATGGGAGGCCGGAGGGCGCGTGTTTCGTCTCTCCACATCGTCCTAAGCAGCTTTAATGCTCTCATGCCCTCACGAACCATTTCTTGTTCCGATACCTTTTCTTTTTCGTATCTCCGACATCTGACACAGGAAAAACCATCCCTCAGCAGACACTGCTGTGCTGCCTTTGTCAAGCATTGGGAGTAATACACACAGTCCAATGACCTTGCTGGAAATGCGATGTTCTCCGGTATTCGTTCCAACCTGCGCGCCCTCTAGTGAAATTCGTGAAATTTTTCCTTAACCTGAAACTCGGATACTTTAACCTCCCCAGTGTTTTGACATGGAAATGATTTATTTGAGGAAAAGTAATCTAATGCCAAGTCAATACTGTTCAGTTCCCTCCCTA
>Ga0209164_1005024_pt1 | contig 11454 bp, 9 predicted proteins | sample MTBNYHSulfiMetaG_FD_187458 | JGI IMG/M metagenome (GOLD analysis project Ga0209164, IMG submission 187458) | Enrichment culture microbial communities from rom New York Harbor, USA that are MTBE-degrading - MTBE-NYH (New York Harbor Sulfidogenic)... | ecosystem: Environmental > Aquatic > Marine >... | reverse complement strand
CACCGGAGACATAGAGCACCCGTGCTTGTTGAGCCATCCAAGCCAAACTTTGCAGGAGCAAGGTAGATTTACCGATACCGGGGTCGCCTGCAAGAAGCGCGATAGTGCCGGGAATCAAACCGCCTCCCAACACTCTGTCCCACTCGTTAATGCCTGTCAGCATCCGGGCTTCCTGAATCACAGGAATATCGGCCAGGGAAACCGGCGAGGAGGAGGGCGATATTTTCCCCGCCCTGTCAGTGCCCCTTGTCCCAGACTCTTCCAAAAGACTGTGCCAAGTCTGACAGTCGGGGCAGCGACCAAGCCATTTCGGGCTAAGATAGCCGCACTGCTGGCAACGAAAAAAAACCTTGCGATCAGCCATTCGGGACTCGCCTTCAAACCTTAACAGAAAATAGAATTCTCTCAGTTCTCGCTGTGAGCAGGCAAGGGTTATCTTTGCACGTTGTCATTGTAGATTGACAACCGCGTTGCGTTTAGTTTATATGACAGATTAGCTGTTCCTTTTAAAGAGATAATCGTTGTGTAGAGCAATTTTGCTGCGGTGTGCGCTAAAGAAAAGGAGCTTTTTAATGGCGGGAAATATTGTGGAGATCAGCGACGGCACCTTTGAACAAGAGGTCCTACAGTCAAATATTCCTGTTCTGGTAGACTTTTGGGCACCGTGGTGCGGACCATGTCGTGCCATTGCTCCGGTTATTGAGGAGCTCACAGCCGAATATGCCGGCAAAGTCAAAATGGCAAAATGCAATGTGGATGACAATCCAAAGACACCCTCTCGATACGGCATCCGTGCCATTCCAACACTGATCATTTTTAAGAGTGGCAATGTTAGTGAGCAGATCACAGGAGCGGTGGCCAAATCTCAAATCGCCGCAGCCATTGACAAAGTCATTAGCTAAGTGTTTGACATTCCCCGAAAACCTGTAGTGGGTACCCGCATATAAAATATGAGAGTATGGTCATATTCCCCCTGAGCGTTTTTTCCGGCAACAAAATCAGTGACGGCTATGACACAGTATTAGCGGACACAAAGCGGAAAGAACTGCGGGCTGGTTTGTGCACTCTGAGCCTGCGAAGCAATGTTTTCGGCCTCCGCCGGAAAAAACGCGCTCAGGCATATTACCCTGAGGCTCGGGCATCCCGCTTGGAATTGTATTGTCAAGCCCTAGAACGATCAATAGAGCTCAAAAGTGAGTATTGCAGTCTTGAAGCTGCAAGATGGAAATATCTTTCATCAAGATGTATTTGCCGAATTTGATATCCTTCGCTATACTACCGTCAATCGCACAGAAAACAACGTTTTGATGATTCAGGCAGAGCCGCCAGCCCTTGACGCTCGAGAATGGCGTAATGGGCGAAGGAGATGCCGCTAATCCAACCGGAAGGTGATAGATGGCGAGATTGTTCAGGAGGTCGAATTCGGTTTCGCGAATTGGTTTGAGTCTTTTACTTATTTTTATTCTATTTGGAACCTCGGGCTGTAATTCTTATCTTGTGAATTTCTACTTCGGTGACCTCTTTGGCGGCGGTAGCTCTGATACTGAGAAAAATGCTGAGCAGCTGGCCGTCGAGGGGATGCAAAAGATGAAGGAAAAAGACTATGGAGACGCAGTGAAGGATTTCCAGCAACTGAAAGAGCGTTATCCATACAGTAAATACGCAATCCTGGCTGAGCTCAAACTGGGAGATGCTTACTTTTTTGATAAGAAATATACCGATGCGGCTATTGCCTATGAAGAGTTCGTGCGCTTGCATCCTCGCAACGAGGTAGTTCCATACGTGCTATACCAGATCGGCATGTGCCATTTCCTTTCGTTCAGCACTATTGATCGTGATCAGGAAGAGACGCGACTGGCCATGGAGGGTTTTCAGCGTGTGATCCAAGCTTATCCGGAATCGGAATATGCTCGCAGAGCCAAAAAACAGCTCTTTGAGTGCCAAAAGCGCACCGTAGCCCGTGAATTTTATGTCGGCGAGTTTTATTTTAAACAGGAAAGATATGGACCGGCTATGGATAGACTGGGCAGAATATCCAAGCAATATCCGGATGCGGTGACAGCATTGGGATACCAGGATCAGATTGATAAGATGCTCGCAGAATGTCAGAAACATGTCGACCAGGGAGACCGGAAACCCAGCATTTGGACACGATTGGGATTCTAACCCCGGTAAATCTCACCTTTTTCTTTGCCCTCGGAGGGAACAACGAAAATCCATACCTGACGCGTTGCGTGAGCTGGTTTGCAGACCCATTTCCTTGCAGTGAAGCAACTTCCTTGAAATCTTCATGACTCCCAGCAAGAAAACCATCTAGGACGATCCGGAAAAGGTCTTCAGCAGTCAAAAACTATAACCGATAAGTAATGTACTCTATATAGGCTTCATATCGAAGGAGAACAGCAATTATGGCGGAATCAGTCAAGAATACGTCCAAAGTAGCCGAGCAGGACAAGGATCGGGATGACATCGGTCAACAGGGTGAAATGAACCTGGTAGAGCTCAAGAATAAGAACATCAGGGAGCTGATGAGCATGGCAAAAGCCCTGAACATCGAGGGCGCAAGCTCCATGCGCAAGCAAGAGTTGATTTTTGCGATTTTGCAGGCCCAAGCAGAATTAAGTGGTTTGATTTATGGTGAAGGGGTACTTGAAATCCTGCCCGATGGCTTCGGTTTCCTGAGAAGCCAAAATTACAACTACTTACCCGGCCCGGACGACATTTATGTCTCCCCTTCTCAAATTCGACGCTTCGGTCTGCGCACGGGCGACAGTGTGTCAGGGCAGATCCGTCCGCCTAAGGACAACGAGCGCTATTTCGCTCTGCTCAAAGTCGAGGCAGTGAACTATGAAGATCCCGATGTCGCAAGAGATAAAATCCTATTTGACAATCTCACCCCCCTTTATCCCGACCGTCGAGTCCATCTTGAAGCAACCTCGGAGAACTACTCCACGCGGGTCATGGACCTGTTAACCCCGATCGGATTCGGCCAGCGCGGTCTTATCGTGGCGCAGCCCCGCACCGGCAAGACCATGCTGCTGCAAAACATTGCCAATGCAATCACCATCAACCACCGGGACACCTACCTTATCGTGCTCCTTATTGACGAACGGCCGGAAGAAGTGACCGATATGGTGCGCAGCGTGCGAGCGGAAGTTGTCAGCTCAACGTTTGACGAGCCTCCACAACGGCACGTGCAGGTGGCGGAAATGGTGATCGAGAAAGCCAAACGCCTGGTCGAGCACAAGCGCGACGTGGTCATATTGTTGGATAGTATCACCCGTCTCGCCAGGGCCTACAATACCGTGGTGCCGCCAAGCGGCAAAATCCTTTCCGGCGGTCTGGATTCCAATGCCCTGCATCGACCGAAGCGGTTCTTTGGGGCTGCTCGAAACGTAGAGCAGGGGGGAAGTCTGACCATCATCGCCACCGCCCTCATAGATACCGGCAGCCGCATGGACGAAGTGATCTTTGAGGAGTTCAAAGGAACCGGCAATATGGAAATCGTTCTGGAACGAAAGCTGGCCGACAGACGAATCTTTCCGGCAATCGACATTAATAAATCCGGTACTCGCAAGGAAGAACTCCTGCTTCCCGGGGATGATCTTAATCGCATCTGGATTTTGCGCAAGCTTCTCTCTCCACTCAATCCGGTCGATGCTATGGAATTCTTGCTGGATAAAATGCAAGGGACCAAGGACAATACAGAATTTCTGGCATCCATGAACCGTTAGAACGTTGCTTCGGCAAGGGGAAAATGCACGTCGGTCTATCGCTGAAGTGAACCTGCGGAAGCGTCCGCGGCAAACTAAGTTGACCTGTCAAGTGCCGCTAGAGTAGCTGCTCGCCAATCCAGCACAGCCCGCAACATGTGTCTTTGGTGCCCTGAAGCTCCGCCCAGCCCCTTGCGGCCGAAATGGAAATTAATCTCGATAAAGACGGGACGGCCATTATCCGGGAACATCAGGTCAAAGCCGGCAATGTCGATCATTGCACCACGGCAGAATTCCAGTACCGCCTCCTGGCCCGTCCGCCTTTGCTCGGGGCAGGAATCATAATCAAGCCGTCCGCCACGGCAGACATTGTTATAGAAGCTGCCGTCTCCGACTCGGAAATAACTGACGGCCCGGCTTCCATAGGTCACCACCCGCAGATCCTTGCCGCCGTGCTCAATCCACCTTTGCAATAATACGGGCTCGTGCGGTGGGAGTTTGGCAATGTGCCTGAACATATCATCTCGATTCGAAACGGGAAAAACTCGGCTCCCACCCCCTCCCGTATCTCCTTTCAGAACCAGGGGATACCCCCATGGAGACCCGTAGCGAATTACATAATCGATAGCCTCTGCCGGCGCATCGAACACGCAGGTTTCAGGGCAGCGGACACCCAATTGCTGAAACAGCGAAATCTGCTTTGCTTTTCCGCGATATTCGAAACGGGTCTCAAGTCGGGGAAACCACCGTTTTGCCAATCGAGTGATCACATGGTAGCGCCATGGCGGGGTGTAGGGTGGAAGCAGTATTCCGGCAGCTTCAGTAAGCAGACGTCGAATCCTCGGACCATCCAATGGTTGGAACACCGTCAGATTCTCTTCCATCGGAATACGCGGATAGAACGAGACAATATAAGGTTTCATGCGTCAGCTTTCAGTGAAATGAATTTTCGGCCCGAACCGACTGCTCGCTTTCGAAGGAAGCCCATGAAAGACTATCACGTTCTTGAGAAAAGACTATTGAAAACTGAGCTAATAGAGCTATAATAGGGAGTTTTGAAACACTTACCGACCGAAGGAGGAATTATAATGAAACAAGATATTCATCCTGCTTACGAGCAGACTGTCATTCGTTGTGCCTGCGGAAACGAGATCGAAACCGGATCGACTAAAAAAGACATTCGAGTGGAGATATGCTCCAAGTGCCATCCTTTCTACACCGGCAAACAGAAGTTGATTGACTCTGCGGGTCGTATCGAGCGCTTCAGGAAAAAATATGAGAAATTTCAGGCTGACGAGAAGAAAAAAAACGAACAATAAAGGTTTCGTTCCAGAAACAGAGCACACAATAGGCAAGTTAGAGCATGTTTGAACGATTAGAAAAGGTCGAAGAAAGATTTCGCAAGTTGGAAGCAGACCTTACCAACCCGGAAATCATGGCCAATCAGAAAGATTATCAGAAGGTGGCCAAAGAGCACTCCGAGCTTTTGCCTATTGTGGAGAATTATCGCAAGTATTCCAAAGCGAAACTGCAAATCGTAGAAAACCAGCAACTGCTCGATACTGAAGACGATCCGGAGATGCGCGAGCTCATTCGGCAGGAACTCGCTTCTTTGGAAAAAGATGTGGAAGCTGCCGAGGACGAGCTGAGAATGCTGCTCGTTCCAAAAGATCCCAATGACGAGAAAAACGTCATCCTGGAGATTCGTGCCGGCACGGGTGGAGACGAAGCAGCTCTGTTTGTGGCCGATCTGTTTCGCATGTACTCACGCTACGCCGAATTGCAGAGATGGAATGTGGAAATACTCGACAGCCATCCAACAGGAATCGGCGGATTTAAAGAAATCATCGCCGGCATCAATGGCAGGGGAGCTTACAGCCGACTGAAATACGAGAGCGGAGCTCACCGGGTACAACGCGTTCCTGTAACTGAGAGCCAGGGGCGAATCCATACTTCAGCCGTGACCGTAGCGGTGCTTCCGGAGGCTGAGGAAGTAGACATTTACGTCGATCCCAACGATCTGCGGGTAGACGTGTTTCGATCTTCCGGTCCCGGCGGACAGAGTGTTAATACAACCGACTCCGCGGTACGCATAACCCACGTGCCCACCGGCCTGGTCGTGATCTGTCAGGACGAGAAATCTCAGCACAAGAACAAGGCCAAGGCCATGAAGGTGCTCAGAGCGCGGCTGTTGGACCAAATGCGGAGCGCACAGGAAGCCAGAATCGCTCAAGAAAGAAAAAACCAGGTGGGAACAGGCGATCGGAGTGAACGAATTCGCACCTACAACTTTCCACAAAACCGAGTCTCCGATCATCGCATCAACCTCACACTCTATAAGCTTGATGCCGTTCTCGGCGGCAACATCGATGAGATCATTGATCCGCTGATCACTCACTTTCGAGCTGAAGCGCTGAATAGTGTCGAGCAATAACCTGTTCCCTGCAAGACCGCAGGGGACGTAGTGAGCCCATGGAAATAGCGGACGAGCGTTAGAGAGAGCTCAACAACTTGGGCACCTACGTTTCCCTCTTTATGCGTTTATGCCGTGAACGGACTAACTCAGCAAACCGAGGACGGAGGATGGAAGAGACATGGACCATCCTGAAAGTGCTTCAATGGACAACCGGGTACTTCAGCAGACACGGCATAGAGCAGCCTCGTGCCAATGCAGAAGTACTTCTTGCTCATGTGCTCGGAAAAGAGCGCATTGAGCTCTATCTTCACTTCGATCAACCCCTCACCAGCTCCGAGCTGACCCGCTACCGACAGCTAATCCAAAGACGGGCGGCACACGAGCCAACTCAGTACATCACTCAAAAACAAGAGTTCTGGTCCTTGGAGTTTGAGGTTAATTCATCGGTTCTGATCCCAAGACCGGAAACCGAGCTAATCGTCGAATCGGCCGTTGATCTAATCGGCAACACACGACAAAAAGTGCTTGACCTGGGTACCGGTTCGGGAGCAATTGCCGTGTCAATAGCTAAAGAATGCCCCGCCGCGGAGATCTTGGCTACTGACGCCTCCTTCGATGCGCTCCAGGTTGCAAAACGCAATGCCATGCGGCACGATGTGCCTGGTCGAATCACCTTCGTGGCCATGGATCTGTTTAGCGGTTTTGCACGTTCCCGGGCCGCCTTCGATCTGGTTGTAACCAACCCTCCTTATATAGGAGACGAGCAATTTCAAGATCTGGCTCCCGAAATAGAAAGCTACGAACCGCAAATGGCTCTCCGCGGCGGTGGGCCAAAAGGCTTGGAAATCGTACGCAAGATACTCAGTGAGGCTCCACTTTACATGAAGACCGCAGGTGTGATTTTATTGGAAATTGGCCATGGGCAGTCGGAAATCCTGCAAGAAGAATTGAAGGAGAACCGGTACATTGAAGATGTCCGAATAACTAGAGACTATTCCGGTATACCGCGGATATTACATCTTCGCAAAGCCAACAGGTGAGAAATGGACAAACTTCTGATTGAGGGTGGAATCCCACTAAAGGGCCATGTACCCATAAGCGGCGCCAAGAATGCAGCCCTGCCCCTGATAGCGGCAACCTTGCTGGCGCCTGGAAAACATTCATTTTCCAATGTACCCCGACTGCGGGATATTCGCACGATGCAGAGACTTCTCTCTTATATGGGTGCGGAGAGTGAGCACGGCGAACATTTCCACATCGACACCAGCCGCGTCCACACCACCGAGGCCCCCTACGAGCTTGTCAAAACCATGCGCGCATCCGTTTTGGTTCTGGGCCCCTTGGTGGCGCGACACAGGCAGGCAAAGGTTTCGCTGCCCGGGGGATGTACTATCGGGGCTCGACCGATCAATCTGCACCTCAAGGGATTGGAGCAAATGGGAGTCGAGGTTCAGCTGGAGCACGGCTATGTCATTGCCAATGCCGAGCGTCTGCGAGGAGCAACCGTCAGTTTCGATCAGGTAACGGTTACCGGCACGGAGAATCTGATGATGGCGGCATGTCTGGCCGATGGGGTTACTGTTTTGGAGAATGCAGCCCGCGAACCGGAGGTAGTGAATCTGGCAGAGTATCTTGTAAAGATGGGCGCCCTTATTCACGGCGCCGGGACTCCGAAAATCACCATTGAGGGTGTTTCCGAGCTTACTCCCGGCATTCACACCGTAATACCGGACCGAATTGAAACGGGCACCTATCTTGTAGCCGCGGGAATAACGGGGGGGCATCTTACCTTGTCTCCCTGCAGGCCGGATCATGTGGAAGCTATCATTAGAAAACTTGAAATGGCCGGACTGACCATTGAAGTCAAGGATAACACCTTAGATGTCCAAAGGACTTCAAGCATTCACAGCGTGGATATGAAAACCTGGCCATTTCCAGGGTTTCCAACTGATATGCAGGCTCAGTTCATGTCTTTGATGACGGTTGGCGACGGAGTCAGTCTGATTACCGAACAGATCTTCGAGAACCGTTTCATGCATGTGCTGGAGTTAAAACGATTGGGCGCCAGTATTAATCTTGATGGCAGAAGCGCGGTGGTGCGCGGGGTGCAATCTCTTTCCGGGGCTCCGGTAATGGCGACCGATTTGCGCGCCTCCGCCTGCCTGGTCTTAGCGGGCCTGGCTGCTGAAGGAGTTACCGAAATCAGCCGCATTTACCATCTGGACCGCGGCTACGAAGCTATAGAAAGAAAGCTTGAAGCCGTAGGAGCTAGAATCTGGCGAAAACAATGAATCACGAAAGAACCTGATCCGCTCTTTTGGCATCTTGACGATTCAGCGACATCATCCCTTCCTGGCTACATGTTTTCGTGATTCGAACGTCCGGGATCACGGTCATGAGAGGTCGGCCTCTTTGTGAACTGGCGATTGCTCTAGCCGCTGGGATATTCTTAGCTTACCGGCTTCCGTTCGCCCTTTCGGCTGGTTTGACTGCAATCCTTACAGCTCTGATGTTTTTCTTTGTCGCAGTCTGTTGTTCGGCCGCTCGCTTTCGGCGAGCACTCCTTGCCGTGATTCTCTTTTTCTGTTTGGGCATTCTGGCAGGCCGTCTCGCTCTGCCAACCCTCCCCGCTCCGGCGAGTCTTGAACCTTTCCTCAATCAGCCGGACATTCTGATGCTTGCCCGAATTTCCCAACCCGTAGATTTCTACCGTGATAAGCTGAAAGTCCCGCTTAGCTTGCATCGAATCATCACGGCAGCGGGCAGTTTTCCCGTCCAAGGCGGCGTGCTTCTCAATCTGAAGCGAACTGAAACAGCATCCGATATGTGGCTTATTGGAGACGAGCTCGCAGGCCGCATAACCTTGAAGCCATTTCACAACTTCAACAATCCGGGTGGTTATGATTATGTATCATATCGAGCAGAAAATGGTTTCCACGCAAGAGCCTATGCCCCAAACGACAATATGCTGATGAGATTGGCAGTGCAATCAAGTCAAGATCTTGTTCATCCATTCAGGTTCTTGCGTCGACAGCTGGATCGATTCCGTCAGACGGCTCTCTTCTGGTTAGAGAAAAACGAGGCTCCTGACATTGCTGCCTTTTACGCTGCCCTACTGCTTGGATATCGGCATCAGCTGTCATCGGAATGGGTGGAGCACATGAACCGAGCCGGAGTCACCCACCTGCTTGCCATTTCAGGACTTCACCTGGGAATGGTGAGTATTGCCGTTTACTGGATAATCAGTCGACTCCTTCGTCTGTGTTGTCCTGCCTTTCTACAGAAGACCAGTGACCGTCGAATTGCCATAGGGGCTGCGCTGTTGCTGGCCCTTGTATACGCTTTTATCGGGGGTCTCGCGCTGCCTGCGTGGCGGGCGGCGATTATGCTCCTGCTGGTTTGCGGAGCCGTTTACTGGTATCGTTATACCGACGCTCCATCGCTGCTGGCCGCCGCCGCGATGGTCATTCTGGTAATTTTCCCCAACGCGCTGTGGCAGGTTTCGTTTCAGCTATCCTTTGCGGCCATGATCGGCATTATTTTGTTCTTTCCCCGCCTTCAATCCATCCAAACGCGCCTGTTCCCTCCAAAGCATGATGGCCGGCTACATCTTCGTAATCTCTTGCAGCCCTTTCTGAATGCTTTTTTGCTGTCGACCGCAGCTACCATGACGGTCTTTCCTTTGACCGCCTATCACTTTAACGCCGTCTCAATATCAGCATTGATTGCCAATACTCTTTTGGTGCCGTTGATAGGTCTGCTGGTCCTGCCGATCGGGCTAGCCACACTGGTGGCTTTTGCATTGAACGAATCATTGGCGGCGGTGCTGTTGAGCGTGGGCGGTCGGCTGGTCGCTTGTGGTCAGTCCATCATCGTGTGGTTCAGCGAGCTGTCATGGGTCCATGTCTGGGTCGGCCCGGTATCGCCGCTCTACCTGATCGGGTTTTATGGTGCCCTTGCACTGTTGCTCTGTTCCTGGAAATGGCGACAAAAGTCTGCAGCCTTGGGCGCACTGACCCTTTTGGTCGGGGGGTATGCTCTTTTGACCACTCTCTCCGAAGCCGTCAGAAAAGACCGGTTGCTGCATGTTACAGCCATTGATGTGGGACAGGGCAGCTCCACCCTGGTGCGCTTTCCAACCGGTGAGACCATGCTGATAGACGGCGGCGGCTTCTTCGATGACTCCTTTGACATCGGACGCCACGTAGTGGCGCCTTTCCTCTGGCACTCCGGCATAAGCAAATTGGATTACGTTGTGCTCTCGCATGATCATCCCGATCATCGGAACGGGCTTCACTTCATTTTGTACCGTTTTAAGGTGGACCATTTCTGCGAAACCGGCTTCAGCAACGAGCAGAACAAAGATGATATCAATAAGCTTTATTCCATCATCGAACGGCGCAAATTGAATGTCAGGCGGGCTCCGCAGCACCTATTGCCAAATGCGCTCGGTCCATGCAAAGTGCAGGTTCTTCATCCGTCGCCAGATTATATGAGGCAAAACTGGGACAAAAAAAATCTTAACAATATCTCACTGGTAGTGCAGATTGAATTCGGTGAAACCAGTGTCATAATTCCGGGAGATATTGATTCTTCGGTCGAGCGCTTGGTCTTCAAAAACCGGCCGGTACCAAAGAACATGCTGCTTATTTCCGCGCATCACGGCAGTGCCGGATCCAACAGCAAATTCCTGCTGGACTGGTTGCAGCCCAACCACCTGGTCTTCTCCTGTGGGAACGACAACTGGTTTGGTCTTCCAGCTGAAAAAGTATTGGCCGAGTGCCGCCGGCGAAATATTAGCATCCATCGTACCGATATGCACGGAGCGATCATGGCGGTCTCAAACGGCCTAGCATGGAAAATCAAGCACTATTTGAAGTAGATGCTGAAAGGAGCTTCTCATGCGGTATTATTTTTTTGGAGATATCCACGGCAATGAATATGCGCTCGAAAGATGTTTCAAACACCTGGATGAAATAAAGCCAGATGGCATTTATTGCCTGGGCGACCTGGTCGGGTGGCTGCCTTTCGGGAACCGCACTCTGCAGCAGATGCGATCACTGAATGTCCCAACAGTTGCCGGGAATCACGATTTAATGGTAGCCGGTCTTATCATTGACCATCCCGAGCAGCTTGATCGCATGCAAGCGAGCGCTTACAATGCGGGTCTGCTTTCCATGGTACCGGGTGCATTCGACTACCTGAGCAGTCTTCCTCTAATTCTCGAAGAGAGCGATTTTGTGTTGGCACACCACAGTCCTTTTCATCTTCCCGAGCGAGGCCGGGAAATAAACATTGAGTCGTTCAATTATCTGGACAAAACGG
>Ga0209164_1005022_pt1 | contig 11458 bp, 10 predicted proteins | sample MTBNYHSulfiMetaG_FD_187458 | JGI IMG/M metagenome (GOLD analysis project Ga0209164, IMG submission 187458) | Enrichment culture microbial communities from rom New York Harbor, USA that are MTBE-degrading - MTBE-NYH (New York Harbor Sulfidogenic)... | ecosystem: Environmental > Aquatic > Marine >... | reverse complement strand
GCTCGTACCCGCCCAGCCCGTAGAGCTGCAGCTCGCACTGCGGCAGGGTGAGCACGGCGCAGCTGTGGTTGAAGGCGCTGCTGCCGGGATTGATCACCAGCGTGCTGCCGAGCTGCTCGCTGAAGATCTGGTGCGTATGCCCCACGATCAGCACATCGTAGCCAAACCCCTGCAACCGCTCCCGCCACTCGGCCAGCCGTGCCGGGATCAGGGCGCCCGCTTCGTCCAGCAGGCGGATCCCGTCCATCGTCGAATCGGGGGGACTGGCGTGCACCATATAGAGACGCCGCCCTTCCAGGGTGTAGTGGCGGGTCAGGGGGAGTTCGCGCAGGTATTGCAGGGTGGAACTCTCTTCGCCGCCCGCCACCTGCAGATACCACTGGTCGTGGTTGCCGATGATGCTCTCGCAGCGGCCCTGCCGCAGCAGCGCCACGGTCTCTTCCAGCGCCTCACCGTAGCCGGCGATGTCGCCGCCGCAGAGGATGCGCTCCACCTTTTCGCGCGCGAAGATCGCCAACGCCTCGCGCAGCGGCCCCGGTGTGGCGTGAACGTCGCTGATCAGGCCGAGGCGGGTCGCCACCGCGCAAGCCCCGCTATTGCAGCAGCGGCTCGAGCCTGGCCAGGATCGCTTCCGCGTAGAGCGGCGCCTCCGCCACCTCTGAGGTGGCGAGGATCTCGTCGACCCCCTCCAGTTTCTCCTCACCGTCATCCGAGGTGGTGAGCACCACCACCTTTTCCGGCGCATTCGCCCTGCGCACAAACCGTTTGGCTTCAAGCTGCGGCTTCCAGTTCTCCCAGGTATGGAGCACCACCAGCGCGCTCCACTCGGCGGCCTGCACACCGCTCAGCAGCGAGAGGTCGATCACCTTGATGTAGACGGGGCGTTGCCGCAGACGGCTGACCACCGCATCGACCACCGCCTCCTTGAAGCGGCTCTCCTGGGTGGCGATCAGCACACGACGGTCGAGCTCCGGTGCGTTCACCTCAAACGACTTCGCCACCGCCATCGAGTAGTGATACCTGTACCCGCTGAGGAACAGAAACAGACCCAGCACCACCGTTGCGGTGGTCAGCAGCAACCTTCTCCACGATTCGATCATCCGCATGCCTCCCTCTCCGGGGCAGACCCCCCGCCTCGTTCAGGGAAAAGCATAGATGAAGCTGCGGATGGCGCAGATGCCGCCGGGGCACGGATGAAAATCGGGTATACAAAATTTCGTAGGGTGGGATGAATCCCACCAATCGTGGCGCCCGAATTACTAACCTGGTGGGATTCATCCCACCCTACGTCCGGGTTTCGTTTGGGGCCCGCTATTGCCTGCGGGTGAACACCCACTTGTTGCCATTGCTCAACGCTTCGTTGAAACGATACCCGTCCACATCGAACGCCTTCATCTGTTGCGGATCGGTCAACTGGTTCCGGATCACGAAGCGGCTCAACTGTCCGCGCGCCTTCTTCGCATACACGCCCATCATCTTGTACTGGCCGTTCTTCCAGTCCTTAAACTCAGGGGTAATGATCTCGCCGTCGAGCGCCTTGGGCTTGACCGCCTTGAAATACTCGTTGGAAGCCAGGTTGATCAGGTACGGCGACTTGAGTTTTTTCAGCTGCGCATTCAGCCCTTCGGTGATAATCGTGCCCCAAAACTCGTACAGATTCCTGCCGCGATCGGTATCCACCTTGCGCCCCATCTCCAGGCGGTAGGGCTGCATCAGGTCCAGCGGTCGCAGCAGGCCGTAGAGACCCGAGAGGATGCGCAGATGATTTTGTGCGAACTTGAAATCCGCCGCGCTGAAGCGCTCCGCATCCAGCCCGGTGTAGACATCGCCCTTGAACGCCAGCACCGCCTGCTTGGCGTTGTCCGGAGTGAACGGGGTGTGCCACTGCTCGAAACGCTCGAAATTGAGCTCCGCCAGCTTCATGCTCACCGCCATCAGCTCGGCTATATCGAGCGCCGAGTAGCGGCGCGCCCGGGCGATCAGCTCGGCGGAGCGATCCAGGTAATCGGGGATGGTGAAGGTTGCACTCTTCGGCGGGGTCTCGTAGTCCAGGGTCTTGGCAGGGGAGATGACGATCAGCATGGCGGTGTCAGGAGTCAGGAGTCAGGAGTCGGGTGTTCGCGAGCTTACCGCAACCGCACGCTCATGCAACCATGGGGGTTTTACGGGTAATGCCGTTGTGCCACTCACCCGGCCAAATACGTTATTCTTCTTCCCCCGACCGATGCGGCAACCCATGCTCCCCGACTTTACCACCACCCAGCTCCTGTTCACCGGCCTGATCTTCATCTGGACCGGCTTCGTGCGCTCCGGCCTCGGCTTCGGCGGCGGCGCGCTCGGGCTGCCGCTGCTGCTGTTCGTCGAACCGGAGCCGCTGCTGTGGCTGCCGGTGATCGGCGCGCACCTGCTGTTCTTCTCCGGCATCACCCTGCGCAGCCGCCTCGCCAACGTCGACTGGGGTTACCTGCGCCACGCCGGGCAGTTCATCATCCCCGCCGCCATCGTCGGCGTGCTCGGCCTGCTCAACCTGCCGACCCGCTGGGTACTCATCTTCATCTACTCGGTCACCCTGTTCTACGCCCTCACCTGGGTGCTGAACCGCGCCATCGAGAGCAACAACCGCTGGGTGGACCGGACGCTGCTGCTCATCGGCGGCTACATCGCCGGCACCTCGCTCACCGGTGCACCGCTGATGGTCGCGGTCTTCATGCGCAACGTCGACCGGGCTCAGCTGCGCAACACCCTGTTCGTGCTCTGGTTCGTGCTGGTGACGATCAAGATGAGCACCTTCGCCTTGCTCAGCGTGGAGCTGCACCTGCTCAGCGCGCTCGCCCTGTTGCCGATCGCCGCCATCGGCCACGTCATCGGCCTGAAGGTCCACGACGCCATCATGCGCAACGACCAGGCCTTCAGGCGCTGGATCGGCGCAGGTTTGAGCGTGGTGAGTGTGCTGGGGTTGTGGCAACTGCTGGGGTAAAAATTTGTGCTTGCCCCCTCTTCCCAGCCCCCTCCCTTTCGCCTGTAGAATATGCCCCGTGGGTAATCCGCCCACATACCCTGCCACCTGTATGCTGACCAACACCGCCGCCGGGCAATCCCCTTTCCCCCTGCACCACACCGCCCCCAGCCATCCACCCCGAGCGCACCACCACCCCGACATCCTCCCGGCACACCTCACCGTTGGCGGGCTTAGCCTGCTGCCGCTGACCATCGACACCCGGCCGCTGTTCGAGCACTACGTCTCGGCACAGCCATTTGTCACCAGCGACCTCAGCTTCGCCAACAACTTCATCTGGCTGACGCACATGAGCGCTTTCTACCAGGTGATCGAAGGGTGCTTCTGTCTCTTCTGCCTGAGCGGCGAACGGCTGAATATGCTGCTCACGCCGATCGGCGCGGCGGAACACCAGTTCCGCGCGCTGGAGCAGTGCTTCGCCGCAATGGACGCCTACAACGGCACAGCCGGCGCCTCGCGCATCGACTTCGTCCAGCCGGAGTGGCTGCCGCTGCTGCAGCACGACCCGCGCTGGCTGCTGGAGCCGACCTTTCCCGATTACATCTACCGCACCGGCGACCTCATCGAACTGCGCGGCAACAGCTACAAGAGCAAGCGCGGCGAGATCAACCAGTTCCTGCGCAACTACCCACAGGCCGCCAGCGAAACCCTGCGCCCGGAGCGCCATGGCGAGGGGATCCGCGAGCTGCTGCACCACTGGCTGCGCGCCCGGCTGCAGCATGCCGAGGGCGCGAACATCGGCGAGCTGCTCGCCTCCACCGAACTCGAACGCCAGGCGATCGAACGGGCACTGCGCCACTACGACGCCCTCGGCCTGAGCGGCCTCTGCCTGGTCATCGACGGTCGCATCGAGGGCTTCACCTTCGGCGAGCGGATCAACCCGCAGGTCGCCAGCATCCTGGTGGAAAAGACCAACTTCGCCATCAGCGGTGCCGCGCAATACCTGTTCCGTGAGTTCAGCAGGCACTTCGCCGACTGCGACTACATCAACGTCGGCGACGACCTGGGGCTGGAGAATATGCGGCGGGTCAAGATGAGCTACCGCCCGGTGATGTTCGGAGAGAAATACACGTTATACCGCAACGAGGCTTAACCTCTACAAAAGCGGATGCTTCGCCGGGATGGCGACACTCCTCCGCCCCTCAATGCAGACAGCACTTTGCGAACGCCCTGCCGCTGCCGCAGGGACAGGGATCGCCCCTCTCCAGCCCCTCCGCCTGGGGCGGGTCTCCCGGCGCCGCCAACGCGGTCTGGATCACATGGCCGAGGCGGGCATAGCGGTACATCGCCTCGTCGAACCGCTCAAGCTGCCTGGCGGCAAACTCGGCCATCGTCGCCTCGCGCGCACCGGGGGTCTGCTTGTAGAGTGCCTCGGCCAGCACCGGTCCGGAGAAGAAGCTCAACACCATCAGGCTGCTGCGCAGCTCCTTGTCCAGCGCCTTCGGCGTGAGCTGGTTCCATAGCTCGATCAGCCAGTTGTGGCCCAGGAAAAAGCCGCGGGACCACTGCCCCAGCGCCGCCGCCTCGCCCACGTTCTCCAGTGCCGGGGTGCGGATCGCGATGTCCTCGGGCAGGGAGACCTTGCCCGCCGAGACCTCGGCACTGGCCAGCTGGTGCAGATCCAGCACCGCGCGGACCACTGTCATCGCCTCGTCCATGTTGGCGTAATCGGCATCCTGATCGTTGAATACCAGCGGCAGCCACTCCCGTGGCCCGATCGCCTCCGGCGCGCAGGCGACGGAATAGAGAAAGCCCCGCAGTTCGTTATAATTCAGGGTCCCCCTCGGCCGCTGCGCGGCGCCGAGGAATTGCGAAAGGAACGGGCTCATGGCTTGCCTCCGTCGCACAACGGGTCCGGGGAGTGGAATCCCCGCCTCTTAACCCAAGCATAGATAACATCGGGGGAGTGTCTCGAATGGAGATGGGCGAAAGCGGCTGGTCGGGCAGGGTGGGATGCATCCCACCATCACGAGCCGACTAGAGTAGGCCGGGTTCCGTCTTCACTCAGGCGCAACGCCGGGATGCATCCCGGCCTACAGCGCACTCAGTGCAGGCAGCACTTCTTGAACTTCTTGCCGCTGCCGCAGATGCAGGGGTCGTTGCGCCCAACCCGCGGCTCGGTGTGGGTAAAGGGGGTCTGCAGCGTCGCCATGCCGCCCCTGGCCATCCAGTAGGCGTGCAGCTTGCGCACCGCCGAGGGGATCGAGCGCTTGAGCGTCGCCAGCTCCTCGGCATCGAGCCCGGACAGGCCGTTGCGCCCTTCGGCGGTGGTAAAGATGACGATCGGGAAGAGCATCTCCATCACCTCCTCACCGGCTGCACGCCAGGCATCCGCGGCCAGGCCGACGCCCTTCATGTAACCGAGGCACCACTCCTCCACGCTGGTGACGGTCTCCTCCGCCTCCTCGACCTCGAGTACGATAGGCTCGAACTCCTCGGGGGTTTCGCTCAGGGTGGTCACGATGCCGTTCATGTGGCGCAGCACCAGCGAGATGATCGCCTCCGACTCCTCGGCCGAGGCCCACTGCGGCTCGAACTCGCCCCACAGCAGGGGCAGCCACTCCGACGGCTGGATCGGCCTCGGACCGCTGATGATCGAGGTGAGGAAGCCGTCGAGTTCGGAGATATCGAGCACCCCCTCGTCGACCCCCTCCTCCACCTGCTCCGCCTCCACCGCGGGGATGCGCTCGAGCAGGAAGCGGTTGAGGTGATCGATCTCCTGATCGGAGAGAGGGGTATTGAGCAGGGACATGGTTAACCTTCTGATGTGCAGGGGTGATATGTGGACATTATGAAGCGGACCGCCAGCACAGGCCAGTGAAGATCGCCGCAAAATGATATGGGTTGGAGTGTTACTCCGGCGACAAGTTCAACAGATGAATCGCGGCCAGGACGACCGCTCCCACATAAGGCGCCCTACTTCGTGGGCGTCCTCGGTCGCAATTACCCAAACGAGTCTCCGTTCCATCGCGGCGAGACGCCGCTCCTACCAAATCGAGTCTGCCCCGAAACTCTTTGAACTTTAAACCTTGAACGTAACTGCTCGCCCCTGTTTGCATTTCTCATGGCATGCACGGCACGCCCTACGCCCCTGCCAATACTCTCGCCAAGCCGCAGGGCGTGAGGGCGTGAGGGCGTGAGGGCGTGAGGGCGTGAGGGCGTGAGGGCGGCGTAGGATGGGATGCATCCCATCATTGGGGCAAATTCATGGTGGGATGCATCCCACCCTACGGAAGATCGTCGGGAGAGCGGGAGTCGTAGGCCGGACAGAGCGGAGCGGTGTCCGGCAGAACTACTTCGTGGGCGTCCTCGGTCGCGATTACCCAAACGAGTCTCCGTTCCATCGCGGCGAGACGCCGCTCCTACCAAATCGAGTCTGCCCCGAAACTCTTTGAACTTTAAACCTTGAACTTTGAACCTGTTTTTAACGCTTGTTGATGCGGTAGCACGGCACGTACACCTTGCCCGGCAGCTTCATCCGGTGCTGCTCGACGAACGAGGCGAGCAGCTCGTCCATGTGATCCATAATCGCCGCATCGCCGTTGAGCTCGAAATGGCCGTGCTGCTCGATGGCGCGGATCCCCTCGTCCTTCACGTTGCCCGCCACCACGCCGGAGAAGGCGCGGCGCAGGTTGGCGGCGAGCAGGTGGGGATCCTGCTGCCGCACCAGCTGCAGGTTCGCCATGTTGTCGTGGGTCGGGGCGAAGGGGCGCTGGAACTCCTCATCGATCTTCAGCTTCCAGTTGAAGTAGTAGGCATCGCCGTGCTGCTTGCGGTAATCGCGCACCTTGGCGATCCCCTTGAGCATGGTCGACGCCACCTGCTCGGGGTCGTCGACGATGATGGTGTAGCGGCGCTGCGCCTCCTCGCCCAGGGTCTCGCCGATGAAGCGATCGATCTGACGGAAGTAGGCCTCGCTCTCGGCCGGTCCGGTCAGCACCAGCGGGAACGGCATCTCGCGGTTGTCCGGGTGCAGCAGGATCCCCAGCAGGTAGAGGATCTCCTCGGCGGTGCCGGCGCCGCCGGGAAAGACCACGATGCCGTGGCCGGCGCGCACGAAGGCCTCCAGCCGCTTCTCGATATCGGGCAGGATCACCAGCTCGTTGACGATGGGGTTGGGCGACTCGGCGGCGATGATGCCCGGCTCGGTGATCCCCAGGTACTTGCCCTCGCGCTGGCGCTGCTTGGCGTGGCCGATGGTCGCCCCCTTCATCGGCCCCTTCATCGCCCCCGGCCCGCAGCCGGTACAGATGTCGAGGCCGCGCAGCCCCAGCTGGTAACCCACCACCTTGCTGTAGTCGTACTCCTCGCGCGAAATCGAGTGGCCGCCCCAGCAGACCACCAGGTTGGGGTCGCTGCGCGCCTGCAGCACCCCGGCATTGCGCAGGATGTGGAACACCGCGTTGGTGATCCCGTCCGAGCTCTGCAGATCGAAGCTGGTGTTGGTGTGGATCTCGTCGCTGATGTAGATCACATCGCGCAGCACCGCAAACAGGTGCTCGTTGATGCCGCGGATCATCTTGCCGTCGACGAAGGCGTGTGCCGGCGCCCCCTTCACCTCCAGCTTGATGCCGCGCTCCTGCTGGATCACGCTGATCTCGAAGGACTGGTAACGCTCCAGCAGCTCCTTGCCGTCGTCCAGGGTACTGCCGCTGTTGAGCACCGCCAGCGCGCAGTTGCGAAACAGGTTGTACAAGCCGCCCTTGGTGGTGTCGAGCAGCTTGTTCACCTCCATCTGGGAGAGCACTTCCAGATGCCCGATCGGAGCGATGCGCGCATCAACAACCTTGTATTTCATTGTCATTATTCTCTTTTACACCGATAACGCTGCGGGCCGAAATCATTCGCACCCTTCCTCTCAAGCATACGGCCGGATGGTCAATTTAGCCATTAACCGTTTCATGGACGCTCCCGACTTCGTCGCTCTGCCAAAACGAATGGAGGCCACTCAGCACGGCGGCTCGACGATGCACGCCTCGTAGGGATGCCGCCGGGTGATCGCACCGCTGTGCAGGAACACATCGAGCAGCCGCTCGTAGGACGCCTGCGAGATCGCCGTCTCCGGCGTCCAGCAACCGAGCAACTGGTAGGCGAGGATGGTCTCGGTCAGCACCTGCGGGCTGATGGCGGGGAAGAACTGCTGCTCCAGGCGGGCGACCTCTTCGGCCGGCGAATCGATGACGAACTGCCGCCCCTTGCGGTAGGCGTTCATGAAGGCGGCGGCCATGTTGGTCTCCAGCCACTCGCGGCTGGCGCAGAGGCTGCTGAAAGCGACCGGCCCCACCGCATCGGCGACCGCCGCCACCGCAAAGCCGATGCCGTCGTGCTCGAGCTGCTGCGGCGCCGGACCCTGCAGGTGCACGTAATCGCCGACGCCGTCGCGAAACGCCTGCTCGATGGCCGCCACATCCCCGGCATCGATCACCTCCAGCGCGTCGAAATCGACCCCCTGGCGGAACAGGCCGTAGCGCAGCATCGCCAGCGGCTGGAAAAAGTGATCCACCAGCACCCGCTTGCCAGCCAGGTTCTGCCAGCGAAACTCGGTCTCCGGCTCACGCCCGGCGATGAAGAAACCGTCCCGCTCGTTGATCTGGGCAAAGTGCACCACATCGCACAGCTCCCCGCGCTCCAGCGTGACAAAACTGGTCGCCACCGCAGACTGGAAAAGGTGGAACTCGCCGCTGCGCAGCGCCTGCTCCACCGACATTCCCGCCGTGGCCGGCCGATACACCGGCTCCAGCCCCTCCTCCTGCAGGAAGCCTCCGGCGATCGTCGCCAGCAACGGGGAATAGAATGCCGAATGGCGCAACGCGGTAATGCGGATCTCGATCATCTCAACTCCTTCTGGCTAGCGGTGACAGCAGATAGGCGTGCCGTCTGCCGCTGCAACCGATGCTCGTCGGCCACGGGCCGACCCATAAAAAGGTCAAAAGGTCGACCAGCCGCTCGCCTCCATGAAGCGGTAGCGCCAGTAGCGCATCCGCGAGGGATCGGCATAGGTCTCGTAGGGCACCGAGAGGCGGCGCTGCGGCTCGTTGTGCCAATAGCGCTCGAACCACTGCACCGCCTCCTGCATCACCGCCGCCTCCTCGCGGGCCAGCAGCCGCACACTGGTCTCCAGGTTGTAGTCGTCCAGGTTGCGGCGGGTGAAGTTGGCGGAGCCGAGGATCAGCTCCGCCTCGCCGCCGGCGCGGATCAGCAGCAGGAATTTGTTGTGGCACTGCTCCCCGTGAGTGTCGCACCAGCGCAGCGGTATCTGCGCCGCGGCAAGCTCCTGTCCCACCTGGCGATTCGGCATGCCGTTCTTCTTGCGGCCAAAGGCGTCCTCGTTGGGATCCAGCAGCACCCGCACCGCCGCGCCGCGGGAAAAGGCCCCCTTGATCGCCCGCACCACCTGGCGATGGGTCAGATAAAAGACGGCGATGCGCAGCTCATCGCCCTCGCCGGCGGAGTCGATGGCCCGCAGCAGTGCATCGCGGATGCGCGACTCGGTGAGGATCTGAAGCTGCGCCTCCCCGCTCGCGCCGCCCGTCGTCTCAGCGGTGGGCGGTGTCGGCAGCGCCGGGAAGGGAGCGCCGGAAAAGCGCGCCACCGCCTGCTCGGTCTGCAGCAGGTCGAGCGCCGCCGCGCCGCTAAAGCGCAGCGCCACGTTGTCGTGCGCGCTGCTCGCGTCGTGCGGATTGCCGGAGGTGACCAGCCCCACCCAGCTCTCCCCCCGATCGGCAACGAAGGTCTTGCGGTGATTGGCGTTGAAGTTGAGCAGGGTCAGGTAGGTGCGCAGGCCGACCCGTTCCGGTCCCACCGGACTCGGCAGCCAGCCGCCGTCCGGCGAATTGCCGAACCACTGAAAACAGAGGCGCCACAGCGCCGACCAGCTCGGATTGGAGTCGCGCAGGCGGGTCAGGTCGGTCATCACCACCTGCACCCCCGCCGCCTCCAGGCGCTGCAGCAGGGAGGACTCCACCCCGTTGTACAGCGTATTGAAGGGATCGGTGATCAGCACCACCTGCAGAGCGGGGACCTGCTGTTTGCGCGTAATCAGCGCCCCGGCGATCTCCCCGGAGAGCTGCCGCGGCGCCTCGGCGGCGTTGCCGGCAAAGGTGTTGATCAGGAACATATCCATCACGATCAGCCGCTCGGCCTGGCCGATCAGTGCCACCACCTCATCGAAGATCGCCTGCTCGCTGCGCCGCTCGCCGCGATGGTCGAGAAAGGTGTCGTCGGCAAGAAAACGCACCTCGCCGACCGGCCGCAGCGGGGTCGCCGTGCTGACCCCCTGCGGCAACGGCTTGCTGCTGTGGTAGACCGCCGTGGCCAGGTAAGCGAACAGCACTACCGCCAGCAGTGCATAGCCGAAGTAGTGGGGAAGCATCATCGCTCGCCAACCGTCCCGTTCGTCATAAACGCCACCACCTCCGCCAACCGCCCTTCATCCACCATAAGATAAAACGGCGAATTTCCCAACTCCCTGTTCTCCCTGCGCAGCCAGTTGATCATCCTCGGCTCGTCCCCCTCCATCAGGTCATACAACCCCTGATAGAAGCGCACGAGCAACACCCCCTGCTCCCAGGCAAACGTCCCCTCCTCCAGCACGCGGCTACCTCATAGAGCGCCGAAAACTGCTCGCAGCGATACCCGAGAATGCGCCCCACCTCGGCCCGCACCAGGCCGAGCATCTCAGCGGCCAGAATCACCGACTGGCTCAGCTTTTGCGGTGAGGAGAACGGGTCACTCAAGCGATAGGTCATGCCGGCACCGCGTTAATCGTGCAAACGGATAGACCACCATATTTCCATGCGCCATGTTATACAATCCCGTTTTTGAGAAACGGCTCGAGATATGGACACCAGCCCGGAAAAGATCCAGCGCGGCATGCAGCGGCAACTGGCGCTGTGGCGCGAATCGGTTGCCCCTCAGCAGCGGCTGGGCTGGAAGATCGGCTTTAACCTGGACGCCGATCAGCAGCGGCTGGGGCTGCCCTCGGCCATGGTCGGCTTTCTTTCCGGCGCGCACCGCCTCGCCCCAGGCGGCAGCTACCCCGCACCGCCCAGCGCCAGGCTACTGATCGAACCGGAAGTGGCGCTGCTCATCGGCGCCGACCTCCCGGCAGGGGCCGGCGCTGCCCAGGCCAACGCCGCCATCGAGGCCTACACCGCCGCACTTGAACTGGTCGACACCACGCGCAGCGTCAGCGACGATATCGAAGCGATCCTGGCCGGCAATATGTTTCATGAAGCGGTGGTGCTGGGGGAACAGCGGCTCGCCCCGGCGGACTACCACCGCGAGCAGCTCGCCCTCTCCCTGCGCATCAACAACCGCGAAGTCGGCACCCTCGAACAGCAGCGCGTACCGGAGGAGTTCTCCGCCCTCATCCTCACCGTCGCCAACATCCTGGCGGCGCACGGCGAGCAGCTGCGCAAAGGCGACTGGATCATCACCGTC
>Ga0209164_1005021_pt1 | contig 11460 bp, 13 predicted proteins | sample MTBNYHSulfiMetaG_FD_187458 | JGI IMG/M metagenome (GOLD analysis project Ga0209164, IMG submission 187458) | Enrichment culture microbial communities from rom New York Harbor, USA that are MTBE-degrading - MTBE-NYH (New York Harbor Sulfidogenic)... | ecosystem: Environmental > Aquatic > Marine >... | reverse complement strand
GGCCTCTGGCGATTGCCAATGCAAACGCACCGTGAAAGGTATCCCCGGCTCCGGTCGTATCCACGGCCGTCACCTTGAACGAAGGTATTTTTCCTTCCTCGGCACCGTGTTTCCAGACCAGGCCCTCTGCGCCGAGTGTGATGGCAACGAAGGGCGAACGGCTGCCCAAAAGCTCGAGAGCCGCACGCAAGTCAAGTCCGGCGGAAAAATCTTGAGCAAATTTCATCGATGCCACCAGATAGTCCGTGAACGGAATCAACTTAAGGGTCCCTTCGTGCACCGAGCCCGCATCCAGAATGGTTGGGATTTCCCTGCGTCGTGCGGTTTCCACCAGGTCAAGTGACACTAACGGCTGATGTCCGTCAAAAAGCATTGCCCTTGGCCGGCAACTGGTTAAATCCTGATCTTTCGGCATCAAGCAAGGCGTCAGGGCCTTGTGGCTCACCACCGTGTGATCGCCGTTGGGCTTCACCAGAATAACCGACAGAGGTGTCGGCTGCGATCGGCGAACGATCCACTGCGTATCAACGCCTGCGGCTGTCAATTCCCTAAGATGCTGGTTGCCGTAAAGGTCTTTTCCAAGATAACCCGCGAAAGCGCTGGTACCATCCAGTCGCGCCACCGCGACTGCGGCGTTGGCAGCCGGACCGCCCCCGCAGGCGGTCAAACCGGATGCGAAGCATTTCTCGTCAGCTGCCGGGTGATGATCGACGCTCATGATCAGGTCGAAAGTTGCCAGGCCGACGCAGAGAACGTCAATCGCCGATTGTGCGGAGCTCGTCACAACTCCCCTTCGATGTTCAGATCAAAAATCGTATAAAACAGCATATTTCGCTTCAAGGTATTTGATCAGATGATTTGGATTCAAATCCTCTCCCGTCGCCTGGCTGATGAGATCACGCGGCAGATAGCGGCTTCCTTGCGAGTGGATGTTTTTCCGCAGCCAGTCGAGCAGCGAGCCAAATTCCCCGCTGCTCATCTGCTCTTCCAGATTCCCCAAATCCGTTGTCGCCTTCCTAAACAGCTGGGCAGCGTAGAGATTCCCCAAAGTGTATGTCGGAAAATACCCTACCGCTCCTATCGCCCAGTGAATATCCTGCATGACTCCGCTGGAGTAATCCGGCGGAGTTGAGCCAAGATAACTTTTCATTTTGTCATTCCAGACTTCGGGCAGGCTTTCCACTTCCAGGTCTCCGCGCAGCAGTGCCAGCTCCAGCTCAAAGCGCAGCAACACATGCAGGTTGTAGGTCACTTCATCGGCTTCGACACGAATCAGGCTCGGACGCACTTCATTGATCGCAAAATGGAAGGCATCAACGCTCACACCCTGCAAAGCTGGAAAATGTTTTTGCGCGAGAGCATAGAAATGTTTCCAGAAGCTCATGGAGCGGCCCACAAGGTTCTCCCAAAGCCTTGATTGCGATTCATGTATGCCAAGAGAGACAGCCTGGCCCATGGGCGTTCCCCAATGCTCGCCGAGCAGCCCTTGCTGATAAATGGCATGCCCTGCTTCGTGAATGGTCCCGAACAAAGCGGTGTTGAAAAAACCGGAGTCGTATCGAGTTGTGATGCGAACATCTCCCGGACCGATATCCACGCTGAACGGGTGCGCCGTAGGGTCCAGCCGGCCGGCCTCAAAGTCGTATCCGAGTCGTTCGACCACCTTTCTTGCAAACGATTCCTGCTCGTAGGGCGGAAAATATCCATGCAAACACGCAGTATCGGGTTTCCGGGGGCTTCCTTCGATCCGCTCCAAAAGCGCCACCAGCCCCTTGCGCAATTCTGTAAAGAGCGGCTCCAGGGAGCGAGCCGTCTCCCCCGGTTCGTATTCATCCAGCAACGCATCGTAGGGCTCGCTTGAATAACCGATCAATTCGGCTTCTTCACGCTTTAACGCTATAATCCGCTGTAGATAGCTCTTGAACGCCGCCCAATCATTTTTGGGACGCGCATTTTGCCAGACCGTTTCGGCCTCAGAGCTGACGCGAGCAAGTTCAACCGCGAGCTTTTCCGGGATCTTTACCGCCCGGTCAAAAGCGCGCCGCCATTCACGCACGTTGACCGCTTCCACACTGCGCGGGTCCTCCAGCAGCCGGGTACCTTCCACTGCAGCAAGCATCTCGCCGATTTGCGGAGCCGTCCGGCGAAGATGAATGAACCTGGCGATATTTGCCAGCTGGTTGGCCCGGTGAATATGGCCCTTGGCGGGCATGTGAGTGCGCTGGTCCCAACCCAGCAAATTCCGCATGGATTCAAGGTATGTTGTCTCTACGTGATGGCTCAGCAGCCATTGATACGCATCTTGGGGATTCATCTACGCCTCCGGTCCTTGAGAAAATCGGGCAAAAGCGACATCTTACAAACAACTGGCTGGTTGCTTTTGTCGACATGCACTAGCTAAGCCCATGATGTTTCTTCCAGTATTCATATTTGTAGGGCCATCCATCTTTACGCCATTCCATCAGGTCTTTCATTCTCTGGCGGAAAGCGCTCATTTTCTGTTCGACTTCCGGATCTATTGCCTTCTCCTTTCTTGACATAATTTCAAACTTCTCTTGACAATTCTACGCATTTTTGGGAAGAAATTTCCGAACATCAAGAAATTTTTTGTGTGAGTTATGTCAGGCGCGAGCCATCCAGACTCATTGGTCCGGATGGCTTTTTTATTTGGCAGCCAAACTGGAGCGATCGATATGCGGCTTGTCATGATTGACAATTACGACTCCTTTACGTTCAATCTGGTGCAGCTGTTCTATGAGTTTGATCTGGAGGTGCTGGTCTATCGGCATGACCGTATTACTCTGGCCGCAATGGAACAGCTGAGACCCGACTGGATCTGCATTTCACCGGGCCCCAAGGACCCCGCTCATGCGGGGATCAGTAAGGACGTGGTGAGACATTTTGCCCGGCGCATCCCGATACTTGGCGTCTGCCTGGGGATGCAGGTCATCAATGAAGTGTTCGGCGGCAAAACCCGCAAAGCGCCTGTGCCCATGCACGGCAAGCGATGCCGGGTTAACCATTCGGGTAAAGGCATATTTGCAGACATCCCGTCGCCCTTTTGGGCGGCACGCTATCATTCCCTGCATATTGAAATGCCGGCAGATCGCAGCTCCACATCTGCAGAGGAACGCGACCGGATGGTTCCGCTCGCACACGCACCGGATGGCGTAATCATGGCTATACAGCATCGATCCTGGCCGCTTTGCGGAGTTCAGTTCCATCCGGAGTCTTTCCTGACGGAATACGGGCTTGAAGTTGTGACCAACTTCCTTTCGCTCAACCCTCGCTACCATGTTCTGAATGCCTCAGCGACATGCAATCACGATCGTTTCCCGCGATTGGGTTGGGCAGAATCCTGCAGCCATTCAGCTGCACCTTCAGCCCTCAGGAACGCACTATGAGCTCTCCTTTGCCCACACCCCGCCGGGTGAAGCTTTCGCACAAAAGGCTTGCCGACCAGGTTGCCACTGATAGCGAGCTCCTTCAGTACGCTCAAAGGATTGTCCCGCAGCCTTACAGTGCGGTGCTTCTGAGCGGCGGACCCTTGCAGTCCGGAAACGAGAACCGCTATTCCCTGGCTGCCTGGGACCCCTTTCTGCTGTTCCAAAGCAAGGGGAGATCCTGCACGATCCGCACAGCGACAGGCGAGGTTTCCTTCGTGAACGATCCGCTGCAGGTGATGGATCAACTTGCCGCCTCCTTTCAGCCTGATTTCGAAATGGTTGTTCCGCCTTTTTGCGGCGGTGCGATCGGCTATTTCGCCTACGACCTCAAAAATATGCTAGAGAGGCTTCCCCAGACGGCCGAAGACGACCTGAACCTGCCCGACATTTTCCTTTTCTGGCCCAAACGGGTCCTTATATTCGATCGAGCTCTGAAGCGGCTTGATTTGCTCTCATTTGAGTTTGGAGTCGATGGCGGCCGTCACCAAACCGATCCCTTTTTTGGCCCGAAAGGAACCGGCACATCGGGCCCGTTTCGGCTGGGGGCTCTCGCAAGCAACTTCAGCCACTCCGAATATCTTCGAGCAGTCGGTCGTGTTCGTCAATACATCCGGGAGGGGGATGTTTATCAGGTAAACCTTTCGCAGCGCTACCGGTTTCCCTTCGTTGGCGATTCGTTCAAGCTCTGGCGGTCACTGTTCGAGCTAAATCCGGCCCCCTTTTACGCCTACCTACAGGCTGGAAATCACCAGGTGCTCTCGACTTCCATGGAGCGATTCTTGTTTCGTCGGGGCTCCTACATCGAAACCCGCCCCATCAAGGGCACCCGCAAACGGGGCAAAGACCCGAAGGAAGACGAAGCCCTGAGCCGGGAGCTCCTGGAAAGTGTCAAAGACGATGCCGAGCTTTCCATGATCGTCGATCTATTGAGGAATGATTTGGGACGCGTCTGCCTCCCCCGCACCATAAGGGTTGCAGAGCACAAGCGGCTGGAAAGCTATCAAAATGTTCATCACCTGGTTTCCATTGTGATTGGCCGATTGAGCGAAAATGTGACCTACGGCGACTTGCTGCGGGCGACTTTCCCGGGGGGCTCCATCACCGGCTGCCCGAAAATCCGATCCATGGAAATCATCGACGAGCTCGAGCCAAATGTACGGCACATCTATACCGGAGCTATCGGCTATCTGGGCTGGCATGAAAACATGGACTTGAACATAGCGATCCGCACCGCCTTGATCAAGAATGAGACCTGCTACTTCTCAGTGGGCGGGGGAATCGTGTACGATTCCGATGAGGAAGACGAATACCAGGAGACGCTGCACAAGGGTCGTACTCTGTTTCAGGTTATTGAAAAAATAGGAGAAAACTCTGCATGGCCGACTCCCTCTGCGGAACCGACCCAATCCTGTGGCTGAACGGTCGCTTTTTGCCCGCTCGAGAAGCTTCCATTTCCCCGTTCGATAGGGGCTTTCTGTACGGAGACGGAGTCTTCGAGACCATGCGAGCGGATGAGGGCCGCGTATTTTACGTTGAGGACCATCTGCAGCGGCTGTATCGCTCGCTGAAGGCGCTTCGAATCAAGCTCGAAAACCCGCTTGACTGGGAATCCCTGTTCAAGGAGCTGATCACCAGGAACAATCTTTCAGAGAAGGCGGCCAGTGTCAAGATGATCGTCACCCGAGGGGTTTATCCGGGGCTTGGACTGCCAGGCCCAAGCTCCCCTACGGTATGCATCACGGTGCAAGAGTACCACTCTCCCGGCGACGAAGCCTATCAAAAAGGTTGGCGCCTGGAAGTATTCCGCAACGGCTTTTCCCCCCCGCTGGCAGACCACAAGAGCCTCAACTATCTCTATTTTTTGACCGCGCGGCAGGCAGGTCTGGACTCTGGTGCAGATGAAGCTCTGATCCTCGATCCCTACGGCAATATTACTGAAACTTCCGCCGGCTCGATTCTTGCCCGAAGTGCCGGCAAGTGGTGGACCCCTGCCAGCGACTATCAGCTGCCCGGCACAACCGTCAAACAGGTGAGCGCCATCCTGGCGGCGAGGGGCCAGGAAGTGCAGAAGCGACCATCTTCCCTGGAAGAGATCCTTGCCGCAGATACGGTCTGGATTCTCAATTCCCTAATGGGAATAATGCCGGTTCGTGAAATAGCGGGGCATCCTGTGAGAAATCCGGCCACGGCGGAAGCATCTGCGCTGAGAAAGGAGCTGTTCGCTCGGGGAAGGAGGGCGATACGCTCCCAAATTTAACTCCTTATTCACCCGGAAACCTGGGTAGGACGGCCATCAGTCCGGCACGTTGAGCTTGCCGCAGCGTGACGTCTCACGGTCATTCTAAGTCCAGCTCAGCAGCATTATGTTCTTGGAACCATATTGACACGCAGGTCCCGCTGGCATCTCCAAATCCGCTCAACATCCAAAAGCCGCTGGCGGACCTCTCCCACATCTGCTATAAGGCGCCAATGTCGCTATAACATCCGATACCCCTGTTCAACTGTGCGGGAGGAGCCGTTTATTTCATGTCCCACGATCTTCTGGCCCCATCCCTTAAAAGAGGCCATGCCGTCGGCGATTCCGGTGAAAGCCGGCCGGAATCCTTCCGTGAGATCCTGCGCCGGCTGCTGCTGGTGGCGGTGACATCCATCGCCACCTGGGGCTTGGTCACCCTGACCCGGTGGCTATGCGAGCTTGGATTCGGTGCTGCGCTGGCCCTTTTCAATGCTCGGGAGGGACATGGCGGTTGGCTGCTTCTGCTGCTCGTGCTCGGGATTTCGGGCCTGTTTCGAGGCATTCTGGCGCGCTGGAACGGGTGGTCATCTGCACAGGGGGATGGAATGGGAATGGCTCTGTGCAATTTTCACCTGACCTATGAAAAGCAAGACGACGACCCCAGCCCACGATACCAGAGACCAGCCATGGTTCAGGCGCTGCAAAAGGTGATCATGACGGTACTGACTGTGGGAACTGGAGGCAGTGGGGGCCTAGAGGCTCCTGCCGTGGTTATGGGGGAGGGTCTGGGTGCTTTCTGGGCGAAGCTGTTCAGACTTCGGAGCGCCTACGAGCTCAGGATCTGCCAACTTGCTGGCATCTCGGCCGGCATTGCAACTCTGCTTCACGCCCCTTTCACGGGCGCACTGTTTGCCGCCGAGGTTGCCTACAGCGGTACATTTCTCTACCGCAAACTCGCCTACTGCCTTCTTGCAGGGGTTATCGGTTACTTCCTGAACAATCATGTACTGAGCCTCCCGCCGCTCTTCAGAGGCTCCAGCGAGATCTGGGCCTCTGCATTCAGCCCCTGGGACTATGCCAATTCCTGTTTTATCGCCGTTTTCTTTTCAGCACCCTCAGCCCTGCTGATGACCGCCATCCTCAAATTGGGAAGGCGATTCTTTAGCCACTTTCCCTCCCTGGTGCGGCCGTTGTTCGGTGCCCTGCTGACAGGAGGACTTGCGCTCATTCCATGGCTTTTTTGGGAAATCTCGCCGGAGCATTTTCTGAGCACCGGAGAGGACACGATTGCACGGATTATGGATGGGACAGCGCCTCAAAACTTTCAGCTCTGGTGGGTCCTGGTTTTACTCCTCGTATTTAAGACCCTGACCACGGCTGCTACCCTCTCGTCCGGCGGCAGCGTGGGAATGCTCATCCCTGCCATGGTGCTCGGCGGCATTAGCGGGGCCGCCGGCTACTATGCCGCTTTTTCTCTGGGATTGGCCTTTGACCCCAACCCCTCGCTTGCGGTAGCCTCAGGCATTGCCGCCGGCCTCACCGCAGTCGCCGGGGTCCCCTTATGTTCGGTTGCCTTTGTGATTGAAGTCTTTCATGCAGCCTTTGGCCCTCCCGCCATGATGGCCTCCGCGGTCTGCTACCTGTTTTACGCCAGGATGAAAGACCATGCAGGCCTATGGCCCCAATCACACCATCGCACACAAACTGAAGAAAAGAAGCGCTCGATTCCCATCATCGACTGATTATTTGTCTATCTTGAATCCGTTTGCTCTGCCTACTTACCGCAAAAAGGCTGATCTTTGATGGATCTCAAAACAACATAACAAAGCCGCGCATTATCCCTTTTTTGGATACGCTTTTAGTTCCTCCAGTCATTCCTCAGATGTCCCTCCCCCCGGGCGACCTTTTCACAAAAAACATTGACCTGGAAGTGAAGATTAATTATTAAAAGATCGCCATTTAAAGAAGAAAGAGTATTTCACATGGAACAAAAGCTCCCGTTCATATTGATATTATTAGCGTCTGGCATCACCTTGTTGTGTGGAATCTTGGCACCATCCAAAGATCGGAAATCTAGCTGCATGCACGGATTGCATCGTTCCGGTCCCTGCCATTCACTCATCCGAAACGTTGGCGGATTTTGCGGTTTCTTGTTGATCCGCCGGTTGCTGTTGAACAGAGCTCACCGGCGACCGGGCGAGCATGTTACCACCAGTTTCACCCCGCCGCAGAGACCTCGTATGAATTGATCCATTGCCCTGATAAATATGCTTACAGCCAAAATTGACATGGGCGATAAGGTGCTTCCAGCGCTGCCGGTTGTCTTACCGGTTCGTGAGGTGATGATGATCGGCATAGATAACGAATCACGAATATGGTTGAAGGGCATCTGCGAAACCGTCCGGAATTGGCCGGCCTGCATTTCAACCCGGTGCCGGGGAAATTTTGGCGGCATACAAATCAGAGTGGGTCGATCGGATCATTGCTGACGCACCGTATTAACGTAGAAAACGAGAAGGAGGCGAAAACCGTTGGTAGACGGCAACCTGTGGCTGAAGAGAGCGAGTAGGCTCGCTTCTGTTGCAAAGCAAATGAGTCTAAGAATTCTGAAGGGTAGAAGAATTGTCCTTATAGGCTGCACAACCTGTCTTCTTTTCACCGGGTGCTCCGACCCTTCAGCCTATCAGATTCCACCCGATGCCAAGCCGACCTGGTTCGATAAGCTTCTTGCGAAGCCGTACTTCCAGTTGCTCGGCAGGTCCGGGATGAGCTTGGCGAAATCACCGCGCAAAGCAGAGTTGACCATACCTGATCATCCGGCTGTGGAAGCGTGGGTTAAGTGCTATACGGGCAAGCAGCGTCGCAGTTTTGAGGCGATCCTGGAGCGATCTCTCCAGTACGTGGTGCCGATGGAAAGGATTTTCGCGGAGGAAGGACTGCCAAAAGATCTGGTATTCTTGGCACTGGTAGAGAGCGGCTTTTCTCCAACTGCACGCTCGCCTGCCAATGCCGTTGGAATGTATCAGTTTATTGCCGCAACGGGCAAGCGATTCGGGTTACAACACACCAAATGGATCGATGAACGTCTTCACCCGCTGAAATCAGCCCGCGCTGCAGCCGCATACCTTTCATTTCTGTACCGCAAGTTTGATTCATGGCCGCTGGTCCTTGCCGCTTACAACTGCGGAGAAAACGCCTTGCAGGGCGCCATCAATCGGAGCGGGCTGCAAACCTATTGGCAATTGATAGATAAAGATTACCTGCCCGGAGAGACCCGGCAGTTCGTGCCGAAGATACTGGCCGCCATTCGCATTCTAAGGCACCCCGAACGGTATGGGTTCGATTATGATCGCGGCGAGTGGAGTCCCCTGTGCCGAACCGTATCGGTTCCGAGTGGGTTGAGCCTATCCTGGCTGAGTAAGAGAGCGGAAATACCTTTAGGCGAGCTTAGGAAGTGCAACCCCGAACTGCTCTCTACGAAAACGCCGCCCGATCAGCCCGATTACGGACTATGCGTGCCCCCGGGAAAATTCCAGTTGGTTGCAGCACTAGCGGCAGACAGAGGCAAGGCCGATAAAACGGCAGTGACAGATCATAAAGTCTCACCGGGTGACACCTTGTATGCGATTGCAGAAAAATACGGGACTTCCATCGCTGCGCTCGCCACCGAGAATAATATGAGGCCTTCAGAATTCCTGAAGATAGGCCAGTTGCTCTCCGTACCCCTGGAAAGAGAATCCGCCACGGCAAAATTGGATGGTTAAGACCACAAAAAGTATCAATCTCTGGCATTCTAGTTTCGACAAAAGACAAGACAGAGAGTGTCCATCCACGGCTCGGAAGCCTCTTCGTCGATGCGATAGCCTCTTGACTCGATACCATAAATTTATACTATAAAACCCATGAAGCGAAAACATAAACGTACGCTGGACTTGATCTTCACGCGCCCGACTCCTGGAAACATCCACTGGGAGGATGTTCTTTCTCTGTTCAGGGAGTTGGGAGCGGAAATTAGTGAGCGTGAAGGCTCCCGAGTGGGTGTGCGATTGTTTGGAGACCGGCGAGTTTTCCACAGGCCGCATGCCTCTTCGGATATCGACAAGGGGGTCGTGGAAAGCATCCGAAAGTGGGTCGAAGCCAATGGGGTGATGCCATGAGAAACGTAATCGAAATTGACGGTGTGAAGGCCGTGATCGCATATGATCCGGAAATCTCCATGTTCAGGGGGGAATTCGTGGGGCTGAACGGTGGTGCCGACTTCTATGCGACGGACGTTGAAGGGCTCAAGCGAGAGGGGCATACGACGCTTAGAGTATTCCTTGATATGTGCCGTGAAGACGGAGTCGAGCCATTCAAACGCTTTTCCGGAAAGTTCATGGTAAGAATTTCGCCCGAGCTCCACGCCGAAATTGTTGCCGCCGCACGATCCTCTGGAATGAGCCTCAACCAGTGGATTGAGAAAACCCTTGAGCAGTGGGAATGTGCTCACAACTGAGAGCTTTCGCGGTACAAAGTGTCGGGCACACTTTACGGTGCAGATTCGGTGGCAGGCGAAGCATCACCCCTCCGGAAAAGGGCTTGTCCGGCTCTTCACCTCTATGCTCACCAAACTCGAGGTAGTCGTCAATGGATTCCCGAAAGGCCTGTTCTATTTCTTCAACGCTCTTTCCCTGGAAAGTGAGGTAGCTGCGATCAAAATGTCGGCATCGCTGATCAATTCACCCCGTCGGTGAAGGTCTGCATATATTGAGGCTGCCTGCACGATGCGGATAGAATATCCTTATCAAGCAAGACCAGCGACAATGTTGTCATGAGGATAGCCTTCCTCCGAAGAAGTCTTCACGTCGTCGAGTAGGTTGCTCAACGAAATCGATCTCTTCGTCGCTTAAATCCTCATATACCTGGGCCGCTAGTGCAAGTATTTCGTCTGGTTTCTCGATTGGCTCCACTACTAGGCGCACCTTCTGTCCCTCTGCGAGATTTATGTCCGTTGGGGTAATCGGCGAAAGCCACCATGCTCATAAACGGCTTCGATTGTCTCTGTTGCCATAGAATTGCTCCTTTTCGTCCCCCGATTTTCTATTCATGCGGTCAATATCATAACAAATTGTAAGAAATTCCGAGACATCTGTCTTCGTCTTTATCCGCAAGTCCATTACCCCAACACGCTCTTCAGCCGGCGCCGCTTTTTGCGCTCCGCCGCAAAGCCCTGTTAGAAAACATTCGAAATAAATATTGATGCCCTCTGTCATTAGAACAGTTTGTCAAATGTGCGACCCCGCTACGAGTACACCTAAGTCATCCATTGTGATCAACTTTGCGGAACGTGGGAACCCAGTCCCGTCGCCTCATCAAGAGGCAGGCTAACCGCAAGGCATGGCTTTTGGCGGGCTGGATTGGGAGGCGGAAAGAAGCGAAGGCCCGGCTGTAATGGCCGGGATACCGGGTGCAACATTCCCGGCTCCGTAAGGAGGCTGACGTTCCATGCCGGTCTCTGGTCACGTGAAAGGTGATTGAATCAGATGAAAGCAGGGAAAGCAAATGACGTCCGCCTTCGGGTGAGATGGTGCGCTCTGCATGCCTTCGGGCTACTCTGACGATCAGGCTAATCCATGGTAACGTGAAGTAAGCCGCTCGGGGGCTTGGGGCCGGAGACGGCCCCCGGCTACCCTACAGCTAGAACTGGCCGAAAATCATATATTTTAAAGCACTTATGAACTCAGGGCATCCATGACGGCTTTTGGATTCTTGGATGCCACTTTCAACAGTGCCTTCGCA
>Ga0209164_1005020_pt1 | contig 11464 bp, 10 predicted proteins | sample MTBNYHSulfiMetaG_FD_187458 | JGI IMG/M metagenome (GOLD analysis project Ga0209164, IMG submission 187458) | Enrichment culture microbial communities from rom New York Harbor, USA that are MTBE-degrading - MTBE-NYH (New York Harbor Sulfidogenic)... | ecosystem: Environmental > Aquatic > Marine >... | reverse complement strand
GACCATGGAGCGGCAGGCTGCCGAAGCGAACGGCATTCCCGCACTTCAGGCCAGGGTGCGGGAGGGAGAAGAACGGCTCAAGCAGCATGATGCCCAAATCGAGGCTGAAGAAGCCCGACATCGGCAGCTCTTGCAGCAACAGGCCGGTTTCAATGAAGGAACGGACCCGTTATCGAAGCAGATAATCGATCTGCAGATTTCCGCCCTGCAGCGAGAGGATCTCACCGAGCTCCTGCGAAAAGCCCGCGCTACTCCCCGGCCGGAAGACGACGCCATGGTCGCCCAACTGCAGCAGATGCAGCAACAGCAAAACCAGATTGGCGCAGAAATCCAATCCCTCAACTATTTCCTGCAGCAACAGCAGAGGAGTATGGCAGATTTAGAGGAACTGCGGCGTCGCTATCGCCAGAACGGCTATGATGCCTACAATTCATCCTTCCCCGGCAACTTTGCCCTGGGCGCCCTGCTCGGTCAGATGCTGGCGGGCCTTATGAATTCGGACACGGTCTGGCGGGAGGTCGGTCGCCACCATCAGAGCAGGCAAACTGCAGACGGCTGGGGGGGATTTGGCGGCGGTTCAGAGGGACCTGGCGACGAGAGGGGCGGCTTCGGCGGCGGCGATTTTCGCACCGGCGGGGATTTCTAGCACCGTCTAAATTCCTGCATGGTCGATGCGGCAGCACCTCGAGGGCATTGCAGTGCCTGAGGTCTCCGCTCTCGATGCCTCGCCTGGACCAGTGCAAACGCTGCGCCGAGGGAAACCACTATCAGCGGCAATTTGGGGCACGAAAACTCTTTTGTGAAAAAGGTACGGAGACACTTGCGTGTAATTATAAGAATCATTGTTATCTTATAAGAGTTATCTTTTGCAGCAAAGGAGCACAAAATGAATAAAACATTTCTTTTCATACTGGCCGTTCTGTTTTGGGCCTTGCCCGCGTTGTATTTTGCCTCGAGCGCCAGCGGCGCTAGTACAGGCACGGTGGGTCACAGCACGTTGACAGCCTCATCGCCAGATCAAACCGGTTTCACTCTGGTCAGGGCCGGCGGCGGCCCTGGTGGTGGTCGTGGTGGTGGTGGTCGTGGTGGTGGCCCCGGTATCGGTAGTGGTCGCGGCTTTGGTGGCGGTCGAGGCGGCGGCCCTGGTTTTCGTGGTGATCGCGGCATTGGTGGTAGAAAGGGCTTTAGTGGCGGCCCCGGCTATCGCGGTGGTCACCGAAATCGAGGTGTTCCTCGATACTATGGACATCGCGGCCCCGGGAGGTACTTCTATGGTCTGCCCTGGGTTTTTGGCTTCCCGGTTTATGCTCCGTATTACTGTAACTACCCGTACAGAGGATATTACGACAGATACTACTGCTACTACCGGTGATTCCGGGTAATCTGAAAGGAGAAACGACACTTTACGCCATACAAACAGAAATGACCCTCAAAAAAAGAGAATCAATATCAAGGCATCATGTGAGGAGCCGTACGTCTCGAGAATGATGTTGGCTCTGCAGATGTTCGGCAAGCTTTTGCCGGAGCCATATCGCTACGGGGATCGTTCCCTGATGTGTGACCACCAGATAAGGCTTTCCTGAGAGAAGGCTCTTGGATGCGCAAAGACGAATGAAGTCCTCCGGAGTCTTTACTTTGGATCGAAAGTAGGCGTATTTCTCTCTCATGTGCTCCGCAGCCTCATGGGATGTATGCTTTTTTCCGTTCCTCACGAACATAAGACGTGATTGGGCAACCGACTTGATCAATAACTCGATTGTTTGCGGTGTGCTCTCAGCATCCGCTCTGATCTTCCCGGGGCAAACAGTTGCGGAGAAGAGCACAAGGGCAAGCAGACAGCAGAGAATGATTCTGGAATTCCTCGGCATAGGCGGCTTTCTCAATCGGCTGAAGGTTAATAAATGACGCGTTTTGGTTGGATTACGCTTTCAATCTGGCTCGGGATTGTACACTGGAAACTACGAATCGGCAATGAAGTGGATTTGCGACACCAAGTGGATTTCCGGGCAACTGTTGCAAAAATCGGACGAACGTATTTCAGGCAACGAGGGTTTTTTTAATCAGGCGCTTTCACAATCGCGGGAACAGATGGAGCGAAGACACAAGGTGCGTGCACAGAGTTTCCACCGACAATCCGCCAGTATCTCCACTCACTAAACGCAATATCATTAAGGCTCATCGCGGATTAGCGTGATCGTGTAGCTCTGCAGCCGTTTGCCCTGAGGTATCGAAGGGCAACCCATCCGTTCGTGCTTCGATACCTCAGCACGAACCGAGTGCGTAAATCACTGTAATCCGCGATGAGCCATCATTAATTGGCGCGCCATCAGCGCCGGGCTACCCGAACTTATGTCTGACACCGTAGCCTCCTCGCGGAAAACGCCACTCGATGTTGAGATGGGGACAGCCGATACGGCAGGAACCGCATTCCAGGCATCCTTCATAGCTGACGCTGATGCGGTCTTTTTCCAACTTATAGACATTGGCCGGACAAATATACAGACAGGGCTGTTCGCCGCATTGCGTCATGCAAATCGCGCCATCGACAATCTTCAGGTGGGATTCATCATCCACTTTGAAGCGATCCAGAAAGAGCTTGTCTTCGATCTTGACCGTCATTTGACACTCCTCCACCCTTCCCAAGCGAGACGCATCAACTCCAGGAGAGACATTTTACCGCGAATGGTCTGCCAAATCTTCCGCTGCTTTTTCTTCTTCGACACTCCATTGACCGTTAGCATCTCCCTGGCAGCCAGGCCCGTTAGCTCCGGAACTTTGTTGAAAAGCTCCTGGTGTTTCTCCAGAAAGGCTGGAAACCGCCGATACTTTTGCATATCGGGTAAGACATAGGTTTGCCGCAACCGCTCGCCATAGCTTTGCAGCCCCATTCGACTGAAATCACCTTTCTCGATGGCTTGCAGAATCGTTTCCGCCGCCAATCGCCCGGAGGTCATGGCCAGGTTGGAGCCTTCCCGATGCAGTGCATTAAACAGCATGGCCGAATCGCCGACAATCAAATAGCCGTCGCCATACAGCTGAGGAATGGTCTCATAGCCGCCCTCCGGCAGCCAGTGTGCAAGGTACTCCTTGGACTTGCCGCCTTCGATCAGCGGTGCCACCATCGGATGGGCTTTGAAGCTCTCCAGCATTTCATAGGGCTTCACCCGCTCCCTTGCCAGATCGGCCAGATTGGCTCCAATACCGAGTGAAATGGAGTGTCTGTTGGTATAAAGGAAAGCTACCCCGTTCATCCCCCAGGTGGTGCTGCCAAGAATCTCCGTGGTGATGCCTTGATCGATCCCGACGTTGAAGCGCTCATCGATCACCTCCTCCGGCAGATCGATCACCTCCTTCACAGCGAGGGCAATATCGACCGGCCGCGGCTCGGGCCGAATTCCGGCGTGCACCGCGAGCGGTGAGTTGACGCCGTCGGCCAGCAACACTACCTGCGCTGCTAAATCGCCGGCCGGCCGATCGGTTCGCACCCCTACCACACGCCCGGCAGCATCCTTCAAGAGATCCGTGACGACGGTGGCGCCCACCACCAGGGCGCCGAGCTGCTTTGCCTGCTCGGCATACCAGCGATCGAATCTGGCACGCCCCACGGTGAAGGCATTCAGCCGCCGCTCTTCGGCAAATGCTCTATCCCGGTAGGAAATGCTGTAGCCGCCCTCCTGCCAAAGATACCAGATACGCGATTCGACAATATTCCGCTCGATCGGACAATTTCGCTCTTTGAAATCCGGCAGGATGCGGGCCAGATCGTACCCATAGAGCACACCGCCAAACATGTTCTTAGCCCCGGCGTATTCACCACGCTCCAGTACGATCGTCTTCACTCCGCGCTGCGCCAGAATGCATGCCGCCGAAATGCCCGCAGGACCCGCTCCGACTATCGCTACATCAAATGCTTCGCTCATGCCTCATTCCTAAAACAGCTCGGAGCGAGGAGCTCGGAGCAGGGAGTTGAAAAAATTCTCTTTTTCATGAATCGCTGTGGACCGGCCGAACCCGGAACTTCCCTCAAATCATTTAGACTGCAGCCGCTGCTTGAGTTGGGCGATCAACTCGGGAACCACTTGCAGGTAGTTGCCGATTATGCCGATATCAGCCACTTTGAAAATGGGAGCATCGGGATCGGAGTTGATCGCCACCACCTTCTCTGCGCCCTGTATGGCCACCAAGTGCTGCACCGCACCGGAGACCCCTACCCCGATGTAGAGCTTGGGAGCAACGGTCTTCCCCGTCTGTCCAACCTGGCGCTCGTAGGGCAGCATGCCGGCTTCCACTACCGGGCGCGAGCAGGCCAGCGTGCCACCGACCAACTCAGCAAGCTCCTGCAGCAGCGGCATTGAAGCGGTGTCGCAGGCGCCTCTGCCGGCCACCACCAGTGCAGGGTATTGGGTGATGTCCGGACCTGTTGCCGACGCCTCCGGTATGAACTCGACAAGGGTTGGAAGCCTTTCGGCGACAGCACTCCATTCATGATGCTGAATCGATCCCTGCCGACCCTCCATCTTCTCCGGCAGCTTCATCACTTTGGGCCGCACCGTGCTCATCTGGGGCCGGTGTCGTTCGCAAAAGATAGTGGCCATGATGTTGCCACCAAAAGTGGGCCGGGTCATCAAGAGAAGGTTTGTTTCCTGCTCAATTTCCAGGCCGGTGCAATCGGCAGTGAGCCCCGTTTCCAGCCGAGTCGCGACAATTCCCGCCAAATCCCTGCCTAACGGTGTGGCTCCCATCAGCAGGATTTCGGGACGTATTTTTTCGCATACTTCAGCCAGAGCCCGCCCGTAAGTTGAAGAGAGATAGCGGTCCAACCGCAAATCATCGATCACATGGACCTCATCACAGCCGTACGCAATCGCATCCTGCGCCACCCCTTCCACCACGCTGCCGAGCACAAATCCCATCACTTTGGTTTGCAGTGCGGCAGCAAGCTCCCTGGCCTTGCCGACCAGTTCCCAGGAGACCTGCGCGCCCTCTCCCGCAATGACTTCGATGAATACGCCAACCCCTTCGAATCCCGGCATCCCCTTGCGGGGAGCGCCTCTCTCTTCTTTTTTTAGCCGCCGGCGCTTGGCTCGTTCGAACCGGACCGCATCCACCGGACAGCTCTCCTGGCATTTTCCACAGCCGATGCATATCTCCGGATCGATGCGTGCGACGCCTTCCGGACTCAATTCGATGGCGCCAACGGGACATTCTCCGATGCATATCTGGCAGGCGATGCATTTATCTTTTATGATTTCAGCGACCTCAATTCCTTTACTATTTTTCGCCATGCGGAGCTATCCTTCCCGTCTGCCGCTGAGATCGGATGCAAAAACCGGATCGCTAAGCATCAAGTCCAAGACCTTTGCGACCGTTTCCCGAACATTGTCTCGGGCGTCCAGCAGCGGACCTCCCTCGCGTGCTGGCGGCGCCGAAATGCGTCGTACCCAGGTGGGCGATCCCTTGATTCCGATGTGCGAAGCCGAAGCCTCCAACGCCCTGGCGTCCCAAACCTTGATGGGCGCACGCAGCGCCTGGATCAATGCCGGCAGCGGCGCCCGCCGGGGCTTTGCGAGCTCCAGCTCGACCGTAAGCAGCGCCGGCAGAGCTCCTCGGATCACTTCGACGCCACCTTCCACCCGGCGCCGCACTTGAATTTCTCGTTGCTCCGGGTCGATCCAGTCCACCTCGATCACATAGGTGAGCTGGGTGTAGCCGAGGCGAGTGGCCATGCCCGGACCGGTCTGGGCGGTATCGCCATCGATGGCCTGCTTGCCGCAAAAGACAAGATCGACCGGAAGGACTTGACTGAGCTTGTCAACAGCGCGCCCCAGCGTGTAGCTGGTAGCGAGCGTATCGGCGCCGGCAAAGGCGCGGTCCGAGAGCAACACAGCATCGTCGGCCCCGAGCGACAAGGCCTCCCGCAGCGAAGCCTCCCCCTGCGGCGGTCCCATGCAAACGGCGGTCACCTTGCCCCCGTGTTTTTCTTTGAGACGAACCGCCTCCTCCAATGCCACCATGTCGTACGGGTTGGAAATGGACTCCACTCCGGCTCGGACGAGGGTATTGGTTTCCGGATCGATTCTTACTTCTGCCGTATCCGGCACCTGCTTAATGCAGCATACAAAATGCATATTAACTTCTGTCCCGGTTTGGGTTGGACGGTGAAGACCGAAGCGCCATCAGTTCCATAAAAGATAGGACTGATCGAGCGTAAGTAAAGCGGCGGAGTCCTCGGCTTTAGCCCGCTGGCGGTCTCCGCATGATATTGGCTAGCGTCGTGACTGTGAGTATAGGGGGGGGTCACTCTGTTCGATCACCGCCCGTATTTTCTTCATACCGATTTTTCTACAGGCTCTATATCTCTTCTCACCGTCAAGAATGCGGAACTGCTCTCCGGCGAACCAGACCTCGATCGGCTCCAGCTGCCCAAAGCGCCTAATGCTGACACAGAGCTGCTCGATGACTTCTGACTCACAGATGAAAAAGCAATTCGGACTGATCTTGGACAGCCTGATTTCAACGACGGTCCTTTGCATCGTTATCCTCTTTGCGCTGAATGGTCCAATCGGTCGGTCGGCGATAATCGATTTTGCATAAGCATATTCAGCCGTTCGGTTAGAATCAAGAGGAAAGCTCCATGCCCCGAAACCGCACTAATCCATTCGGTTCCGCTCAAACATGCAAAGCAGCTCCTTTGGCTGCGATTCCGGCGAGACTTTGTTCAGCTTCCACCAGGACCCGCCATAAATTTTCACTGTCTCCCAGTCCCACCTTAATCAGAAAATAGCAGATGCTCAAAGTAGTCCGGACCTTGAAGAGCTCCACCTGCGAGGAGAAATTATCATCCGTTGTCCTGGCTTCCTGCAGATATTCCTGGAGAAACACGAACGGATCTACCTTGGCCAGGACATCCTGCCGGTTAAAAAACTGATTGCGGAACTGCGCCATAAATGTTCCCACGTCAAAGGCGCGCGGCATGCAATAGGAACTGTCAAAATCGATGGCGGCAACAAAACATTTTTCCGGATCGTCGTTGAGGTTGTTCCCGATATAAATATTTTTGGGGTGAAAATCTCCATGACCCTGCACAAACTTCTCCAGGCGGTCCTGATAGAGGGTGCATTCCGTTGAAGTGACAGTGTCCATGATTTCCTGGGCCCGGCGGGTATGGGGATGATCAATGCGGTAGAAGGCGGAAAGATAACGCTCCAGCCTGCTGTATTCATCCCGCAGGAATTCTTCCGGAGGAGTTATTTGCAGCCGGGCATCATGCAGCCTTGCCAGCCATTGAGCGGTCAGCTTGAGGTATTGCGGCGCAGTCTCCGGCGACGCTTCGACTAATACATCAAACAGGCTCCTGCCCCGAATGCCCTGTTCGAAAACCGAGAGATTCTCCTTGTCCAGACCCAGGGGCTTAGGAAGACGGAAACGGCCGTCGCGGAAACCGTGTTCCGAAATTTTCTCCATAATATGCTGGGTCCGTGCCGCTGTTTCCCAGGCACTCGTGTTTTCCGGTGTCTTGATCACGATATTTTCTCTTATTCTTTGGCGACCCTCTATACCTATCGCGAGCTCCAGCACCTTGGTGTCGGAGGTGCCGGACCGGGGGATTTCCTTGAAATAGGGGCGGCAGCGCCCAGCCCTAATTTCCCGGGCGAGATCTTCGATTGAGGTGAGCGGGTGATCGAATACGGTGGGATATATCCCGGCATAGCTGAGTGCATGGGCATCTGTTCCGGCCATTGCCGTGAATTTATACCGGTGCCAGGATATTAAAGCCCGGTGGCTCTCCAGAACCGTATGGTTGGAAGTGAATATTTCGACGGCATCGAGCAGTTCATGCAGCAATTGCTCTTTCTCGGGCCTTTTCTCCCCGCGAAAAGGATGGGCCCAGACCAGAGCCGCTTCCGGAAATTCCCGGCGAATGTCAGCCAGCGGCGTCCCCCGGGCAAGGGAACGGGTTGCACCATAGACGAGCACATCACCGATCTCAGGTGTTGTGACTTCCTGACCGGCCAACACAAGATAATAACCGGGCACAGCAGCTTTTCTTTTGAGATTGATTAGCTCTTCCTCGGTCCAGAGATAATGATGATCGGTGAGCACAGTGCCCAGAAGCCCGTTATCGAAATTCTGCCTGACCAGGTCCGCGGCGTTAGCTGAACTGCAGCTGGAATGCTCCGCAGTATGGCAGTGCATTTCTAAAATCATCCGTTGCTCCTCATATGTTTCACTTCCAGAGTTTCTGCCGGATCATCGGCACGGATACTGCCACACTGCAACATATGGAACAGTATGCCGGATAATACGTGAGGAACGGCGGGCTGCCAGATGACATCATTTGCTTCTCGCCAGCTCATATTTTAAAGCCATTGCCAATTTTATCATGGTGAACGGCTTTTTGATGTATTGTCCCGCACCCAGCTTCTGCGTGGCTTTCACATCATCTGTTAAAGAGTAACCACTGGCGATAATGGCTTTCTGATCCGGGCAAATGCCGAGAATCTTTTCATAGGTCTCGCGACCACTGATGCCTGGCTCCATAATCATGTCAAGGACGAGTATGTCGACTGCATTTGTTTTCACATATGCGACGGCGTCTTCTCCACTGGAAACAGCATCAGCCGTGTAACCCAGCCTGTTAAGCATGGCGCAGGTAATTTGTCTCTGATCTTCTTGATCATCAACGACAAGTACCTTCTGTCCGCTTCCCCGGTACTCCTCAATTGGAATATACTGCTGTTTTTCGATCAACGGATCTCTGCTGATCGGAAAAAATAATGAAAAGGTGGATCCGTGTTCACTGGTAGTCACGTCGATATAGCCGTGATGGTCTTGCACCGTGTTCCATACGATGGTAAGTCCGAGCCCTGTGCCGCTGCGTCCCAGCATTTTTCTGGAATAGAACGGTTCAAAAATTCGTTCCAGGTCCTGCGATGAGATTCCCTCCCCATTATCGGAAACATGTATAGTCGCATATTCGCCAACGCGAATATCTTCATAGCTCTTTAGCGGGCGATCGATGTAACGGTTTTCGGTAGAGATGGTGATGAGTCCGTTGGGCTTTTGCCGGACAGCGTCAACAGCGTTGGAGATGAGGTTCATAAGTACTTTTTTGATGTGGATTACGGATACTTTAATATTTATCAGCTCAGGGTCCAAATTTGTGGTGACGGAAAGCGCCGTGCCGGTACGTGTGAGCTCCTGGTATTCTGGAGAAAGCAGAAATTCCCGTACGATCTCGTTAAGATTAACAGGCTCTCTAACGGTGGCAACGCCTCGGGTCATGGTGAGTAAGTCATCCAAAATGGCGGCAGCACGCAGCCCTGCGTCTTGAATGGTTTGGATGGCACTTCGATTTTCATACGACAAGTCATCCTGCATCAGCAGCAATTCGGGGTAACTCACAATTCCCGAGAGAATATTGTTCAGATCGTGAGCAACGCCACCCGCAAGAAGTCCAATCGCTTCCATTCTTCGGGACCGGGCGAGCTTTTTTTCGCTGTCGGCAAGCTTTTTATTGAGGGCTGCAATTTCAGCTTCGATTTCAAGTCTTTCCTTGAGATTGGCAATCTTGGCTTCCGATTCCAGTTTTTGCAGCGCCTGTGTGGCCAGCACGGAAAATCGTCGGGCCAGGTTGATATGATCTTTGGTGAAATGAGCACGCTCCGGGTGGATGCACACGAACATAGCTTTTTGCTCTTTGGTGTGAATGGCAAAATGAAGCGCCGAACGAGCAGCTGCCTGAATCGCCGCCGGCTGCAGGCGCCATTCATCCACGAGCCAGGTATCGAATATCGCCGCGGGCTTGCCGGCAATCACCCGCGAAAACATGGTGTGCGGCTTCCAGACCGTGTCGGTAAACAACGGATCCGAGCTCGCGACCGGCGCAAGAATTCCATTTTCCCCCTGCAGGAGAACAAACGCCGCCTCAAAATCGAGTGGTGCGCGCATGATATCAAAGAGCTTCGTAAACAGCTCGTGCGAGTCCGTTGTAAGCACCAGCGCATGCAGCCCCGCCAGAAGTGCTTCCGCCATTTGCCGCTGGTGTTCCTCACGCTTGCGAGCTTCCTCAAGATTCAGTAATGCTTCGCGCAGTTCTTCGGAAGTGGACATTTACTTCTCCACGTTCATCGGTCCAAAAACGAGTGTGGCAATCATTAGATTGCCATGCCTGTTTTCACCACCGACGAAACATCCCTGCTCGCCCAGAGTAAAAGCGTTAAGAAAGGGTACATTTCCTAAAGAAGAACGCAGATTCGCTGCAACCTCGCTCATACGATCCTGAATAGCCAACATGCATCCGGCACAGAATAACACAAGCGCTCCCTGCACTTCATTTTCGCCGAAGGAGGCGGCACCGATAGCGGCTTCAGCAACTCTTCCGGCTCGTCTGACCAAGCTGTCGCGCGAGCCTGTCATCAAAAACATCTCGGTTCCCTGCCGAACTTCCGTAAACAGCTCAAGAGCCTGATTTTCGACGACCTCGACAGGATACGACAAGCGAAAATACGGGATGCCGCTAATTTGTCCGACTTGATTTCCTAACGGGGAGAAAGCTGCTGTGGGAACAAGACTCCCGCCCTGAGGCAAAACGCCACGTATCAATCCTGCGGTCCATTCGTTATAGACTTGTGCCGCAGGTCTATTGTCAATTTCATACAAAACGCGACCTTCCGCACGAGTTGCTCTGCCTTGGAAGCCAGCGGGCTCGTATCCGCTGTGAAAAGCATAACTGACGTCTCCGGATGTGAAGATCACAGCTATTGAAATTGCCTGGCGGGATACGGTATCGTTGGCAAATTGCTGCCACTGCCCGCTCATATCGTTATCTGCGGATGTCCCGCCGATAATCGGCACATCCGATCCGACGTGTTTTTCAATAGCACGGATCACCAAATCTTCAGGCCCCGGATAGCTGCTGACAAGTATAGCGTTTGGCACTTCCCCCGGGCGCGCTGCTTGAGCAAATGCCTGGTCGAGGGCGGATTTCGCAGCAGCTTCCGCATCGTTATCTGAATCGGAGATGCCTACCCCAAAGCTGCCATCGGGATCATATAGTCCGAGGATTCCCAGTCCCTTGCCATCTTTTGTGTGATAACCTTCCTCCGTCATTACTCCCAAACACGATGTTCCCCCATGCACTGGCACATCAGGCGCAAAGGACCGTAATTGACGAATTAAGTTTTCATTGTCATAAGCGCACGAACTGTGCACAAGCATAAGCCGCGGTGTGCTTTGAAGCCTGTCAAGCAGCATGCGATAAGCTTCGGTGGCTGCGGTTTCAGCGTTCGGATTGGTTGACCATGCTGTTGCAATTTTCATCGTTGTTCTCCTTGGGTCAGACTTCGTGAAGACCTCGCAGGACTATTCCGGGAACGCCTATTTTTATGCCGATGCGCAGAAAAATAACACCACCACTGGTGCCAATTTATCCAGAAGTCAGGGTGAGAATCACATATTTCGG
>Ga0209164_1005017_pt1 | contig 11469 bp, 8 predicted proteins | sample MTBNYHSulfiMetaG_FD_187458 | JGI IMG/M metagenome (GOLD analysis project Ga0209164, IMG submission 187458) | Enrichment culture microbial communities from rom New York Harbor, USA that are MTBE-degrading - MTBE-NYH (New York Harbor Sulfidogenic)... | ecosystem: Environmental > Aquatic > Marine >... | reverse complement strand
GCAGGGTGTCGTAGCGCCACTGGCTGGAGGCGAAGTAGTAGAACGAGGTGCCGTTCTGCTGGCGCGGCGGACGCTGCCAATCCAGGCCGAAGGCCACCTGGGACCAGGCCGCCTGGGGCCGCACCTTCTCCTGGCCCACGTAATGGGCCCAGCCGCCGCCGTTGACCCCCTGGCAGCCGCACAGGGTGGTGAGATTGATGATGGCGCGGTAGATCATGTCGCTGTGAAACCAGTGGTTGGTGCCGGCTCCCAAAAAGATCATGGACTTGCCGCGGGTCTTTTCGGCATTGTCGGCGAACTCGCGGGCCACGCGGATGGCGTCGGCGGCCGGCACGCCGGTGATCGCCTCCTGCCAGGCGGGTGTGAACGGCTTGGGGTCGCTGTAATCCTTCGGATAATCGGAGGGATAACCGTCCGAAGGGGAGGCTGCGTTGTCGTGGCGTACGCCCAATTGGGCCGCCATGAGATCGAAAACCGTGGTCACGCGCAGTTCGCCGCCGGCGGTGGGCACGGTTTTATACGGCACTGATCCTTTTTTAACGCCGGCCCCGGCCTCGGCGAAGACCGCAAAGGCGACGCTGTCCCAGCCGTCGTTTTGATCGGCGAAGCTGAGCAGGGGATCGACGGGCCGCCCCTCCGCTTCCATTTTGAGGTTCCAGCGCCCCTCCTCGTTCCAGCGGAAACCGATGCTGCCGTTGGGCACGGCAAAGCCGCCTTCGGTGGCGTCGTACACCACGGTTTTCCATTGGGCGTTGTTGGTCGTCACGCCCAGGTCCGCGGCACGCAGCAAGCGCCCCGGCGTTAAGGCCTCGGTACCCTCTCCGAGCACCACCACGAAGGGCAGGTCGGTGTACTGCCGGGCGTACTCCATGAAGTAGGGAGTCTGGCACTCGATGTAGAACTCCTTGACGATGACGTGGGTCATGGCCAGGGCCAGGGCCGCGTCCGTGCCGGCCCGGGCCGGCAGCCACGTATCGGCGAACTTGACATACTCGGCGTAGTCGGGCGCCACGGCCGCCACCCGGGCGCCGCGGTAGCGCGCCTCGGTGTAGAAATGGGCGTCGGGCGTGCGCGTCATGGGCAGGTTGGTGCCCCAGACGATGAAATAGGAGGATTCATACCAGTCGGCGCTTTCGGGCACGTCGGTCTGCTCGCCCCAGATCTGGGGCGAGGCCGGCGGCAGGTCGCAGTACCAGTCGTAGAAGCTGATCATGGATGCGCCGATGAGCGACAGGAATCGCGCGCCGGCGGCGTAGCACACCATGGACATGGCCGGAATCGGCGAGAAACCGAAAACGCGGTCCGGGCCATATTTTTGGATGGTGTGGACCAGGGCCGCGGCGGTCAGGGTGGCGGCTTCTTCCCAATCCACGCGCACGAAACCGCCTTTGCCGCGCGCCTGCTGGAATTGCCGGCGTTTTTCGTCATCGCCGGCGATGGTCGCCCAGGCCGAAACCGGATCGTCGTTCGCTTCCAGGGCCGCACGCCACATCTCCAGCAGGCACGAGCGCACCAGGGGATGCTTCAGGCGGACCGGGCTGTAGGTGTACCACGAATAGGTGGCGCCCCGCGGGCAGCCGCGCGGTTCGTGGTTGGGAAAGCCGTCGCCGCAGGCCGGATAGTCGGTGGCCTGGGTCTCCCACACCAGGATGCCGTCCTTGACGTAGACGTCCCACGAGCACGAGCCCGTGCAGTTGACGCCATGGGTCGAGCGCACCTTCTTGTCGTACTGCCAGCGCCGGCGGTAGAGGTCCTCCCACTCCCGCTGGCCGCAGCGCGTCTGGGTCCATTGGCCGGGGCCGGTCTCCTCGTTGCAGCCGTGGGCGGGGCTTTTGGGGCGGAAGAAACGCAGTCGATTTAATAAACCGTCCTTCATGGGACACCTCGTAAGCCCGGATTCGCCGGATTCAAGTGTTTACTCAATGTCGTTTTCTTAAGGTCTTCAAGCTTTCGTTTGGGTGGGAACACCCCCCCCTGCGAGGCCGAAGGTGCAAAACGGCTTGTGTATCACCGGGGATGTGTAGGGGCGGGCTTTACGCCCGCCCGTCATTGCACTTAAGTTGATGATATTGAGCGTTAAGGATTAATTTTTATGGAAAAAGAATTCTGTCGATTTCATCCATCGAGGACCTTCTCCATCATGCACGCGTCTTGGTGGACGCTATGGATGCATGAACAGCACGATCCGACTGGGTGTTTCGGGTCAGAACGTCGAGCAATTTTTCCATGATGGCATTGATCTGTTGAAAACGCTGCGGTTCGGCCAGCATGGCCGCCGGTTCCTGGACATAGGTGGAGCCGTCCAACTCCTCGGCGCAGTGGTCGATCAGCGCCTGGGCAGAGCGGGGAGTGGTTTCCAGGTGGAACTGCAGGCCGACCACGCGATCGGCCATGACGAAGCCCTGGTTGACACAGGCCTGGCTCGATCCCAGGGGCATGGCTCCGGCCGGCGGATCGAAGGTATCGCCGTGCCAGTGAAAGGCATCGAAGACCGGGGGCAGCACATCGCGCAGCACGGTCGTTTGGGATTGATCGGCGCGGATGACGGGGAACCAGCCGATTTCGCGGTGACGGTTGGGCCGGACCGCGGCGCCGGCCGCGTGGGCGATCAATTGGGCGCCCAGGCAGATGCCCAGAACGGTTTTGTCGCGGTTCATGGCCGCTTCTATGAAACGCTTTTCGGCGGCGAGCCAGGGGTGACGCGCCTCGTCGTATACCCCCATGGGGCCGCCCATGACGATGAGCATTTCGAAATCCGTTATTTCCGGCAAGGGCTCCGCCTCCCAGAGGCGGGTAACGCCCAGGCGGTGCCCCTGGCGCGCCAGGTAGGGCGCCATGCTGCCGATGTCTTCGAACGGCACGTGGTAAAGGGCATGTACGCGCATCGAGCCTCCTTGTATCGGTTTCGGAGTGGAGTAGGGAAAAAACAACGCCAAGGCAGGATCAATGATAAACGAAGTGTAACTGAACGCCTTGACTTAAGTCAAATGCCAAAAGGAAACATCAGCGATTCCAACCGAATGCTATTCATTAAATCCGGCGTGAGTGGGGCAGGCGGCCGATGCCACACGCCAAGCGGTCAAGTGTCGCTAAAATGCACGGCGGGCGGCCCGGAAACTCGCTGCGCTCAAGCAGTCTGAGCCGCTTGTCCGCCGTCTGGATTCAGCGGACGCCGTGGGCGGGCGTAAAGCCCGCCCCTACGAGGCTCCGGTAGAATAACAGACAGTTGCCCTAAACGGGCGGTGTAGGGGCGGGATTCATTCCCGCCCGTATGGAAGCCTGAACACTTTAAGCAAACGACATTGATTTTGAACCAACAAGGGATCGAGATGGTTTGGTCATATCGCGGGAGCGCGAACGGCGTCCTTGACTTGAGTCAAGTTTGACGTCACCGTAAAAAGCCCAATATCTGCGTTGTGCTCATCCCGTGGTCCTTGCGGCGTACGACAAGTACGCCTCAGGACACGGAATTTCGCACGCCTTGATCTTGAACTTTTTACGGCGCCGTCCGACAGCGACTTTTTACATAGCCATCAAGTTTCAGAAAGAGGTGCAATTTGGTATTGGTGGCTTCAAGTCGCTGAAAACAGACGAGGCGCCCGATGCGGTCTCGGGCGCCTCGTTGTATGGTCGCGATTCGAACCGTGCACAGGATATCCCGTGCCCGATTCTATGAACCTGCTTCGACCCCGTTACTTCCCTCCGAAAATTTTGGGGGGCCGGGTCGTGTCGCCGGTGGCATTGGGGAAATCCTTGGCGATGTAGGCCTTCTCCCCGGTTTCGATCAGGTGGTTGGCCTCTTCCATGAAATTGGCAAAGCGCAGCTTGACTTCATAGAAGCCGTGCCACCAGGCATAGTCCGGGGCCATCATCATGACGCCCATGCGGGCCCGGCGGCCTTCATGGTGCCACAGTTCATAGAATTCGACTTCGAGGCGTTCGTCGAAAAACTTGGTCTGATCCAGCAACCCCTTGGTGTTGAGTTCGTCGAATTTGGCCTCGGCCGGTTTGTAGTAGACTTCGTTGTACTCTTCCACCGCCTTGTCGTAGCCCTGGTAGAAATCGTCGACCCATGCGTCGCTGTGACAGGCGAGGCAGACGTTTTTCATCTTTTCGCGCTCCACCTTCCAGTCGGTGCCCGAAGGGAAGGCGGCAAAGTCCTGGGGCCGCACCGTGAGCGGGGCCTGGGTCTCCCAGGAGAGTCGTTCGGTGACGTCGTGGGTGCCCATGACCTTGCCCGAGCCGCTCATGTGACAGGAGGCGCAGGTGGGCGCCCGGTAGTCGGTCCCCGGCGTCCAGGTGCCGGCCGCGGCCTTGAAGTTGAACTCGTCTTTGAAGGCGTGGTAGATCGTGCCGTGCTTGGACTCTTCGTAAATCTCGATCTGGGGATGATCCGGCCCCAGGTGGCACGAGTCGCACGCTTCGGGGCGTCGGGCTTCGGATACCGCAAAGCGGTGGCGGCTGTGGCAGGAGGTACACGATCCCTTGCTACCGTCCAGGTTGAGACGCCCCACGCCCACGTTGGGCCAGGTGGTGGCATCGAGCTTGCCTTTGTCATCGATGGCCAGCACCGTGCCGTGGCAGTGGTAGCAGCCGGTCTTGCGCTCGTTATCCGAATTCATGCCCTTGTTCAGCCAGGGGTCGAGCTTCCACATGATCTCGATGGTGTTGGCGTGTTTGCTTTTGCCGTACTGGGTCGCCTCGTCCGGGTGACAGCGGGAGCAATCCTTGGGGGTGACGACGGTGGCGACGGGCACTTTGTACTTTGCTTCGGCATAGGGAAGGTCCTTGCGGCTGTAAACCGCATCGTGCGCCTTGGCCACATCCTGATCTCCGGGCTGGGCCAGATGGCAGTCCAGGCAGGTGATGTTGGCGTTGGCGTGGCGGCTGTTGGCCCAATCGGCAAACAGGCCGGGGTTGGTCTGTTTGTGGCACTCGATGCAGGCGACCGCCTCCGGGGGGATGCTCCGTTCGATGCGGAATTCCTTGACCTTGGCGAAGTTGGGCTGGGCCGTGGCCGGCGGCGAGACCCCGGCTGCGATCAGCGCCAGGATCGACACAGCCGTGAAAATCAACACTTTTCGTCGCCTCATGGTAATTGCTCCTTTCTTTGAAATGTCCGAAAGCATTGACAGTAACCTGTGATCAGGACCTGCTTTTAGAGTTTTCTCAATCCCTTGGCGTGATAGGGGAGTTTGCGGTACTGCTTGAACTGGACGGTTTCGCTGGGGTTGTGCACGAGGTCCCAATGGCAATCCACGCACTTGCGTTCGTAACCGGGCCGGGCGTAGAGTACCGTGCGGTGGGCCAGCATGGCGCCGCGCTTGTCCGGCATGTCCAGCAGGTTGCGATGGCACTTCTGGCACTGGGCATTGTCGAACGAGGCGTACGCGGCCTCCCTGTTTTTCTGCCGGTCGTATTCGTCGATGATGAAATGCATGACGACGTCCTTGGCGCCGTGCAGCGTTTTGGCGAAGAAGAAATCGAAGGTCTTGTGGGGTGCGGGCAGGTGGCAGTCCATGCAGTCGGCCACGAACCCCTGGGGATTGTTCACGTGGGTGGACGCGCGCCACTCCGTCACCGCCGGTTTGATCTCATGGCAGGTCGCACAAAATTCCGGGGTGGAGGTTCTGACCATGGTATAGTAGGTCATGCTGAGCAAAGGGAAGGCGATCACCATGCCCACGCCGACCAGAATTGCCGCAATCACGTATTTTTTCATGGCTGCTCCCCATGTGAGTGAATCCGTCGTTTTGCGCCTCGTGATTGAACTGCGGCCCAAAAATCGATACAAAATCATTGGATCGTGTTGCGCCAAACCGATTCAGGAGTCGATAATTCAATCGGAGATGTTTGTCAGCTGAATGGCGGCCGAGTGATATTTGGCCGAAAAAAGTGTGAACGAATTGACTTCATTAAAGGTAATAGAGGTATCCTTTGTCAAGGGGAAAAGGGAATTCTTGATGAAATTGGGAACTTTATGCCAATCTCGAACCATTGGCCGCCTTCTATTCGTGCTGATCGTTATGTGCATGGCGAACGGCGCCTGTCGCCGCCTCTATGCCGGAAATTTTCCAGCCCAGGGCGATGTCCCGCGCCTTCGCATGGTGGTCGGCGGCGACCACAACTATCCACCTTTCGAATACCTGGACGAGAAGGGGCGTCCGGCCGGCTACAACGTGGACCTCACGCTGGCCATCGCCCGTCAGTTGGGTTTCGATGTGGAGATTCGCCTGGGGCCGTGGGAGCATATTCTCGATGTCCTGGCGCGTGGCGAGATCGACGTCATGCAAGGGATGTTTTATTCGCCTGAGCGGGATCTGACCTACGATTTCACTGCACCCCACATCGTCAATCATTGCGTGGCCGTGGTGCGGACCGGTGAGGGGGAACCGCCCACCACCGTCGCCGACCTGACCGGACGGCGCATCGTCGTTCAGCAGGGCGATATCATGCACGATTTCGCATTGACAAACGGTCTCACGGATCGGCTCACCACAGTCGATGCCCAGGAGGATGCGCTTCGCGAGCTGGCCCGGGGCGACCATGACTGCGCCCTGGTGTCGCGCCTGACTGCTCTGTACTGGATCGAAAAAAAGGGTTGGCGCAACCTGACCGTCGGACAGCGACCCCTGCTCAGTCCAGGCTATTGCTATGCGGTGCGGCATGGCCACAAGGCGCTGCTGGCCCAGTTGGGCGAAGGGTTGAAGGTGCTTGAGGCCACCGGGGATTATCGGCGCATTTACGAAAAATGGATGGGCGTCTACGAAGATGCGCATTCCGGTGTTCGGGTGATGCTGGGATATGTGGCTTTGGCCGCCGTGGCGCTGTTGGTTCTTCTTCTGGCGTTTTCACTTTGGTCCTGGTCGTTGCGCAAACAAGTTGCCCTAAAGACCGCGGAGCTGCGCGAGAGTGAAAATCGCTATCGGTTGCTGGCCGACAACACCCTCGACGTGATCTGGGTGATGGACCTCGATTTCAGGTTCACCTATGTCAACCCGGCCGTCACCCTGCTCACCGGCCACACACCGGAAGAGTGGATCGGCAGCCGGTTGCCGGATCATTGCGATGAAGAGAACTTCAACGAGATGGCCCGCGTGATCGCCGGCGAGCTGGAAAAAGGACCTGGGGGGTCCGGCGTGGTTTTCGACGTCGCGATGTTTAAAAAGAACCGTGAACCGATCTGGGTCGAGATTCATGGCAACGTCTTTTATGACAATGCCGGCCGGCCCATCCGGCTCCAGGGCGTCACGCGGGATATCACCGAACGCCATCGGGCCAACCAGGAGCGCGAAGTGCTTCAGGACCAGCTCAACCAGGCCCAGAAGATGGAATCCGTAGGGCGTTTGGCCGGCGGCGTGGCCCATGATTTCAACAATCTGTTGTCGATTATCATGGGGTATGCCGAACTGGTGCTCGAAGAGCTGCAGGACGGCCATCCCCATCACGCGCCGTTGCGGGAAATTTTCGATGCCGCCATTCGGGCCAGGGATGTGACCCGGCAGTTGCTGGCCTTCAGTCGCAAGCAACTGCTCGAGGTCAAGCGCCTGGATGTCAATGCCGCGGTGGCGGAGTTGGAACGCCTGCTGCAACGCCTGCTGGGGGAGGATATTGAATTGCAGCTGCGTCCGTCGGATGAGCCGTTGACCGTGGCCGCCGACAGCGCCCAATTGACCCAGGTACTTATGAACCTGGCGGTCAACGCCCGGGACGCGATGAGTGACGGCGGGACATTGACCATCGCAACCGGCCGGGTTGTGCTGGATGAGGCCTATGCCGATCTAAAGTCCGGTGTGACGCCCGGGGATTACGCCATGATCCGGATCAGCGATACGGGCTGCGGCATGGACAAGGAGACCCTGTCCCGCATTTTCGAGCCGTTTTTTACTACCAAGGGCAAGGAAAAGGGCACCGGCCTTGGATTGGCAACCTCTTACGGTATAGTCAAACAGCACGGCGGCAACATCTGGGCCTACAGCGAACCGGGACAAGGCGCCACATTTAAAATCTATCTGCCGTTGAGCGACTCACCCCTTCCGGTTCAGGTTCAGTCGCCAACGACGATTTCCGCACGTGGGATCGGTTTCGGCACTGCAACGGTGCTGGTCGTGGAAGACGACCCCGCGGTCCGTGCCATGGCGGTTTCCGTGGTGCAGCGCGGCGGTTACGAAGTGATCGAATCGAGTTCGGTCGGAGACGCCGTTGAAAAGGCCGCATCGCACGGTGCGCCCATCGACCTGGTGCTGACCGATGTGGTCATGCCTGGGATGAACGGCCCCGAAGTTTTTGCCAGGATCTCGGCTCATCATCCGGAAGCCCGGGTGCTCTACATGTCGGGCTACAGCGACAACGTGATCGCCCGGCAGGGTGTTCTGGAAGCAGATATTGACTTTATAGAAAAGCCGTTTACAGTCAACGGGCTCCTGGAGAAGGTGGTCGAGGTGCTGAGCCGGTAACATCGGATGGGCAGGGAGGCGTGATAAATTCCATGGTGTTTGCCATTTTCGCAGTGATTTCCGGGTTGGCGCTGTTGGTATGGAGCGCCGATCGTTTTGTCGAGGGATCGGCCGCCACGGCACGGCATCTGGGCATGTCGCCCCTGTTGATCGGCATGGTGATCGTCGGTTTCGGTACGTCGGCACCGGAAATGGTGGTGTCGGCCTTTGCGGCTGCCCAAGGCACCCCGGGTATCGCACTGGGCAATGCCTATGGCTCGAACATCACCAATATCGCCCTGATTTTAGGCCTGACGGCCATGCTCAGCCCCATCGCCGTCCATTCCCAGGTGCTGCGCAAAGAGTTGCCGATCCTTTCCCTGGTCACGGCACTGGCTGCATGGCAATTGTGGGACGGCCGCATCACCCGATTCGACGCCCTGGTGCTCCTGGGCGTGTTCGTCGGCCTCATGGGTTGGACCATTTTCCAAGGCGTGCGACGGCCGACCGATCCCCTGGGCAGCGAAATGGCCCAGGCATTGGCGGAGAATATCATGCCCATGCGCCGCGCCCTATTTTGGCTGTTTGTCGGCCTCGTGTTGTTGGTCGTCAGTTCGCGCCTGCTCGTTTGGGGAGCCGTGGGGATCGCCAGCGGCTTCGGGGTGAGCGACCTGATCATCGGGTTGACCATTGTGGCGGTCGGTACTTCTCTGCCCGAGCTGGCCTCGTCGGTCCTGGCCGCGCGCAAAAACGAACACGACATCGCCTTGGGCAATATATTGGGCTCCAACCTGTTCAATACACTTGCCGTGGTCGGCATTGCGGGATCGATCCAACCCATGACCGTGGGGCCGGAGGTTTTCTTCCGGGACATGATGGTCATGGCCGCCTTGACGTTTTCTCTGTTTGTCCTGGGATACGGATTCAAAGGCCAGGGACGCATCAACAGGCTCGAAGGTGCCGCTTTGCTGGCCGTCTATATCGCTTATTGTAGTTACCTGGTGATCAGCGTGTTAAAATAGCGGCCGGTCCGTTCCGTGGATGGACACCGGCCCTTCCGCTGCGTCATGGCTTGTCGGGTTTCCCGTCGGTAGCGGCTGCGCTGGTTTTCTGAGTTTGGGATTTGTCTTTTCGGGGTTTGCGCCTTCTCGTCTTTTTCTTGGCCTGGGATTTCAATTTGCGCTGGCGTTTGAGTTCCCGCACCCGCTCCCGCAACCGCTGCCGATAGACGGTGATGGCATTGAAGGCCAGATAGTAGCCGATGATGGCGATGGGAATGCCCAGAAGCGCGCCGCCCACGCACAGGTCGAGCACGATCATCGGCGAATTTTTCAATAGTTGCAAAAATCCGTCGAAATCAGGGGATGTGGGCCAGCCTACATGTTTCGTGAACCCGGTGATTTTTGAACCGACCCAATAGGTGACCGGATAAATGAACGGTACGGTGAATACATTGGTGATGTTCACGCCGATGGCCGCGCCGATTTTGCTCCATCCGAGAATCGATGCGCAAATCACGCCGATGGCGATATGCAGTCCGAAAAACGGGCTCATGCCGATAAACAGGCCCAAGGCAAACCCCAAGGCAAGTTCCCGCGGGGCGCCCTTCAGCTTGATAAAGCGCTCGTAAATTCTTTTGGCCAGATTTTTCAGCGACTGGTACAAAGATCATCCCACCCGTGCAAGCAGGTTTGTGTAAATCCGAACAAAACCCATGAGACGCAACAACACAATCCGCAACTCGTATTCCAGGTTCAGCGGGGCACTATTTCAATGCATCGATCTTTTCCTGGATTTGGCGGATCAGGTGGTCCCGCATGCCTTGGGAGAAGGTCGGGCTGAGGGCCCTGTTGTTCAACGCATCGATCTGTTCTTGAAGGCGGGCCCGTTCGGCCGCGATTCGAGCCTCTTTTTCTTCCTTGGCCTTGCGTTCCGCCTCCGCCTTGCGCCGGGCGTCCTCCTGTTCCCTCTCGATGTCGGATTGGCGGTTTTCGCGCTTGACCTCTTCAATCATCCGATCGAATTCAGGCCGCTCCCCACCTTCGCCATCCGAAGCCGCGCCCTGTTCGGTCTCGTAGTCCTCAACCCCTTCTGGAAGCTGGTTGCTGAAACGTTTGACGCCGTTCTCATCGGTCCATATATAGATGGTTTCGGCGGCGACGGGGGAGACGATGAGTAACAGCGCGACGAAAACCATGGTGACTTTTCTCATGGGAATCCTCCTGTCAGGTATCTGACTTTTATTTGATGCCATCTTTATCATGCCGACGAGCGCCTTGGCAATGTTGCGGGATTACACCAGTTCTAACTGAATGTGATTCACCTTGAAGGGCGGGCCTTCCAAAAGCTTTTTGATTAAAAAAATCGCATGGAACGGAGATGGCAGGCGTGGGTGGGGCAGGTGGCCAGGGCCACGTGAGCCTGCGGTCATAGAGCCAGTTAAATGCAAACGGCGGACAAGCGGCCCGGACTGTTTGAGCGCAGCGAGTTTCTGGGCCGCCCGCCGTGCATGTTACTGGCGCTTGACCGCTTGGCGTGTGGCATCGGCCACCTGCTCCGCCCACGCCGGGTTTAATAAATAGCATTCAGTTAGAATCCCTGGCGGGATTGAATCGAAATTGCATTTTAGGACCTTTGCGGATAAAAGATTCAGGTCTATAGGTAAAAAGCAATTGGCCCAGGCCACAGACATTCAACCTTCATGCGGTCCATTAGAACAGGTATAGGTTATGAAAATTGCCATTTTTCAGGTGAATCCGCTTATCGGGGATTTTCAACGTCAATTCTCCTTGATCGTCGAGGGGTGTCGCCGGGCCAGGGCGCGGGGGTGCGATTTGGCCGTTTTCCCGGAACTGGCCCTGTGCGGTTATCCACCCCGGGACCTCCTGGAATATGGGGCTTTCGTGTCCGCCAATGAAAAGTGCCTGGCGGCCCTGGTCAAGGAGGTGCACGGTATCGGGGTGATCTGCGGGCTGGTCACCGCCAATCCGGATGAAACCGGCAAGGCCCTGTTCAACTCGGCGGTGCTGTTCGA
>Ga0209164_1005016_pt1 | contig 11473 bp, 12 predicted proteins | sample MTBNYHSulfiMetaG_FD_187458 | JGI IMG/M metagenome (GOLD analysis project Ga0209164, IMG submission 187458) | Enrichment culture microbial communities from rom New York Harbor, USA that are MTBE-degrading - MTBE-NYH (New York Harbor Sulfidogenic)... | ecosystem: Environmental > Aquatic > Marine >... | reverse complement strand
GGGGCGGCCGCCGAACGATACGACCGCATTTTGTTGCAGCTCTTGAGCAGAGACCCCCACGGGCGTCCAGAACGCTTCCGGGACTTGGGTGAAACCTTTTGGCTGCGGCTGTTAGGCCGCCTTGGGAGGATGCTATGGGCAAGGGATTGAAAAGCCTGATCATTGTTTCAGGCATACTGCTGATCATCGTCATAGGGATGTATTCCTATATGAAAGGGACCTACAACCGTCTGGTGACCCTGGATGAGGGGGTCAAGGCGGCATGGGCCCAGGTGGAAAACCAGCTACAGCGGCGCTATGATCTGATCCCCAATTACGTGGAAACCGTCAAGGGCTATGCCGCGCACGAAAAGGAGGTTTTGTTGGGGGTCACTGAGGCCAGGGCAAAGGTAGGGGGCGCCACAACGGTCGATGAAAAGATCACGGCCAACAATGATTTGTCATCCGCCCTCAGCCGACTCCTCCTGGTGGTTGAGCAATATCCCGACCTCAAGGCCAATACCAATTTTATCCGTCTGCAGGATGAACTGGCCGGGACGGAAAACCGTATCGCTGTTGAGCGCATGCGGTTCAATGAAGCGGTCAAGACCTATAACATCACCATACGGCATTTCCCCACGAACATCATCGCGGGCATGTTCGGGTTTGAAAAGGCGACCTTCTTTGAGGTCCCGAAGGAGCGCCAGGAGGCGCCCAGGGTGAAATTTTAATCAGCGTTTCTGAAGATAGTAGTTCTCAATCCTGGTCAACGCTCTGATATATTGTTCTTGAAATTCGAGTTCCGGGTGATGCGCCATCTCGTCCTTAAGGGGCTGGAGGTACGGCACAACGTCGAGCCCATAGCTGTTTTTCCCGAGCCTGTCTGCCTGGTAAACAATGAGAACACAATAGTAGCTGATCAGTATCCTCAGGCGCAACGGCCGTCGGAACAGATAGGACCTTCCCCCGGTGGTATTCAAAAAAAATCCTGCATATCGATAGGTTACATCGAATGTCGGGCGCACGTTTTTAGAATTGGGACAATCCTTCCCCAACATGATCCACCGGTAGAAGGTCTCCAGATTGAACTCCATGGTGTCGCGCTCGTTTTCGATAACCGCTTTGATGACGCGCAAATCCTTCCCTTCCAGGGCGCGGGAGAAGAAATAGATATTCGCCAGAAGCGTGGTCGGCTGAATTCCCTCCCCGGCCGGCTGCGGCGGGTGGTTCGACAGTTTTGTGATGATTTGGGCAAAGTAGGAATAGGCGTCCTTTTCCAGTTTGAATCGTTGAAAATACGCCTTTCCGTCCAAGTAGTGAAAAAAATCCGATACCTGCTGATCGATGAGGTTGCAGTACCCCCCCTGACCCGGCACTGTCTCTTTGGCCGGCGGAGCGCTCTCTGCCTTTACAAACAGCTCTTCTATGGGTCCCCGGGCCGCCACTTCAGATGACTCGGAAGTTTTTCTGCCCTCAATTGGAAACCTTTCAGAAACCGGACCCACAGGGCCGTCAGGCCCTGTCTGTTCCGGCGCCCCGGCGCTGCCACCGGTTCCTTCCCCCGCACGCCCCTGGACCCCGCCGGAGACGTCCCCTTTCCGATCGGGAGATATCTCTCTAACTGTCAGGGTCTTTTCAGTCTCCGGGCCGGTTTTCGTGTACCAGTAGTATCCAAGGCCTGCCAATATGACGACAGATGGAACGATCCACCACCAGATGCGGCTTCCCATATTCTTGGCCATGCCATTTTCTCCTGCAAGTCAGTTGAGTCCCGCCGCTGGAAGCGGGATTAAGCTGTTAAGCTGGTGAGCTGTTGAAGCTTGCCAGCTTATGGGCTTATCAGCCATCAGCTATCAGTTATCAGTCATCCGATACTTCGCCTGCCCTTCCTGATAGAGATCGTTTCCGAGGGTATCGTTGACCACAACAACCGGAAGCTTTTCCACCATGAGCTCCCGGATCGCCTCCGGCCCCAACTCATCATAGGCCACCACCCGGGCCGCCTTGACGGCCTTTGCCATGAGGGCGCCCGCGCCGCCGATGGCGGCCATGTAAACGCCCTTGTACCGTACCATGGCCTCTATGACCTCTTTTGAACGTCTGCCCTTGCCGATCATTCCCTTGAGACCCAATTCAAGGAGTCTGGGTGCAAACGGGTCCATCCGGTAGCTCGTGGTAGGCCCGGCGGCCCCAATGACCCGGCCCGGCGGGGCCGGAGAAGGGCCCACATAATAGATGACCTGTCCCTCGATCGGGATAGGCAGCTCTATTCCCGCCTCTATCAGCTCCAGCAGTCTCCGGTGGGCGGCATCTCTGGCCGTGTAAACGATTCCGGTGATGGTAACGCGGTCCCCGGCCCTGAGGGGTTCAACGTCTCCAACAGAGAGCGGGGTTGTCAGATGATGTTCGGTATCCATAATCTACTCCGTGAGCCTTTGATTAAGGTGAAAGCTCAAATCTGAAACGATCCCAGCATAAAGACCAGCGGTCAGAGGTCGGAGGTCAGGGGTCAGAAAAACCAGCAACGAGTAACCCGTATCCAGCATCAAATACCCAGTCCCCGGATCAAAGAACGATCTCCACATGCCGGCTCGCGTGGCACTGGATATTGACAGCCAATGGAAGACTGGCGATGTGGCAAGGCATCATCAGGATATGAACGGCTAAGGACGTGACCCTCCCACCCAGACCCTGGGGTCCGACCCCGGTCCTGTTGATTTCCGTCAGGAGTTCCTGTTCCATCGGGTCCAACCGTGGATCCGGGTTGGGGGTTCCCAACGGCCGAAGCAGGGATTTTTTGGCCAGGATGGCCGACTGTTCGAAATTTCCACCGATGCCCACGCCGATAATGGTCGGCGGACAGGGATTGGGGCCCGCCTCGGCCACAGTCTGCACGATCTTTTCCTTGATTCCGGCCCATCCGGCAGCAGGCGGGAGCATAAAGAGGCGACTCATGTTTTCGCTCCCCCCGCCCTTGGGCACCACCCAGATTCTGAGGTGATCTCCGGGGACAAGGCTGAGGTGAACAATGATCGGGGTGTTGTCTCCGGTGTTCTTCCGGGTAAAGGGATCGCAGACGGATTTTCGGAGATATCCTTCCTCGTATCCTTTCCGGACCCCCTCTTCAAGGGCCAAGCAAAGGTCTCCGGTTACCGTCACCCCCTGGCCCAGTTCCACAAAGAGAACGGCGACGCCGGTGTCCTGGCATATGGGAATCCTTTCCTCCATGGCTATCCTGGCGTTTTCGAGGAGCTTTTTCAGGATGTCCTTGCCCACCTCGGATGCCTCATCGTCCACTGCCCGTGTCAGGGCCTCCACAACGTCTCCGTCCAATTCAATATTGGCCCGTATGCACGCATCTCTGACCGCATCCACAATGATCTGGAAGGGTATTTCTCGCATGGGTGCCTCCCTTTCGAGGGTCAAATTCCGTAACCGTTTACGGGTTCAAAGCCCGCCCTGGTGCGACTGGTTGAAGAACTGGGGCCACATCTAAAGGGGGCTGTTCAGACTCTGTATATGCCTTGTTTCGGTTATCGGTCTGGGCCAGGGGTTCTGGGGTTCAAGGTTGTCATCTTGTCCCCGGATTTGATTTCTTGGGCGTATTCACATGAGAGACCCCCGGTTTTATCATCTCCCATATGAAAATTGACGGCCCTTGGGTCATCGGTGTTGCGACCTCAGCGGGATTTGAAAAACGTTCGAGACTTTAATTCTGTCCCTGACCTTAACCTTGAATCCCCCTGCAGCGGGAAACCCTGAAACCTGTGAACCTCAGCAAATTCCTTTGGCAAATAGTGGTAGATAGAGTAAATATAAAAAAAACGACTTTAAAATGCAAACAAATATGATTTTCGGTTGAGAGGTCCGCCCATGAAAATTCTTCTCACAAATGATGACGGAATCCATGCGTCCGGGCTCTTCGCCCTCTATGATGCCTTGAAGTCGGATCATGAGATCCATATCGTGGCCCCTGAAACAGAGATGAGTGCGGTGGGACATGCCATTACCCTCACCTCGCCCATCCGGGTCCAGGCGGTTCGGAAAAACGGCCTTTTTTTCGGCCATGCGGTAAAGGGGACGCCGGCCGATTGCGTCAAGATCGCGGTGCAGGAACTCCTGGACGCCCCCCCCGATGTGGTCCTGTCCGGGATCAACGTGGGCGCCAATGTAGGGGTCAACATTCTTTATTCGGGAACGGTCTCCGCAGCTACGGAAGGGGCGTTCTTGGGCATCCGCTCCGCTGCCATCTCGATTGCCGCCTTGAAAGACCCGGATTTCCGGTTCGCTGCCCGTTTCAGCAGGGAGATCATCCGGTTTATGATGGAAAACGCCCTGAGCGACGGGACCGCCCTGAACGTAAACATCCCCGCAGTACCGCCTGAAGAGATCAAGGGCGTGGTTTTGGCGAGACAGGGGACCTCCCGGTTTCAGGAACGGTTTGAGCAACGCACCGATCCGAGGGGAAATATATACTATTGGCTCACGGGTGAAAAATTCATTGAAAACGGCAATCCCCACAACGATTCCGTGGCCTTGAAACAGAACCACATCACCATCACCCCGATTCATTACGACCTCACCTGCGAAAGGGAATTAAAAAGGCTGGAGCGTTTCGCCCTGCCCAAGGCGACGTAATACCGCAAAAGAAGTGCCTAAAGTTTGAAGTGCCTAAAGTGCCTAAAGTTGAGAAGCGGGCATCAAAAGCCAGATGTCAGAAATCGGAGAAGCCACCATCCCAGCATCCAGCCATCCACTCATCCAGTATCCAGTATCCAGTATCCAGCATCCGGTCCCCAGTTCCCCGCGTCTATTACTCCTTGACATTCGTGCCTGCCCTGTGCTATGAGCCGAAGGCAAATCAGGAATCTGGGATTGATTTCAGTATAATTCAGGCTGTAGGGACTGGGAAAGGAGGTGAATGGGCACAAAGGGTGTGGCGACCCGTTTCGCCGCAAGACTTTTTTCAATTCCAGAAATATTTCTGTCGGACAGGTCGTAATTCTCAGGCATAGGTTCCACCATAGAACATTCGTTTTGGCGTTTATCTGTTTTTGGGATGAAATTTCAACCCGACACATTGTTAGATGGTTTGGAATAATGCTGACGACGGTGAATTTACGCGAAAGCTGAACACCATTCGGGCAGTTCCTGCGTAATTCCGCGACGCTCCTGTTAACGCAGGCTCCTCTCAACGAATCCACCGCCCCAGCGCCCGGTTTGCCGGGCAGGCATTTTCCACTCAAGTGTTCCATTAACTCTGCACAACCAAATAGTGACATGAACAGTTTTGAATGCGGATTCGAGACGCGCTGTCCCTGCCGGGATTTTAGCGGAAGTGCGCGCGGTTGCGTGAGCCGATACATGGCTTGAATGCGAGGAGGAACATCATGAATTCATTATGGGTCTTGTTGTGGTGGATCGTCATTGTCGTCCTGGGCTACTGGGTATATGCCCGGCATATTGCCAAAACCGTCTTCGATGTGGACGGCGGGCGGGCGACGCCTGCAAAGATGTATATGGACGGCGTTGACTTCATGCCGTCTAATAAAAATGTGTTGTACGGGTTTCAGCTCAATTCCATTGCCGGGGCCGCGCCGATCATCGGCCCCATTGTGGCCCTTCAGTGGGGCTGGCTGCCGGCCCTTCTGTGGCTGGGATTGGGGGTCTTCTTTATCGGATGGCTGCACGATTTTTCCAGCACCATGGTCTCCATCCGAAACGACGGAGAGACCTTCGGCGCCATTAGTTATAAATTAATCTCACCCCGCGCGAGAAAGATCCTTTTAACATTCGTCTATTTTTACCTCCTTCTGATCGCCTGCGCCTTCGGGCACGTTGTCACAAAAGGGGTAAGCAGCAATGCATCCCTCCCTCTCCCCCTGCTCGTGGTCATCGGCGTCGCCTTCCTGGTGGGGCATATGATCTACAAGGCACGGACCAACATCATCGTCACCACGGTTGTGGCCATTGCCCTCATCTTCTTTTCCATCTGGGTCGGCACTGTCGTCCCCATGAAATTTTCCTACAATACCATCCTGGTCTGCGTCCTGATCTTCGGGTATTTCAGCTCCATCCTACCGGTGTGGCGTTTTATCCAGCCCTATAACTACGCATCTGTGTATGTGGTCTATTTCGGGATCATTGCAGGGGTTATCGGCATCATCATCGGGCACAAGCCGATGACGCTCCCCGCCTTCACGAGCTGGGGGACGGCGGTGGGTCCCCTCTGGCCCATCCTTTTCGTGACCATTGCGTGCGGCGCCATTTCGGGTTGGCACAGTCTGGTATCCAGCACCGCTACATCACGACAGATTGAAAACGAATTGGACGTCCGGCCGGTGACCGCGGGCGCCATGTTTGCGGAGTTCACCATCTCCATTATCGCCGTGATTGTCTGCGCAACGGCCTTTACCGATTCAGCGGCCTACATGGCCCAGGTCGGCAATCCGGTGGGGATCTTTGTCAGCGGGCTCGGAGGGGCCATCACGGCCCTCGGGATCCCGGTCGGGTACACCCAGGCCCTGGCCGGCATGATGATCATCATCCTGGCCCTGACCGTCGTTAATCTGGTATTCCGGTTCATGAAGGTGGCGACGGCCGAGCTCATGGGCGATGCCATCGGCATTGCCAAGAATCCCCACGTGGCAACCATTGTTGCCCTGATCATCACCTTTATCCTGGTCAAGACCGGGACCTGGCTCTATATCTGGGTCCTCTTCGGCGGAGCCAATCAGTTGATGGCATCCCTTGCCCTCCTCCTGGTGACCCTGTTCCTGGTCCAGAAAGCCAAGAACTACAAGGTGGCGATCTACCCGATGTTCTTCATGTACGCCACCACCGTATGCGCCCTCATCTACATGGCCTTTTTTAAGCTCATTCCGGGGGCCATGGCCGGGAAGAAGGTGTTCGGGAATTCCTTTGCCGCGGCAGTGGCCCTCCTGCTCGTGGTCCTGGCACTGATTCTCGCCTATGACGGCTGGAAGGCATTTCGACGATACAAAACCCAAGCGGCAACCGCGCCGGCCGATGCAGCAAAGGCCCATGCTTAGCAGAACCCCCGCCTCCGGCCCGGCGGAAAGGCGCCGGGCCGGACGGTTCATCCGGGGTGACGGGAGCAGGAGATTGAAAAAGGCGTTTTCTTGGATAAGGACGGTCGGAGACTACCTGAACGGTTTTCTTCTATTCGGCCTTATGCAAGGGCTGCACGAGAAAAGACAGGGGCTGGACATGCTTATCATGACCTCCCTCTTCGGCGGGGCCATCGGATTTCCGCACCTCTTCAACTACTACCACCTGAGGCTCATGCCGTTTTACATGAAGACCCTCGGCCCCTGGAAGCGGAATGTCCTGAGGGAGCGGGATCTCTTTGACCGGATGAATGAGTGAGGGACGGGATTCTGGATACTTGATACTGGATAGGGTACATTTTATTAACTCACACAAAGCCACCAAGAACACAAAGATAAGGACTTCTTTGGGGTTTTTTTAAAGAAGGGCCCTTTGTGTGCTTTGTGTCTCCGTCTGATAAATTTTTGGTTACGGCCGTCAGGCCGAGTTCGGCACTTCAGACTTCAGGCACTTTTACTCCAGCGAGGTTTCACCATGACAGACAATGAAAAGAAGAAAAAAAAGAAGGGAGGGGTCATCGGGTTTGTCAGGGATTTCACCTACGGCATGGCAACCCATGGCATGGCGAGACAGGCCCTCAAGACGCGCTCCAGCATGGAGCACCTCTTCATCCTGATTACCATGGGCGACATGTTGGGGGTCCCCATCCTTCCCCCCTATTACTCCCTCCGGCTCCTCCCGCACGTGGTTCCTCAGATCACCACGTGGAAGCGGAGGATGTTGAGGGAAAAAGACTTTGTTGACAGTATGTATTGATGCTTCTACGGGGATTGAAGGATTTAGGAATTGAGGGATTGCTATCTGCGTAATCTGCGGATGGGAGTGAGGAGGAATTATGTCTCTTGTTGACATTTTTGAAAAGTACCCTGGCCGTCAGTATCTGATGTTTGGCGGAAAGGGAGGTCTGGGTAAGACCACGTTTTCGGCGGCAACAGCGTATTACCTGGCGAAAAAGGGGAAAAAGGTGCTGGTCTTCTCCGTCGATCCCCAGGCCTCTCTGAGCGACATTTTTGAGAAGGACATCTTTGGCCGGGGGAATGTCGAGATCATTCCGAATCTGTTTGCCTGCGAGGTGGATGCGGATGAGCGGGTCAAGACGTATCAGGAAGAAATCCGTCAGAAAATCAAAGACATGTACGGAATGAAGGAGATCCCGGAAGAGATCGAGAGCTATATCAGCGCATCTTCGGCAGAGCCTGCCATGGAGGAAAGCGCCATTTTCGATGCGGTGGTCGACATCGTGGTCAAAGGGGATTTCGATTACTACATCTATGACCTGGTCCCCCTGGGCCACGCCCTCTATTACCTGAGCATGGCATCCATCTATGACGCATGGCTGGAAAAGATCACCGGCCTCAGGGAACAGATGCGTGAATACGATAAGGCCATTTCCACCATGAAGCGGGAAGAGGAATCCGACGAGGACCAGATATACAATGAGCTGATGTATATCAAGGAGAGGATCGGCGCCTCTTCCAAGATCATGACCGACACCAAGAAGACCGCCTTTTTCTTTGTACTGACCCCTGAGGAGATGATTATTCAGGATACTGAAAAGGCCGCAGGGCTTTTCGCGAAATATGACGTCCCCCTCGCGGGCTATCTGGTCAACCGGGTGATCGACAGGGAATTGTTGAAAGAGAACATCCCGCCATACCTCAAAAACCGGATTGAGATGCAGGCCGGGGCGCTCAAGATGATCGATGACAAACTGGGAGCGTCCGTTCTGGCCAAGGTTCCGGAATTTGATTCGGAGATAAAAGGTCTTGACACCATCAGGAGACTTGCTGAAGTGATGTTTGAGGAGAAATTGTCATGAAAAATACGATGACGGACTTTTTTAGAGAACACCCGGATATGCGGTACATCTACTTTGGGGGAAAGGGCGGCGTCGGAAAAACCGTCGTAGCGGCCGCAGTGGCCCTGTGGATGGCCAGACAGGGAAAGCGGACCCTCCTTGCCTCCACCAATCCGGTTCACAGCCTCTCGAACCTGTTTCAGATGGATGTCTTCGGCAGGCCGGTGTTAATGCCGGGGACAGAGACCTTTTATGTGCAGGAAATTGATACAAAAGACACCATCGAAAAGTCAAAGACCGAGATTCGTGAGAAGATAAGCTGGTTTCTGAAGTTTGCCGATATCCCTACCAAGGCCGAAGATTTTATCGAATCCGCCACCATGAACCCGGCCTTCGAGGAATCGGCCATGTTTGAAAACATGATCAATATTATATTCGACGGGGCCTTTGACTTCTACGTTTTTGATACCGCTCCCACCGCAAATGCCAGAAGACTCCTCGGCATGTCCAAGGTGTACGGCCTCTGGGTGGACAAGATGATGAAGAGCCGCGATGACGCCAAAAGCATGCGGCTGAGCCTGTCATTCAGGAAAAAGAAGGTGGAGGAGGAAGAGGACCCCCTCCTGGACTACCTGACGACCTTTCGGGACCGGATCGAACAGATGCGCGTGATCCTGACCGATAAGGAAAAGAGCGCCTTCTTTTTCGTCACGCTCCTTGAATCCCTCCCCATTGCCGTGATCCGCCGTTTTATCGGGTGGTTCCAGGATTTCGGCATCCCCATCGGCGGTGTTATCATCAACGAGGTCATCGACACATCCGACGTGGGAGATGCATCGGCGGATTTTGTCCGGAATCGCATCAAGATGCAGGACCGGTACAAAAAAGACGTCTACGATCTGTTTGAAAATGTCCGCGGCGAGATACCCCTCTTTGAGAACGAGGTAAGGGGCATGGACATGGTGAGCAAGCTGTCGGCGTCGTTATTCCCGGCGACGTAACGCGCAGAGCGCAAAGCGGGACAAGGACCAGAGGCCGGAAGTCAGAGGTCAGAAAAGACAGCATCCCGACATTCATTATTCTCACACAAAGCCGCAACGCCACCAAGCCACAGAGGTATTTTTCTCGGGGGTTTAGACGTCCCTGATTTTATCTTTGTGCCTCTGTGTCTCCGTGTGAGTCATGGATTTTGCTTATCCGATATCGAGCATCCAGTCCCGCTTCAGCGGGATCTCCGCTTCGCTACAACCAACAACCATCCATCGCGAGCTATCAGCTATCAGCTTGTCAACCTACCATCGCCTGTGAATGCGGTCGTCGATAATAGTCTCCAATTCCTTGTAATCCCAGCCGATGTAGGTTTTTTCCCTGTCAACGATAAAGGCCGGAAACCGGAAGACCCAGTGCCGCAGCTGCTTCCAGAATCCTAAAGGCGACTGCGCGTCGATGATAGCGATTCGTACGCGGTGCCGATAGAGACGGGAAATCTCCGCCACCCATTGCGTCAGATAGGCTGTCGCTTCCTTCCAATCGTCAGGATATTCATTCACGGATGCTCTGCGGTATTTGCCGTTCAATCCCAGAGAATCGGAGACGAGACCGTATCCCCGGGAACGTATCTCCAGGGTGGACAGCATCGGCGCCACGATTTCAACAAGTATGGTGTTCATAACAACTTAGACTTCCTTTGTTTTTAAATGTCCAAGGGGGCATGTCAGGTTCCCGACCTTTTACCCGTCATGCTGTCGATCTCCACTTTAATGATCGCCAGCCGATCCACCAGGTTGTCGGGGTATTCACCCGGTCGTCCTGAATAATGCTCCATAATAACATCCAGTGCCCGCCTTTTTTTCTCCGCATCCGTCAACAGGGATGCGGTCCCGTATCCCACAACGCTCCGGTACTTCATGGACCAGTCACAGGGGTTTTCCGAGCGAACCAGATGACCGTCCGCCTCCATCTCAAAACAGACGGCGTTGTTCTGCCGGATCATGTCGATCTTTTTGCCCTCTCGGGCCGTATGAAAATAGAGGCAATTTCCCTCAAACCCAAAATTAAGGGGAACAATGTAGGGCCGGTTGTCCATTGACAGACCGAGCCGGCAGACCTCCGCCTTTCGGATGACGGTCTCTATCTCCGCTCTATCCTGGATTTCCTTTTCTTTTCTTCTCATCTTCTTGATCCTGACCCGGACAAACCGGAAGCAAAAATATCCCTCACACAAAGGCGCAAAGCCACGAAGGGTTCGTCCTTCAGGCAAACCAACAGAAAAAGGCCCCTGAAAAAGAGGCCCTTTTCTCGCCTGAAACGTTCTATGGATTCATCATTGTTTAATTATTTTGCCCGAAATGATTTTGCCAATGCCGCCCTATCCCTCCGATTCGGCAGCGCTTTCAGTTTGGGTGCCGTCCGCGGCCATCCGTTTGTAGGTCGCATACCTCTCTCGCATATCGGCCTCGGCCTTCTGAAAGAGGGTCTCCGCATGCTCGGGGAAGGTCCGGGTCAGGGAGGAGTAACGCACCTCGCCCATGAGGAACTCTTTGAAATCGCCGGTGGGTTCCTTGG
>Ga0209164_1005014_pt1 | contig 11477 bp, 10 predicted proteins | sample MTBNYHSulfiMetaG_FD_187458 | JGI IMG/M metagenome (GOLD analysis project Ga0209164, IMG submission 187458) | Enrichment culture microbial communities from rom New York Harbor, USA that are MTBE-degrading - MTBE-NYH (New York Harbor Sulfidogenic)... | ecosystem: Environmental > Aquatic > Marine >... | reverse complement strand
GCGGGTGAAGCTCTCCGTAACGACCAGGTACCCGTGGAGCGGGAAAGTGACGCTTAAGGTGAAGGTGGCGGAGAAGGCGGATATGGGGCTGATGCTGCGGATACCGGGGTGGGCGAAGGGTGCGAAGATTGCGGTAAATGGAGAGACAGTTGGTGGAGAAGTGAAGGCTGGGGAGTATTTCAGGCTGCAGAGGGACTGGGCCAGCGGGGATGTGGTCAGGCTGGATATGCCGATGGAGGTGAAGCTGCTGGAGGCGAATCCGCTTGTGGAGGAGGCGAGGAATCAGGTGGCTGTGAAGCGCGGGCCGATAGTGTATTGCCTGGAATCGATGGATCTGCCGGAGGGGGTGAAAGTGCCGCAAGTGCTATTACCAGCGGGGGTTAAGTTCAGGGCGAAATTTGAGAAGGATCTGCTGGGGGGCGTGGTGGTGCTGGAAGGGAAGGCGGAGGTGGTGAGGGGCGAGGAATGGAAGGGGGAGCTGTATCGGGAGACGGGGAAGGTGAACAAGGAGAAGGCCGCCATACGGCTGATACCTTACTATGCGTGGTGTAACAGGGGGAAGGGGGAGATGACAGTGTGGCTGCCGGTGGCGAAATAGAAACATTTCAGAATTTTGGATTTTAGATTTTGGATTTTGGATTGGAAGAGGCAAGCCGACAGCGCCAGAAGGCGCGAGGGGTAGCAGGATAGGAGCACACGGGGGGTAGATTGGGAATAGATGGGGAGTAGATAGGAGCAGTAAGACGAGTAGATAGTAGCAAGTAGATAGTAGGTAGTAGGAAGAGAGTGGTCGGTGGTCAGTGGTCGGTGGCTGGTAAGAAGGGTTAGAGAAGTTCGAACCGTTCGAGCAGATAGAGCCGTGCTGCTGGCGCGGCGGGAAGAAGAAAGAAGTTGACCGTGACCGTCGGGCGAGGGCGGCATATGTGGTGACTACGGGGGTGGGCGAAGGGTGCGGAAGGGGCGCAGGAGGGAATGTCACAAAGGGGGTTTTTCTGTTGACATTGTGACGGGAAGCGGGTAGATGATAGCTCGGAGTAGAGAGCTGAGAATGAACGGGTTGCAGGGATGAAAGGATGGCCCTCCGCGTTGCGGAGAGGCAGGCTACTGGGTGAGAAGTCGAGGCAGTATTTGTCTTCCTTTCTTCTTCCTGTTCCCGGGGTCGTTCGATGCCCATGCAGCGCTGAAACGGTCTGGGATGACAAGAACGCATGTCACGATGTTGTGATGCAATATGGTGGAGGAACCTGATGGCTTTGTTTTCACCAGTCCGGAGAGGGACAGAGTATGAGAACTCGGCCTAGGATATGTGGGTGGGCGGGTATCGTTGTCCTGGTGTGTTGGGTGGCTGTGGCGAGCGGGGAAGTGATCAACTATGAGAACGACCCTGTTCTCGCCGAGGCGATGCGATATGACCGCGAAATGAATGGCGGCGACCTTGATAAGGCTGACCGGGCGATGGCAGAGAAGTACTACCTTGAGTATCTGCAGACGCCGAGGGAGTCATTTCAGCAGGCGCACGTGTATACGCAGCTGGGTGTCCTCTATACCACCGCATCTAATCGAAAGCGTGGTGAGGAGCCGGATTACGCAATGGCAACAGGGTACTTCAGAAAGGCCCTGGAGGCAGAACCTGTCAGGCTTGGATACTCGACCATCCGGGCGAGGGGTATGATGAGGGTGGCGGCCAACCGTGTGCGATTCCCCCCCAACCGGAGCGACCCAGTGCGTGCCTCGATTGCTGCTATAGAGAGTAGCGTCGAGGGCTACACGTTTCTGGGGACTGTAGATGCTAACGCGATCATGGAGAGCTGGCTGCCAAGAAAGCCCGGGGATGTGCCGTTGCCTTCGGAGGTTGCGGGCTTGACTGAACTGGCCAGAGGGCTTGAACACATCATTTGCGAGAACGTAAAAGGTTTTGCTCTGCCCGTTCCATCGTCCGAACTTGGGCCGGTGCTTCGCGGCATAATAGAGCGCCTTCCTGGGACAGACCTGGCTGCATCTGCGACCGAGATACTGCGTGAACGAGGTCTGGAGCCGCCCGCTCCCAGTGCCACAGAGTTGCCGGCGACAACTACCACGACAAAGCCTGCGGTGAATGATTCGAATGGCCCGGCAGTCCGGGAGGTTGTGCAGGCGAATCCGGCTGCGGAGGCCTCCGTCTCTTCAGCGCCTGATGGCGGGAGTAACCGCAGTGGAAGTCGTTACCTCTGGGTTGGTGCTGGCGCGCTACTGGTTGTCGTTGTGGTGGGTGTGTTGGCAAAGATGGCAGCGCGTCACAGGTGAGAACAGCGGCATCAGCGCGTGGTATCCTAGAGGGCGGCATTGGCCGCCCTTTTTTGTGCGCGGATGTGAGAGGGGGGACAGGGGCGAGGGACCAGGGGACAGGGGCTAGGGGAGGAATCAATGGACAATTGACAATGGTGCCAGCTGTCAGCTGTCAGCCGTCAGCCATCAGCTAGAAGACAGGGAAAGGAGACAGGAGAGAGGGGACAGGAGAAAGGAGGAAGAGAAGAAGGGAACAGGGGCGAGGGACCGGGGGGCCAGGAAGAGAAGTGGGAAAGGTGTGAAGGGTGTGAAAGTGTGAAGGTGGTTAGAGCCGTTAGAACCGTGTGGCTGGCGCGGCGAGAAGAGGAAAGAAGTGGTCGGTGGTCAGTGGTCGGTGATCTGCAGGAAGAGGTTCGAACCTTTCGAACCTTTCGAACCGTTCGAACCGTTAGAACCGTGTGGCTGGGGGGTGGTTGGAGCGGGTATTATGTATTCGTTATGTCCATTTGGGATTTGCGGCTGGTGTGGCTGTTTTGCGGGGAAAAGATTTGCAAGTAAGTTGCAAATCTGGTAATCTCACACGCATGGGAGATGGGGTGTAACCTGGGACAACACGTAGAGGCGACATATGAAGAAGACATGGACATGGGCGGTTGTGGCAGTGGCGGTGATCGTGGTGGTGCTGTTGCTGGCGTACGGGCCGAGGGCGGGCAAGGGGCCGGCGGATGGCGGAGGCGAGGGGCAGCCATCAGGCGGGAAGGTGAAGGTGGCGGCCACGATATATCCGCTGGCGGATATTGTGGCGAACGTGGGGGGCGAGAAGGTGGATGTTGTGACGATAATGCCGGCGGGGGCGAGTCCGCATACGTTTGAGGTGACGCCTGACACGGTGCGGGCAGCGCAGGGGGCGCGGGCGCTATTCAAGATAGGCTGCGGGCTCGATGACTGGGCGGAGAAGATAACGGCTGCGATGGGGGGCGATGTCCGCGTGGTGGAGGTTTCACAGGAGATCGACCTGCGGAAATTCGAGGATGGCAGCGTGGACCCGCACTACTGGCTCTCGCTCAAGAACGGGCAGGTAATCGCGGTGACAGTCGCCAGGACACTCAGCAGTATTGACGCATCGAATGGTGAATACTACATGCACAACATGACCGACTATGTGAAGAGGCTGGAGGCTGCCGATGCAGAGATAGCAGCGATGCTGGCGCCGGTCAAGGGCAAGAGCTTTGTGACGTTCCACGAGGCGTGGTTCTATTTCGCGCAGGAATACGGGCTTAATATCGCTGCGGCATTCGAGCCATTTCCGGGCAGACAGCCGACGCCCGCGTGGCTGGCCGAGTTCGAGGATGCCATCAGGAAGAACAATGTGAAGTGGATATTCAGCGAGCCGCAGTTCTCCGACGCGGCGGTGTCGCAGGTGGCGAAGGACCTGAATGTCAAGCTCGGGGTGCTGGACCCGGAGGGAGGGGTCAGCGAGTATGAAGGGCAGAAGGGCTACATACCGATGATGAAACACAACGCAGAGACTATCCGCAAGGCGCTCGAGGAACAGACAGGCGGGATCTGAAGGGGGATGACCTCGAACATGAGCTATGTCGACATACATGATGTAGGTGTGACTTTCGGGGGCAATCCGATCCTTCGGAATGTTACGTTCAACGTGGACAAGGCGGAGGTTGTCTCGATAATCGGCCCGAACGGGTCAGGCAAGACGACGCTTATCCGGGCGATGCTGGGGTTGATAGAGCACAGGGGCAACGTGCTGCTGGCAGGTCGGCCGCTTCGACACCAGATGGAGAGGGTCGGCTACGTCCCCCAGAGATTCGATTTCGACCGCACATTTCCGCTATCGGTGCAGGAGTTCCTGGCGCTTGCCGTCAAGAAGGCGGATGGGGAATGGCGAGATGAGGTGCTCAGAGAGTTCAGCGTCAGGCCGCTGCTGAGGCAGAAGCTCGGCACGCTGTCGGGGGGGCAGATGCAGCGCGTGCTGATAGCGTCGGCGCTGATGAAGCAGCCGGAGGTGATGATGCTGGATGAGCCGACGAGCGGGGTGGATGTGGAAGGCGTGGCGAGCTTCTATGAGCTGGTGCGTCACATCAACAAAGAACATGAGATAACAGTATTCCTCGTATCGCACGAAGTGAACATGGTGTTCAAGACGAGCACCAAGGTCGTGTGCCTGAACAAGGATCTTGTGTGCTGCGGGGACCCGAGGAAGGTGATAACGACCGAGATACTTGACAAGCTTTACGGGCCGGACCACGAGCTGAGGGTGCACGACCACAGCCATTAGAGGCGACATATGGAACATCTGATAGAACTATTTGCTCCATTATATGTGCAGCGGGCGCTGCTGGCGGGCGTGTTCAGCGGGGCACTGCTAGCGATACTCGGCATATTCGTAGCGCTTCGAAAGATGGCCTTTTTCAGCGACGGCATAGCTCACACCTCGCTTACCGGCGTTGCGATAGCGGTTCTCCTGGGGCAGCAGCCGCTTGCGTGGGCCGTGGGGGTGGGTGTGGTATTCGCGGTGCTGATATACCTGCTGGAGAAGAAGACGGACATCGCGCCGGATTCGCTGATCGGGATACTCTTCACGTCAAGCCTCGCACTTGGCGTTGTGCTGATGAACTTCAAGAAAGGCTATCAACCGGACCTGCTGAGCTTCCTCTTCGGCAACATACTTACTATCAGGAGCGAGGAGCTGCGAGTGATCATACCTCTGTCCGTGGTGATAGGGGGATTCATGGTGGTCAGGTACAGGAGATATCTGCTGATATGCCTGAATGAGGAGCTGTCGAAGGTGGCAGGGGTCTGGCTTGAGGTGCACAAGCTGAGCCTGTACGTGATGCTGGCGGTTGCGAGCATTCTGGCGATAAAAATGTTCGGGATAATCCTGGTCAGCGCGCTGCTGATACTGCCGGTATCCTTCGGCAAGCTGTTTGCCCGGAGCGCAAGGTCGCTTCTTGTGATATCGATGATATTTGCAGAGGTAATCGTGGTCGGCGGTGTGGCACTGTCACTCTGGCGTGACCTTCCTACGGCGGCGACGATAGTACTCACAGGCACAGTGTTATTTGTCTGTGGGATGGCTTTTTCGAGACTCGGCGGGGCAGAATGACACGAGATAGCGCAATTCTGAAAGCAGAGAAGGTACTTCGTGAGGCCGGGCTATACAGCACCAGAGCGCGAGTCGCGATACTCAATGTGCTTCTGGATGCCGGCGGGCCGCTTGACAAGAACGAGATAGTGCGCAGACTCGGGACGAGCGGTCCGGATGAGGTCACGGTGTACAGGACTCTGGAGCGATTGTGCGAGAAGGGGCTTGTCCATAAGGTGTTCCTTGGCGGCAGAGCCTGTCGCTTTGAGCTGGCGCACAACTGCGGCCATATTCAGTGTCACCCGCATTTCACCTGTCGCAGCTGCGGGGTCACGCGCTGTGTGACCGGGGTCACAGTTCCGCTCGTGGAAGGCCTGCAGAAGGGATACAGGATAATGCGCCAACAGGTGCGGCTGGAGGGGATATGCGCCCAATGCTCCAAGAAGACTTAGAGCAACCGCGGTGACCTGCAAACTGCGACAGGCGCACGGCTTGCGGGAGCAGGAACAGCACGCAACCTCAGGTCATCTTGACATGCTTGCGCGACTCGACCGCCGGGGAGGTTTGCTCCATTTTGAGGAATTCCTGCAGCATCGCATCGAATCTCTGCCAGAGCTGGTCCTGGGCTGAAGTATCGAATCTCGCGCCATTCGGCGCGGCAGATGTTTTTACCCGCTGATTGTCATTCTTCTCTGGCATATCATACCCCTCTGAGCAGTGCCGGCTGCCCCGGCCGGCGGAATAAAACAGGGCACCTCATATTATCGTTGAATCATCAGTAAAGACGCCTGCGAAAGCGGAATGTTGCACGGCATGGTGAAAAAGCGCAACAGGAGGCCCTGAGCCTGCTAAGATAGATACTATGGGAAATCCGGTGAAAAGCGGCAAGCTGCTCCGAAAAGGATTGCCACGGCACCTATGTAGGATGGAATCAATCGGCATACCACTGTGTGCCGGTACGCTCGGCCTTATAGTCGTAGCCCTTAGCAGGTATGACGGCCCAGACCATTACTCCGGCGATGATCAGAAGGCCCAGGCCGATTATCCAGGTGTTGGGGACGGGAACGTTTTTCCTGACCTCCAACCGCATCCTGCGAATACCTTCCATGCCGGTCGGGCGATGGATGACAAATCTGTAATCGCCATCGCGCTCAATGCTGAATGTCTTGAGGCGATAAGTGATATCAGTGCCTGCGATCGCTTCCTTCCTGCGACCGTGACCGAGGTAGAAATCTGCGGTCCAGAGAGGCTGCGTATCATACGACAGCCAGGCACGGTACTTCTCAGATTCAGCACCTGCATAATCTCTGAACGCGGTTGTCACGATGATGTTGAACGCGACAGGATTCATGTCGGTGGTTAGAGCAAGATTAATGGCGGGGCAATCGGGCGCGTTGGCGTCCTGTGCACAGGTGACATCGTAGTCAGCAACTCTAGCTCCGCTTTCATGGCCATAGAGCAGAAGATAGCCGGGAGCAAGTGCGAGGCCGGCCAGAAGAGTTATGACAACAACCAAGGCCCTCAGTCTGTTCGTTTTCGGTTTTTCGCCGGTGTTTTCGCTGCTCGTGTCGGTCATTTGTACCTGGGGAATCCCAGCCGGGCACTTGTTTTTTGGAGCTCATCGTAAAGCTCCTTCATGCTCTGACTGATGACGTCAGTTCCGGCGGTTACGGCCATGAAATTGGTGTCGCCGTCCCATCGTGGAACGATATGTATGTGCATGTGACCGGGGAGGCCTGCGCCGGCGCAACGGCCGAAATTCATGCCGACGTTGAAACCATTCGGGTGGACGGCTTCACTCAGCACGGCCTGTGCATCGCGGATGAGCCTCATGACATCGAGCATCTCCTGTTCATCGAGCGCATCAAGATCCGCGACGTGCCTGAGCGGAGCGATGAGCACGTGGCCGTTGTTATAGGGGAACATGTTGAGTACCACCATGCTGCGGGTGGTTCGCCACAGGACGAAGTTCTCCTGGTCAGCGGCGGGATTTGCGGCATTGGCGCAGAGGAAACAGCCGCCTTCGTTGCTGAGAGCCTTTATATAGGGCATTCGCCATGGGGCCCAGAGATTCCTGCGCTGCACGTTCATTTCTCCAATCAAGTAACGGGAAAGGCGTTCAATCCGTGGTCTCGGCCGGGAGAAGCTCCATCCTTATAACCTGTCTGACCGTGATATTCGGCTCAGGGCTCTCGCCATCCTTGCCAAGGCCTCCGAAGGGTATGACGGCGCTGACTTTGGCGGTATAGTGCTGCTCATCGGTGAGTATCCGGCCTTCTGTTACGTCAAACACCTGTGTGCCCTCGCCCACGAGCTCCTGGACGTTGTAGCTGTGAAAGAAGCCGAAGCTGCCTCTCTGACTGAAGCTGCCGGAGTAAGGTAGTGGCCAGTCCATCGAAGGGCTTTCCGCGAGAGTATAGGTGCTTGTTATGACGGCACGCACATCGCCATCAACTCGCTGGACCTCGGCCAGGGTATAGGTGGCGTCGCGTCCTGTGCGCGCGACAAAGGGGAAAGGCGCCAGCAGCCTGCGTCTGGAGGACCACTCCTGGCCGAGAGCTACGCCTGAGGCGGGCCTTGGGATGGACTGCTGCTGGTCCCACATGTACCACTGGACGGCAATAAAATCGGCGATCATATCAGGGTTCTTGATCCTCCGTCCCTCGTACCTGTCATCTCTGCCGCCAAAGGCAGCTTCGCCGAGGTCATGTATGACCTTCTCGATCTCGCCCGTATCGAGTATCTGGCCGGAGGCGCTAACCTTCATCGTGAAGCTGTGACCGGATAGTGTTGCCAGAGCGTCTGCAGCGGCGGTCCCGCCGGTGAGTCGCGCTCGTCTGACCGCGGCATTCGTGCACTTGACCTGGACAAGCGTGCCTCCTCGCTCAGCTTTTCCGACAGCCTTGTATTCCAGGGTGAGCTCGGCTTCTTCAGTCATCTCCTGTATGGGATTCGAGCCGGGCTTCGACATTCTACGCGAGGGGTCGAAGTCCAGCACCATTTCACGCCTGGATACGACCTTGTACTTGAGAGGGTTTTCGTCCGGGAACTCCACACTCATCGAGACCCTCTCACCCGCCTGGTTGTCCAGTGCCAGATCCGTTCTTCTGGCAGTCTCTGAACATCCCGCGCAGAACATCAGAACCATGTATACTGCCGCCAAAACCTTCGACAGCCGTAAAGCCATCTGTGCGCCTCCAAAAAAAAGGGCCATGAAAGCGGTCCGCGATCCGGCCACTGCTGTCCAGGATCCCGAACCACCGCCATGGCCCGCAGTTGTTACCAGTACTCAGTCGACCTTCTTGATGCTATGCTTCTGGAGGAAGCCCATAGTGATCTTGTCAGGCTCAGTGCCGGACTTGGCTGCCGGGTCGGTCGCGAACCACTGTGCGTCAAGGGTTTCGACATAGCTATTGAGCGTACCATCGGTGCCGAGCAGGAGCTTGCCGGTGAAGTTATCCTTGCTTTCCATCATGTTCTTGAACATCGAGGTCATCATTGCCTGGCTGTTCATCTCCGTCGAATCGAGCGGCTTGGTCGACGGAACGGCCTTCATCTCAACTACTGCCACACCATTGTCCACGCCCATCAGAGTATAGACCTTCTCGAAATTCTTGGCATCCATCATGCCCCTGGGCGAGGGCTCAATCCGTGACCAGGTGCTTCCAACTTTCTGCGTCGCTGATTCGGGCAGGGCCTCGACGGTATGAAGCTTTGCCAACTCTTTGTCCGAGAACAAACCGGCGACAAGGTCCTTGGCAGAGCCTTCGGTGATAGCGCTACGCAGCGCGGCGAAATCAACGACCTCGGCTTTCCCGTCAGGCATGAGTTTCATGGTATAGGTCTGGCCGATGAGCTTCGCGAACGGTTTAGCTTTGTCGGCTTCGTTGGTGCTGTCGAAGGTGTTGGTGACCTCGCTGGTCGCCTCAGAGCTGTACTTCAGCTCCTTGATGGTTATCTTGGCCACAGCACTGCCATCGGCATGTACACTAGCGATCTCCTGTGCACAGACCATCTGAAGCTCCTGGCCTGTCCGGCCGCTCTTAAGCTTGGGCTCCTTGGAGAGTTCGGGGCCTTCGAATTTGGCCGTCCGCCAGGTTTCCATGCCCACCTTGTAGACTGCTGTCTGGCCATCCGCAAACTTCAGAGCAAGGTCCACGGTCGGGGCCTCGGGGGCCTTTACCACCGCTTTTTTCTCAGAAGGCGTGCAACCCGTTATCACGACGAGTGCCGATACCAGAACTGCAGTCCAAATCATCACTTTACGCATGTCTGACTCCTTCATAAAATGCCGGATGTTCATATAGCCGAAGCGTCGAACTACGCTAAGGGCATTATATTTCAGCACATACAGGAAACAACTGTTTTTTCCGGATATTCCCATCCTCTGATATTCCCAACCCTCGCCAGCGCCGCCGGAACCAGCACGACACCACATACTTCGGCATAATGGACCGTTTTACTTGACGATCCACCGCTCCATGATGTCGTCGACGATGTGGGGCATCAGGCCGGCGAGCCATGCCACATCGACGATGGTGCAACGTTTCCTTATCTCATGCATGTGCAGTAGTGCGCTCCGAAGCCTTTGAGATGTGCAGCCGATGTCGCCCAAGGCGGAGGCGGCGCGAGCTTCGGCGAGCCAGCTCTTGACTTGTGAGGCGGTCGGAAGGGTGCCTGCGAGCTTGCCTCGGAGCCTAGACCAGTTGTGGGTGTCTTGGAGTATTTTGCCCATTCTTTCCAGTTCGCCTCTTTTGGCAAGCCACTGTTCTCGCACGGCTGCCCTGAGCGGCGGCGAGCCCCAGAACTCATCATCTACGTCGAGCTGGATGGGTGCGGGCTCGAAGGTATCGTGTGCCAGCAAGCGCTCGTACAAGGCTGCGGAGAAGATCGTGCCGATGCCGACTTGCCTGCCGTGGAGGTCATGCGGCAGATTGTCACGCGCGGCCATCATGTCGAGTGTATGGCTGAGGAGATGCTCGCCGCCGCTGGCAGGTGCGCTTGAGCCAATCATAGTCATTGCCACGCCGCTCCAGAAGAGCCCCTTGAAGAGGGCCTCTATGGCAGCTGGTTTCCGTTCTCTGATATAATGCGGGTGCTCGAGATAGAACGGCTCAAGGTCGTCGATGATGCGGCTGCACAACGGGCAGAAGTGCTCGCCGAAGACATGGTTATTCATCAGCCAGTCGGCCCGGCTCATGCACTTGGCGATGGCATCACCGAAACCGGCGGCAGTCATCTGTGAAGGCGCATTCTCTATCACTCGCGGCTCGGCGAAAACAGCCAATGGCGCTGCCGCTCGCACCAGCACCTTGACGCCTTTTATGCTTGGCGCAACATTTGCGGCTGAGTAGCCGTTCATCGACGCGGCAGTTGCCACGACGGCGTATGGCAGGCCGAGCTCGAAGGCAGCCCATTTGGCAAGGTCATTTATCGTACCGCTGCCGACGGCGATGATAATGTCAGGTCTCTGGGAAAGGGCCGCGACATCTGATCTGAGCCTGGCGACCGTAATATCGTCGCAGACGGGACCAGAATACGTCGTGTCCGGCAGCATCAGGTGTGAAAGAGTCCATCCCGCCTGCCGCAAGGATGCTGAGGTTGCCTCGCCGCAGATCGCTTGTGTACGTCTGTCGAAGATGATGGCAGCACTGCGACCTGGCAGATGTCCGGCCAGGAGGGAGGGTACTTGTTGCACGGCGTCCCCAGCATACACCAAGGCGCGTATCGGCACCTCGTGGTGTACGCCACATTCACAATCGAACGAGCTTCCCAGAAGCTGCTGCAATTCCATCTGGGCATTTCCTTAGGGATTCTGGATTCTACCTTGTGGATCCGGAAGTTACAATCCAAAAGGTCCATAACTCAGAACAGGCTGGTGACCTTGACAATCCGCTTTGGAGCGCATATACTACAATGTATGCCCGTGTCCGGGAAGAAATCCTTTGTCACTCTCGTATACGCTCTCCTGATACTGAGTACGCTGGCAGTCTTCTGGCAGACTCGGAGCTTCGGGTTTGCCGGTTATGACGATGACTACTATGTTTCTGAGAATCCTCACGTTGTGAACGGTCTGACCAGGGATAGTATTGTCTGGGCATTTACGACG
>Ga0209164_1005013_pt1 | contig 11483 bp, 8 predicted proteins | sample MTBNYHSulfiMetaG_FD_187458 | JGI IMG/M metagenome (GOLD analysis project Ga0209164, IMG submission 187458) | Enrichment culture microbial communities from rom New York Harbor, USA that are MTBE-degrading - MTBE-NYH (New York Harbor Sulfidogenic)... | ecosystem: Environmental > Aquatic > Marine >... | reverse complement strand
AAGAAGCCGGCCTGAAACATCTGCAGGCCGAGGTTGATATTAAAGGCCCGGAAACGGGGTGTGGACACATCGAAGATCAAGCCGTTGAACACCGGCATGGCCACGCCCCACCCCAATCCGAAGACTAGGCCGAGGGCGAAAAAGAGCCGCTCGCCGGGAACATGGGCCAGCGCGGCATAGGCCAGGCCCAGCGCCACCAGGGCCACGGCCGCCAGCCGCCGCTTGTCCATGCGGTCGAAGAAAGCCCCGGCGGCGACGCGAATCCCGATTTCACCCGCGGTGGAGAGGGTCAGGAAAACCCCTGCATAGGCGATCCGAACCGATTGCCCATAGCCATCCAAAAAGAAAAAGACCATGGCGTGTCCACAGTAGAGCAGCAGCATGGCGGCCAGAATCCGCAGCACCCGCACATCTTGAAAATTCGACACAATTTCCCGGCCGGTGAGGGCGGATGCATTGTCATCGCCCGGCGACATGGGCTCGCGTCCGGCGACGGCGAACACCAGGGGAAAGACCAGCAGTGTCAACAGGGCGAACAGCAGCAGGATGCGGTTGAAGCCGCCCAGGTGCGTGTCCAGAAACGGCAGCAGGGGGGGGATCAGGGTGTAGGGCAGCAGGGTCACCACGGCCAGGTATCCGAAAAACTGAGCGCTTTTGGCCTTGGGAATGACGCCCACGACGGCGGTCATCAGGGCCGTGCCCAGCACCGCGAAGGCCGCCCCGTGAAAGAGGCGCACCAGCAGCATGCTCCAGAATTCGTCGGCGATCGTGTAGGCGGCCAGGGCGGCGACGGCCAGGGCGGTGCCGATGGAGAGCAACAGCCGCGTGTTGCCGGCGTGGGAAAAGGGACTGACCAGCGGGCGCACGACCAGGGATGCGGCCGCCATGGCGCCGATCAGGATGCCGTAATCGGCCGGCGATACGGGCAGCGCCCGCAGATGGTCCACGAAGCCGAAGAAAACGGCCACGTTGGCGTAAGCCAGGAATGCCGCGGCCATCAGGGCGAGGAACTTGCGGGATGTGAGCAGGCCGGCGTCGGACGATCGTTCGGCCAAGGCAGGGGCGTCGCTCATGAGGCTTGCTCCACTCGGACTGCCGTTGCCTGGCGCGTTCGGCCATCGCCCGCCAGCCGCAGCAACAGATTGCCGGCGACCCGGCGGCGGTAATCGGCGCCGGCCCGGACATCGCTGATCGGGGAAAGGTGTCGGCTGACCAGGGGCCGCACTGCGTCCAGGGTCTCCTGATCGAGCCGCCGTCCGGCCAGGGCCGCTTCGACGTCCGGCAGGCGTACGACCGTGGGGCCGACACTGCCCCAGGCCAAGCGGGCGCGGTCGATGGCGCCGGCGTCGTTGAACGTGACGACCGCCGCCAGGCTGGCCACGGCACAGGCCATGGCCTTTCGCAGTCCCACTTTTTCAAAGTGCTGACGCGTTCCAGCCGCCGGCTTGGGAAGGATGGCCGCGGAAATGATTTCCCCGGCCATCAGTGCAGTCTGTCCGGGCCCGGTGATAAACGACGTGACGGGCAGACGGCGTGTGCCTTCGGCCGATTGCACGTCTACCGTTGCGTCGAGTACATGCAGGGGCGGCAGCGTGTCTCCGGCCGGCGAGGCGGTGGCCAGATTGCCGCCGATGGTGCCTACATGCCGGATATGGGGCGATCCCAGGGTTCGAAGCGCCTGCTGTAGTACGGGAAAGTGTCGGGCGATGATGGGATCGGCCAGCAGCGTCTCGTGAGTCGCTGCCGCGCCAATCCGGACGGCGTCGGCGGTTTCGGTGATGCCCCGCAGCGCGTCGATGCGTTCCAGGCCGATCAGGGCCGGTGCGTCGATCTTTCCATTGCGGAGCCATACCAGCAGGTCGGTGCCGCCCGCGAAAACCCGTGCCCGCGGATGTTCGGCGAGCAGGGGCCACAGGTCGTCCAGTGTGCATGGCATCCAAACCGGGCGGCCCGCGGTCGTCCCTTCAGGCCGGCCGCCATCCGGGACGGCGCATGGCGTCGGATTCGGTGTTGGCTCCTGGTGGGAACACGGCATGGGCGCGGTATCACCGGCATCCATGACGGCCGATACGATCTTCTGATATCCTGTGCAACGACACAGGTTGCCGCTGACCGCGTCGACCACTTCATCGGCTCGCGGGCGGGGATGCCGCGCCAGCAGGTCCACCGCCGTGAGTACCATGCCGGGCGTACAGAAGCCGCATTGCACGGCGCCGTGCCGCGCGAAGGCGGCCTGGACCGGGTGCAGATGCCCTTCGGGGGCCAGGCCCTCGATGGTGGTGATCCGGCGGCCCTGCAGCTGGGTCGCCAGCATCAGGCAGGAGAGCCGGCTGCGGCCGTCTACCAGAATGGTGCAGGCCCCGCACTCGCCGGTGCCGCACCCCTCCTTGGTCCCGGTCAACCCCAGGTCTTCCCGCAGCAGATCCACGGCCCGGCGGTCGCCGGGTGCCTCCAGGCATATCTGTTTTCCATTCAACTCAAATTGAATTTTCATCTGTTTCACTCTTGGACAGGGCCGTGAGAAGGCGTTCCGCGGTCAGGGGAAAACGGAACAGCCGCCGGCCGCAGGCATCGCTCACGGCATTGGCAATGGCCGGCGCGGGCGCATCGATGCCGATTTCGCCGGCGCCCTTCATACCGAAGGGGCCGCTCTGTTCGGCCGTCTGCACCGCAATGGTTTCCATGGCCGGCATATCCACCGCCGTGGGCAGGATATAGGTGGCCAGATCGTTGGTCTGCAGCCGGCCCTGGTGGGCAATGACATCTTCGAACAGGGCATATCCCACGCCTTGGGCCACGGCGCCTTCCTGCTGGCCTTCGAAGAGGCAGGGGTTGACGATCCGGCCGCAATCGCTCACCGTGAGATAGTCGACCACCGCCACCTGCCCGGTCAATCGGTCCACCTCCACCCGGGCCAGGTGCACGGCATAGGAGAAGATGGCGTGCGGAAATCCGTGCAGCCGCAGGTTGGCATCGTCGGTACCCTTTTCCTTGGAAATCGGGGCCCGGTAGTGGTGGGTCGCGAAGCGTTCGGCGGCATTGAGCGCCCGGCCGAGCATGGCCAGGGGCAGATCTTTCCCGGACGGCAGGTGACGCACGGCGCCGGGTATCAGGGTCAGTTCGGAGGGATCGGCGATCATCAAAAAGTCGGCGGCCCGGGCCAGCAACCGCTTTCTCAGGGCCTCGGCGGCCGGTATCAGGGCGTTGCCGAAGGTGTAGGTGGTTCGGCTGGCCGTCGCCGAGCCGCTGGGAAAGGTCCGATCCGTGTCGGGCAGCACCAGGACGAAGTTTTCCGGCGGCTGGGAGAGGATGTCGCCGGCCATCTGCTGGTAGGTGGCCACATTGCCCTGGCCCATATCGACCACGCCCGCCAGGATGCGGAAGCGGCCGTCACCCATTAACTCGATGCCCGCCGTGGCGGCATCGGGCACCACGGGGCCGTATCCCATGCCGTGGGACACGCAGGCGATGCCCGTGCCCCGCAGGCGGTGGGGCCCGGCCGCGGCCCGCCATTCATGGCGCGATTGCCAGAGCCGATGCTGCTCGACGGTCTGCAGGCAGGTCGATAGGCCGATGGTGCCCTGGCGCGTCACGCCCGCCGGGCAGCGGTCGCCGCGCACCAGGGCGTTTTGCGCGCGCAAGGCCAGCGGACAGATCCCCAGTTTTCGGGCCAGCATGTCGATCATGGATTCCATGGCCGCGGCCACCTGGGGCACGCCGAAGCCGCGGAAGGCGCCGGAGATGGGATTGTTGGTGTAGACCGCCCAGGCTTGGAGGTCGGTGTGGGGAATCCGGTAGGGGCCGCCGGCATGTTCGAGGCCCAGGGCCGCCACGACCCCGCCCAGGTGATCGTATGGACCGGTATCGAAATAGATGCGCGCCGAAAGCGCCTGGAGTGCGCCGTCGCTGGATGCGCCAAGCCGGTAATAGAGCCGGGCCGGATGGCGCTTGACCCCGGCCAGGAAACTCTCTTCCCGGCGCCACCACATCTTGACCGGACGTCCCGGACAGCGCAGGGCGGCCAGGGCCAGCAGGCTCTGCACGTTGATGCCGTCCTTGCCGCCAAAGGCGCCGCCGCAATAGGGCGCCCGGATGCGGATGCGATCCATCTCCAGCCCCAGGGCTTCGGCCACCTCCAGGCGGTCCCGAAACGGGGTCTGGGTGGAGACGGTGATCTCGATCCGGCCGTCATCGCCGGCCAGGGCCCATCCGTTTTCGGTTTCCAGGAACGCGTGCGCCTGGCGGGGTACCTCGAAACAGCCTTCCACGACCGTATCGCAGGTGGCCAGGGCGGCCTCGCCGTCGCCGGTGTGGATGTGGGCCGTGAACAGGGCGTTGCCCTGGGCATGGTCCGGATGGATGAGCGGTGCGTCGTCCGCCAGGGCCGCTTCGGGATCGAAGACCGCCTCGAGCGGTTCCAGGTCGAAGGTGATTCGATCCAGGGCCGCGGCCAGGGCAACCGGGTTTTCCGCCACCACCAGGGCCACCGGGTCGCCGCAATGGCGTACCCGTTCGTCGGCCAGCACCGGCTGGTCCTTGCGGACCACGCCCTGGCGGTTGGTGCCGCCCACGTCCGCTGCGGTCAATACGGCCTGCACGCCGGGCACTTCCCGCGCCGCCTGGGTCGCGATGCCGCGGATGCGCGCATGGGGGACTCCGGCACGCTTCACGCCGGCCCACAGGAAACCCGGTGCGTATCCGTCCACGGCGTATTTTTCCGCGCCGGTCACCTTGGTCAGGGAATCGGGCCGAATCATCGCCTCGCCGACTTGAATAACACGTGTTTTATCGGTCATGATGCAACATCTCCGCCAGCGTTTCCACGAACGCGTTCATCGCATCGGGCAGCGCCATGGTGACGCGGATCCAGTTGGGAAAGCGGAATCCGGCCATGCTGCGCACCATCACCCCGTGAGTCATCAGTTTGCGATAGGCCAGGGTATCGCTCATGGGCAGGCGCACCATGAGAAAGTTTCCCTCGCCAGAGACATGGGTCAGGCCGAGATGGTCCAGTTCCCGGATCAGCATGCGCTTGGCGTCGCGGACCAGCTCTCGGGTGGCCAGGATGTGCTCGTGATCGTCGAGCGCCTTCAGCGCGGCTTCCTGGGCCAGGCCGTTGACCGAATAGACCACGCAGGTGCGCCGGACGATATCCACCACGTCGCGGTCGCCGGCCAGGTACCCGATGCGCAGCCCGGCCAGGGCGTACATCTTGGAAAAGGTCCGGAAGACCACCAGGTTGGGATATTCGGCGATGAGGCGCAGGCCGTCGGGAAAATCCGGTTTTTCCACGAATTCGCAGTAGGCCTCGTCCACCACCACGATCTGACGGCCGGCCACGCGGTCGAGAAACCGGCGCAGCCGATCCTCGTTCCAGTAAGTGCCCGTGGGATTGTTGGGATTGCAGACGAACAGGATCTTGGTGCGCTCGTCGATGCGTGCCAGCATGCCCGCGTCGTCGAAGGCGAAATTCTTCAGCGGCACCAGCCGGGCCTCGAAGCCGGAAAAGGTGGCCACCCACTCGTACACCGCAAAGGTCTTGTCCGCGGTGACGATGTTGTCCCCTTCCTGGCAAAAGGCCTTGATCACGAAGGCAATCACTTCGTTGGCGCCGTTTCCCACCAGGAATTGGTCCGGGTGCAGGTCGAACCTGTCGGCCAGTTTGCAGCGCAGGTGGTAGGCGTCGCCGCTGGGATAGACCGAAGCCCGAGGCGGCGGATAGCTTTCGATGATCTTCCGGGCGGCCTGCGGCGGCCCCAGGGGGTTCTCGTTGTTGTTCAGGCGCAGGAGCCGGCTGCAGCCGGCCATTTTCATCAGCACATCGTCGGGTTTGCTGGGGATGTAAGCCTCGAAGCACTTGATGTGGTCCGGGACCAGCCGGTCGATGGCCATTTTGTCCCTGCATTCGTCGTTCATCTTCATGCGTCGGTTCTCAACTGGAATATCAACAGGTCCGCCGAACCGGCATGGGGCAGAATCATGCGGGGAAAAAATCCCAGGGCGATCAATCCGGGAGTAAAACCCGCCTGCCAGGGTTGCCCCAGATCCATCTCGAACAGGATCGTCGCCATGGTTTCCCGGCGCAGCAGTTCCACGTGGGCCGCGAGGTTATCCGCGTTGTCCGCACCGGGCCAGATCGGCCGCAGGGTAGCGACGGCGAGGCGCCGGTCGATTTCGGCACTCAGCACGGAGAAGGGTTCTCCGGCCTCGCCGTCTGACCCGGACGCCTGGATATCGCGCGGAAACACCAGGCGCCGGTATTCGCTTTGCAGAAAGTCGACCACATCGGGATGGGCCCACACCACTTCCCCCGTCTCTTCGACCATCATTCTAAACCGGGCGCGGACCGGGTCGCTATCATCCGTTGAAATTTTGTCCCGTTTTGGCTCCAGCGCTTCCAGGTACCCTTCGGGAAGATCGGGCGTGGGCATGCGGTTGATCAGGGTCAGCGCCGACGTACGCGCCACGTGGCCGATACACATGTCCATGAGGTCGCAGGCCATTTGCGGGTCGCCGTGTTCCTGAAAAATGTAAGGGCCATAAAGTTCGACGGTCTTGCGCCCTTCCCAGCGCCAGGCGATTCCGCCACCCAGTTCGCCGGCCGGACCATTGGCCGTTAAAATCTGGTAGTCTCCACCGGCCGCCATATCCACCACTTTGCCCGGATAGCGAAAATCCAATGGAAATAAGGCATCCGGATAATATTGGTTCACCAGGCGAAGGAACCATTTGATGTGGGCCGCATCCGCGGCCTGCAAGGCGTACTGGCCCAATTTTCCGGGCGCCTGCGACGAGGTGTCTCTTTTGATTTCAGGGTACTGGAACTCTTTGACCAGGGTGAGCACCAGGCGTTGGCCGGCCGACCGGGCGATATGAAACCGGTCGGTCATGCGCGAGGCGATCAGCAGCCCCATCTGATCGAGGCCGGCGTCATCGTCGGCATTCACCGTGGCGGTCATGTTGAAGGCATGCAGCTGCAACTCCCGCACCGGCAAGGATATCTTCGCCTCGATGAAACAACTACCGGCCGAGCAACGGATGTCGACATCCTGCTCGGCGTGGGCCATCCGGGCAAGATAGGCGATCACCTCCTCGGTGGCCAGGGAGAGCGCGTCGGCGCCCTCCTCATCGAGACCCAACCCCTTGGCCGCATGGTTCACGAATGCGGCGGCCAGGGAGATGAACGCCTCGGCGGCGGGCATGTTCATCACAATCGGTCGGTTTTCTTTTTTGGGGGTCATAGTGTCCATTGCCCTGTTATCGGTAGAAGGGTCCGCGAAGTTAACTTCAAAAATGACCCAAGGGCGCTAAAAACAGAGCACCGGTTAAAGATTTCCCGGTCAAAGCCAATAAGATAGTGTCAACCCGCAGCACCCGGATCCCGATGGCCTTGCGGTCGGTCATCCGGCAACACTTAAGGAAACCGGTATCATCGGCGGGCGGTCTCGACATCCGGAGCACTCATTTGATATGTATTTAGCAAGAGGTTGGAGGTTCAGCATGATCGAAAACGCGGCCGTCGCATTACTCGTACCCAACCTGGAACGCCACCCGGACAAGATCGCCTATTTCTGTGGCGCCCACTCGATCACCTACAGCGAGCTGGATTCGGCGTGCCGGCGATTCGCGTTCGGGTTGCAGCAGCGAGGAATTCATTCCGGCGAACGGGTCCTGATCGTCTTGCCGGATGTGCCGGCCTTTCCCATCGCCTTTTTAGGATCCATCATGGCCGGCGTGGTGGCCATCGCCGCCGGAACGACCCTGCAGGGATCGGATGTGGCGTATATCCTGAAAGACAGTGACGCCCGCCTGTTGATCACCCATCCGGCGCTGTCCGCACCGCGTGCCGCCGCCAGAGGCAAGGTGGACGAGATGCTCTGCGATTCCGAGGGGCAATTGGTATTGGCAGGGGAAGTTCCGCCCGCCGGTTGGCAACCCTATACTCCCGCATTCGAGGATTTCGCCTTCATGCTGTACAGCTCCGGTTCCACTGGCCAGCCCAAAGGCATTCCCCATCGCCACCCGGACCTGATGGCGCCGTCACGCCGGGTAGGCGAGGAGATATTGGGCCTCAGCGCGCGGGACGTGATATTTTCGGCCAGCAAATTGTCTTTTGCCTATGGATTGATCAACAGCCTGGTCTATCCGCTGTTTTTCGGCGCCTCGGCTGTCCTGCACCCGGGAAAGCCCGATCCGGCCGAGATTCTGAGGATAATCGAACAGCATCGGCCGACCGTCTTTTTTTCGGTTCCCACCATCTACATGCAATTGATTCTCTCGTGCAGCGCCGATCATATGAAGTTCCCCATGCGCCTGTGCTGTTCGGCCGGCGAGGCCTTGCCGGAATCCATTTTCGAAGAGTGGCGACGGCTCACCGGCCTGGAACTGATCGACGGGATCGGTTCCACCGAGGCGTGCTGTATCTATATCAGCAATCGACCCGGACGGGTGCGGCCTGGATCGACCGGACAGATCGTCTCCGGCTTCAGCGCCCGTATCGTGGATGATGATCTCAACGATGTGCCTCCGGGCGTGGAAGGACATCTGCTGATCAAGGGGGATACGTTAGCCCCCTTTTATTGGAATTTGCCCGAAAAGAGCACGGCGACCATGTTGCCGGACGGTTTTGTACGCACCGGAGATGTTTTCGTGGAGCAGGACGGGTATTTTTACTATCGTGGGCGCAGCGACGACATGATCAAGGCCGGCGGGCGATGGATTTCGCCGGTACGCGTGGAGGATACGCTGCACAGACATCCGGCCGTAGCCGAATGCGGCGTCGCCGCAATATCGGTCGGCGGACTGGTCAAGCCGGGCGCTTTCGTATTGCTCGCGCCCGGTGTGCGGCAAGGGGCCGGATTGACCCGGGAACTTCGCGATCACATGCTCGATCTGCTCCCGGAGTATATGTGCCCGGCGCGCTTCATGTTCGTCGAAGATCTGCCGCGCACCGCCACGGGTAAGGTGAAACGGTTCGAACTCAGAAAAGCAATCTAGTGGAAAGGATGGAATTCACCATGGTAACGGTTGAGGAATTGAAACGGATCATGTGCCATGCCGGCATCGAGCGATCCATCGTCGACGCGATGGACCCGGCCGAACCCCTCCTGTTGCAGGGTCTGGACTCGATTGATTATCCGGTGTTCGCACTGGCCGTGGAAGAACGCTTTGGGGTGAAGATATCGGACCGCGATGCCTTGCGGCTGAAAACGCTCGACGATTTTAAACGATTCGTCGAAGGGACCCGGTGACATGGAGAGACAAGAGGCCTTGGAATGGCTGGCCGAAGAGCAGCATGAGATTCCAGAAGGGCAAGTATTCAAGGCCGGCCTTTTCGAGCCGGCCGATGCGCCGGGCATCGCGCGGCTGTTTTACGCCGTTTATGGCGACGGCTATCCCATCGACACCTTCTACATCCCCGACCGCCTGATCGCGCAGCATCGCACGGGCGAGTTACACAGTGCCGTGGCCCGCACACCGCGTGGCGACATCGTGGCCCATGCCGCTCTCTTTCGCAGTTCGGCGCCCAACCCCCATCTCTACGAATCCGGCCTGGGATTGACGCTGCCGGCCTATCGCACCACCATGGCCTTTTACAGGGCCTATCAACTCACCATGAAGCTGGTCGGCCGAGATGGCGTCGATGGGATTTTCGGTGAAGCGGTGTGCAACCACACCACAACGCAGAAACTGTCCAAGACCAGCCGGTGCATCGAGACCGGGCTGGAGCCTGCCCTGATGCCCGCCGAGGCGTATGAGACCGAACAGAGTGCCCAGGGCCGCGTCGGGTGTATGCTCTATGCCCGGGTGGTCAATGACGATCGCAAGGTGCTGTATGTGCCTGAGGGGTATCGAGAGCAGCTGGCCTTTATGATAGATGGCTTGAACCTGGACCGCGAACTGCTGCCCTCGCACGCCGGCCTTCCGGACGATGAGGGTGCCATTCAAGTGACCCGCTTCGATTTTGCCCAGGTGGCCCGCTGCATCGTCAGCGCGCCGGGCGCCGGGCTTTCCGTCCGGTTCAGGGATCTGGAAGAAGAGATGCGGCGACTCGACTATGCATTGATTCAAGTCTACGTGGATTTGGGCCAGCCGTGGGCGGGTGCGATGGTCACCTCGTTGCGGGAATGGGGGTATCGACTGGGCGGATTTTTACCGATTTGGTTCGGCAGTGACGGGTTGCTGATGCAGAAGCATTTCGTGGATCCCGACCTGGACGGTCTCAAGATTCTCTCCGACCGGGGGCGCCGGTTGGTCGAAATGGTCCGGGACGATCTGGGAAGAAATTAAAAAAAACAGGCCCTCCCCACGAGGAGAGGGCCTGAAGACAAACCTGTTTCGACCCAGAAGACGAACAGGGCCTTATCGCTGCAAATTCTCGATCACGGTGGCCACGCCCAGCCCGCCGCCGCAGCAGGAGCTGAAGAAGCCGTAACGACCCTTGCGGCGGATCAGTTCGCGCATGGCGAACATACAGACGCGGGCACCCGATGCCCCGTTGGGATGGCCGAAGGCGATGGCGCCGCCCAGGGGATTCCATTTGTCCATATCGATTTTTTCGCCGCTCTGCTTTTCCAATTCCTTGATGACCGCCAGGTTCTGGACGGCAAAGGCCTCGTTGCACTCCATGATGTCCATGTCGGAAATTTTCAAGCCGGCACGTTTCAGGGCCAGGGGAATTGCATAGGCCGGTCCGATGCCCATGATCTTGGGATCCACGCCGTAGTCGCCGCCGGCCAGCCATTTGGCCATGGGGGTGTAGCCCAGCTCTTTGGCCTTTTCGGCGGTCATCATCAGCACCATGGCGCCGCCGTCGTTGCGGCCCGAGGCATTGCCCGCGGTGACCGTGCCGTCCTTGACGAAGGCCGGGGGCAATTTGGCCAGGCCTTCCAGGGTGGTGTCGGGGCGGCAATGTTCGTCGACCTTGAAAACGATTTCCGGGGTCTTGCGGGTGGCCGGGAAGACGACCGGGACGATCTCTTCGTCAAACCAGCCGGACTCCATGGCTTTCTTGGCGCGCATCTGGCTGTTGTAGGCGAATTGATCGGATGCTTCGCGGGAAATGTTGTACATCTTCTGAAGATTCTCGGCGGTCAACCCCATGCCGATGGCCTCTTCTTTCACCGGTGACAAGGTGGTGTTCAACGGCATGGGCGGAATCAGCTTGTAGGGCGGATTGGACATGGAAAATTTGGCCGGAATCTGGCTGTAGGCTTCGCTGCCGCCGGCGATGATGATGTCGGCGTGACCGCAGAGAATTTTCCAGGCCGAATGGTTGATCGAGTCGATGGCCGAACCACACTGCATCTCCACGTATGAGGCCGAGGTGTCATAGGGCAGGCCGGCATCCAGGGACGCCCAGCGGGCCGGGTTGACGGCCACCGAGCAATGGGCGGCGATGCCCATCATCACGCAGTCCACCTTGTCTTTTTCCATGATCTTGGTTTTGTCCAGCAGCCCTTTGATGGCGATGCTGGCCAGTT
>Ga0209164_1005011_pt1 | contig 11485 bp, 8 predicted proteins | sample MTBNYHSulfiMetaG_FD_187458 | JGI IMG/M metagenome (GOLD analysis project Ga0209164, IMG submission 187458) | Enrichment culture microbial communities from rom New York Harbor, USA that are MTBE-degrading - MTBE-NYH (New York Harbor Sulfidogenic)... | ecosystem: Environmental > Aquatic > Marine >... | reverse complement strand
GTCTGCCCTGCACCTCCAAGGCCTCATCGCGCTGGCCCAACGCCAGCAAAGCGTGGCTGAAGGTCACCAGGGCTTGGCGGTCGCTGGCTTTGATGCGCAGGGCAGACTTGGCGTATTTCAAGGCTTCCTTTGCATCGCCGCTTTGCAAGGCGATCTGGCTGCGCAGCAGCAGGGGCGCCAGCCCCTTCGGCGCAGCCTTGATAGCTTGGTCGGCGTATTGGATCGCTTTGCGGGATTGACCGCTGCGGTGATAAGCCTGCGCCAAGTCGAGGGTGATTTCCAGGTCATCGGGCTTCAGGCCGTTGGCCTGTTCCAGCGACTTGATGGCTTTCTCGGCTCCCCCGTTGGCGCTGTGCGCCTTGGCCAGCAGCACGTAGAGGGAGGGCTGCTTGGGCTCCATCTCGATGGCGCGCTGCAGGCTGTGCACGGCGGCTTGGCCCTGGCCGAGCTCGAGCTGGAGTTGCCCGGCCAGCGATTGCCAGTTGGGTTCGTCATCCCAGATGGCCAGCGCTTTTTGTAGGTGCTGCAAAGCAATGGCTGGTTCGCCGATGTGATAGGCGATGCGAGCGCCCAGGGCGTACAGCAGCGGGCAGGTGGGGCGGGCTTCGATGGCAGCGGTGACGCTTTCCAGGGCAGCTGCGGGGTCTTCGTCTACCATGGCGAGCGCTAGTTTGACCAGCGCCATAGGGCTCTTGGCCGGCGAATGCGCGGTCTCTTGTTGGAATTCTCCTTCGAAGGCGTCTTGCCCGTCTACCGCCAGATTGCGAACCTGCTGCTGGCTATCGGGGAAGGGCGTGCCGCGCAGCGCGGCTTGAACGGCTTGTTGGAAGGTCTGGTAGGCCTCCTGGCCGGTCACGGCGTTATCCAATGCGTGGGCGGTGGCTTCGACGGTCTGGCACAGCCTGTGGTATTCGGCGCGAGCTAATAGGACGCGCCCCAGAGTGTACTGTGGGCGTGGCTGGAGGGCGGCCACTTCCACGGCCTGCTCGCTCAGCGCCAGCGCTTGCTCCCAATTCTGGAGTTCCAAGGCCGCTTCGGCCAATGGCAGGAGATAGGCCTGTTTGTACTCCTCCCGAACTTGATTGAAGTGCTCGAGGGCCTCTCCCAGCAGGCGGGCAGCCTCCTGCATGTCGTTGCGCCGCGCTGCCAAGCGGGCGTTCAGGGCCAGCACAGCGGGATTAATATTGAAGCTATCGCCCTCGGAGATGTCGGCGATGCTTTGGGCGGCCTCGATCTCCTCATTTACTGCAGGGGCCAGGGCCACTTCGGCCCGCAAGCAGGCGCTCTCGACATTGTTGGGAACGCTCGTGACGCCTTCCAGCAATTCCCAGGCGTGCGCTTGGCGCAGGCCCTCCCAGGCGATGCGCGCCGCCAGGATGCGGCTGGCGTCGTCGGGGGATAATTGCAGCGCCATCTCAGCGTGCTCGAGGGCGGCAGCCAGGTCGTTGCAACCCAGCAAGACCTCGGCGGCCTGATAGTGGAGCTGGGCGTCGCCGGGATCGAGCTCCAGGGCGCGTTGCAGGCTCGCTAGAGCAGCTTGTGGCCGGTCGAGCGCCAGCAGCACCTTGGCCTCGGCGCGGTGGGCGTGGGGGTCGTTAGGGGCGATCTTGGTCAGTTTCGCCAGGGCAGTATGGGCAGCAACCTGATCGCCACTGGTCTGGTAGGCAGCGGCCAAATCCTGCAACACTTTGGGGTCGCCGTGCTTGCTCACCTCCGCGGCGTGCTCGAGCAATTGGATGGCGGTAGCCTCTCTCTCGTGCTCGCGCAGCACTTGGGCGGCGGTCCGCAGGTCGGACGCGGTGGCCGCCTCGACCTTCAGCAGCTTCTTGTAAGCGCTTTCGGCGCGTTCGAGCTGGCCGATCTGCAAGCTGGTGTGCCCGAGGCGTAGCAGGATATCGGCGCTCTCCGGGGCCAGCTTGGCGGCCTGCTCAAGGGCATTCAGAGCCTCGTCGGGGTGCTCGAGCTGGTAAGCCTGGTTGGCGAACCATAATAGCGCGGCGGGCGACTCGGGCGAGTTCTCCAGGGCTTTCTCGGCGGTCTGGTAAGCGTCCCGGGCCAATCCGGCCAGGTGATAGGCCTCGGACAAGGCTTGCAGCACCTCAACGTTGTCCTGGGAGGCGCTGTGGGCCTCTTGCAGCGCGGCGATGGCGATCTCCGATTGGCCGATTTTCTTGGCAGCGCGCCCCAGGCCCAGGCTGAGTTGGGTAAACCAGGCCGGGTCGGCGGCCAGTTCGGTCTCCATGGCCTGCTGGTAATCCTCCACCGCGGCAGGGAAATCCCCGCTGCTCGCCAGCGCTTCAGCCTTCAGGGCCAGCGCCTCGGCGTTGCCCGGATCGTGCTTCAGGACGGAGGCCAGGGCTGCGACCGCCTCTTGTGGCTGCTGCCCCCAGGCGAGGTGGGCGCGGGCGTAATCCATATACACTTCGGGCTGAGCGCTCTTGGCCTGCACAGGGACGGCCAGGGCGGCCAGCGCGCCTTGGGCGTCGCCCATCTCCAGTAAGGTCTTGGCGTAGGCGTGGGCGATCTCCACATCGGAGGGGTAGACCTGGTGGGCCTGCTCGAGCGTTTGGCGAGCCTCCGAATATTGTTCCAATTGGTGCAGCGTCTTGCCGATTTGCAGCGTGATGCGGCGGTGCTGCTCGCCTCCGGCGCCCTGGCTTTCTGCCAGGAGCTTGGCAGCCTTCTTGAACGAAGGCAGCGCTTTCTGGGCCTGTCCGCCTTCCTGCAAGATCCGGCCGAAGGCGAAGTGCAGTTCGGGCACACTCGGCGCGGCGGCGATCCCTTTTTGCAGGGTCGACAGTGCGGCTTCGGTCTCGCCGGATTGCTCATCGTGTTCGGCCAAGGCCAGCCACGGCTCTGGCATGTCGGGCTGCAAGCGGGTGGCTTCCTGATAGTGCTCCAAGGCGGTCTGGCGGTCGCCAAGTTGGGTCAGCGCCTCCCCGAGCTGGGCGTGGGCGTGACCGTCTTGCGAGTCGAGGTGGATGGCTTGCTGGCAGGTCTGAGCGGCCTGGCGGGGCTGATTCAAGCGCAGTTCGCACAGAGCTTTGGCGTGCAGGTCGGTGGATAGAATTTCGCCATCGAGGCTTTCGAATGTCTGCAATTGATCTAGGGCGGCCTGCCACCCCTCGGCGTTCACCAATGCCTGGGTCAAGCGGCGGCGAAGGTCGAGCTTTTGCGGGCTCAAGGCCACCGCCAGATTGGCGGTCTCGATGGCAGCATCGAGCTGGCCGGTTTCCAATTGAGCGGCGCTCAGGCAATCGATCAGGGTCACATCGTTCGGCTGGATGGAGAGACCCAGCTCGGCGGTCTGGATGGCGTCGGCGGGCAGATCGATGGTCAGGAACATTTCCGCCAGCGGTAGCAGGTGTGCGGCGTTGGCGGTCAACGCCTTAGGATCGTCCCGAATGACTTCCAGCAGTTGGCGGGCGATGGTCTGCGCTTTGCCCTTATCCTTGGCCTGCTGGGCCAGTTGGGCGCCAGCCAGCATAGCGGCCGGCGAAGCGCCGTCGAATACCGTGCTGGGGATCGCACCGAGCTGCTCGACAGCCTCGGCGGGCTGGCCCACTTTGGCCTTCGCCATCGCCAGTTGGGTGGCGATCTCCTTCGAGTCGGGGGCTGTCTGGGCGGCCTGCTCCAGGATCGTCAGGGCAAGCTCGGGTTCCTCGGCGGCCGCCGATTGGGCGAAATGGGAGGCCAGGTCGGCCTGGATGTGGTGGGAGGTTTCCCAGGCGGCCTGAAGCAGGGAGATGGCTTTGGCATGCTGGCCGCTCAAGCGGTGATACTCGGCCTGCTGCAGTAACGCGCCTACCTTGTTCAGGTCTTGCGTTTGGCTGGAAGTATCTCCCTCCACGCCGATGAAACGCTCGGCCAATTGGCGGGCCAATTCGGGGCGCTGAGCGGAAAGCTGGCCCAGGATCGCTAGCCGTGCCTCGTTCGCCAGTGTGCTCAGCAGACCGAACAGGGCCTCGATTTGCTGCTGGGGCGGCGTTGGGTTGCTCAGCAGGGCGTGCAGGGCCAGGGTGTGGTACTCGCTGCCCGCATCGGGAGCCAGGAGCACCGCCAGCATCTCGTTCGGGTTGGGCAGCAGACCATACAGGCAGGCCAGGGGGGTGGGCCAGTTGTCGGTAGAAGTGATGCTTAGGTCAGAGACCAGCTTATCCCAAGACCCCAGGGCGCGGCGGCGCTCCCGCAATGAGAGCGCCAGCAAGGTGGCGTCCTCCAGTGAGAGCGGCGTTTCCAGCTTGGCCAGGGCCAATTGCTCGTAAGCGTAGGCGGCCTGGTTGCGCCATTTCTCCGGCAGCGGCCCCAAGGGCGAGACGCGCAGCGAGCCCAGCGAAAGCGGGGCATGGAGGGCTGCCAGTCCGACCTGGGCTGGTGACCAGCACTCGGGTACGTTTTCGGCGCGTTGCCTGGTTTGCTTGAGCAGTTCGGCGTCTTGCAGGCTTTGCCAGATGGTGTTGTCTTGGCGCAGCGCGGCGATCACCCAAGGCCAACTGGCCTCAGGCAATTGCTCCATGAGAGCCTGGGTTAGGGATTGCGGCCTCATCGCGTGCTATCCCTCAGGCTGTCCAGGTAACCTGAGTGATCAGCCAGTAGGCCGCGGCGATCAGCGTGATGCCCACTATGGCCAGAAAAATGCCGATGCCGGCAGCTGTGCGCACCAACGAACTGATCTCGGACATCAGCGCTGAGGCGTTGCCCACCAATTCGGCCACATCTTCGGCTACGCCCTTTTGCGCCAGGCGCTTGGCCTGGGTCGTCAAGGTGCTGATATCCTTGCTGCTCGAGCGCGTCACCAGCACCAATACGCCGATGATGAAGGTCAGCACGCCGATGAAGAAGAGCGAAGCGGCCATGATCAGCAATACGTCGCGCAGGGTGAGGGTATACATCTTGGCCTCCTTAGAATTCCATGTGATCGCTAAGTTGCAAGTTATGTGCCCATGGAGCGATAAAGTGGCTGTGTTCTTACAAATGGTGTGCTATTGACGAATTTCCACAATCCCGCTAAAATTTGCCCTGCGTGGCACGCGTCTCTCCAGGTGGGGAGACGGCTTTTTTTGCCAATCGGCAAGGCGGTGTGCCCCGCAGACCGGCTGAGCCGGAATTCAATCAGGAGCGAAGGTAACCCTAACGGGTGAGAGGCGCTCTGAAGAAGGGATATGATGGAAACCCATAGACTTGAAGCAACCCACCGGAAGCTGATCGGCAAACGCGTCAAGAAGCTGAGAGGGCAGGGCAAGCTGCCTGCTGTGATTTACGGCGGCAACGTTGAAACCACCCCCATCGCTATGGAGGCCCGCGAAGCTGCCAGGGTGTTGCGCGAAACGACCTCCTCCAGTCTGCTGACCATTGATCTGGAGGGGCAGGAATACACCACCCTGGTGCGTGAGCGTCAGCGCGAGGTGATCACTGGGGAACTGCTGCACGTTGATTTCCAGGTGGTCTCGCTGACCGAGAAGATCAACGCCAAGGTGAACGTGGTGCTGGAAGGCGAGTCGCCGGCAGTTAAGGAGTTTGGTGCCATCCTGGTCACCAGCCTCGATCAACTGGAGGTGCTGAGCCTGCCTCAGGACCTGCCTGAAAAGATCGAGGTAGATGTCTCCTCTCTGGAGAATATTGGCGACGGCCTGTATGTGCGTGATCTCGATTTGCCTTCCGAGGTCGAGGTGCTTGAAGACCTCGATGAATTGGTAGTCGTCGTGGCTGCCCCGGCCCAAGAGGAGATCGAAGAGGAAGAGGAAGAACTGATCACCGAAGAGATGGAGCCGGAAGTGGTCGGGCGCGAAGGGGAGGAACTCGCCGAAGGCGAGGGCGAGCAGCAGCCCTCCGAAGAAGCGGAGTAGATCGCACGATAATTGCTCAACGGAAAGCGATATGCAAAGAGGCCAACCGAATAGGTCGGCCTCTTTTTTTGTTTAGCTGGGAACCCTCAGCAATAGCCTAGTGCGGCGAGCAGATTGACCGTGATGCGGGCGCTGGCGCCCCATAGCACCTCGTCATCGTAAGGCTTGAAGTAGATCACTGACAAAGGAGCCTGGCCTTCTGGTAGCTCTCGTTGGCGCACTTGACGATTGGCGGGATCGCACAGCCAGGAAAGCGGGATGGTGAAGGCCCGGACGACCTCGTTGGAGGCCAGCCGCAGTTCGTAGGGCCAGGGCATCACGCCCACCACCGGCGTGACGCGGTAATTGGTGATGGTGAAGAAATCGGGCAGATGGCCCAGCACGCGCACGTCCTCTGGCTTCAGGCCGATCTCCTCCTCGGTCTCCCGCAGGGCGGTCATCTCTGCCGAGCTATCTCGCGCTTCGGCGCGCCCTCCGGGAAAGGCGACTTGGCCGCTGTGGATATCGCCCTCCACCTCGGTGCGGCGGATGTAGAGCAGGTGCCACTCGTTGTGGTGGTGCAGCAAAGGGATCAGCACCGCCGCCGCTTCTGGCTCGCCTTTCAGTATAGAAGAGGGGAAAGGGTTGACCGGTTCGCTGGGATGTTGAGCGGCCAGCTTTTCTCTGATTTCCTGCTCGGTCAACGCGAGGTCGTCCATTTGGTGGGATTGCGTCAGTTTATCGTTCGGCCGTGACGATGCTGCCGCAGTAATCGCACTGCGCCGATTCTGGCCTGAGCCAGGTGACCTCATCCGGGCGCAGGGTGGCGCCGCAATACGGGCACTTGGCGGGAAGCTTCCCGCGGGCATGCCTTAGGGATGGGTCTGCTTGGCCAGGCTCGAAGTGCTCGGGGAGGGTTCGTTTTAGCCAGGCTTCGAGCTCCTCGGCTTGCTGGGGATTTCCGGTTTCCTTGAGGATACCAATCGCTCTTTGCCCGGCGTTGTGCAAGATCGCCCAGCGGCCTGCCTCTGCCAGCAACTCCAGGCCGCGCTGGGCGTGCTGGACTCCCGCTTCGAGCTGACCACCCAGCAGGTAGGCGTGCCCGGCTTGCAGGAAAAGGCGCGGTGCGACCTGCAAGCGGCCGCGATCGAGTGCCTCGGTGGCCAGACGGCTGAATATCTGGGCGGCTTGGGCGTGATCCCCGTTTTCCATCAGTGCGTGGGCGCGCCTCAATTGCCGGCGCACTCTGGGGTGTAGCGGGCCGCCTTGGGGCGGGCGGGGTCTGGGGCCGGGTCTGCGAAACATGGCGTTATCTCCTAACTGCTTGGACGCGCTTAGTCTTGCGCAGGCTTTGATTCATCGGAAAATGGCTCCTCAACTGAGATCGGGCGGGCGAAGATCAGGAAGCCGGTGTGGGCGGTCATACGGTCGGTGGGGCGCAGCCTCTCGGCCACTGGCTTGTAGTAGCGGTGCATGATCTCGGAAATCTCTATGAAGCCGAAACGCTCTCTCTTTAGCGCCGTGAGCAGGGTGATGATCTGGTTGACCGTGGGCAGGATGCAGCCGAAGAAGCCTCCGGGCATCAAGGCCTCTCGGACCTGGGCGACGTAGTCCTCCGGGTTGGGCAGATCCAGGAACACGGCCTGCACATCGCGCTCGTCGAATCCCTCGCTGATATCGCGCTGCTTGAGGTCGACGCGCTCGAGCAATCCGACGTGCTCGAGGTTGGATTTGGCCTGTGCTTGCATGTCGGTGCGTCTCTCGTAGCTGTACACGTGCCCGTTGGGGCCGACCGTATAGGCCAGGGCGATGGTCAGCGCGCCCGAGCCGGTGCCGGCCTCGACCACCTGCGCGCCCGGCCCGATCCCCATCGTCACCAGCACGTAGCCGATGTCCTTGGGGTACATGATCTGCGAATTGCGCTCGATATCGCGTAGCAGGTCGTCCAAGGCGGGCGGCAGTATGATGAATTGCTTCCCAAGATGGGTGGTGACTTGGTTGCCCCAGGTGCTACCGATCACCTGATCGTGGGCCACCACGCCCAGATGTGTGTGGGTCTCATCTCCCGCTTTTAGCCGGACGATCAGGCTCTTATCGCGCGGCCCAACCAACTGCGCCAGGTCGCCTGCCTGTGCAGTTTGCCTGGAAGGGGGCGTTTTTTTGGCGTTCATGCGAGTTTACTCTTGCTCCGGCTCGACCAGGCTGAGCCAGTAGCCGATGCCCAGGAAGAGCAGGCTCCCCAGGCTGGCGATGCCCAGGCGCAAGGGACCCAGGCTGGCGAAAGTCAGGCCTAGGGCCACAGCGCTGAAATGCCCCACCCAGAACCCGATCCACGCCAGGACCAGGTAGAGCAGCAAGCGCCCGCCGCTGCCGCCGCGTATCAAATGGAAAAGGGCGCCATATAGCGAGGATAGCAGGAAGCCAAGTAGGAAGGCGGGCCAGGTCATGCGGCGATCACCTCAGCATTTTGCTGTTCAATAGGAATTTCAGAGGGCGCGGGCTGGCTGGTCTGGATGATGCCGCAGCCGAGCACCTCATCGTCGTCGTAGAACACCGCCGCTTGACCGGGGGTGATGTCTCGCAGCGGCTGGTCGAAATCGACCTTGACCTTACCTGCGCCGAGCGGGGTTACCGTGGCGGCGGCGGGCCGCGCCTTATAGCGGATTTGCACCTGGGCGCGCCGTGGGGCTTGCGGGGCGGTGCCGCTCAGCCAGTTTACCTCGTTGGCGGTCAATTGGGATTCTCCCAGTTGCTCGGCCGGCCCGACGATCAGGGCGTTGCGCCGCGGGTCTTTCCCCAGCACGTAGAGCGGCTGGGGGGCGGCGATGCCCAGGCCTTTGCGCTGGCCTATGGTGTAGAAGGCCAGCCCTTCGTGGGTGCCGAGCTGCTGCCCGTCCTGGTCTAATATCGCGCCGGGCTGGTGGGTGGTCGGGGCGTGCCGCTGCAAGAATTGGCGGTAATCCGTGCCCGCCAGGAAGCACAAATCTTGGCTCTCCTTGCTCTCGGCGGCTGGCAGTTCCCTTTCTGCGGCCATCTGGCGCCCCTCGGCCTTTGTGTAGTCGCCCAGCGGGAACAGGGCGTGGCGAAGCTGCTCCTGTTGCAGCACGCTGAGCACGTAGGATTGATCCTTGCTTTGGTCCACCGCCCGGAACAGGCGGATGGGCTCATCGCCTTGGCGCTGCAATCGGGCGTAATGTCCGGTGGCCATGAATTCGGCCCCCAGCGCCAGGGCGTGGTTGAGCAGGAAGCCCCAGCGAATCTGCCGGTTGCAGGCCAGGCAGGGATTGGGGGTCACGCCGCTGGCGTAGCCATCCAGGAAGTACTGCACCACGCTCTGTCGGAAGACCTCCTGGGTATCGAGCGTGTAGAAAGGGATATCCAGCTTGGCGGCCACCCGGCGGGCCACGGCCATGGCATCCGGCGTGCAGCAGCGGTTGTGCTGCTCGCGGCCCGGTTCGCTCCACAAACGCAGCATCATGCCGATCACCTGGTAGCCTCGCTCCACCAGCAGCGCTGCTGCTACGGAGCTATCCACGCCGCCGCTCATGGCCACCACCACCTTGGGGCGGTCACTCATCTCAGGCCGCCTCCAGCGCCCGCAGGCGCTCGACGATCTGTGGGAGGATAGTCAGGAAGGCCTCGATCTCCTCAGCGGTCGTGTGGCGCCCCAGGGTGACCCGGAGCGAGCCTAACGCCCATTCCCGGTCGAGGCCCAGGGCAGTGAGCACCTCCGAAGGCTCGGGATCGCCGGTCTTGCAGGCCGAGCCGGACGAGCAGGCGTAGCCCTCCACGTCCAGGGCCATCAGCAGGGCGTTGCCATCCAGGCCCTTGAAGACGAAGCTGGTGTGGTTGGGCAGACGCTCCTTGGGGTGGCCGGTGAGCTTTGCATCCGGTATCTGGGCCAGCACCTGTTCGATGAGCCGCTCGCGCAAGGGGAGCGTGGCGCTGAGGTGCTCTTGTTTTTCCTCTGCGGCGATGCGCAGCGCTTCGGCCATGCCGACGATGTAGGGCACGTTCTGCGTACCGGCTCGCAGGCCGAACTCTTGCCCGCCGCCGGTCAGCGTGGGCACCAGGGGCGTTCCCTGGCGCAGGTACAGGGCGCCGATGCCCTTCGGCCCGTAGAACTTGTGCGCCCCCAGTGAGAGCAGGTCGACATTCAGCGCCTGCACGTCGATGGGCAGGTGGGCGGTGGCTTGCACCGCGTCAGTGTGGAAGGGGATGCCGCGCTGCTGGCACAGCGCCCCGATCTCGGCGATGGGGTTGATGGTGCCGATCTCGTTGTTGGCGTAAATCACGGAGACTACGGCGGTATCCGGGCGCAGGCGCTCGGCGACTTGATCAACGTGCACCTGGCCGTATTCGTCCACCGGCAGGTATTCGAGCTTGAAACCGTGCAGCTCGGCCAGTTGCTCGGCGGTGCGCGAGACGGCGTGATGCTCTACCGGGCTGATCAGGACGTGGTTAGCCCCGCGCCCCTCCCGCGCTGCAATCGCTGCACCGCGCAGCGCCAGATTATCGCTTTCCGAGCCGCAAGCCGTGAAGATCACCTCGCTCGCCTGGCAGTTGAGCAGGTGGGCAACCGTTTCCCGGGCCTCCTCCACGGCGGCCTCCGCCCGCTGTCCGGTGGTGTGCACGGAGGACGGGTTGCCAAAAAGCTCGGCGAAGTAGGGCTGCATGGCGGCCTGCACGCGCTCGTCGACCGGCGTAGTGGCGGCGTAATCCAGATAAGTGATTTTTGAACTAGATGTCATCGGTCTGATTATATCCCTTTTTATTTTGGAGGTTCTTGGTGGGATAACTCCCGCCCTGTTTCGGACATTCCTTGTTATAATTGTTTTGTACGTCTTGTCACTTGATAAATCCAGTTTTGGGAGTTTGAATGTCGGTTGAAATTCGATTTGGCACCGATGGGTGGCGGGGGACAATTGCCAAGCAATATACCTTTGATTCGGTTAAACGCTGCGCTCAGGGATTTGCCTCTTACCTCATCGAAGCGGGCCACCAAAAGGAGTGGGTGGTGGTGGGCTACGATAAGCGCTTCCTTTCCGAGCATTTTGCCGCTGCAGCGGCTGAGGTGCTAGCTGGTAACGGCTTGCGCGTTTACCTGACCGAAACGGCGACCCCCACGCCGGTGATTTCCTATGCGGTGGTGGCCAAAAAGGCGGTGGGCGCCATCAACATCACCGCTTCACACAACCCGCCGATCGATAACGGTTTCAAGGTGCGCGACGAGCACGGTGGGGCTATCGCCCCCGAAGGGCTGCGGCAGATCGAGGCCGCTATCCCCGCCTCTGCCGAAGAGGTTCGCTCGATGGACATCGACGAGGCGCTCGAGAGCGGCGATGTGGTCAAGTTCGATGCCGCTCCGGTATACATCGAACATCTTAAAGACTTGATTGATTTGCAGCCGCTCAAAGACGCCGGATTGACCGTGTTGGTGGATGCCATGTGGGGCAACGGTGCCGGTTGGTTCACCCGCCTGCTAGAAGGTGGTAAGACTAAGGTCATCGAGATTCACAACCAGCACAACCCCATCTTCCCGGAGATGCTGCGCCCCGAGCCGATCCCCCCCAACATAGACAAGGGCTTGCAGGCTGCCTTGGAGCACAAGGCCGACGTGCTGCTGATCACCGATGGAGATGCCGACCGGGTGGGAGTCG